>Ga0066709_100001557_pt1 | contig 15390 bp, 13 predicted proteins | sample GraSoiAngelo_158_FD_79665 | JGI IMG/M metagenome (GOLD analysis project Ga0066709, IMG submission 79665) | Grasslands soil microbial communities from the Angelo Coastal Reserve, California, USA - 14_1009_16_30cm | ecosystem: Environmental > Terrestrial > Soil > Grasslands | place: USA...
TGGGATTGCCGGCATCATCGTTCGAGCCATCAGGCGTCGTGTAGCGGAGAATCACCTGGCGGTTCTTTTCCAGTTCCGCGAGCGTGCCGTCGTCCACCGTCCAGTTGCCGTCGGAGTGCGCGATAGGAATCTTGAGAATCTGGCCTTTCAACGCAGCGTTGGTGAAAGGCGTGTCGGTTTGCTCGACGCGGATGTGCACGTGACGACAGATAAAGCGCAGGCCGCTATTGCGCATCATCGCGCCGGGAAGCAGCCCCGCCTCGCACAAAATCTGGAAGCCGTTGCAAATGCCCAGCACGAGCCCGCCACTCGCGGCAAATTTCTCGACCGATTTCATCACCGGCGAGAAGCGGGCGATGGCGCCGGTGCGCAGATAGTCGCCGTAGGAGAACCCGCCGGGCAGGATAATGGCGTGGCAGTTCGCCAGATCTTCCGATTGGTGCCAGATGAATTCGACGGGCTTCTTGAGGACGTTTCCGATGGCGTAATACGCGTCGTGATCGCAATTGGACCCAGGAAAAACGACAACTCCAAATTTCATTGCGGTGGCAGCCCCCTGTTGCTTGCGGGAACTCCTATTTTAGCACACCTCTCCGCCGGACATACCTCGGCCTGGACATCCAGCCTGTGGAGATTTCAAGGCGTGACGCAGGGGCGAGAACTGTGTTGTGTGGATGTTTGAGACGCAACGAAAGGGCTCGACAGTAGAACGTCTACCTGCGCTTCTTTGATTTGCGGTTGGATTTCTTTCGGTTGCCTCGTCGCGCTGATTTCTTTGGCTGCTGCGCGGCAGCCAACTCACGTCGCTTCTTTGCCGCCCAACCGGGCTTGTTGACCTGGCGGCCGCGGGCAATTCCCAGGCTGTCGGCAGGCACGTTTTGGGTGATGGTCGAGCCGGCGGCAATGTACGCATGATCACCGATGCGCAACGGAGCGACAAGGACCGAATCGCTGCCAATGAAGACGCCTTTGCCAATCGTCGTGGGATGTTTTTGGAAGCCGTCGTAGTTACAGGTGATGGTGCCCGCTCCAATGTTGGTCTTCGCGCCAATCTTGGCATCGCCAACATAAGTGAGATGCGGCACTTTCGCGCCTTCGCCAATGATGGCTTTCTTCGTCTCCACAAAATTGCCGATGCGCCCGCCGCTCTTTACGTGCGTACCCGTGCGCAAGCGCGCAAACGGCCCGACAGTCACTCCATCTTCCAGGCGGCTCTCCACGACTAGGGAATGCGCCTCGACCTTCACGTCGTCGCCAACCACGGAATCCATGACGACGCTCCCCGTTTTCACAGTGCAACGCGCGCCCAGCTTCGTCTTCCCAAGCAACTGCACGCCCGCCTCAATCACCGTATCTTCACCGGCGGTCACGTCCGGATCGATCAGCACGGTTTCCGGCAACTGAATGGTCGCACCCGCGTCCATCAGCGCGCTGCGCTTCCATTCGCGGAAGATGCGGTCCGCTTCGGCGAGATCGGCGCGCGTGTTGCAGCCCAGAACTTCGCGCGAATCACCGGCGAGCTGGGCGAGCACGGTTTCCCCCTTGCCGCTCATGACGGCAATGGCATCGGTCAGATAGAGTTCGCGATGCTTGTTGTTAGGTTTCACCTGGGTCAGAGCGGGCCAAAGTTTCTCCAGCGTGAAGCAATAAATCGCGGAATTGATTTCGTTGATTTCGCGCTGCTCGTCGGTGAGTTGGGACTCTTCGACAATGGCGGAAACGGCAGTTTCCGATTTGCGAACGATGCGCCCATAACCCGATGGGTCGGCGACGACGGCCGAAAGAATGGTTGCCGACGCGTTGCCATTGCGATGCGTCGCGACCAGGGCTTTCAGAGTTTCCGCTCGAACGAGCGGAGCGTCGCCTGGGAGCACGAGCGCGATTTTCGCGCGGCCCAGCGCACGCTTCGCGACTTGCACGGCGTGCCCCGTGCCGTTTTGAGGGTGCTGCAAGACAGTGGCAGCCCCGAGCGGCTCGATGACGGCGGCCACTTGCTCCGCCTGATGTCCCACGACAACTACGGTCTCGCGCGCCTTGAGAGGCTCACCCGCGCGGACGATATGTTCGACCAACGTGCGCCCGCCGGCACGGTGCAAAACTTTGGCGAGACTGGACTTAAGGCGCGTGCCCTTTCCGGCGGCGAGGACGACAATGGCTAGGTCATTGTTGGACATAAGTTGCTGCCCATTCTGCGGGAGCCTGAAGTTTTTGGCAATCAGGGGATGGCCGGACCGCAGCTAAAGGCTAATCGCCGGGGGCGGCCGGAACAGGGGAGAGGACGCTCTGGTAGGCCTCTTCTTCCTTGGCGTGGATGGCTTCGCCTGTGGTGATGGTCCAAAGGGAGGGGTCGGCGAGCAGTTGGCTGACGAGTTGCGTATGCAGGGAATGGCCTGCCTTATGTGCCTCGACACGCGCCAGCAGCGGCAGGCCCGCCAGGGCCAGGTCGCCAATCAGGTCCAAGGCCTTGTGGCGGCCAAACTCGTCTGGGAAGCGCAGGGGGCCGTTCATGATGCCGTCCTGGGTGAGGACGATAGCGTTTTCGAGCGACCCACCGCGGATCAGTCCCATAGCGCGGAGAGGCGTAATGTCGCGGTCAAAGCAAAAGGTGCGGGCGCGCGCCAGCAGATGGCGGAAAGTGTCCGGTCCGACTGCCATTTCCACTTCCTGCTGCCCAACCAGGGGATGCGGGAAATCCACGTAGCAGCGGACGCGAAACTCGTCCGCGGGATAGATGCCGATGCGGCGATCGCCTTCGCTGACCTCCAGCGGCTTGAGCACCTTCAGATAACGGCGCTTGCGGCGCAGCTTGCGCACGCCGGAGTGCTCCAGCATCTGCATGAACGGTTCGGCGGAGCCATCCAGGATGGGCACTTCGATGGAGTTGATGTCGATGTAGATGTTGTCGATGCCGCAGGAATAGATCGCTGCGAGGAGATGCTCCGTGGTTGACAGCAGAACGCCCTGCTTCATCAGGCTGGTGGCATAGCTGACGCGGGCGACGTTGTGGCCCTGAGCTTCAATCGGGAAGTTGTCCAGATCTACGCGACGAAAAACAATGCCGGTTTCGGCCGGAGCGGGAACCAGGCGCACACAGCCGTGCACGCCGGTGTGCAGACCCACACCCTCCGCGCAGCACTCTCTGGCTATCGTTGTTTGGAACATTCCCCTACATTGATTGTAGCATTTTGTCGGCCAGCTTGTACCACCGTTGTGCCTTTATTATCAACGGCTTACGATTGGATTCCCGGGCCGGGAATCACCCACTGTGGTAATTAAGCAACAAACCGGCCTCTGCCCCGTGTCGGTTTACCAAAACGCTTCAAGCGAACTCCGTTTTCTCGGGCTTCCTTTTTGTTTGCTGGCGCGTCCCAACCTTTTGCAGTGCTATACTTAGAGTTGGTACTCGCATCATCAAGGGTGGGGCATGAATCGAGCGTCACGCGTCGGCATTTTTTCCGTATCGGTATTGATCTTTTGTTTTGCGGGAATAGGCCATGTCCTCCTCGGCAGGGGTGCGGACGATAAGGCCTACAAGTCGCTGACCGTCTACGGGGAAGTGTTGCAGAAGATTCAGCAGGATTATGTGGACGACCCGAACATGCGTACCGTGACTGCGGGCGCGCTCCACGGACTGCTCGAGTCGCTTGATCCGCAGTCCAGCTACCTGACGCCGCGCGAGTACGAGGAATACAAAAAGAAGATCGGCAATCCGGGCACAGGCGATGCCGGCCTCACACTCAGCAAGCGCTACGGCTACATTATCGTTTTGTCGGTCCTGCCGGATAGCCCCGGTACCAAAGCCGGGATTCGCAGTGGCGACCTATTGGAATCGATTGGCGGATTCACCACGCGCGACATGTCCGTGGGCCAGGCTCTGAATCTTTTGAACGGCCAGCCCGGCACAGGAATCAAGGTCTCCGTGATTCGCCGCGGCAAGGCCACGCCCGAAGAAGTGGATATTGTCCGCGAAAAACTCAGCACTCCGAAATTGATCGTTCAGAAAGCCGACCCGGATATTCTCGTGCTGCGCTTCCCGTCGCTGGACGCCGGGCGCGCCGAGGAAGTGCGCAATCGCCTGGTGGATGCGGAAAAACAGGGGATTCACAAGGTGATTTTGGACTTCCGCCAATGTGGCCGTGGACCGGTTTCCGAGGCGATTTCCCTCGCGCGCTTTTTCATTCCGACGGGAACACTGACCACTTTGCGGGGGCAAAGCGTCTCGGCGCAAGTCATCTCGGCTGAGCCCAAGCAGGTCATCTGGAAAAACCCCGTCTCCGTGCTTGTGGACACCACGACTTCGGGCGCGGCGGAAGTTCTCGCGGCTGCGATGGAAGCCAATCACCGCGGCGATGTGGTTGGCGAGCGCACCTTTGGCCTGGCTTCCGAGCAGAAGCTGATTACTCTGGATGATGGCGCGGCGCTGATCCTCACCGTCGCGAATTATTACAACGCAAACGGAAAACCCATCCTGGAAGAAGGCGTTACGCCCACGGAGATTGTGCGCGCCGACGCCCAGGACGACTCGGACTCGGGGGACGACGCGGCCCCCGCACCGGAAGCACGGAAGGAACCCGGGCAGGGACCACGCCCGCTCTCTCCGGAAGATCCGATCTTCCACCGCGCGCTCGACCTGCTGAAAACCCCCGCGAAAAAGGCTGCTTAGGATCAGGGTGAGCCAGCCTCAAGCCGCTGCGAAGCCAGCGTCCCCGTCTGGCCGGAATCGCGGCGCGTTCCGTCTCGTTCTCCCTATTCTTCTGAGCGCATTGTTTTGGACGGCAGCCGGTTGCAAGAAAACAGAATCAGGACATCTAACTCCTGCAATGGTTCATGCCGTCACGAGAGAACTAGCCGGGGCAGCTCATGCCGCAGCTCCAGCGGGGACGCAAATCCACATCGGCCTGCAAGCAGCGGATAAAACCCCCGGGGCCATGGACAGTCTCGATATTACGCTGCCAAAGACCCAGCCCGATGCCGCGGCGAAATCTGAAGCCGCGAAAATCCAGCGAGCTTTGGCGGGCGTGGCTACACGGCACGGGCTCACTGAAGAGTCTTCGGAGGGCCGTGAAGGCATTCTCTTTTTTTATTTGAAGGCTGGCACGCGCACGCACGCGGTGCGCATGCACATGGGCGCGGCGGAAACTGGAAACACCGCCCTTCAACAGAATGGAGCGAGACTCGCCATTATCTTGGACGATCTCGGCAGTGACCGCCACGCCGCAGATCAGATCTTTGACCTGCCGTATCCGCTCACCATTTCCGTTTTGCCAAATCATGAACACTCCGACGAGATTGCCCAGGAAGCGCAGCGCCGCGGCTACCAGGTCATGCTGCATCTTCCCATGCAGGCTGTGTCCACGGAAAAACCAGAGGCTCAGGAATTGCGTGCCGGCATGCCTGCGGCGGAAGTGTCAAAACTCGTGAATCATTTTCTGGCGGACATTCCCGGCGCTGTGGGCGTCAACAATCATCAGGGCTCGGAAGCCACTTCCGATCCGGCTTTGATGCAGGAGTTGATGCCGGTGCTGCGCCACCATCATCTCTTTTACATTGACAGCCGCACAACGGCGGCGACTGTGGCCTACGAAACGGCTCAAACTGCGCGCGTTCCCTCGGCGTTTCGCAATGTTCCTTTTCTCGATGACGTCGCGGAGGTTGGCGCGGTGCGCAAGCAGCTCGAATTGGCCTTGCGCGGTGCGCGCGAAAAAGGGGAAGCCGTGGCCATCGGCCATCCGCATCCAGCTACCCTTCAGGCGTTGCGCGAGGTTCTTCCCCAGGCGCAGTCTGAAGGAGTGCGGCTGACATTTGCTTCGGAACTCGTCCACTAGCCTGCCTGGTCGCCTCTCTTCTTCGCGGGGAAAAGAAAATGAATCACCAGGGCGGAGATTCCCATGGTCAAGAAACTGAATACGCTTCCTTCCGGCCCAACCGTTCCGCCCGTCAACCAATTCGGCCCGTGCAAAGCAGCGCTCGAGAGATGGCGGTCAAACACAAGGCCGCTGTCGGGAACGGAAAAAAGGAAGGTTTCGCCGAAGTCAAAGCTGGCGTGCCACCCCACGGCCAGCCAGAGGTTTCCAGTTCGCTTGAGGGCAAAGGCAAAGACCAGCCCGGTAACTGTTACGTTGGCCGCTCCGACCATGCTTTCGCCGTGGTTTGCAAGGTGACCGGCCCCAAATACGAGAGAGAGACATACGGCGGCAGGCCAGAATCCAATGCCCCGCGCCAAGGTGTATTGTGCGTATCCGCGAAACAGGAATTCCTCAGACAGCCCGACAAACGCGAAGGCCACGACCCAATATATCCCCCAACTTAGAAGGCTGCCGCCGTGTAGGTCTAACTTTCCGAAAGAATATCCGCCAAACGCCGCAATCAACCCGACAAGCAAGCTCACCTCTCCGATTCCGAGAAGCATGCCCTGCCAGAAGGATTTCCCGAAGGCTTGGCGCGCCGGTAGCCCATAAACGTTAACGGAACGTCGCTCGAGGTATGCCATCATGACGGCGGCAGCGTACGCCGAGGCAAATTCAATTAGAGCAGAGGGAGCGACATACTGGGGCCGATATGGCTCTTCCTCGACCCCGAAGACCTTCCCGGCGAAAAGCTGCAAGGCAATATCGAGCATCAACCAGAAAGCGGTGTAAAGCAGCAGGCTCCAGCCGGCACGCAATCCGTCGGGGCCAAGGAAAATCCTGGTTGCCAGCCCCTCGGGCGGCGGGGCTTGAAAGGCAGGACTCGAAGAGGCTTCGGAAGACGATTCAGTCGCCAAAGGGGAACCTCGGACCTGATTGCTAACCGGTGTGCGCTGCGATTTCGGCAGCAAGCAACACACCGGGAGCCGCGTCACGCTCAAGCGCAGTCCGATTCTATCTTAGGCGGGAGATTCCTGACCGATTTCTTGCAAGAAGGAAGTCCTTTCTCGTCGGACTACCGATGAAGCGAGATTTCTGCTGCTCCGAGAATCCGTAGGCTGTTTTTCTCTTGAACAAAGGCAACGGCCTTCAAATTCTCTCGTTTCCAATCACTCTTGAGAGGCATGGCCGTCTCCGCAGTAAAGGAGATGTCACGACCGGGTTTGGCTTCGCCAATCTTGCGCATGGAACGAACGATGGCTGCGTGGCGCAATTCATGCCCGGCGTTTTCGCCGCGCGTCACCGAGGAATGCAATCCCGTTTCCGTGATGGCCAGCCACACTTCAGCAGCCCCGCCTTTTCCGGACGGAGTGAGTTGCTCGACCTGCACCGAGAGGTTCTCCGTGCCAGGCTTGTCTGGGGCTTTTTGTGTCAAGGTCACTAGCGCCTTTGCCCGTGTCGCCGCCTGGGTAATCGACTGTAGTGCCTGTTGTGCCCGGCCGCCGGAAAACTCCACGCTCCCATCCACGACCATTTGCGGCGTATAGGGGTTGCCGTTCCCGAGCACGCCTGCGTACGCGTATTGCCGGGCCGTCCAGTTGTGTGAGGAAAAGGGATCCTTCCAGCCCTGATCGTCCCAATAGTCGACGTGCTCCTCCAGTGCGACCACTTGGGCATTGCCGACGGGACTATGCTCAGCAAACCTCGCCAGGAGGGCGTCTGCGGGAGGGCAGCTCGAGCAGCCTTCCGAAGTGAACAGCTCCACTACGACTAGCGAGTTATTGGACGCGGGAGCCTTAGCGCCATCCTGCGACCTCCATGCTCTCGCCCCGAGCAAGGCGATGGTCGCCGTAACACAGGCAAGCGAAACTCTCAAAATAGGAATCCTCATGTAATTCCTCCGCAGCGCTCCAACTATGCCGAGGTATAGGATACCGCCCTGACGATAAAGGTTACTCCTTCAAGCCACGAATGAGAATCGCTCTCGCCGATCTAACCGCTATGCTAGAGTAAAGGAGTTATGTCCTGGTCTGCCCTTCGGTTTGTCGGTGGCCGCTTGGCCCTTGATTTCGTCAACACCTTGCCGATAAACGCGGACCTGTCTTGGGACCAGCTCATTGTTTTCCTGGAGTCGGCGCGAATCGTAACACCGGAACGCGGCGGCGAACTGCGTGCGCTGAGCCATTCCGATCCGCAAGCCGCAGAAATGCTCTTGCGCAAGGCCCAGCGGCTTGGCTCCGCCCTGCGTATGGCATTCGATGCTCTGCTGCACCGGCAAAGAATGCTCCGAGAGTGGATAGAGCCGGTGAATGAAATCCTACGCATCACCGAAGGGCACGATGAACTTGTCTTTACAGACCATGATTTGGAGATCGAGTTCGTCGCCCGAGAGGGCGGGTTGGAGTGGTTGCTTGCAGCGGTGGCGCGCTCGGGAGCGGAAATCATCGCCGAAGGAACTCGCGCCCGGTTGCGTCTATGTGCCAATCCGCACTGCGGGCTTTTTTTCTACGACACTTCCCGCACGCATCGCCGCCGCTGGTGCTCCATGACGCTGTGTGGCAACCGAAGTAAAGTCGCAGCGTTTGCTCGCCGACACGCTTCCGCCCGCCATTCCAAAGCGTGAGAAACCCAGTCACTGCGCCTGTCACTTGACGTACTTGGGCTTCTCTCCCTTGGACCACGGGTCGTAGGTATGGGCAAACACCAGGCGTTCGGCCACCGGCGGATGCGAGTACAGCCAGAAGGTAATGAACTGCGGCGGATTCGGATCGGACAAGTCCAACTCGCCGAGCGCTTGAAAGGCGTGAGCGGCCACTTCCGACGAATTCGGGATCAAGCCGTGAGTAATCTCCAGTCCGTACACGTCGGCGGCGTGTTCCTGCGTGCGGGTAAACCAGTTAATCGCCGGCGAAGAGAAAAACAGCAAGACCTGCAGGAGCAACAGAAGCACGGCAAGAGACGCCCAGTCCTCTGCGCCAAGAATTTTCCACTCGCGGCCCCACCGGTCGAGCGCCCAATGCAATCCGCGAAACAGTAGATAGAGCGCCACCAGGAGTGCTGCCGCTCCCGCCAGGAAGCCCTTCACCACATGCCCCAAGACATAGTGGCCGAGTTCATGCCCGACTACGAAGAGTGTTTCGTCATTGGAGGTCTTTTGAATCAGCGTATCCCAAATCACTACGCGCTTCGAGGCGCCCAAGCCGGTCACGTAGGCGTTGATGGCATTCGTTTTCTTGCTGGCCAGCTCAAGGAACATGCGTTCCGGGGGAATCGGGACTCCCGCACGCTGAGTTAGTTTCCCAATCGAGGCGACTAAATCGGGATGCTGACTGCTGAGCGGCTCGAATTTGTTAAACAGCGGATCAATCACCAGGGGCATTATCACAACTAGGACTAGCAATATCAGGACCGCGGGAAACCAGAAAAGGAGCCACCACCTTCGCGGGCTGAACCGCATAACCGCGAACAAGATCAGCACGAAAACGATTCCGATAACCATGCTCACCAACTCTCCCTTGGTCCAATCCCAGAACCAGGAGCCCCATCCCTGCACGGACTGCTCGTAATGCAGCGAAAGCCGGTGCCAATACAACCGCACGGGAAGATCCAGCACGTCGACCAGCAATAGAAACAAAGGAACAAAGACCAATCCTTGCATCCAGCGCTTTTGGCTGGCGCCTTCGGCGATGTCTCGAAGGCGCGCCGCGATCCCTAGCCGCAAGATCAAAAAAAGGAAAATGCCGCCTAGAATGTACGAGAGAAAATAGAGCGTGTAGCCCGCGCGAGAGTACGCCACCGCTTTCTCGTATCGCTCATGAGAGAGCGTGTACTGCTCGGTTCTTGTTTGCTCGGGAGTGCCAGTGACAAGCGGCGGAATCTCGTGGCGAGGAGGAAGCTGTGCGGAAGGCTGCGGTGTGTTGTCCTGCGATAATTGCTGCGGATTCGCAGACCCATCCGGTGCCAAAAGAAAGAATATGAGGGCGCACAGAAGCACTGTAAAACGGTGCCGGAATTTCCACCGTTTCATAAAAGCGCCCTGAACTTTATGTGAATCAAGTTTCCGCGCATATAAATTTGCTTGAGCCAAAACGCGCCGCGAGTATGCAGCACCGCCTTTCCAAGTGCAAGATTTCATCCCTAGGATTGGACGGAGCAGCGCGAGAGAACGTTTCTATCTCTTAAACGCAGTTAAGGACAAAGGGAGTTACGGCAATGTTTTCGGATGCGCCGTCTTGAGGCAGTAATTGCGCACCGCGCCGGTGGTCGCGAGTCCAAAATGCACGAACGATGTCCAGCGTTCCAACTTGTGATGACCGTAGCGGTGAAAAAGAAAGGATGCGCCAATGGAAGCTCCGGTGGCCGCCGCTTCGATGGTGGCGAAGGCCAGATGATTGTCCACCACATCATTGGAAAGGAAAATCTCTTGTCTGCCCCGCTGGCGCATATTCAAGGTGGAAAAATAGTCCAGCGTGCGCGCGGCTCCGACCCCCGCGAATAACCATCCGTTTTCTCTGTCCCAGAAGCGATGCCGCTCCCTGATGGGTTCTTTTTGTCTTCCCGTTGTGGACCTACCTCCTGAGGCGTTCGGAGGCTCCGGTTTCGCCAATTCTTGTGCGCGAGCTGCTTGCACCCCTACGCACGCTATGAGAAGCAGCAAGCTGAGCACTCTGAGTTCCTGCAAGTTCATACGCTCCCGCGAGACTTCCCTTCTTGGCCTGACGCATTATCGCAGGTGCACGCCTTTTTTCTCCCGCAAAACGCCTGCGGCCCTGTTGCCGTATTCGCAACGCGGTTCTTCCAGGCATTGTCATTCCATTTCCACGGCGGTATCTTGAAAATTGACCCAGGCATCATGCCGAAGGAGTAGTCCATGCCGCGCTCCATACGATTTCGAATCGTCCTCGCAGCCATTCTGGCCGCCGCGTTTGTCCCGGTTGCTTTCTCGCAATCCCAGGATCCCCAATCGGTCGCCGAAGCCGCGCGCCGCGCGCGCGAAAAGAAAAAAGACGCTGCCAAGACCGCAATTGTAATCACCGATGAAAACTTGGATGTAAAAAAGGGAGATGTGCAAAGCGCCGTTGCCGAAGAGCCCAAAATTGCCGGGGCGCCGGACACCAAGGCTCAAACCCCCGCCGGGCCTGCCGCAAATGCCTCAACGCAAGCCTCCAGGGACGAAAAACTAAAGAAGGAAGTGGACGCCGTGAAGCAGCAGCTCAAGGAGGCCTTGGGCGATCTGGACCTGCTTCAGCGCGAAAACCGGCTCGATCAGGATGAATATTATTCGAAGCCGAACTTTGCAAGCGATACCGCCGGAAAACAGAAGCTCGACGACGAACAACAGCAGATTAGCAACAAGCGGCAGGAAGTCGAACGCCTGAAATCGAAGCTCGCGGAACTGCAAAAGTCGCTGAGCTAATTCTCCTCCGCCTCCAATCTAGCTAGTCGGCTATTTCACAAAACCTCTGTTACTTCGCGTTACCATACCTCGGTGTTATCATCCGTGCAATTCTGCCGGGCCCGAGGTGTAAGCCATGAGCATCCAGGAATCACCTGAAAGCGCAAAAAAGCTCTGGAAGTCCATCGTCGGCTCCACCGTTACAGGTCTCGCGGTCATCGGCGGTTTCCTTGGCATTTATAGTTTCATGCAGAACTACTCGCGCTACAATCTCTCTGGAAAATGGATTATTACCAACACCATCCAATCCACGTCTTTTCATCCCTATCAAGGCCTCAAATTGGGTTACACCGTTTTCCTCACGCAGCATGGCACGGACATTACGGGGACTGGTGAGAAAGAATCCGAAAATGGAAGGGACCTTCCGGCTGGCGCCCACAGCCACATCAACATCACCGGTTCCATCAACGGAAAGAAAATCACGGCGACCTTCGTTGAAGAAGGCACTGAGCGCAAGACGGAAGGCACCTTCGACTGGACCTGCGAGTCCAAAACCAGCGCTCTCGCTGGCACGTTCACGAGCACCGCTGCCGATGCAGCTGGCCCTTCCGTGGCCCACAGAGCCCGCCCCGGCGAATAGGGGAATGAACTTGTCTTTCCGAGAGCCGTGTGGGTCCCGGAACTGCGCCGCGGACTGTTGACGGGGCGTTGTCAACATGCCGACACTATGACGTGCCGACATAAGACGCGGCAAGAGCGTTTCCGTTTGACGATGATCGAGCGATCCGACAATCCGTCGGTCTCTAGTCGATTCCGTGTATGCGGAGGCTGACCAGCTTATCGATGCTCAGATCCTTCATGCCGCGGGACTGCAGCTTGCTAATGAATTCCGGCGTCACTCCATGGATGCGCATGGCGATGAGCTGGTCCGGCTCCGGGTGCGAGTAACCCAGCTTTTGCACTCCGCTGATGAAGTCCGGGGATACTCCATGAATCCGGAAGGCAATCAGCTTGTCTAGCTCCACGTGGTCGTAACCGCATTTCTTCAACTCAGCCATCCATTCCGGTGACGCTCCGTGGATGCGCATGGCGACGAGTTTGTCCGGCTCGGCGTCATAACCGGCCTGACGGACGCTCCGTACCATCTCCGGCGAAACGCCGTGAATGCGAAACGCGATGAGTTTGTCGCCGTCCGTTACCGTGAGGCCCGCGGAACGAAGATCGGAAACGAACTGTGGGGACACTCCGTGAATCCGGAAGGCGATGAACTTGTCGCTGTCGGAAAGATTCACGCCGGAAGAGCGCATCTGGTCGATGAACTCTGGCGTCACGCCGTGAATCTTGAAAGCGATCAGCTTGTCGGTATCCAGCCCCTGCAAGTTTTTCGCTTTGATTTCCCGCGCAAACTTCAGGCTGACGTCGTGAATGGCCATGGCCCACTGCTTGTCCCCATCGATTCCGCCGAAACCCAGAGCCTTCATCTCTTGAGCGTATTTTGTATCGGGAATGAAATGGAAGAACCCCGCCCCTTCGCCGTCTTTCACGTAGCCTTCGCATTCGAACTTGCCGGGGTCCCGCGTGATCGTAAAATGCACGTCTTGGCGGCCTGGTTTCGAAAGGTCCAGGCCGGTCAGCTCCTTCACTTCCCAATCCGAGCTCCAGTGAAAGTGATGGCCGCCGCGCGCATCCATGATCGACACTTCCACTTTTCCCGGTTCGTCGGACTTGCGAATGGTCCAATCGCCGCTCTGCGTCTGGCCGCGGAGAGCCGTAGCCAGACCGAATGCCGCGCCGGCAGCGACAAAAATCAGTCCCATCACTCGATTGAAATTCATGGTGCTTCTCCTGTTTCTATTTCCGTTTTCCTAGCCCTTAGAAAACCTCCGCCTGCTTCAGGGCCATCAATTTGTCCAGCGTCAAGTTCTGGAAGCCGTGCTTGCGCGCTTTCTCGATAAACTCGGGCGTAATCCCCTGCACTTTTGCGCCGATCAGTTCATCAGCGTCCAGGTCCTTGAATCCCGCCGCTTGCATGGACTTCACGTATTCCGGAGTGATGCCCTGCACCTTCATGCCAATCAGACTATCGATATCCGGTTTCAGGCCGGCGGCTTGCATTTCCCGGACGTACTCGGGCGTGATCCCTTGCACTTTCATGCCGATCAGTTCATCGGTATCAGGCTTGAAGCCGATGGCCTGCATCCCCCGAACGTATTCCGGCGTAATGCCTTGCACTTTCATTCCAATGAGGTCGTCGGGATCGGCCTTGAGGCCCAATCCGCGCATTTCGTTTGCATATTGCGGAGTGATCCCCTGCACCTTCATCCCAATCAGTTCGTCGACGCCAAGGGTCGGAGCAATGCTGCGCATGTCGCGAATGTATTCGGATGTGATTCCCTGCACGCGCATCCCGATGAACTCCTCCGCGCTGGGCTTCATTCCCAAGTCGTGGATTTCTTTCACGTAGGCAGGCGTGACCCCCTGGATCTTCATGGCGGTCAGTTCGTCGGCCGAGAGATTCCTGAATCCCGCTGCCTCCATGGCATCCAGGTACGATTCTTTCTTATTTGCTTCGCTGCTGGCGCTCTGCCCAGTCTCTTTGCTTTTGTCCTTGTCTTTGCCTGCCTGCTCTGTTGACGCAAAACTCTTTGCGTACGTTGAAGCTTTGGCGGGCCGCACTACGATCACGCTGCTGTTTCCTTGTTCTTGGGCCACAACCGCTCTGCTGCTCGCTTGCGCTTGACTGGCGCTTGCTTTACCACCCAGCGCTGCATGTGCCACGCCGAGGAAAGCGTTGCCCGCCAGCATGGCTCCGGCCAGGCACGCAATTCCCACCGCCAGACCCGCCACGCGGAATCTTCCCGCGGTTCCATCCAAACCAAGCAACCGGACCACGCGCCGCGAAAGCGGGCTGCGATTCGCCGCCATCAGGAGAGCAGGCGCGGCGCGCCATTCCTCCATGATTGTGAGCGCGCGCGCGTACTTCACGGCGTCGCCGCAAAGCGCAACGGCTTCATCGTCACAGCAATGCTCGCGCTCCGTTCGAATCCGCTGGCTCACCCACCAAACCGCCGGGTGGTAAAACAACAGTGTCTCTACACCGATCTGAAAGAGATTCACGAAGCAGTCCAGCCTTCGAATGTGCGCAAGCTCGTGCGCGATGATCATTGCAATCTGTTCTTCGCTTAATCCGGCAAGCGCTCTCGCGGGCAGCAGCACCACCGGGCGAAACCATCCCAGAACCGCGGGCGCATCCAGCCGCAAACATTCGCAATACCGGATTACTCGTTCGAGTCCCATCTTCTTTTGTAATACCAGACATCTTTCGAAAAGTTCCCTGACCACCGGCTTGATTTCTTTGCGCCGCATCTTTTCAATCACAAACAGGCCCCCGGCGGTCCGCAAACTCAGCAGCACCACTCCCAGGAACCACGCTTCCACGAACCACAGGATTCCCGCGGCCTGGCTCGCCGGAGTTTCCGGCTTCGGGGCGCTGGGACGTGCCGTGGCGGACACGCCTTGCACCGGTTTCACCGCGCTGGCGGAAGCCCCCTGCGCCCCGTACCTAACGGCCGGACCCTTTTGCCTCGACAGTCCCGTGAACGTGACCACCGGCGCCGCCGTCATGAGCGTCAGCGTAATCACCGCGAGAGCGTAGCGCGTCGCCGTGCGGCGGCACATGGAGTTCGCCACGGCGAACAGCGCGGCGAGTGCTGCACCTTGCCACACGAAGTGAAGCAGCGTCCAGCCAAGCGCTTGCAACAGTTCGGGAGAGATTCCGTGCGCCAACGTTCTCATCGGGTTCTCCTCTCATACTCGTCGAGCAGGCCACGTAACTCCTCTAGCTCTTTCTTGGAGGTCCGCCGGCCCTCGAGAGCATGAATCATCAATTCGCTGGCCGAACCTTCAAATACGCGTTGCAGAACGTCACCCACAAGTTGCCGCTTGGTTTCCGTGGCCGGCTGACAAGCTTCATAGACGTGCGCGCGCTGGCCTTCGTCTCGTCGCACGGTGCCTTTCGCGGTCATAATCTGAAGGAGTTTCAGGACCGTGGTGTAGCCTAGATCCTTCTTTTCGCTCAGCGCCTCGTGGACTTCGCGAACCGTCGAAGGTCCGCGCGACCACAGCACGCGAAGGATTTCCAGCTCGGAA
>Ga0066709_100001559_pt1 | contig 15377 bp, 12 predicted proteins | sample GraSoiAngelo_158_FD_79665 | JGI IMG/M metagenome (GOLD analysis project Ga0066709, IMG submission 79665) | Grasslands soil microbial communities from the Angelo Coastal Reserve, California, USA - 14_1009_16_30cm | ecosystem: Environmental > Terrestrial > Soil > Grasslands | place: USA...
CGTGTGGATGCGCGGGCCCCGCGGGACGACGATCGTCGGTTACGAGCCCGGCACCGCCACGCGGAAGACGTACACGAACGCGAACCTGAACGAGCCGCGGATCGACCGGGCCGGCCGGTACGTCGGCATCTGCATGAACGCTCCCCCCAACGGCCTGGTGGTCTGGGACTGGCAGGCCAACGGCGTGCTTTGGAGCAGCAGTGGGGACCCGGGGATCCCGTTCGCCCACAACGCCAGCCTGCGGCGCCGCTGGCTGGTGGTGGATTGGAACATGAGCTATCCACCCGAGTTCGGCATGTTCATCCCCGACCGGCCGGGCTCGGGGACGCATGTCGGTGGCCCGGCCAGCAGCAACTCGATCCACGGCAATGGAAACTGGGTGCAACACCCGGCCGATCTCAACGATCAATGGGCACTCTTCAGCCACTATGGGAGCTTGCGGCCGGCCGAGAGCTACTGGCTGGCTCCCGGCGGCATGGTCCTCGTCACGCCGAACGGCCAGCGGCGGCTCCTGGGCCACCCCTACAACACGACGAGCACGTACAACTACCTGCCGTTCGCGAAGTTCTCGCCGGACGGCAGGTACGTCCTGTTCAACTCGAACATGAACGGCGCCGCCCGGAGCGACGCGTTCCTGGCCGAGATGCCCCAGACCGCGGACACGACTCCGCCCACGGCGGTCGCGGGTCACGTCAAGGCGAGGACGCGGCGTTCACTGGCCGGCCGGGGCTCGCTCCGCCGTGACGACCGTGTAGCGCCAGTATCCCTTCTCGAAGGCCCGGATCTGTCGCAGCGAGCCGCGGATGTTCCCGACCCGCTCCTTATTGAAGTCGGGGACGTGCATGACCCGAAGGAGCGCGGCCACCGGCAGTGCGACGCGGCACATCTTGCGAAGCCTCCGGAGCGACCGCGCCACGTGGGGCGAGATGTCGCGCGTGCGGACGTTCGTGAAGCCGGTCCGCGCCAGGAGCCCTTCGTACTCGCCCGGAGCCAGCAGCCGGGGCATCGCCCAGCTGGCCAGCCAGGGATCCAGGAAACCCTTCTCTCGCCGGGTGAGGGGAGGGCTCTCCCTCAGCGTGTACTCAGCGATGACGATCCGGCCCCCCGGCTCCAGGACGCGAGACGCCTCGCCGAGGACCGCCTCCCGGTCCTCGCTGTGCACGATGCTCTCGAGGCCCCAGTAGACGGTGAAGGAGCGGTCCGGGAAGGACAGGCGCGCATAGTCCTGGCGCTCGAACCGCGCCCGCTCGGATACGCCGGCCCGGGAGGCGTACCTTCGCGCTTCGGCGAGTTGAAAGGGGACCACGTTGATTCCGGTGACCGAGCAGCCGAGCGTGCTCGCCAGCCAGATCGCGCTCGCGCCGCAGCCGCAGCCGGCGTCCAGCACGCGGTCGCCGGCGCCGATGCCGGCCAGGCCGGCGAGCACGGCGTTCATCCGCACGATCGCCTGGGGATGGTCGGCGACCGTGTCGTCGTAGTAGCCGAAGTGGACGGCCGGATCGCTCTCGGTGAACCAGAGCTTCTCGTAGTCGGAGCGCGTGGACTCGTAGTACTTGATGACGCTGTCGATCTGGGCGGGCAGGGCCTCGGGCTCGCTCACCGCTCACGCCACCGCCGGCTCTTCCGGGCTTCCCGTCCACCTCGTCATCCCCTCCGCGCCCCCCTCGGTGATGAAGATGACGTCCTCGTGACGGATCCCCATCTCGCCCGGGATGTAGACGCCCGGCTCGTCGCTGAAGCACATCCCCGGCCGCAGCTTCGTGGCGTTGCCGCGCACGAGGTAGGTCCACTCGTGGCCGTCCATGCCGATCCCATGGCCGAGGCGGTGGGTGAAGTACTTGTAGTCGGGACCGAAGCCGGCGTCCTCGACGACCTTGCGGGCCGCCGGATCGACCGCCTGGCACTCCGCGCCGGGCCGGGCCGCCGCCAGGGCCGCCTGCTGGGCGCGCCGCACGACGTCCCACACGTGGCGCTGGCGCTCGGTGGGAGGCGCGCCGAAGACGCCGGTGCGCGTGATGTCGCTCGAGTAGCCGTGCAGCCGTCCGCCGCCATCGATGAGCACGACGTCGCCCGCCTGGAGCGGCCGCGGTCGGGTCGTGCCGTGGGGGAATGCCGCGTCGGGTCCGAACAGCACGAGCGAGCCGCCGGCCATGCCGAGGCGGCGGTGCGCTTCGGCCGACAGCCGGGTCACCTCGGCCTGGCTCAGGCCCTCCTTCAACGACGCGAACACCGCGCGGTGGGCGGCCACGGTGATCTCGCACGCCCGGCGCATGAGGGCCAGCTCGTGCGCGTCCTTGATGACCCGGCAGCCGGCCGTCACCGGCGTCGCGCTCGTGATCCGCGCCGCCGGCAGGGCCCGGCCGACGCCGTCCGAGAAGGCGAACGGCATCGTCTCCTCGATCCCCACCCGGCCGGCCGCCTGGCGGTCGCGCAGGACGGCCGCCACCAGGGCATAGGGCGACTCGTGCTCTTCCCAGGCCCGCACGTCGTTCCCGATCCGGATCTGTTCCAGGCCGCGCTCCTTCTCGAAGGCCGGGGTGATCCAGGCCGGGTCGCCCTCCCGCGTGAGGACGGCGCCGAAGAAGCGCTCGCTGATCCCCCACTGCGCCCCGGTGAAGTAGTCGAGGCTCGTACCCGACGCCAGCACGAGCGCGTCGAGGCCCTCGCCGGCCAGCAGCTTCTGCGCCCGGGCCAGCCGCGCCTTGCGCTCGTCGAGGCTGATGGGAGAGATACCCTCCGTCATCGGCTTCAGCTCGGCGATCGGGGCCGGAACCTCCCCCGTCGCGGCGGCACGTAGGGGAGGAGCGGCCGCCCCGAGCGCGGCGCTTCCCGAGAGCTGCAGCAGCTGGCGGCGAGTGACGGTCATGTCGTTCCTCCGGGGATGCGGACGGAGCCGCGATCGTAGCACCGTTGTGCTAGGCTCCGTCGTTCATGTATCGGGCCCGGCCGCCACTGTCCCTCATGCCCTTCCTGAGGGCGACGGTGCTGGCGCTGACGGCCCTGGCCGCGGCCCCGGCGGCGCAGGCAGCCTCGTTTCCTCCTCACCTCCGCTTCCGCAGCGTCTCCACGAGCCGGGTGACCGTCCACTACCACCAGGGGCTCGAGGCGATGGCGCGCGAGGCCGCCGCCCTCGCCACCGAGATCCTGGCCGTCCACGAAGCGCGCTATGGCGTGAGCGCAGGCCACGTCCAGATCGTGCTCAGCGACGTGGACGACGATCCCAACGGCTTCGCGTCGCCCCTGCCCTATCCCCTCGTCCACGTGCGGGCGGTGGCGCCGCACGGCAACGACGAGCTGGGCAACTACCACGACTGGCTGAGCGTCCTCTTGAGCCACGAGCTGGCCCACATCGTCCACCTCGGCGAGGCCCACGGGCTCGTCCGCGCGGCCCGGCACGTCCTCGGCCGCGCGCCGTACCTGTTTCCGAACGCGGCCACGCCCACGTGGATGGTCGAGGGGCTGGCGACCTTCGAGGAGACCGAGGAGACGCCGTTCGGCCGTGGCCGCAACCCCGACTCCCTCATGGTGCTGCGCATGGCCGCGCTCGAGGAGGATTTCCCCGCGGAGGACCGGGCGGTGGCCGGCCTCGACCGCTGGCCGGACGGGCAGGCCGCGTACCTCTTCGGCGAGGCGTTCCTCAGCGACCTCACCGACCGGTTCGGCGAGGCGACGCTGCCGAAGCTGGCCCGCGTCCACTCCGGCCGCCTGGTCCCCTACATGGACGACCTGACCGCGAAGAGGGTGACGGGGACGACCTTCCACGCCCTCTGGCAGGACTGGGAGAAGCGTTCCCGGGCGGCCTTCACCGAGGAAGCGGAGCGGCGCAGGGCGCGCGGCCTCACGGTGGCGGCCCCGCTCACCCGGGCCGGCGTGCGGCAGATGAGCCCGCGCTTCAGCCCCGACGGCGGCTGGCTCGCCTACACCAGCCGCGTCCTCACCGCCTTCCGCGAGATCCGCCTGATGCGCTCCGACGGCACCGGTGACCGGCGGGTGACGAAGCGGAACGGCGGCACGACGTTGTCGTGGACTCCCGACGGCCGGTCCCTCGTCTACGACGAGCCGGAGATCCATCGCGTCTTCGCCACCTACTCGGACCTGCGCCGGGTGGACGTCGCGAGCGGCCGCGTGCACCGCATCACGCGCGGCGCCCGGGCGCGCGATCCCGACGTCTCTCCCGACGGCCGGCGCGTCGTCTTCGTCCACCAGCATGTCGGGCGGAGCGAGCTGGCCGCCGTCGGCCTCGACGGCGCCGGCCTGCGCGACCTGACCCGCTCCGAGGCCGGGGTCCAGTGGAGCGGTCCGAGGTGGAGCCCGCGGGGAGACACGATCGTCGCCTCCCGATGGCGAGCGGGCGGCTGGCTCGACCTGGTCCTCGTCGAACCGGCCACGGGCGCCGTCACGTCCCTCACCGAGGACCGGGCCAAGGACGTGGAGCCGGCCTGGGCGCCCAGCGGCGATTACGTGGTGTTCCGCTCCGACCGCGACGGCGTGTCGAACCTCTATGCCTGCCGTCTCGCGGACCACGCGCTGCTGCGCATCACCAACGTGCTGGGCGGAGCGTTCACCCCCGACGTGGCGCCCGCGGGGGATCGCCTGGCTTTCGCCGAGTACGGGGCGCACGGCTACGACCTGCGCCTCATGCCGCTCGGCTTCGCGGGGCTGCCCCCCGCCGATCCGTTCCTCGACCCCTACCCCACGGGCCGGCCGCTGCCCGCTCCGGTCGCCGCTCCCGATCGGCCCTACCGACCGTTCCCGTTGATGCGGCCGCGCTTCTGGAGCCCCTTCCTCGACCGCACCGCGGGAGAAACCCGGGTGGGCGTGGCCACCGCGGGGAGCGATCCGGTCTTCCGCCACGCCTACCTGCTCGACGTCCATCGCGGCTCCGTGACCGGACGCGTCGGCTCTTTCGGGCTGTACCGTTACGACCGTTTCTGGCCGACCCTGCTCGCTTCCTACGAGGACAAGTTCGAGCCGGCCAGCGCCGGAGCCCTGCTGCACAGGCGGGAGGCCGACCTTTCGCTGTCGGCCCCGCTCCGGCGGACCATGCGCTCGGCCCAGAGCCTGTCGCTCGCCTGGCGGCGCAGCCGCGAGACGCGGGAGCAGACGAGCCGCCCCCGGCAGACCGACCTCGGCGGCCTGGAGGCGGCCTGGGCCCTGAGCACGGTGAAGCAGTATCCCTACTCCATTTCCGCGGTGGACGGAGTGCGGCTGCGGATCGCGTATCTGAAGGAAGACCGCGCCCTCGGCAGCGACCTCTCTCTCGGCAAGCTCTACGCCGACGCCCGTGCCTACGTGCGGCTGTTCATCCCCGGAGATGCGCTCGCCCTGAGGGCGGGAGGAGGGACGACCTTCGGCGAGCCTGCCTTCACCGAGTCGTACGCCGTCGGCGGCTTTCCGAGCGGCAGCCTCCGCGACGTGACCGATACGAACCTGTCCGTGCTGCGCGGATACCGCGACGACGCCTTCACCGGCCGCCGCTTCATGGGGGCCAACATCGAATACCGGATGCCGCTCTTCCATCCCCAGCACGGGTGGCGCTCGATACCGCTGTTCCTTCGTCACCTCCACGCGACGGCCTTCGTGGATGCCGCCGAGGCCTGGAACAGCCGCTTCCGCTGGTCGGACGTCAAGGCCGGGCTGGGGACAGCGCTGGGCGCCGACTTGAGCGTGAGCCATGGCTTCCCCCTCACCGCCACCGTCGGCCTGGCCCGCGGGCTTGCCGCCACGGGGCAGACGCAGGTCTATTTCAGGGTCGGTCTGGCTTTCTAGACCACGGACAGACAACGCAGGGTGTGGAGGACGCCTCGGGGGCGCCCTCCGCTTCCCCTGCGCCAGCGTCTCAGGACAGCTTGAAGCTCACGGTTACCGTCATCACGACCGGCACCGGCACGCCGTTGAGCAGTGTCGGGCTGTAGACCCACTCCTTCACGGCGTTGACCGCGGCGTCGTCGAGGAGCGCGTTCCCGCGCAGGACCTTCACGTTGTTGACCCGGCCTTCGGGGCTGATGACCGCCTCCAGGACCACCACGCCTTCCACCCGGGCCTGCTTGGCGACTTCCGGATAGCTCGGCGCTATGTCGCGCACCTTCTTCGGGGCCTTGATCTGGCCGCCGACCCGCACCGGCTTGTCTGGAGGAGGCGGCGGCGCCTCTTCCCTCTTCGGCACCCCGCCCAGCACTCCACCCACGATGCCGCCGGGCACGCCACCCTCGACACCGCCCGGCACCCCGCCTTCCACGCCGCCGGGCACGCCGCCGGTCACGCCTGCCGATGGGGCCGGGGCCGACTCCACGCCGACAGCGGCGACGCCCTCGTCCTTCGGGATCTCCTTCGGGACGTCCACGGGTGCGACGAACTGCGGCTGCTGGGTCACGGGTCGGGGCCGGCTGACCTTGGGGGCCGCGATCGCCTTCGGGGCCGCCGGCGGCGGAGGCGGAGGCGGCGCCGGAGCCGTGGTCGGCTCCACGAAGAAGGCCCGCACGGTACCCAGGGCCGGTTCGGGCAGCTCGTTGTAACTCAGGAAGGGGACGACCACGACGGCGAACAGGATCACGCCGTGCATGGCGATCGAGGCGGGCAACGTCAGGGCCCGCTTGCCTTCCTTCTGGCGACGAAGACTCGAGTCGAGCAGGTTGTCGAAAAACCCTCGATCCATCGCTACGCCTCGCTTTCCCGGGGCGCCGGCGCCCGTCTCAAGAATGACTTCATGTATAAAAACAACAATTAAAGATGGAATCTCTTCCCCAGGCCAACTATGCGTCTTTCATGGGAATTGATTGCGAGATGCGTGCCACAAAGGCAGGAACCATGGCCCCAAACCGCCCAATGACTCCATGCGACCGGCATTTTGTCGGATCCGGCCTCCGCGGCATCACGTCAAAAAATGCGTATGCTTGAAAAACCTTCTCGTGCGCGCGGTCACACCCGGGAATCGATCCTGATTCGTCACATCAGGGTTGACAGGCGCGCCAGCGAGCCTATGTTCGAAGGAGGGGGTTTTCGGTCAAATGGACGAGAAGGATCCGCTGACGCTGCCGGGGGGCGGCATGCCAGCTCGTAAGACCCCACTTTCCCGTGCGCCCATGTCGCGCAACGGCGATCGACGCCAAGGGGAGCGCCGTGCCCCCGAGCGCGCCTGCGCGGGCCGGCGCCAAGGCGAGCGCCGGCGCTCGACGGCGCGGGCAGGACTGCTGATGGCCTTGCTATCCCTCGTCTCGGGCGGCCGCATCCTGCTGCGACCGACGGCGGAGACGGTCGCGACGGCCACCCGTGACTTCCGGATCGCGACCGGCGCCGACGACCAGCCACCCGGCGCCGACCAGGACCAGAAGGACCCGCGCCGCTTCGACGGCATGATCGAAGAGGCGTCGGCCTTCTACGGCGTGAGCTCCGCGCTCGTGAAGGCGGTCATCCAGGCCGAGTCCCGGTTCAACCCGCTGGCCGTCTCCCCCGTGGGCGCCCAGGGACTCATGCAGCTCATGCCGGTCATCGCCAGGGAGTACGGCGCCGTCAATGCCTTGGACGCGCGCCAGAACATCTTCGCCGGGGTGAAGTACCTCGCCGACCTGCTCGACCGCTACAACGGCAACGTCTCGCTGTCGCTGGCCGGCTACAACGCCGGGCCGACGGCGGTGAAGCGCTTCCGCGGCGTTCCGCCGTACCGCGAGACGCGGGGCTACGTGCGCAAGATCCAGAACCTGATCGCCGACGGGGCCCGGAACGCCGGCCGCACCATCGCCGAGACGACCGCCGACTGAGGCCTACCGCTTCCGGAGGACGATCGACCCGCTGAGCGTCTCGATGGTGACCTTCGCCCCGCCGCCGCCGATCGAGAAGGTCAGCTCCTTCTGGTGGGAATGCGGCCCCGACCGGTAGAGGGCGGCGCCGAAATCAGTGTTGATATCCCCGCTGAACGTGTTCACCGTGAAGTCGGCCGCGGTGCCGGCGGGAAGGTCCAGCTCGATCGAGCCGCTGACCGTCTGCGCGTCCAGCTCCGCGTGAGGGGCCAGCGCCCCCTCGAACCGGATGGCCCCCGAAACGGTCTCCAGATGGGCGCGCTCGAAGAGCCCGCCCCCCGTGACGCGCAGCTCGCCGTTGACCGTGTTGGCTTCGAGGTCGCCGCGCGCGCCGCGGATGGTCAAGGCGCCGTTGACGGTGCCCGCATGGACGCGGGAAGGCGAGCCGGACACCTCCACCGAGCCGTTGACGGCCTCCGCGCTCACTTCCTTCGACGACCCGTCGATCGAGACCGAGCCGTTGACCGTCTCCGCGGTCACCGGCCCCGTCACCTCCGCCACCGTTATGGAGGCGGCGAAGGACTCGATCGAGACCCGGCTGCCCGCCGGGACGTGGACCTCGATCTCGGAGCGGGCACCGTGGGGGTTGCCGGCGACCTCGACCTCCACGTGCGTGCGGCGGCCGCCGCCGTTGAGGTTCAGGCTGGCCCGTCTTCCCAGCGTGCCGGTCACCCCGACCTCGGCCTTGCTCCAGCCAAGGACCCGGATGGAGCCCGCGGGGTTCTCGATCTCGACCAGCCCGTCGCTGGCCGCGGTCCGGCGCTGGTCCACCGCCTGCTGGGCGAGGGCGGGCCGCCCGGGCAGGGCGGCCGCGGCCAGCGCGGTCACGGCGATCGCTCTCCACATCACTGATCGAGCCTCCGTCAGGTCCGGCTCAGCTTCAAGACCTGCTGCAGGACCTGCACCTTCTTTTGATGCGTGGAGGCCAGCAGGTGGTTGAGAGCGGGGTTGGCAGGATCGCTCGCGAGCGCCTGCCGCACCTCCTGCAGCGCGGAGTCGATCGAGCGCAGGTCCCTCTCCACCGAGGCCAGCGTCTCGGGAGGCAGCCGGTCGCGCTGCTGCTCGAGCGCGGCCATCAGCTCCGCCGCCGCCCGCGCGTACTCGCGCTCCGCCGCCGCCACCGCCTCGTCGCCGCCGCGGACGGCGGCCGGCACGAGCGAGCCCGGACTGGTCGATGGGCCGGAGCGTGCGCCGGCGCGGTAGGTGAGGATGAGGGCCGAGAGCGCGAGAACGACGGCGGCCGCGGCGGCCAGGCCCGCCGTCCAGCCCGCCCGCGGCCACGCTCGTCCCCCCACCCGCGGACCGCCGATGCGGGAGGCGATGCCGGGCCACAGGTCGCGCCCAGGCGGGCGCGCGTCGGGCAGCGCGGCGGCATGCGCGAGCAGCGCCCGCAGCGAGCGCTCTTCCGCCCGGCACTCGGCGCACGAGGCCACGTGCAGCTCCATCTCCTGGTCGGCCGCCTCGTCGAGGATGCCGTCCACGTGATCGTCCATCCGTTCCAGCGCTTCGGGGCAGGTCATCGCGTCAACGCCTCCCGCAGCAGCTTCCGGGCGCGGTGGAGCTGGGCCTTGGACGTGCCCGTCGCCACCCCGGTCAGCTCCGCGATCTCCTCGTGCTTGTAGCCCTCCACGTCGTGGAGCACGAACACCACTCGCGCCCCGGGGGGCAGGGTGGCCAGCGCGCGCTCCAGGTCGAAGCCCGCTTCCGGGCCGTCCGAGCGCGCCGGCGGTCCCGGCCGCTCGTACGTGGTCAGGTCGTCGGTCGTCATGACCCTCGACACCCGCCTCCGCCGCGACCGCCGCTCGGACAGCGCCACGTTCACCGTCAGCGGGTGCAGCCAGGACGAGAACGCGCTCTCGCCCCGGAACGAGCCCAGCTTCTGCCAGGCCCGCACGAAGACGTCTTGGGCCAGCTCCTCGGCCAGGTCGGGCGCGCCGGCCATCCGGAAGCAGAGCGCATAGACCCGCCCGAGGTTGTCGCGATAGAGCTGCTCGAAGGCGCCCCTGTCCCCGGCCTGGGCGCGACGCACCAGCTCCGCCTCTCGGCTCCGCCGCTCCTCGTCTGCGCTCGTGACCGGGATGGCCCCTCCGCGTGCGGCCGCCGGGCATTGGGTCATGGCTCTTCCGCCGCACCATGAGATGCCGCCCCGCACGGGTCGGTTTGAAATGGCCCGGGTCGGGGCACAAGACTTGCATCTTTCGCCCCCACAGGGAAGCGCCGGACGGGCGAATATCGGGTGTAAATCCTTCAAAGAACGTGGCGTCCATGAAGCCGACGGCGGGCCTGGCCATAGCCCTCGTTGGGCTGTGCGTGCTCTGCGCCTGCACGCGAGACCGCAAGGTCACCCAGCAGGCAGGGCTGAGCCTGAAGGACCACGTGGAGTCGAGGGAAAGACCGCCGTTCGCGCGCAGCGACGAGCGAGGGGATCAGATCTGGAAGGACGTGCGCCGCTTCTATCGGAGCCACGGGTACTCGCCGGCGTGGATCGACGGGCGCCGACCCCGATCCGAGGCGTCCGAGCTCATCAACGCCGTTCACGCGGCGGGGGACGAGGGGCTCGACCCGGGCGATTACGACCTGAAAGCGCTCGAAGTGCTCCGCACCGAGAAGAAGTCACGCAACCCCTTCAACAAGGATGCGCTGCGGCCCGAACAGGTGGCCGAGGCCGACCTCCGTCTCACCTACATGTTCATGAGGTATGCGACCCACCTGCAGCAGGGCCGCGTGGATCCCTCCGACGTGGACCCCCACTGGTTCGGCCAGCCACGGCGGGTGGATCTCGTCGACGTGCTCGCGCGGGCCCTGGACTCCGGGGAGGTGGCCGAGGCGCTGCGAAGCCTGCTGCCGCGCCAAGCCCAGTACACGGCGCTCAAGGCGGCGCTGGCCCGCTACCGTGAGATCGCGGCCCGGGGCGGCTGGCCGAGGATGCCCGAAGGGGCGCGGCTGCGGAAGGGTAGCCGGGGCCCCGAGGTGGCCGCGCTCTGCGCGCGCCTGGCCTCGAGCGGAGACCTGAGCGGAGGCGGCGCCCGCGACGACTTCGACGGAACGGTGGAGGAGGCGCTGAAGCGCTTCGAGAGGCGCCATGGGCTGAAGGAGGACGGCGTGCTGGACGCCCAGGACGTCTCGGCCATGAACGTCTCCGCCGAGGACCGCGCGCGCCAGATCGAGCTGAACCTCGAGCGATGGCGCTGGCTGCCCGAGGAGCTGGGCGACCGCTACATCCTCGTCAACATCCCCACCTTCCAGCTCCAGGCGGTCGAAGGGGGAAAAGTCACCCTGACGATGCGGGTGGTGGCCGGCAAGGCCGACGAGACGCCCACTCCCATCTTCAGCGACGACATGACCGAGGTCGTGTTCAGCCCGTACTGGAACGTGCCGGCCAGCATCGCGCGCAAGGAGACGATCCCCGCCCTGCTCCGCGATCCCGACTACCTGGCGCGCAACGAGCTCGAGGTGGTGCGCGCCGGCCACGTGGTGTCGCCCTCGGACATCGACTGGTCCGACCCCGACCTGCGCGTCCAGATCCGCCAGCGGCCGGGGGCGAAGAACTCCCTCGGGCTCGTGAAGTTCCTCTTCCCGAACCAGTTCGACGTCTACCTGCACGATACGCCGGCCGGCAGCCTGTTCGAGCGCCTGGAGCGCGACTTCTCCCACGGCTGCGTACGCGTGGAGAAGCCGGTGGAGCTGGCGCAATGGGTGCTGCGTGACCAGCCGCAGTGGACGCCGCCGAGGATCGACGCCGCGATGCACGCCGGACACGAAGAGCACGTCGCCCTCAAGCGCCGCATCCCCGTCTACATCGTCTATGCGACGGCCTGGGTGGACGAGCAGGGACTCCTGAACTTCCGCGACGACCTCTACGGCCACGACACCCGGCAGCGCGCGTTGCTGGGCCTGGAGGGCGCTCACCCGGTCCGCGTCGCCCGCGCGGAATGAGAGATACCGTCGCTGCGCTCGGGCTGGCGCTGTCGACGGCCGGCGTCGTGTTCCCTTCCCCCGATCCAGCGCGGGTGCGGGAACAGGTGCGGGCCTGGCGGCAAGCCCACGAAGCGTCCATCCTGCGCGAGTTCGCCGGGCTGCTCGCGGTGCCGAACCTGGCCTCCGACGCGCCGAACATCCGCCGCAACGCGGAGCGCATCGTGGCCATGGTCGAGCAGCGCGGGCTCTCGGCGCGCCTGCTCGACGGCCAGGGCGGCCCGCCGCCGGTGTATGGCGAGCTGAGGGTGCCCGGCGCCGTCCGCACCGTGCTCGTCTATGCCCACTACGACGGCCAGCCGGTCGACCCCACGGCATGGGCGAGCCCGCCCTGGACCCCGGTGCTTCGCGAGGGGCCGTTCCAGGAGGGCGGCCGGGAGGTCTCGCTCGACGCGCTGCCGTCTGCGGTGCCGGGCGAGTGGCGCCTCTATGCGCGCTCGGCGGGCGACGACAAGGCTCCCATCGTCGGCGTCCTGGCCGCGGTCGATGCGCTGAAGGCGGCGGGCCTGGCACCCACGGTCAACCTCAAGCTCTTCTTCGAAGGCGAAGAGGAGGCGGGCTCCCCGCACATGGCGGCGGTGCTCGACGCCAGCCGCGACGCTCTCCGCGCCGATCTATGGCTGATCTGCGACGGCCCCGTGCATCAGAGCCGGCGGATGCAGGTGTTCTTCGGGGCCCGCGGTGAGACCGACGTCGAGGTCACCGTCTACGGACCCGCCCGGGCGCTGCACAGCGGCCATTACGGTAACTGGGCCCCAACCCGGCCCTCATGCTCGCCCGCCTCGTCGCGGGATTGCGCGACGAGGACGGACGCATCCTGGTGCCCGGCTTCTACGACGACGTGCGGCCGGCGACCGACGCCGAGCGGCAGGCGGCGGCCGCGGCGCCCGACGTGGAGGCGGCGCTTCGGCGCGAGGTCGCCCTGGCCGCGACCGAGGCGGGCGGCGCGCGGCTGGCGGAGCGGATCCTTCTCCCCGCCTTGAACGTGCGGGGGCTCGAGTCGGGCCACGTGGGAGCCGCGGCCGTCAACGCCATCCCGACCGAGGCGCATGCGTCCATCGACATCCGGCTCGTCCCCGACCAGACGCCGGCGACCGTTCGGGAGAAGGTCGAGTCGCACCTGCGCGCCCAGGGCTACACGGTCGTGCACGACGCGCCGGACCTGGAGGCGCGGCGGACCCAGCCACGAATCGTGCGCCTCGTATGGGGAGCGGGCTACCCGGCCGCGCGGACCGCGATGGACCTGCCGGTCTCGCGGGCGCTCGTCCGCGCGCTGGAGGCCGGGCTGGGCGCTCCTGTCGTCCGCCTGCCGACCCTCGGCGGCAGCGTGCCGATGTACCTCTTCCAGCAGAAGACGGGCAGCCCCGTCATCGGCCTCCCCATCGCGAACCACGACGACAACCAGCACGCCGCCAACGAGAACCTGCGCCTCCAGAACCTCTGGGACGGCATCGAGGCCTACGCGGCGGTCCTCACCGGGCTGGGCCCGGGATGGCACGCGGGGCCGGACTGATCCGGGACTTACCTGCCGCGGCGGTCAGAAACCAGCGCGGCCGGGAGCGACCGGCATTCCCGAGTAATGGACGTGGACGGGGCGCCACCGCCCGTTCATCTTCCCGTAGACCTGGGTCTCGCGACCGTGCGTCTCGATGGCGGTGCCATCCTTCTGGAGCTTGGCTGCGAAGTCCCAGTAGAACTCCGCCCAGGCAACATCCTCGTACTTAGCTTACGTAAGTTAAGAGCGGCGAGGACGGCGGTTCTCGCCCAGGATCTCGCGGCCCACCCGGGCCGCCTCGTCGAGGAGCACCCGCAGGTCTTCTTCGGTGGTGCGGAAGTTGGTGATCGAGACGCGCAGCGAGGAGCGGCCGTTCAGGATCGTGGGGGCGAGGAAGAAGGCGCCCTCGCGCACCAGGCGGTTCACGATCCGCCGGTTGAGCCGGTCGAGGGCGTCCTCTTCGAGACGGCTCTTCCGCGGCCGATAGCGGAAGTTGGCGATCGACAGCACCGGCTCGGCCAACAGCTCGAAATCTTCCCTCCCGCGGACCTCTTCGGAGAGCAACCGGGCCAGCGCTACGTCGCGCTCGATCGCCGCCGCGTAGCCCTTCGTGCCGTGCCGCTTCAGGCCCATCCACACCTTGAGGGCCTTGAAGCCGCGCGACAGCTCCACGCCGCGCTCGGCGAACCACGCTGGTCCCGGAAAGGGGCTCTCAGGGTCCGAAGCGAGGTACTCCGGGAACTTGCGGAAGGCGTCGGGCAACCGTCCCGGCTGCCGCACGAGCGCGGCTCCGGCCTCGTACGGCACGTACAGCCACTTGTGGGGATCGGCGGCGATCGATTGCGCCCGCTCGATCCCCGCGAACAGCGGGCGGAGCCTCGGGGACAGCCTCGCCATCGCCCCGTAGGCCCCGTCCACGTGGAACCAGAGGGACTCGCCCGCGCAGAGCTCGGCCAGCTCGTCGAGCGGATCGACGGCGCCGGTGTTCACGGTGCCCGCGTTCCCGACCACGATCGCGGGCGTGAGGCCGGCCCGGCGATCGGCGGCGATCGCCTCCCGCAGGCGGCCCACCCGGATGCGGAAGCGGTCGTCGACCTCGATCTTGCGGAGCTGCCGGGTGCCGATGCCGAGCAGGTCGACCGCCTTGTCGACGCAGGCGTGGACCTGCTCCGACGCGTAGACGACCAGGCGCGGCCGGCCGTCGCCGGCCAGTCCGTCCTCGCGTACGTTGCCCGGCATCACCGCCCGGCGGGCCGCGGCCAGGGCGGTGAAGTTGGCCGTCGACCCGCCGGAGACGAGGATGCCCTCCGCCGCCGGGGGAAAGCCGAGGATCTCGGCCAGCCAGCGGATGACCGTGCGCTCGACGTGCACCGCGGCATGGTCCCCGCCCCAGCAGTTGGGGTTCATGGCCGAGGCGAGGTAGTCGGCCACCGTGCCCACCGGGTCGGCGGTCGCGTTGATGAAACCGAAGAACCGCGGGTGCGAGTTGCCCATCGGACGGGGCATGACGTGCTCCCGCACGAAGCCGAGGACCTCCTCGAACGGCCGCCCGTCCTCGGGCAGTGGCTCGTCGAAGCGGCCGGCCTCGCCCCCGACCTTGCCGAAGACGGGATGGGACAACAGGTCGCGGCGGTGCTCGGCCACGGCGTCCGCAGCCAGCCGGCCGATGCGCCGCACTTCGTCGGGGGGCAGGTCGAACTCGTCCATGGGCTCGTGCCTTTCCGGCTTGCCGGGGCTGACTGTAGCATGCGCGCGGCGGGCGACATGGGCAGCAAGGGGCGCGGCTACCGCGCGCAGACGATCGAGGGCTTCGAGGTGCTCGTCGGCAAGGGCGACGCCGAGAACGACGCCCTGACCTTCAGCATCGCCGAGCCGAAGGACTTCTGGCTGCACGTGGCCGGGCCGGCCGGCAGCCACGTGGTGGTGCGCAATCCCGACGGGCTCGACGAGCTGCCGCGCATGGTGCTGGAGAGGGCGGCCGAGCTGGCGGTCTGGCACTCGAAGGCGCGGGGCAGCCGGGGCAAGGTGGAGGTGCACGTCTGCCGCGTGGCCGACGTCAGCAAGCCCCGCGGCTTCGCGCCCGGCGAGGTCCTGCTCCGCCGCTGGACGGC
>Ga0066709_100001560_pt1 | contig 15374 bp, 13 predicted proteins | sample GraSoiAngelo_158_FD_79665 | JGI IMG/M metagenome (GOLD analysis project Ga0066709, IMG submission 79665) | Grasslands soil microbial communities from the Angelo Coastal Reserve, California, USA - 14_1009_16_30cm | ecosystem: Environmental > Terrestrial > Soil > Grasslands | place: USA...
CGCGTTGTCGACGAGCTGCGTTGGGTTCGGGCCGCTCCACGTTAGCGTCACCATGCGCCCCGAAGGGGAGCTGTCTCGCAGAACGCGCGAGTCCGCATCGCGGGTGAACTTGGTTGTGCGACCCAACGCGTCGTCGGTCCGCGTTATCGCTCCGAAGCGATCTACCTGGAGGACCGTCGTGAAGCCGCGAGAATCGAGGACCCGAGCCCGTACCGTGTCGACAAGGGGGGCCGCGGCAGCGGTCATGGCCGTAGCGACATAGGGGACGCCTACGTGCTGCCAGGGGTACCGGCTTTCCGTAGTCACGACCGGGCCGGGGAGGCCGACGATAACAACAGGCGGCTTTTTGAAGAATGTGAACTTTCGGGACGATGTGTCGTAGTTGAATTCAGTCGTGTCCCCCCGGCGGTTGATCACCTTCCAAAGCAGTAGTGTCGCGTCGTGAATGAATGTCGTGCTCAGGTTATCAGGGTCCGTGATCGCCGTGAGCTTACGGCTGGCGTCCACGGTGACGGTCGTGGTCCGCAACCCGGGATCCTGGATGCTCGCCAGGCCGAACGTCCCGTAGGTGAAGTTAAGCGCGAGATTCGCCGGGTCGGCGATCTGAGCGACACGCCCAGTGCCGTCGTACTGGACGTACGTGATGTTGTCGAACCGATCGCGCAATTGGACCATCCAGCCCCGGTTATCGAACACAGCCCGCGTGCCATCTGAGTAAGTTCGGGCCCAACCGGAGGTCAAGCTAAGCGTGCTCGACGCGAGCGTGGAAAACTCCGCTGCCGGCGAGACCCACGTTCCGCCAACCTTCGCGAAATACACGGCGCTCCCGTCGCCTTCGGTGATGACCGCCGAGCTGTCGGACTGCAGGTAGAGGTGTTGGATGCTTCCGAGTGTCCAGCCGCCGGCGATGGCAGAGTTCGTCTCGTTGACGACGACGAGCTTGGTCGACAGCGCGGTGGTGATCAGGCTCGGAGTCGCCCCCGCGTAGTACGCCGAGACGAGGATGTCCATCGGATAGGCGTTAGTCGCAAAGCTGCTCGCGTCGAACTGGCCACCCAGACGCACCTGCGCCCGTCCCGGATAGGCGAAGTGCAGAGTTTGCTCCCCGTTCACGAACGTGACGAGCGCCCCGTTCACCTTCACCTGAAGCTGGTACTCCGTCGGCGTGAACCCCGTGTCCGGGGTGACGTCGACATGCACGAAGGGCCGCGGGTTCACGCGGTCGCTGTTATAGACTAGGGTGACGTTGCGGGTCGCGTCGAGGGAGAAGTAGGGCACCGTGCTCTGCGCGTAGACGTTTGCGAAACAGCTCACGGCGCACAGGCGGTAGTCCTGTTTCGCGAAGTTGTAGGGCGTGAAGTCCACGAGAGGCCCCCCCGCAGACGCCACCGGCACCGTGTAGGAGCCGCCATCACTCGTCCTGGTGCTTGCGGCACTCAGGCTCAGCGTTCCGGTCCCAGCGGCGCCCACAGAGTAGCTCACCGTGGCGGAGCCTGAGCTGTCTGCCGAAAGGGCTAGCGTGCTAGGAGTCATAATGCCGCAGGTGATGTTTGCCGAGCCCGTGCAGGTCAGCGAATAGGTGTCTGGAGCGGTACCCGTGTTCCGCACGGTGAAGATCGCGCTGTAGCCGCCCGTACTGGCCCGACGAGTCGGCTCCGGGGTGCCGTCGGGCGTGACCGCGACGCCGTACGTGCCTACCGGGATCGTGTACCAACCCTGGTCTGAGTCGAAAGTGCCGCTCGCGGTCAGGGAGACGGTGCCGTCTCCTACCGTGCCTACCGAGTAGAAGGCGGTGACGGTCGTCGACTGCAAGGAGTTGAGGAACACCGACGAGGGGCTGACACCCGTGCAACTGACGTTGGCCGACCCAGCGCATGTGAACGTGTAACCGTCGCTTTGCGACCCCGTGTTTGTGACTGTGAACACCTCGCTATAGCCGCCAGAGTTGGGGGGCCGGGGCGGGGTCGTGCCGCCATGCGGATCCACGGCCACCATGTAACAGCCTGGGGGCGGGGTAACGTCCTGGCAGGTCTGGGCCCCCGCAGCGGAGCGGGGCGTAAGCACCAGCGCCAGCGTGCTCACCACACCGGCGAGGCGGACGGACAGCGACCAGTGACCGAACACAGAGTCCTCCCGAAAGCGAGCCGGTCGCCGGTATGGCAGACCTCGTGCCGGGCCTCGTCGTGGGCCGGACGTGAAGCGACAACGAGTTACGACGCGTGGTGCAGGGCGCAGTTCAGCGCAGTTCGCGCGAGTTCAGTGAACTCCGTTGAACGATTGTGAACTCCCGGAGGGTTCTGAGCGAGACACCCCACGCTTTCAGTCGTTTAAAGAGCGTCGTGCGCCCCACGCCCAGCGCGGCAGCAATCCGCGGCGCGTGCCACCCGTGGGCCTCGCAGATCGCGAGCAGCTCTTCGACGCTCGGAGCCGGCGGTTCCACGCGTGGGATAACACGACCGCTTCGTGTAGCTTCCTCGAGCTCTCGGCGCACCGCACCAGCGGATACTCGGTCGCCGGCATGCTCCAATACCAGCCGGCTCACGACCTGCCTCAACTCCCTCACGTTGCCGCGCCACGGGGCAGCGGCGAGGAGCTCCACGCCACCATCTTCGAACCAGTCGGCCGGGTAGCCACGAAGCGTGAGGAAGTGTGCGACGAGAAGCGGGATATCGCCCGCGCGCTGACGCAGCGGTGGTAGGGTGATGATCGCTCCGCTGACCCGCTGCCACAGATCCTCCCGGATCCCGCGTCCGATCCTTGACATGGGATCCCTCGCCTGGCACGAGACCACCCAGCGCGGCGCCGCTGGGCGCAGGGTTACGCCGCCGACCCGTCGCACCATGCCCTCTTCGATCACACGCAGCAGCTTCGCCTGGCATGTGTCGGACAGCGCCCCCAGCTCGTCCAGATACAGCGTGCTGTGGTCCGCGATTTCGACGAGGCCGGCCTTCTCGCGCTTGGCGTCGCTGAACGCCCCACGCTCGTGCCCGAATAGCTCGCTCTCGAACAGTGCATCGGGGAGCGCCGCAGTGTTGATCGCAACAAAGGGTCTGTCGCGGCGGGGTGAGAGCTCGTGTAGTGCCCGGGCGACAAGCTCCTTCCCAGATCCCGTTTCCCCCACTACGGCGACCGGGACATCGCTCGGTGCCGCCTGACGCACGAGCCGATAGACCTCTCGCATCAGGGGGTGGGTTCCCACCATCCCGGTCAGCGGTGCATCTGTGACCAAGTCTTGATAGCGCACGTAAGAGAGGGTCACTGCTTCGGTCTCTTGGGTAAGCGTGGCACCGTCACGCTATCCGCGTCCGCGTCGGTCACGAGGATGCGCGGCGTCAGGAACAGGTACAGCTCCGTCTCGCTCTTGCGCCGGTCGGCGCTGCCGAATAGCCCGCCGATGATTGGGATGCCGGACAGGATCGGGATCCCGGTTTGCGTGACGTCACGTTGCCGGTCGCGCAATCCCCCGAGCACGATCGTCTGTCCGTCTTTCACAAGTACCTGGGTAACAGCCTCACGCGTCGAGATCACTGGCGCGTCGAACTGCACCTCGCTCGTGGCGGCGTTCACCTCCTGCTGGATCACCAGCGACACATAGCCGTCCTGATTGATCGTCGGCTTGATGGAGAGCTTGGTCCCCACGTCGCGATACTGCACCACCTGATCCCGCGTCGGGGTCTCCGTGGGGAGGGAGCGGCTCACCTGGACGAACGGTCGCTGCGAGCCGACCAGGAGACGGGCCTCGGTGTTGTTTGACGTGAGGAGCACAGGACGCGACACGATCTCCACGTCGCCCTTACTCGCCGCTGCGCGCAGCGTCGCGTCGATCTGCGCGTGGCCGAGGTTCATGAGGTGAATGACCACATCGCCGAGGCCGCCCCCCGTCTCGGCGGCATCAACGGTGCCGTTCCCGTGGTCGGTACGCTGCGGCGGAACGAGGAAATCGGTGCCGAGGGAGAAGCGGCGATCGTGCCGGGCCTCGACGATCATCACCTCGATCAGCACCTGCAGCGGGCGGATGTCGAGCTGCTCGACTGCCTGCCGGAGGACGTCGAAGTCCAATTGCGACCCGCGAATCAAGAGCGAGTTGGTGAGCTCATCGGGGACGATCGTGACCGGACCCGAGAGCGAGGCTGTCCTGGCACCGGGCGCCGCGCCGGCGGCGCCGGCAGCGGGCGGTGCGGCTCCCGCTGGCGGCACGACATTGCGGCGCAGCTCGTCGGAAAGCGTCTGCGTCGAAAGCCCGCCACGACCCGAGAATTCACCACCTCCCCCGAACAAGAGATTCACGGTGGCCGCAACGTCCGTGGCCCGGGCGTGCCTCAAGCGGATGACAAAGAGCTGGACCTCGCCGCCGGCCTGTCCGGGGCGGTCAGCTGGTCGGGCGGACGGGCGGTCGGGAGTCTCAGGGGCGCGCGGGCCGATGCGAAAGAACGCGGAATCCTCCGTGAGCTGGAGGTTCTGCGCCTCGACGAGGCCCCTTAGCAGTCCGGCGACGGCACTCCGATGCACGGACCGGGGTGTCTCGAGCGAGACCCGCACGGGCTGAATCGCTCCCACGAGCACCGGCTTCGCCAGGTACCGACCGAGCGTTTGGATCACAGCGCGCAGATCGGCCTCGACGAACCTGACGGAGAGACTGTCGTTCGCGACTCGCACGGCGCTCGTATCCTGCGCGGCCCCGCGAGCCGCTAGTGTGCAGAGAGCCGCGGCAACCTTCACCGCCCTCCACCGCCCTCCACCGCCCTGGACCGCCATCATCTCCATGGCTCCCGCACCGTCAGCGTCCACGTCGTGTCGAGCCCGACGATCGCGACCCGATCGCGGTCGATGCGCTTGACGCGCAGCCCGTTCACGACCTCACCCGTCCGCACGGATCGCGGGCCATCCGTGCCAGGCAGGCCCTCGAGCAGGGCGGTCGGGTCCTTCCCGCCGTCCCACACGATCCCCACCAGCGTGAGCACGGGCTTGGGCGGTGTCGGGACGGGCGGCTGGCCACCCCGCAGCGGGTCGTACGCCACGGCGGCGGGCCGACGCCCCGACCGGAACGGATCACGGGCGATCGCTGGGCGCGCGGGCGATTCCGCGGCGATCCGTGGGGCAGGGGTGGTGTCCGTCGCACGGGTGTCCGCTGGCGGCGGCAGCGTCACACCCACGATCGGCCACGCGACTACTCGGGCTCCAGTTATCAGCCCCGACAGCAAGAGCGTTGCCGCTATGGCCTTCGCCGCCGTGTTGTTCACGTTTCCCCTTTCCCTTTTCCCTTTTCTCGATGGGCGAGAAACCATCCCGTCACCGTCACCTCGACCCGCAGGATCTCAGGCACCTGCTCGCCGGAGTTTGGATCAGCCGCGACGATGCGGACGTCTTCGATCGAGAGGACGGCATCGCCCAGCTCGATGGCGCGCAAGAATCCCATGACGCCGCGGATGTCGGACTCCAGCGCAGTCCGGACGCGCACCCGTCGCAGCCGGCCGGCCACCAGGGAATCCGTGAGCTGATCGGTGCGCTCGAGCTTCGCCTGATTGCGCGACGCCGCGAGGGTCAGCCGGCCCGACAGGTCGGCCAGCGCTTCGACCGGCGTGTCGCCCGACAGGAGCTTCGGCGCCAGGCCGACCACGGCGCGGGTGAGCACGCCGGCCGAGTCGCGCAGTAACGGCGCGTCGGCGAGATCGGCGCGCGCCCGCGCCAGCAGAGAGGCCCGCTCGCGCAAATCCTGTTCGGCGGCGACGGCGCGACCAATCCCCCATGGCGCTACGCGCGAAGCCATGACGGCCGCCAGCACCGTAGCTCCCCCAACGAGCAGGGCTCGACGGTCGCGCGCGGTCATCGTGGCGCACCTCCCAGGTCCTGAGCCCCGAGCCCCGAGCCCCCAAACACGATCGTGAACCGCTCCCACTCTCGCCCACCTGTTCTCTCGCGCACGACCGGCCCCTCGAGTCGCGGGCCAGGCAATGCACCGGACCGCTCGAGGCGGGCGACGACGTCAGCCGCCCGTCGCGCCAGTCCCGACATGACGCCGCTTCCGTCGGCCTTCCAGTTGAGCGAGGTCACCACGGCCGAGTCGGGAAGAGCGGCAGCGACTGCTCCGAGACGAGCGAGGCTCTGACCCCGCGTCCGCTCGGCCTGGGTCACGGCGCGGACGGCGACTTCGGCCTCACGCAGCTCGCGCCGTGCTGCGAGTACCGCTCCGAGGGGACCGCCGAGTGCGGCGAACTCGCGCTCCACCGCGCGTCGCTCCCATGCGATCCGCAAGGCGAACAGGAGGCCGGCGGCGAGCCACACGCTCGCCGCGCCGATCATGAGCCGCCGCGCGAGGCGTTGCTCCGCGCGCCGCCGCGCCGCTCGTTCGGACGTGGGAAGTAGCAGGAGAGGCGCGGCGTCGTCCGCCGGCGCGATCCCTTCGACCGAAAGCCCTGCCGTACGCGCCCCCGCCACGATTGCCTCGACCACCGGCTCCTCCACCGCGGCCGCTCGGGCGACCCGTACGCCGCCGTTCCCGACCCACACAGCGTCGGTTGCGAGCGGCTTGCCGTTCTTGCGGAAGAATCGTCCGGCCTGGTGCGCGACCAACGCCGCCAACGCTTCGGGCTTGACCGGTGGGAGATCCGTGAGTGTGCGGAGCTGCACGAGCGGGCGCTCGAGCGCGACCACCAGGCGACCGCACGGCCGCGGGGGTTCGGCGGCGAGGAAGGCGATCGCATCCGATAGGTCGGTGAGACCGGCGTAAACAGACTCCGCGGACCAGATGACGGTGCTGCGCTGAACTGCCTCGGCGCGGAGCGTCTCGCGGCCGACGCGGAGACGGAGCACACCGCCCCTCGACCACCTCATTCCGTCTCTCTCCGAATCACCGCGAGCCGGTCCGGCACCGGCACCAACGTCAGCGTCGCTCGAGCGACGATCGGCGTCCCGCGCACACCGCCCTCCACGTTGGCGACGAGCTGGGCGGGCGCGAACGTCGCGGCCCGAACGAATTCGGGATAGTCGGCGAGCAGCACCGACCGTGCTGATTTCGAGAGATGCGCGACCAGTTGATCGGCGTTCTGGATCGGCTGGCCCGACACTCGGCCACCCAACAGTACCAGCATCGCCTCCTGCGTCATCCCGGGCAGCGTCGCGGGGACTTCGGGAGGGGCGGCGTTGATGTTGATTACGCCCGTGCCGCGGGTCGTGAGAATCGGCGTGAGACGATCGACGAGCGACGAGTCGAACCCGCGTATGTACGCGAGCTCGGCGACTGCGGCGAGCGGGCCATTGCGGTTCGCCTCCGTCTCCGCGCCAAAAGACCGGGGGATCGTATCGGGATCCCGGTAATCGAGCAGCGCATCGGCGAGCGAGTCGACGGCGGCGACCGAGCGCCGGCACACGATCGTCAGAACGGTTACGAGCTGCTCGCGGGTCGCGAGGTTGAGGTTGAGCTTCGCGGCCGGGTCCTCAAGCGTCGCGCGACACCACGTCCCCCGGCCAAGGTCGATCGGGTCGAGGGCGCGGACTCTCGGGTTCTGCGCGTACCGGGCGAGCAGGATGTCGACGCAGGCTTCCCGGGCCCACCCGGCTCGGGTCAAGAGGATGCGATTCCGCGTCGTCTGACTGCCGGTGCGGGCCACGGCGAGGGCCACGGCTCCGAGGACACTCAGGGCCGTGAGGACCCACAGCACGGCGAGCAAGGCGAATCCCCGCCGGCTCATCCGCGTGCCTTGATGAGGAAGAGCAGGGTGTCGACGCGCACACCTCTCGTGAGACGCAGCCGTACGGCGAGCGGCGCACTCACCGGGCTTAGCCACTTGCGCACCCATCGCGCCTCGGCGCCCGGCTCGAGCAGATAGTCCAACGCGACGTCCCGCATGCCCTCGCCCAATACGATCGAATCGCCCGGCATTATCGTGACGACGAGTTGTTCATCGCGCTGCGCGAGGGCGATCCGCCGGCGCTCGAACCATCCGTCGGCAGACCGCTCCCACGCAGCGAACTCGACGCGATTCGCGTGCCCCGCGAAGCCGCCAGCGCTGTCCGTCCCCACGTCGAGCGAGAGGAAGGCGGCCTGGAGCCATCGGCGTGCATTCATCTCGCGATCTAACGCCCCGCGGGCCACCGCCAGCGCCCGGCCCCGATCCGCGACGCCCGCAAACACCGCGTGGGCGACCGTGACCACGAGCGCGCCCACCAGCAGGGCAACCGCGACCTCGATCAGCGTGAAGCCGTGGCGATCACGGGGCATCGGCAGCCTCGGGCCGGTAGACCACTGTCACCACATCCTCGACCTGGGGCGTGGCGGCTTGCCGCAGTGCCACGCGATACAGCGTCCGTTCCGGTCGCTCGATGTCGACCAGGAACTCGCCGAGCGGATGACGACCCAGACGCAGATCGAGCTCAGGGCGCGTGAGCAGGGTGAGGGCAATGAGGAGGCGATCTTCGGCCGCGAGCGTGTGCTCGCGTGGGCGCGCGTCTCGCTCCTCGCCCAAGCCCGCACCCACCAAGCCGGTCAACGCGAGGCCCGACGCCGAAAGGATCATCAGGGCGACCAGGACCTCGAGGAGCGCGACCCCGCGCTCACGGCGACGCACGCCGGTAGTCTCCGGTGAGGGGATCGGCGCCCCGGCCGACCGCGCGTCCGTCGGGCAGAAAGAGAACCGAGGGGTGTCGGCGGAGGCTGTCGAGCCGAAGCGAGACGGGTCTTCCGGTACGGATCGCCTCCGCCCGAGCGACGCGGGTCGCGCGCACCAGCGTCGACTCCCGTGGCACCCGAAGACTCGCGAACGCGAGCCCGCTCACGCCCGTGATGAGGGCGAGGATGACGATGACCACGAGGAGCTCGACCAGCGTCACCCCACGCATCAGAAGCCCCCGGGTCGGATCGCGTACACGGCCTGGAGGAGCGCGGCGGCGACGAAGGCGACGAGCCCGCCGAACGTCACGATCAGCGCCGGCTCGACCAGGATGACGAGCGTCTTCAATCCACGCTCCGCCTCTTGCGCCGCGAGGTCCCCCGCTCGCAGCGCCATGTCGCCTAACCGACCGCTCGCCTCACCCACCGCGACGAGCTGGAGCGCGCTTGGCGCCAATACCGCTTCGCGCTCGAGCGCGGCGGCGAGGGGCGCGCCCTGGGCGACCCGCTCGCGCGCATGGGACAGACGGTCCGCCACCGCCTCGTCCCCCGCCGCCTCGCGCGCCGCGTCGAGCGCCGGTAGGAGCGGCATCCCGGCGCCAAGCATGCCGCCCAAGGCCCGCGCGACGCGGGACGTGGCGAGGGCGAGCCGCACGCCACCGAGGCCGGGGATGGACAGGAGGGTCCGGTCGATCCAATGGCGACTCGCGGGCCGCTTCAGCGCTTCGCGACCCGCCCACCCCCCCGCGAGCCCGAGCGGGATGAGCACGAACCAAAAGTGCGAGAGCAGCGCGGAGCCGCCGATCAGGAGCCGCGTGGCGACCGGAAGGTCTTGCCCGAGATCGCCGAGCAGCTCCGCGAACCGAGGCACGATCACGGTGCCGATCACCAGCACGGAGACGGTGCCCGCCACGGCCAAGAGGAGCGGATAGGCTAGCGCCTGCCGCACCCGCGCCACGAGCTCGGCCTCCTGCTCGACCTGGGTCGCCACCTGCTCAAGGGCTGCGGCCAGCTGACTCCCCTGCTCACCCGCGCGCACCATGCCGAGCACGACTCGCGGGAGGACGCCGACGGCGCGACCCAGCGCGTGCGACAGGCTGTCCCCTTCCCGCAGGCCGGATCGGGCGAGCGCGAGCGTCTCGCGGAGCGCCCCGCGCGCGAGCGCTTCGCTTGCGGCAACGGCGCGTTCGAGCGGCACGCCCGCCGACACGAGCGCAGAGATGCTGCGAAATACGATGGCGAGATCGCGCCGGCTCGCGGGGCGTCGCGTCGCCTCGCTTGACTGAACGAGATCGAGTGCAATGGGGAACAACCCGAGTTCTGTGATCGCCGTGCTGGCCCGCCCCGCCGATAACGCTTCGACCGTGCCGCGCACGATCGCCCCGTCCGCGCGCGCGGCCCGATAGCCGTAGGCGCTCACAGGCGTTTCCTCCCCCCGCTCTCCCACGACGTGATATCGGCATCCTCGCTCGTGCCACCGAGCTGGCCGTCGCGGCCGTAGGTCAGGAGGTCATAGCTCTGGGGGTTCACGTCACCGGGGCTCTTGTAGACATACGGGCGGCCCCAGGGATCGAGCGGGATCGTTTTCTTGAGGTACGGCCCCCGCCAGTTCGTCGCCTCGGGTTGCCCGTCGGGCCGTGCGCGCAGTGCCTGCAGCCCTTGCACGGTGGATGGGTAATAGTCGTTGTCTAGCCGGTAGGCTTCGAGCGCCAAGCCCAACAGCTCGATCTGCGCCCGCGCAGCCGACTGTTTCGCGTCCCCCACGTGACTGAACACCATCGGCGCCACGAGCCCCGCGAGAATCGCAATCACGGAGATCACCACAAGCAGCTCGATGAGCGTGAAGCCCGGTGGCCGTTCAGCGGTCCGTGACACGCAGCACCTCCTCGACCGTCGTGAGGCCGGCTTGCACCTTGCGCCACCCATCGCGGCGCAGGGTGAGCATGCCTCCGGCCTCGGCCAGGTCCCGCAGCGCGCTCGCGTTGGGGGTCTTCACGAGCTGCTGCTTGATGTCTTCGTTCACAACGAGCAGCTCGAAGATCCCCGTACGGCCCCGGTAGCCCGTGTGGCGACATGCCGCGCAGCCGCGACCGCGCTCCAGCCTGACCCGGCCGACCGGCTGCTGCGCGAGCAGGGCGACCGCCCCGCGATCGGGGGCGTATCGCTCGCGGCAGTCGGGGCAGGTCTTCCGCACCAGGCGCTGGGCGAGCACCCCCTCGAGCGTCGCGGCGATCAAGTAGGGTTCGACCTTCAAGTCGACGAGCCGCGTGAGAGCGCTCGCGGCGTCGTTCGTGTGCAGGCTCGAGAAGACCAGGTGGCCCGTGAGCGCCGCCTGGACGGCGATCCCGGCTGTCTCGCCGTCCCGCATCTCGCCGACCATTAGGACATCCGGGTCCTGCCGCAGGAGGCTCCGGAGTGCCCCGGCGAAGGTCATCCCCGCCTTGACGTTCACCGGAACCTGCGTCACGCCCTCGAGATGGTATTCGACCGGGTCCTCGACAGTGATGATCTTCTCGGCGGTGCGCTGCCGCAGACCGAGCGCCGCGTAGAGCGTGGTCGTCTTGCCGCTGCCCGTCGGGCCCGTGGCGAGAAGGATCCCATGGGGCCGCTCCGCGAGCCGCCGAAACGTCTCCAGCGTGGCCGGGGCCATCCCCAATTCGTCGAGACCCACCGGCCGCCCGCCGCGATCGAGCAAGCGGAGCACGACGGATTCCCCGTAGAGCGTCGGCACGGTGGAGACCCGCAGGTCCAGCTCGCGCTCCTCGAGCCGCACGCGGATCCGGCCGTCCTGCGGCGCGCGGCGCTCGGCGATATCCAGCTCAGCGAGTATCTTCACTCGTGAGATGACCGCCGCCTGGAGCCCGCGCGGAGGGCTCGGGACGTCCATCAGGACCCCATCGATCCGAAACCGGGCGAGGAGCCCCGCGCGCGTCGCCTCCAGATGGATGTCAGACGCGCGAGCCTCGTACGCCTCCCGGATCAAGAGATTCACGAACCGGATGACGGGCGGCTGGTTCGCCAAGTCGCGCGCGTCGGCGAACGTCTCCAGCGCGGGGGCTCCTCCATCCTCGACGTGGTCGTCGAGGTCCTTCACCAGCTCGACGACTGACTCGGAAGCCGCGAAGGTGCGCCGGATGCTCGCGAGCAGTTCGTCCGCCGGCACCGGCACCAGTTCGAGCGACACGCCGAAGGACAGTTCGAGGTCCTCGAGCACTTCCGCGGCGGGCTCGCCCGCGACCGCCACCCGCAGCCGGTCCCCCGCAATCTCGAGTGGCAGGATCTTCCAGTGCTCGAGATAGTCGGCCTCGAACGTCTCGGCGACCGGCAGCTTAGGTTGCAGCGTTGTGGTGTCCACCGACCGTGTCCTGAAAGCAATCACACGGACTGCAGGCATCAGGCGTGCCGCGCAGGTACCAAATGACGACGCTCGATGGAAGTGACGGACGGACCAAGCGCTGCGTCGCCGGGAGCGAGTCCCCGCCCACGCGGCGAAGTCACAAGCGGGCTGAGCACGAGCCTTCTGGCACGGCGATCGTCAGTGGGCCGAAATGGTGGGCGAGGCGGTTGTTACGCGCGCTCACAAGGCAGGCCCGCCGACGACGACTATGGCGCGGCGGCCGCGAGGTGATTGTGGATCGTGTTGGGGTGGAAGCCGAGCAGGTCTGCCGCCCGCCTCCGACTGCCCCCGGCCTGCTCGAAGGCCCAACGGGTCAACGCCCGACGCCCATCGAGATTGACGACCGCCCGCGCCGTCTCGTCTACCGCAACGTAGGGCGGCAGATCGCCGAGCCGGATCCGCTCCGCCCCGTCGGCGGCGGCCTGGGTCCAACTCCACTCGATTACGCCGCGCAGCTGCCGCGCATTCCCCGGCCAGCGATACGTTAGGAGCTGCTCCAACGCTTCCGGTTCCACCCAGATCGGCCCCCGGCTCGGGAACTCTTCACGCACCCGATCCAGGAAGTGGTACGCGAGGGCAGCGATGTCCACGAACCGCCCCTTCAGGGGAGGCACGGTGATCACGAACTCGCCGATCCGCCAGCGCAGATCGGGCAACAGCTGGCCCTCAGCGACCAGCTGTTCCAATGGCTCGTGGGAGGCGAGAATGAGCCGACAATTGACCCGGAGCTCGCGCTCCGACCCCAATCGCGTGAGCAACCCCTCGTCCACCGCGCGCAACACGGCGCTCTGCGCAGCACGCGGCCACAGCGGCAGCTCGTCCAGGAAAAGCGTCCCGTTCCGCGCACGCTCGAACGGTCCACGGAACCGAAGGCTTGCCCCGGTGAACGCTCCCGGCTCGTGCCCCACGAGCTGGTCGTGTAGCAGCGACTCGGACAACTCCCCACCAGCAACGGCCACGAAATCCCCGTGCCGGCCGCTGTGAGCATGGACGAACCGGGCGAGGAGTCCCTTCCCGACGCCGCTCTCGCCGACGAGCAGGAGCGCCCGGGGCAGCGGCGCCAAGCGTTGCGCCAGCGCGACCGTCTTGAGCATCGCGGTCGAACAAGCGATGACGGCCTCAGCGCCGACCCCAGCGTGGACCATGAATCCACACCTAAGCGGAGGCCCGACACACCGACCGCTGGGAACGTGACAAGCCTTCGCGAGCTGCGCTCGGCGGCGTGATGTCGGGGTTTCGATCGCGCGACGCCGAATAGTCAGCGTCGCCGGAACGTGAGGGGTCGTTGCAACGTTCGCGCCAAAAAGAAACAGGTCCGACGTTGCCTTTGATCGGTAAGGGCATCTCGTTGTTGCGTCGCTGTGCTAAGAGGGGTATGGGTCCAGACGCTCCTGGATCGAGTGGGGCAGGAGCGCGACATCATCGTTGCAATTAGAACAGACGCAAGGCAACGAGAGGCGCGGTATCAGCGCAACAGAGCAACGGGGTGATGTCACTACCTGAGGTCGCGGGGAGCGCGCAAACCGTCGCTGACTTGCGGCCCGCGCTGGACCAGAGGAGGTGGAACGCGATGATATCGGCGCTTTCGCGGAAGGATCAGGGCGGGGATTTCTCCGAAGCCATCCACATCGGCAGGAAGAAGGTACTTGTCCCCGGGTCCAATCCTTGGCCCGTGTCCACCGGCCCCATCCCATACCCGCCCGGCCGAATCGAGACCGGGGGGCAAATCGAAAAGTGTCCAACTGACGGGGCCGTTCCTTACGCCGCGACGCGGCGAAGCGCAGCGAGCTCCAGCTTCTCGGCGGCGCGCTGCCGCTTACGCCGTGCACGCCGATCCCGTCGCCGCGCCGGACGGCACAGCAGCGGCACAGCCCGTCGCGAGGCCGCGCTCCTGCATGGGGTTACCAGCGCACAGCGGATTGCGAATCCGCTGTGCGGGGCACACTCAGTGCTTCGAGCCAGAATACCAGCAGATCGGACGCTTACTGTCACAATGCCAATAGCTTATGGCGCCGCTGTCTCGCGCGCGCGCGCGAAGCCTGTCGCAATCTCTCTCCCTCCCGCCCGTCGATCCACCCACCCCCCACTCTTCTTGAAGGGGGGGGGTGCGCACGAGCAGTGGACGATGGGCGCGAGCTGCGTAGGGAGCGGCACAGTCGTGGCACAGAGGTCCGCGATGTACCGGTGTCACCGGGAGTTGCAACTGGACAGAGGACTACCACATCGCCGCCGACAACTCCTTTCCCTATTGGATCTACGCGACGCAGCAGGACGCGGGAGCGATCGCCACGCGCAGCCGAGGCAACCTCGGCGCGATCACGTCCATCGACTGGAAGCCGGTGCCCGGTTGGGAGTGGGGCACGATCCTGCCCGATCCGGGCGATCCCAACGTCATCTTCTCGAGCGGAATCGGCATCTCGAAGATCACCTATCCCGGCGAAGAGTGGATAAAAATCGGGCCGGACCAGGATCCCTCGCTCGAGCTGCGCGGCACGTGGAACCCGCCCATCGCCTTCGCGATGTGGAACCGCAGGCGCGAGCTGCTCGCCGGCTATCAGTATCTCGTGGCGACCACAGATGGTGGCGCGACCTGGACGAAGCTGAGCCCCGATCTCACCGTCCCGCATCCTGGGGCACCCGCGCTCACCAGCACGCGGGCCGCCGCGCGCGATACGTCCGTACCGTCGTTCGTGGGTCTCATATCGATCGCCGCATCCACCGTGACGCCCGGCGTCATCTGGATCACGACCATCACCGGCATCATCCAGGTCTCGCGCAACCACGGGACGTCATGGAACGACGTCACGATTCCGGGCACCGCAATCGGTGCGCGCCCGATCGGAATATCGGTCGAGGCGTCCCCCTTCGACGCGGGCACCGCGTACGCCGCACTGGACGCGCACTTTCGCGGCGACGACGCCCCGTCCATCTACCGCACGCGCGACTATGGGAAGACGTGGACGAAGATCGTCGCGGGACTGCCCGCGACGCTGCCCGGCGGCGCGTTCGCGCGTGTCGTTCGAGCGGATCCCAAGCGGCGCGGTCTGCTGTTCGCCGGCACGGAGAGCGCGGTGTACGTCTCCTTCGACGACGGCGACACCTGGCAGTCGCTGATGCTCAATCTGCCCACCACGGAGTACCGCGACATCGCGATCCACGGCAATGATTTGATTGTCGGCACATACGGCCGCGGCATCTGGGTGCTCGACGACTTTGCGGTGCTGCGGCAGCTCAGCGCGGCGGTGGCGACCGAACCGGGGGGGGCCCATCTCTTCAAGCCAAGCGACGCGGTGCGTGTACGACGGAACGTGATGTACAACACGCCGTTCCCGCGCGAGGTGCCCCAGGCGCCGAACCCGCCGGACGGCGCAA
>Ga0066709_100001561_pt1 | contig 15358 bp, 12 predicted proteins | sample GraSoiAngelo_158_FD_79665 | JGI IMG/M metagenome (GOLD analysis project Ga0066709, IMG submission 79665) | Grasslands soil microbial communities from the Angelo Coastal Reserve, California, USA - 14_1009_16_30cm | ecosystem: Environmental > Terrestrial > Soil > Grasslands | place: USA...
ATCCGAAGACCGGCATGTACTTCTTCCCGGCGACGCGAATGCGCGCCGCGCAGGCTTGGAACTACGGCGAGGGCGGCCTGCACGACGGCTGGCTTCCCATCTACAACGACGTGAACGACAAGTTTGCCGTCGATCTCGCCGTGACGGTCGCGAAGCCGTACAGCGCGCTCGCGAACGGCGTCCTCACGGAAACGAGAGAGAACTCCGATGGCACGCGCACGTTCCACTGGGTCCAGGAGAAACCAATTCCGAACTACCTGATCACCGTGGACGTCGGCGAGTTCGCGCGGCTGCCGATCGGTGAGGCGAAACTCTCGACCGGCGCCGTCCCCCTCTCCGCCTGGACGCCTCCGGGTACCGAGGCGAAGGCCGCCCTCGCTTTCCGCGACACTCCGAAGATGGTCGAGTTCTTTTCGGAACGCTTCGGCTATCCCTTCCCGTGGGCGAAGTACGACCAGGTCGCCCTGCGCGAATTCGCGGTCGGCGCGATGGAGACGACGACCCTGACAGGCTTCTCCGAGTCCCATCTCAAGGGACCGGACGACCCTCCGGACTCCTCGCCCGCCCTCGACGAGGCATATCCGACGTGGACCTACGAGGACACGGTCTCGCACGAGCTCGCGCACCACTGGTTCGGAGATCTCGTCACCTGCCGCTCTCTCGGCTCGATCTGGTTGAACGAATCGTTCGCCAGCTTCTGCCACACGGTCTGGAACGGCCACGCGCACGGCGAGGACGACCTGACTTACCAGCGCTGGCTCTACCTGAACAAGTATCTCGATTACGTCCGAGGCACCGGGACGGTCCGTCCGATGGAGTTCCTCCGCTACAAGTCCCCCTCGGCGATGTATCAGACCGAGACCACGTACCTGAAGGGGTCGCTCGTTCTCCACATGCTGCGGCACATCGTGGGCGACTCCGACTTCTACCGCACTCTCTCCGACTACCTGCGCGCGCACCAGTTCGACAACGCGGAGTCGGAGGATCTGAAGCAGGCTTTCGAGAGCTCGTGCGGGCGCAATCTCTCCTGGTTCTTCGACGACTGGATTCGCGGCGGAGGAGGGCATCCCGTCTTCGAGGTGTCCTACCGCTGGGTGCCGGAGCGCAAGCAGGTCGACCTGACCGTCAAGCAGATTCAGGCGGACCTCTCTTTCGAGAACGACTTCCGGCTGCCGGTGGACGTCGAAATCGCGACCCCGTCGGGCACGCGCCAGCATCGGGTCGAGGTCTCGGGATGGAGCACCTTGATCGCGCTGCCTTCCGAGGAAAAACCGCAACGGGTCGTCTTCGACAAGGGCGGATGGCTCGTCGCGGAGGTCAAGTTCGATCGGCCGCTGTCCGAGATCCTCCGGGAGCTCGACGGCGGAGATCTTGCGGGACGGCTGCGCGCCGCGAGGCAGCTCGCCGTGAATTACCGCGGGCGCGACGAGACGATCACCGCGCTGTCGCGCGTCGTGGCGGACCCGAACGCGTACTGGGGACTACGCCAGGAGGCCGCGATCGACCTGGGATCGTGCGGAGAGGCCGCCGTTCCCGCGCTCGATCGGGCCCTCGCCGATCCGGACCGGCGCCTGCGGCGAGCCGTCGCGATCGCCCTCGGCCGCGCGGGAGGAAAGGTGGCGGTGGAAGCGCTCGGGCGCGCGATCTCCCGTGATCGCGCCGAGGACGTCGTCGCGGCGGCCGAAGTCTCTCTCGCGAGGACGGCTGGCTCCGCTGCGCGTGCGAGTCTCGAGCGGCAGCTCTCCCGCGACTCGCAGTACTGGGACGTGATCCGCCTGGGCGCGATCCAGGGTCTGGCAGAGCTCGGCGACGCCGCGCTCGCCCCCACGTTCGAGAAGTTCACCAACACTGAGTACGTCCAGGACGTCCGCACCGTGGCGCTCGCCGGCTGGCTCCGAGCCGCGCCGGAAGACCCGAAGCTCGCCGACACTCTGCGGACGCTCTCGCGGGACCGCAACCGGTCGGTGCGCGAAAGCGCGCTCGAGAAGCTCGGGTCACTGCACCACGCCGCGGATGCGGGCCTCTTCCGATCGCTCGCCGATTCCGATCCCGATCCCAACGTCGCGGCGATCGCGCGGGACGCTCTGGGGGAGATCGAAGGCTTCACGAAGCGGTAGACCCGGGATCCGGACCCGAGTGAGCGAGCCGAGAGATTGCGACTTTCGTCTCGGTTTGACCGGCCCGGATCTCAACTTCGTTGACACTCCGGCCCCGCCCCTGTAGCGTTTCCCGAGTCCTTCATGTCCGACAAGGCGAGAGCGGCTTCCGCATCCGTGGTCTTGATCGCGAGTCCGATCGCGGGTGTACGCGCCCAGTGGAGCTCCGGCCTGCAGGAGAAGTTTCCGGTTTACGAGGCCGCGGAGAGGTCCGCGCTCGACAAAGGGATGGCGAACCTGAAGCCCGCGATCCTCCTGCTCGATCTCGCGCTGCCGGGCCTGGGCGGGGTGGAGGGCGTACCGGCGGTCCAGAAGGCGTCCCCGATGACCGCCATCATTCTCATGACGAGCACTCCCAACGACCGCGAAGGGCTGGCCGCGCTGAAGGTCGGAGCGAGGGGCTACTGTAGCCACGGCATGGACCCGAACCTGCTGCGCAAGGCGGTCATGGTCGTCGTCAAAGGAGAGATCTGGGTCGCCCGGAACGTGTTCGCGCCGCTGCTCGAAGAGCTGACGTCCCTGACGGAGCGCCGACACAAGGAGTTTCCCCCGAACCTGGATACGCGGCTCGACCGGCTGACCCCGAGGGAGCGCGAAATCGCGCAGCTGATCGGCGGCGGGGCGAGCAACAAGGAAATCGCGGGCCGGTTGAATATCACGGAGGCCACGGTGAAGGCGCATTTGACCGCAATTTTCCGGAAGCTGGGGCTTTCCGATCGACTCGGCCTCGCTCTCTTCGTCACCGAGTACAACCGGGTGTCGCGATGAAAGGCCCTGGCCGCTCGCGCAAGCCGGTTCGTCAACCGGGAGGCCTGGACTGGATCAAGAAGAGGCCGGTCCCGATCATCAACGTCCTGATCGCCGATCCCGACCGGAAGAGCCGCGCGGCCTGCATCCGGACTCTCCACGGCGTGCGCGGAGTGCGGATCGTGGGGGAGGCCGCCACGGGGCTCGAAGCGGTTTCCGCGACCGCGAAGTTGAAGCCGCGCGTCGTCCTGCTCGATCTGGAGCTCTCCTCGGAGTTCGGCGCGTCGCTGATCGCCGTCGTGCGGCGCAAGAGCTCCCGGACGCGGGTCATCCTCCTGGTGGGCCGCGCTTCGGAGGAGCGCATTCTCGAAGCGCTGTCGCACGGAGCGGTCGGCTGCGTGACCAAGAAGAACATCGAGCGCTTTCTGCCGGAGGCCCTCGAGGCGGTCTCTTCGGGAGAAGCGTGGATGTCGCGAAAGCTGATCCCCAAGATCATGGACCGCCTCGCGGACTTCACGGCGCGCGCGGAGGGGCGCGGGTAAGGCCCCTTCGATCCTTCCTTGAAGCGCGAGCTCGTTCGCGACATCGGATGGCTCGACGCCACGGCGCTCGTCGTCGGCTCGATGATCGGGTCCGGGATCTTCATCGTGTCGGCGCGGAGCGCGCGGGTCCTCGGCTCCGGCGGCTGGCTTCTCGCCGCCTGGGCGATCGCCGGCCTGCTGACGATGATCGCCGCGCTGTGTTGCTCCGAGCTCGCGGCGATGATGCCGAAGGCGGGCGGACAGTACGTCTTCTTTCGCGAAGCGTACGGCCCGATGTTCGGCTTCCTCTTCGGCTGGACGATGTTCCTGGTGGTCCAGACCGGGACGATCGCGGCGGTCGCCGTGGCGTTCGCAAAGTTCCTGGGCGTTCTCTGGCCGGCGGTTTCCGAGGCCAGGACCCGGATCGGCCCGCTGTCGTTCTCCGCCGCCCAGGGCGTCGGCGTTGCCGTGATCGTGCTCCTGACCGCATCGAACACGACGGGCCTCGCGACCGGCACGCTGACGCAAAACGTCTTCACTTTCGCCAAGCTCGGCGCGCTCGCCGCGCTGACGGCGGCCGGCTTGCTGCTCGGCGGAGGAAGTCGGGCGGCGCTTCACGCCGGAGGGTTCTGGAACGCCGTCGCTCCCGACGGACGGACGCTCGCCGGTGGAGCGCTCCTCGCCGCGGTCGGAACGGCGATGGTCGGACCGCTCTTCTCGCAATCCGCATGGAACAACGTGACGTTCGCGGGCGAAGAGGTGAAGACCCCGGGTCGCACTCTCCCGCGTGCGCTGCTCGTCGGATGTCTGCTCGTCACGACCCTCTACGTGTTCGCGAACGTCGCCTATCTGAACGTCCTCCCGCTCTCCGCGATCCAGCACGCGCCGGCCGATCGCGTCGCCACGGCCTCGGCGACCGCGCTGTTCGGCCCGGCCGCCGCCGGCGCCACGGCGCTCGCGATCATGGTCTCGACCTTCGGCTGCGTGAACGGGCTCATCCTGTCGGGAGCCCGCGTCTCTTTCGCGATGGCCCGCGACGGTCTCTTTTTCCGGCGGCTCGAGCGGTTGAATTCCGCCGCGGTCCCCGCGAACGCGCTCTGGGCCCAGGCGCTATGGGCGTCGCTCCTCGCGCTGTCCGGCAGCTACAGCGAGCTGCTCGAGTACGTGATCTCGGCCGACATCCTGTTCTACGTCCTGCTCGTCGTGGCGGTCATCGTCCTGCGGCGGCGGAGGCCCGACCTTCCGCGGCCGTTCCGGGCGCCGGCGTATCCCTTTCTGCCGATCCTCTACGCCGCCGCGGGCCTGGTCCTGATCGGAGTGCTGCTCTCGGGCAGCCCGAGGACCACGTGGCCCGGCTACGCCGTGGTGGCGACGGGCATCCCCGTGTATTTCCTGTGGAGGCGACGCGACCGTCTCGCCTCATGAAGACGCGCGACGTCTCCGAATCGTCTTTTCTCGCGGAGTTCCCGGACGTTTCGGCGGAGGAGGCCAACCGGTCGGCGGTCGCGCTCGCGGACCGCCTCGCGCGCAAACCCGTGTCCGGCCTCCTCGACGCGATCCCCGGCGCGACGACGCTCTTCCTCCTCTTCGATCCGCATGTCGTCGATCGGGAGAAGCTCGTCCGACGCCTGCGCCGCCTTTCGGAGGAAGCTCGTACCACGCCGCGGGAGACGCGCCGGTTCCGGATCCCGGTCGCGTACGGGGGCGAGTTCGGACCGGACCTTACCCTCCTGGCGGGCGAGCGGGGCATCTCCGCCGGGGAGCTCGCGCGGCGGCACGCCCTCGCCGACTACACCGTCGCGTTCCTCGGCTTCTCTCCGGGCTTCGCGTACCTCTCCGGACTTCCTCCCGAGCTCTTCGCGGCCCGCCGCGAGACTCCGCGCACGCGGGTCCCCGCCGGGAGCGTCGCGATCGGGGGCTCCTGGACCGCGATCTATCCCGCGGAGACGCCGGGCGGCTGGACGCTCATTGGCCGCTCGGCGGTTCGTCTGTTCGACCCCGCCGCGCATCCTCCGGCCCTCCTTCGTCCGGGCGACCGGGTTTTTTTTCAGCCGATGACCGAAGGGGATCTCCGCGCTCGCATCGCCGAAAGCCGTAACGAGCCCGCGCACGCTCCCTTAGCCGAGGAGGACGTTCTCTTCGAAACGATCACGCCGGGCCTCTTCACGTCGGTCCAGGGCGCGCCGCGCTTCGGCCCGGGAGCGAGCGGCGTTCCCGCCGGGGGCGCGATGGATCTTTTCGCGCTCGAACGCGGAAACGCCGCCGTGGGCAACGCGAGCGGCGCGGCCGGGCTCGAGATCACGCTCGCGGGGCCGGAGCTCGTCGTGCGGATGGACACGCTTCTCTGCGTCACGGGAGCGGACCTCGACGCGCGGTGCAACGGCAGCGCGGTGCCGCTCGACCAGCCGTTCCCGGCGAAGGCCGGAGACCGGGTCTCGTTTGGATATGCGAGCGCCGGGATGCGCGCCTATCTCTGCGTCCAGGGCGGTCTCGCGCTTCCGCTTCCCGGAGAGCCTGTCGCGCGCCTCTCGAAAGGAGACCTCGTCGCTCGGGCCAGCCCGCCCGCCCGGCCGACGACCGGCCCGCCGGCCCGGGCCGGCCCGAGCCCGGCACCGGGCGGCTCTCTCGTCGCGCTCGGCCGCGAGCTCGCGCTACGCGTCCTGCCCGGTCCGCAGCCGTCGTTTTTTCCGATCCGAGCCCTGGAAGTCTTCTTCTCCGGGACCTACCGGATCTCGTCCGACAGCGACCGCCGGGGAATCCGGCTCGACGGGCCCCGGCTCGAGCTCGATCGACCGCCCGACATTCCGCCGGAGGGAACGGCGCTCGGCTCGATCCAGGTTCCGGCGAACGGCCTTCCGATCGTGCTCGGCCCGGACCGCCCGGTCACCGGCGGCTACGCGAAGATCGCGACGGTCGTCGCCTCGGACTGGCCGCTCCTCGCTCAGGCTCTCCCGGGAACCTCGGTCCGCTTCCGCGCCGCTGGCGCGTTCCTCGCTTAACATCCGCCTGTCGTGAGCGTGGACTTGAACGCCGACGTCGGGGAAGGGATGGACGACGGAGCGCTGCTCCCCTACGTCACGTCGGCGAACGTCGCGTGCGGCGTGCACGCCGGCGATCCCACGATTATGGATCAGACCGTCGAGCTCGCGCTTTCCCGCGGGGTGCGCGTCGGGGCGCATCCGGGGTACCCGGACCGGGAGAACTTCGGCCGCGTGGCGATGGAGATGGCGTTCGACGAAATCGAGAACCTGGTCGTCTACCAGGTCGCCGCGCTCCAGGGGTTCGTGCGGTCGCGCGGCGCGCGGTTGACACACGTCAAGCCGCACGGCGCGCTGTATCACCGGGGCGCCGAGTTCCCCGACGTCGCGCGCGCGATCGCCGAGGGCGTGCGCCGCGTCGGGACCCACCTCGTCCTCGTCGGCGCGGCCGGCTCGATGCTGATCGGCGCGGGCCGCGAAGCCGGGTTGCCGGTCGCCGAGGAAGCGTTCGCGGATCGCCGTTACCGGGCGGACGGGACGCTCGTGCCGCGCGGTCAGACCGGAGCGTTGCTGACGGACCCCGATGAGGCCGCGGAGCAGGCCGTTCGCCTCGCGCGGGACGGAACCGCCGTCGCGGAGAACGGATCGTCGATCCCGGTGCGCGCGGACACAGTCTGTCTTCACGGCGACACTCCGGGCGCCGCGGAAATCGCGAAAAAGATTCACGAGCGATTCCGGACCGCCGGCATTCGGATCGCCCCGCTCGACGTCGCGCTCCTGACCCGGCGCGAGACCGGCGCCGCCTGATGTTTCCCCGCTCCGATCCGACGGGTGAGACGGACGCCGAAATCCTCGAAGACGCTCCGGATCCGGGCTGGAAGGATCGGATCGCCGCGGTCAAGCGGGCGGCGCGCGCGCTCGTCGCCACGCGAGCCGAAATCTTCCGCGAAGAGCTGGCGGAGAAAGGGTCCCGCCTCGGCAAGGCGGCCGTGGGATTTTCCGTGGCCGCCCTGTTCGCCGTGCTCGGCCTCCTGCTTGCGACCGCGCTCGTCGCCGCGATCCTCGCGAAACTCCTGGGCGGCCCGATTGCGGGCCTCCTCGCCGCGTTCGTGCTCTACGTCGCCGTGGCCGCGGCCGCGGGTTTCGCGGGAGCGAAGGCGCTCTCGCGCGCCCGCCTGTTCAACTTTCCAGCGACGCGCGCGGAGATTCAGCGCGACCTCGAGGCCGTCCGCGCACCGGGCCCCGGTGGAGACCAGGGCCCGGCCAGCGCCGACGCGCTGGCGGCCGAAAGGGCGAGCGCGACTCCGGAAGAAACCGACCGGGAGGAAAAGGTCGGCGCGGAATCGCCCGTCAGCGACCTCGAGGAACGCTTCCGGGCGGGCTCGGAATGACGGAAGCGCCGAAGCGCCCGACGGGGTCGAAACGGTCCGACCGGGTCGAGGGTCTGCGGCGGCGCGGCGAGTTCGAGCGCGACGTTCTCGCACGCGAGGTCTCCGGGCTGCGCGGCGAGATCGACCGGGTCGCCTCCCGCTGGAAGACGGCGGGCTTCATCGCGGGAGGGCTCGCCGCGGCGTGGACCGTCTTTCACAAGCTCTTCGGCAAGCGCTCGCTCTCCGCGAAGCTCGGCCGTGTTGCGTCGGCCGCGTCGCTCCTGTTCGGCCTGGGAAGAGCGGTCGGCCGCGCCCGAAAACCCTGGTAGAGCCCGCCGGTTCACGACCGTCCCTTCCCGGCGTCCATTTGACCTTCCGAGCGGACAGAGCGCGGGGCGCGCAGTCCGACAAGTCCTTTAGTTTCAGATTGATCCGCCTGGCACCTGCATTGCCCCTCCAGGAGGATGCCGCTGGAGGAGCGGCGGGAGGTTGTGATGCGAAAAGCAATTCGAATTGCGTTTGGAGGCGCTGTCCTCGCGGCGGCGCTGGCGTTCTTCGTTCCCTCTTCCGCGCAGGCGCAGGTCAGCTTCTACGGGAGATTTCCGGTGCCGCACGGCTCGATCTCGGTCGGCGTCGGCGATCCGTACTACGGCTACGGATACTACGGATATCGGGGGTTTCCGGTCGGTTCGTACGTTCCGTATGGCCACCGGGTGATCTACCGCCCGCGCCTGGGCTACGGCTTCTACAGCCCGGTGTTCGGCTGCCGGACGCATCGTCTCTATCACTCGCACTGGATCCCGGTTCGCCGGTATCGGACCCGTTACGTCGTTGTCGAGAGGCCGGTGGTGTACGGACGGGGCTTTTACGGCGACGGCTACTCCGGCAATCGGTATTACCGGGGTGGCCCGCCCTGTCAGCCGGACGGAGCGTACTGCGGAGACCCGTACTACGACTTCAACCGGTCGTACTGGGACCGCAGTTACTACCCCGACTATCGCTGAGCATTCGGACCGAGTGGCCGGGTACTCCTCCTTCCCGGCAAGCCGTCTCGATCTTCGAGGCGGCTTTTTTTGGGTCGCTCCAGACTCTAGAGGTCGCGCGGCAGGGTCTGGATGACGCGGTCCGCGATCGTGCGGTAACCGTCGCGATTCGGGTGGAAGCGGTCGGAGGCGAGGCGGTCCGGGCGGCCCTGAAAGAGGTCGAAAACCGGGACCGCGGCGACGTTCGGAAACGCGAGCGCGGTCTCGCCGATCAGGTTGCTCCAGGCGAGGACGAGAGACGCGCCGACGCGGACGTCCCGGCCGTCTCCCGAGAAAGGTTGATAGAGAGCGAGCACGCAGATCGGCGCGGACGGGTTCGCGGCCCGGAGCTCCGAAAGGATCGCGCGCAGATTCGCGGCGAGCCGGGCGCGGGCCGCCGAGACCGCGGACAACGCCTCGGCCGGCGCGCCCGCGCCGCCGAGCGAGTGCGACAGGTCGTTGCCCCCGATCGAAAGCAGGATCAGGCTGGCCGAGGACGCGAGCGAGCGGACGTTGGCGCTCCCGACGACCTCCCGGAGGTCGGAAGATTCCGCGCCCGCGACCGCCAGGTTCACGAGCTCGACGGGGCCGCGCCGCCGGAGGGAATCGGCGACGTCGGCCGCATAACCTCTTCCGGTCGGATCGCCCGTGCCGTGCGACAGCGAATCGCCGAGGACCAGAACGAGACGCTTCCCGGCGGGACGCAGGGATTCCTGCTTCGCCGCCGCCGGCGGCGGCTCGCCCAGCGTTGCGCCGGCGCCTCCGCGCAGAGCCAGCCAGAATCCGGCGGCGAAAACGAGACCGGCGATCGTCGCGATCGTGGCCGGGACGTGCCACAGCCAGAGACGCGAGGTCCGGGGCATGCCGGGATAATACGGCGATGAAAGTCGTGCTGTCGGCGCGGGCGCTCACGAAGCGGTTCGGAAAACGCGAGGTCGTCTCCGACGTGTCTTTTGATCTGGTCAAAGGCGAGGTGTTCGGGTTCCTCGGCCCCAACGGCGCGGGCAAGACAACGACGATCCGCATGCTCACGGGCCTGGCGCGTCCGGACCGCGGCGAGATCCGGATCGCGGGCTTCGATATCGCTCGCGACTTCTCGAAGGCGATGTCGCGGGTGGGCTGCATCGTCGAGTCCACCGACCTCTATCCGTATCTGACGGGGCGTGAAAACCTCCTCCACTTCGCACGGATGCTGCCGAACGGTGCGGAATCGCGGATCCCCGAGCTCGCCCGGCTCGTCGCGCTCGAATCGCGCCTGGACGAACGCGTGGCGACGTACTCGCTCGGGATGCGCCAGCGGCTCGGCCTCGCGCAGGCGCTGCTCGGGGCGCCGGACCTCCTGATCCTGGACGAGCCGGCGAACGGTCTCGATCCCGCGGGAATCCGCGAGATCCGTGAGCTCATCCGGCACCTCGCCTCCGACCGCGGGATCGCGGTGTTCGTTTCGAGCCACCTTCTCGCGGAAGTCGAGCAGATGTGCGATCGCGTCGCGATCATTCACCGCGGCCGAACGCTCGCGATGGGACCGGTGCGCGAGCTCCTCACGAAGCGCGGCGCCGACCGGCTGATCTTCTTCGCGCGCCCGGTGGCGCGAGCGGCCGAGATCCTGAAGACGTTCGCACGGGACGGCGCGGCCCGTGTGGACGGAGACGAAAACGTGTCGGCCGAGGTGCCCCGCGAGGCCGTTCCCGAGGCGCTCGCGGCGCTCGGGTCGGCCGATGTGCGGGTCTTCGGCGTCGAACGCCAGTCCTCGACGCTCGAAGAGCTCTTCCTCGAGGTGACCGGCGGGGAGACCGTGTGAAATTCGCGCCGCTCGTCGAGAACGAGATCCTGAAGCTCCTGAAGCGTCGGCGGTTCCGGGTCGCGCTCTTGATCCTCGTCGCCCTGAACGGCCTGATCGTCTTCGCGCAGACGCAGGCGAAGGACCGCCGTCCCGGACGGGACTGGAGGATCGAGGCGCAGGAGCGCGTCGCGAGGATGCAGAACTGGGAGCGCTCGGGCCGACTTCCGAAGACGCAGCTCCGATGGGTCCGTTTCGAGATCGCGCGCGTGCAGTATCACCTCGACCGCAACGTCAACCCGGACGCGGTCTCGGGACCGCTCTTCGCGCGGGCCTTCGCCAACGCGTCGAGTTACCTCCTGTTGCCGCTTCTCGCGATTCTTTTCGCGGCGGACATCGTCTCGTCCGAGTTCGCGCAGGGCACCATCAAGCTGCTCCTGACCCGGCCGGTCGGCCGCGCGCGGGTGCTCTCGTCGAAGTTCGCCGCGCTCGTCGCGGCGATCACGTTGACCGTGGCGCTCGGAGGTCTCGTCGCTTATCTCTTCGGAGGGCTCGCCTTCGGCTACCGGGGTTGGGGCGCCCCGGTTCTCGCGGGATTTCGCCTGTCCGGCGAGACCTTCGACGCGGCCGGGGTCCGCTCCCTGCCGCTCTGGGAAGACGCACTGCTGGCGTTCGGGCTCGCGTGGTTCGCGGCGCTCACCGTGGGCGCGATCGCGTTCCTGACGTCGGTCGTGCTGCGCTCGACCGCCGCCGCGATGGGGACGATGCTCGCGGCGCTGATCGCGGGAACGATCCTCCCGCGTGTCGCGCCGTCCTGGGAGGCGCAGCGCTATCTCTTCGTGACGAACCTTCCGCTGCCCGACTACTACTCGGGGTCGCCACCCCCGATCACGGGCATGACCCTGCCGTTCTCGGTCGTGGTCCTGACGATCTGGGCGGTGGCGGCGGCGGGCGTCGCCTATGCCGTTTTTCTCCGGAGGGACGTGCTCGCCTAGCTTCGGCTACCGTCCCCGGGCAACCGGCTCCCGCGCGCCTTGGCAGCTCTGGAGCGCCTGGAAGAGAAGCCCCACGTTGACCGGCTTCTGCAGGATCGCGGTGACGCCGGCGCGCTCGATCCTCCGGGTGTCTTCGTCGGCGGTCACCCCCGTGAGCGCGAGGACCGGAAAGGGCAATCGACCTTCGCGTTTGACGAGCAGCTGAAGCCACTCGGCGCCGTCTCCGTCCGGCAGCGTGATGTCGAGGACGAGGACGTCCGGCGTCCGCCGCTCGATCGCCTCTTCGGCCTCCGCGAGGGCGGCCGCTTCCGCGACTTCGTAGCCTTCCGACTCGAGGAGACTCTTCAGCCCGTAGCGCGAGAATGGGTCGTCCTCGACGACCAGGACCCGCCGCCCCTTCCCGCTCGCGGCGACCGCCGGCGCGGCGGCCGCGATCCCCTCGGCGAGCAGCTCGCGGAGCTGCGGCAGGGTGAAGGACACGCGGGTTCCCTCCCCCTCGCGGCTGTCGAAGAGGAGATCGCCGCCCATGAGCTCGACCAGCTGCTTGGAGATGGTCAACCCGAGACCGCTCCCGCGCGAAGCCTCGGTGTCTCCCGTGCGGATCTGCCGGAACGGCTCGAACACCTTCGCCGCGAGGTGGGCGGGCACGCCGTTGCCCGTGTCCTCGACCTCGAACGTGATGCTGTCCTGCCACGGCGCCGCCCGCAGCACGACGCGCCCGGTTTGCGTGTACTTGACGGCGTTCGAGAGAAGGTTGATGAGAACCCGAATAACCTTTTCCCGGTCGAGCACGGCGGTCTCCGGCAGATCGGAGGCGATCTCCGTGTCGAGCGCCAGGCCCTTCGCGCGAGCCTGCGGCTCGAGTAAGTCCGACGTCTCGGCGAGGAGCGGCCGGAGAGGCGCCTGCTGCGGGTGGAGGTCCCGCTGTCCCGCCTCGAGCTTCGCGAGGTCGAGGATGTTGTTGATCATCCGGAGGAGCGTTTCGGCGCTCTCTCGGATGACGTGGATGTCGTGCAGCCGGCGCTCTTCGTCGGTCGGTGTGTGGCCCTCCCGCTCGATCAGGTGGGAGAGCAGGATGATCGTGTTCAGCGGTGTGCGGAGCTCGTGCGAAACCGTGGAAAGGAAGTCCGACTTCAGCCGATCGAGCTCGACGAGCTTCTCGTACGCTTCGGAACGCTCGCGGGCCGCCCGTCCCTGGGACCGGATCGCCCGGCCGACGCGGATCAAGGATCGGGCGCGCGCCTCGAGCTCCGTCGGGTCCAGCGGTTTGGCGATGAAGTCGTCCGCGCCCGCCGCAAAACCTTTCTCGCGGTCGATCTCTCCGGCGGTCACGAGCAGCACCGGCAGATATTCGCCGGAGCGGGACACGAGCTCCGCCGCGAGGTCGTACCCGGACTCCTCTCCGAGCATCACGTCCACGATCGCAAGGTCGAACTGCCGGTCGTCCTGCGCGACCGATGAAGCTTCCTCGAGCGTCCCCGCGACGACGACCTCGTGCCCTTCGCTCTCGAGGTCGGCGCGGATGATCCGCGCGACTTCGTCGTGATCGTCCACGACCAGGATCCGACCCGGCTCCGTCACGGTCGGCTTCGTTTCCGCCGGCGGCGAATCTCCGGAAGCCGTCGGAACGGGCTCTTCCGATGCGGACCGCAGGTAGGAACGAACGAGCGGCTCGAACGTCTCGCCGTCGATCGGCTTGGGGATGAAACCGTCGCACCCCGCGGCGAGGGCGCGTTCGCGGTCGCCGTGCATGGCGTGCGCGGTGACGGCGACTACCGGGATCCCGGCGGTGCCCGGGTCCTTCTTGATCTCCTTCGTCGCCTCCCATCCGGAGAGGACCGGCAGCGACAGGTCCATGAGAACGAGATCGGGCCGCTCCCGCCGCGCGGCGTCGACGCCGGCGCGGCCGTCCCCCGCCGTCGTGACCTCGTGACCGCCCGCCTCGAGCAGCATCCGCACGAGAACGCGGATGTCCGGGGAGTCTTCGACGACGAGGATGCGCGCCATTCGCTAGCCCGAACCCGTCACGCGATCTTCTCTTCCTCGACCGCGCGCAGGACCTCCGCGACCAGGCGCGACGGGTCGGTGGCCTTCTGGATGACGTGCTGCGCCGCCCCGGTCAGGACCTCCCGGTCCTTGGAAGTGAGATCCTTTGCGGTGACGATGACGACCGGGATTTCGCGCAGGGCGGAATCCTCGCGCATCCGGCACAGGACTTCGAACCCGTCCGGCGGCTTCATCATCAGGTCGAGCAGCACGGCGCTCGGCGGCTCCCGCCCCATCGCCTCGAGCGCTTCGGACCCTCCCGCCGCGCTCTGCACGCGATAGCCCGCGCTCACGAGCTCCTGCGTCAGGAGCTGCCGGACGTCGGCGTCGTCGTCCACGATCAGGAGATGCCCGCGCGACGCGAGGACGCCCGCGCGCGACAGACTGTCGAGAAGGGTCGAGATCTCGACCGGCTTGACGAGATAATCGAACGCCCCGAGCGACAACCCGAAAGCGCGGTTCTCCACCACGGAGAGAATGATGACCGGGATATTGCGGGTTTCCGGGCGCTCTTTCAGCCTTCGCAAAGTTTCCCATCCGTCGAGGCCGGGCATCAGGACGTCGAGCAGGATCGCGTCGGGCTTCTCGGCGGCCGCGATCTCCAGCGCCGAACGGCCGTCGCGCGCTTCCAGGGTCCGAATTCCGAGCGGCGCGAGCTCTCCGGCAAAGAGCCGGCGGACCCCTTCGTCGTCGTCCACGATCAGGACCGTGCGTCCCGGCTCCCCCGCGGGAACGGGCCATGCCTCGGTCTCGACCGCCGCCGCCGGGACTCGGGGCTCTTCGGGCAGCTCGCGCGGCAGAATCACCGTGAAGCGCGAGCCCTGAGCGGCGGCGCTCTCGACCGAGACGGTCCCTCCCAGCATTCCGGCGAGCTTCTTGACGATCGCGAGGCCGAGCCCCGTGCCTCCGCGCCCCCGGTGCTCGATCCCTTCCCCCTGCCGGAACTCGTCGAAGATCGCAGCCTGTTCGTCCTCCGGGATCCCGATGCCGGTGTCCGAGACGACGATCGCCCATCGGTCTTTCTCGCGCGGCTCGAACCGGACGGTGATCGAGCCTCTCTCCGTGAACTTGAGCGCGTTTCCAACGAGGTTCGCCACGATCTGCAGCACCCTCGCGGGGTCGCTGTCGACGAAGTCGAGCCCCGGCGCGACTTCGGCCCGAAGCTTGAGCCCCTTGCTGCGCGCGGGCTCCGCGTAGTCGGTCTCGATCTGTCGGGCGAGCGCAGCGAGAAAGACGGTCTGACGGTCGATCTCGGCCTTGCCCGCCTCGATCTTGGAGATGTCGAGGACGTCGTTGATGAGCCCGAGCAGCAGCTTGGCGTTGCGCTGAACCCGCTCCAGGCTCTCGCGCTGCTGGCTGTTCAGGTTCCCCTGACCGCCTTTCAAGAGCGCCCCGGTGAAGCCGAGGATCACCGTCATGGGCGTTCGAAGCTCGTGCGAGACGGAGGCGAGGAAGCGATCCTTCAACGCCGACGCTCTCTGAAGCTCCTGGTTGGCTCGCGCGATCCGGCTGCGTTGATCTTCGAGCAGCTCGTTCTGCTCCGCCAGACGGCGGGTCTGTTCGGCGACCCGTTCGTTCGCCGCGGCGTTCGCGACCGCGACGGCGAGGCTCGGCGCGATTGCCGAGATCACGTTGCGGGCGTTCGTCGTGAAGGGCTGTGCCGCTCCGAGAGCGAGAACGCCTACGACGTGGTCGAAGTAGACGAGGGGGACGTGCACGCTCTCGCGCGGCAGGATGCGGCCG
>Ga0066709_100001563_pt1 | contig 15352 bp, 10 predicted proteins | sample GraSoiAngelo_158_FD_79665 | JGI IMG/M metagenome (GOLD analysis project Ga0066709, IMG submission 79665) | Grasslands soil microbial communities from the Angelo Coastal Reserve, California, USA - 14_1009_16_30cm | ecosystem: Environmental > Terrestrial > Soil > Grasslands | place: USA...
CCGCGCAGCTCGGGGGGAGCTCCGGCGGCGGCGGTTCCGGAAGCAGGCATCGGTAGCACGGGCCGTCATACGGCTTGAACACCGTGACCTGGCCCTCGAAGCGGAAGATCGACCCGTGCACGACGGGAATGCGCTTCAGCAAGGACGCGTCGTTGAGCAGGTAACGCGTCGGGAAGTTGTCGGTGCCGTCGAGGATCGCGTCGTAGCCGTCGATGATCTCGAGCACGTTGTCGGCTCCGAAGCGCACGTCGTAGGTCACGACGTCGACGTCGGGATTCAGCGCGGTGAGCGTCTTCTTGGCCGAATCGACCTTGCGCTCGCCGATACGGTCGACGTTGTGCAGGATCTGACGCTGGAGGTTCGACGCGTCCACGATGTCCATGTCGACGATGCCGAGGGTGCCGACACCGGCCGCGGCGAGATAGAGCGCGGCGGGTGAGCCGAGACCGCCGGCGCCGAGCAACAGCACCTTCGACTCGAGCAGCTTCTGCTGGCCGGCTTCGCCGACCTCGGGCAGGAGCAGATGACGGTGGTAACGCACGCGCTGTTCGGGGTTCAGCGTCGCCGGCGTGATCCAGGGCCGGTCCTCGCCCTTCCAGCGCCCGAAGCCGCCGGCCATCGAAACGACGTCCTGGTAACCGAGCTCCTCCAGCGTCTTGGCGGCGAAGGCCGAGCGGGCGCCACCGGCGCAATACACGACGATCGGCGTGTCGCGGTTGGGCAACTTCTGTTCCGCCTGGCTCTCGAGGTGGCCCCGCGGCACGAACACGCTGCCGGGAATCGTGCCTTGTTCGTGTTCGTCGAGCTCGCGGACGTCGAGGAAGGTCGCGGTTCCGAGCTGCTCTTCGGCCTCGGCGGGTTCGATCTCGCGAATTTGCTGCTTGGCCTGCGCCAGCAGCTCGCGGAAGCTGGCCATGGGAACTCCTTGCACGGTCAGGCCCGAGTTGGGCCGTCCGTCAAGACAAAAATCCTACCACTAGGTCAGGTATTCCCAACCGCCGTCACACGAGCTCCACGAGCTTCGGGAGGAGGTCGCCCAGCTGGTCGTTGCTGCGGGCGGAGGCGTAGTCGTCGAACGGCGTCTCCTGGGCGTTCACGATCACCAGGCGAGCACCGTTGCCGAGCGCAATCTCCGGCAGACCCGCGGCGGGCCAGACCGTGAGCGAGGTCCCGAGCGCGAGGAAGACATCGGCACCGGCGGAGGCGCGCTGGGCGCGCTCGAGATCAGCGGGGACGAGGTTCTCGCCGAAGCTGATCGTGGCCGACTTCAGAATCCCGCCGCACTCGAAACAACACGGGTCTTCTTCGCCGTTGCGGACGCGATCGAGCGTCTCCTCCATGGGGCCGCGCCAGTCGCAGCGCAGGCACTTCACTTCGTGCACGTTGCCGTGGATCTCGACGATCTTTTCGGGCGAGGTGCCGGCGCGCTGGTGGAGGCCGTCGACGTTCTGCGTCACCAGCGTGTGCACCGCGGCGCGCCGTTCGAGCTCGGCGATCGCGAGGTGGCCGGTGTTGGGGTCGGCGTCCCACATGCCCGACGTGATGCGGTTGCGCCACGCCTGCTTGCGCACTTCGGTGTCCGAAACGTAGTGCTGAAGGGTCGCGGTCTTTTCGGCACCGGGGTTCTTGGTCCAGAGTCCCTGCGGCCCGCGGAAGTCGGGGATTCCCGATTCGGTCGAGATGCCGGCGCCGGTGAGGATGACGATCTGGCGCGCGTCGCGCAGCCATCCCGCGAGCGTCGTCAAGCTCGAGTCGGTCAATGGATCAAGCACGCCGTCAGGCTACGCGCTGCTCCGCGGTAAGCAGAAGGGACCGAATACGCTGCGCCCATGGCTGCGGCGCCGCCGTCGATGTGGGAGCGACTGTCTGCGTCGCCGTCGGGACGCCGCTGGGTGCTCGTCGCGGATCGCGCGCTGGTCGGGACGGTGATGACCGCTGCCGCGTTCATGTTGGAGCGCGCCGTCCTCCGTTCGACTCGCCGCGCTCGTCAGCGCTCGAGCGGCGATTCTCTGGCGGCTCAGGTGCGGCTATCGCTTGGCGACCCGAAAACTTGACGTTATGGCGAATCGACGTACGAGCCTGGGGTTACTAACGCTCCCGCCGAGCGACGTCGGCGACCAGTCCGGCCGTCAGAAACGCTGACGCGGCGCCGAAGACCTTGGGGATCCACGCCGGGACGTCGTCGGATGATGCGGTGATCGCGGCCGCGACGCTGGTACCCGCGGCGGCGAGCGCGACCGAGAGGCGACGTCCCGCCCGCCGGATGTTGACCTCGAGGCCTTCCATGCCGCGGAACTGCACCTGGAGCTTCGGGCCGGGCCCCCGTACCTCGCTGGAAGGCTAGGACGAGATCGGCGATCCGGACCAGATATTCGTGCGCTTCGTCGACGAGCATCTGCGGGTCGAGCGCCTCGCGAAACCGGTGCAGCGTCGCCTTTGCCATGTAGCGACCGGCAACGCTGAACGGATCGAGCTCGGGGTCGAGCGCGGTGGCCGAGAGCTGGACCTGCGCGAAGGCCTTTGCCGTGAGCAACAGCGATGCGGGCAGCGTGACGCCGTGGCGCATCGCAATCTCGGTGAGCTGTTGCAGGATGGGTCCGAGCTGCATTTCGCGCAACGGCAGGTGGCGAAAGCGGGACATGAGACCACCGAGCTCGGCCTGCAGTGCGTCGAGATCGACCTCGGAGGAAGCGTCGTCGCCGGCGAGCGTCAGGGTGATGTCGGTGAGGAAGCGCTCGTCCTCGCGCCAGAAGGCAAGGAGCAGGAGTGTGAGATCGGCGCGCAGCTTCTGCCCGACTTCTCCCACCATGCCGAAGTCGAGGAAGTACACGCATTCGTTCCACCACAAGAGATTCCCGGGGTGCGGGTCGGCGTGGAAGAACCCCTCGGTGAGCACCTGGCTGTAGTACGACTCGATGAGCTGGCGGGCCGCCTCTTGGCGGGCCGGTGAAACGGGCGCCTCACTGATCGGAGCGCCCTGGATCTCCTCCATGACGAGAAGCCGCGGCGTTGAGAGGTCCTCGTAGACGATCGGGACACCGAGCCGCGGGTACGTCGCGATGACCTCGCGCATTCGGTGCATGTTCGACGCCTCTTGGGCGAAGTCGAGCTCGCGCAACAGCGACGACGACAGATGATCGACCATCGCCTGCAGGTCGATGATCTGGCGGAGCGCGGGCCGCGCCGCACTCCGGCGTGCGAAGAGCTCGAGCAGACCGACATCGCGCATCATCTGATCCCGCGCGTTGGGGCGCTGCACCTTCACCACGACGCGTTCGCCGCTCGCCAGCGTGGCGCGATGCACCTGCGCGATCGTTCCCGCAGCAAGCGGTTCGGATTCGATGGAATCGAACACGTCCTCCCACGGCACCCGCAGCTCTTGCTCCATTGCCTGCACGATCTCCGCCTCGGTCAACGGCGGGACCCGGTCGCGCAAGGTCGCGAGTTCCTCGATGAACGGACCGGGAAGCAGGTCCGGGCGCGTCGAAAGGATCTGGCCGAGCTTGCAGAAGGTGGGCCCAAGCTCTTCGAACGCGAGTCGCAGTCGCCTCGCGCGCTCCTCGGTTCGATCGTCGCCACCATCGCGGAGCGCATTCAGTTCGGCGAACCCGTGCTTAACCATCACGCGGGCGATGTCGGCGGCGCGTCCCGTCAGCACCATCTCGACATGTGATTCGGCGTCGGTGTCGAAGGCCGACGACGTCCGTCTCACGTCTGCTTCCACCGCGACGGCGCTGTTGACGATGATGACCGTGCACGTCGCCATGTGCGAGATGCGGTTGGGGACATTGGCGAGGAGGAACTGCTTGCGACCGCTCATGCCCGCGTTCCCGACGACGATGACGTCGGCGTCTTCGTCGACCGCAATCCGCACGATGGCAGCCGCCGGGTCCGCGTCGACCACGACCCGCGCACGCGCCTTCGGCCCGGCCACCTCGACCGCGGCACGGGACAGTTCGGTTTCGGCGTATTCCAGTCCCTCGCCGAGCTCGCGCCGATCCGTGATGACCTGGACGAGCACGAGCTCCGCGTCGTAGCGGTCGGCGAGCGTGGCCGCCCAGTTCACCGCGCGTTCCGCGGTCGCCGAGAGGTCCGTGCCGACGACGACCCGTTGCAATGCGCCGCTCCCGAGACGTAACGGACCCGGCTCGCGCCGGGAGTTCAACGAGCTTACGGGGTGCGCCGGCCCGGCTGGGCCGAGGGGGTGTCCCGGCCGGGCCGGCGCTTCACGCGTGGCCGGTCGGGAGCAGCCCGGCCTCGCGTGCGGCCTCGAGGTGTCGCTCGTGTGCCCAGCGCGCCGCGTCGTGGCAGACCGCGGGATGAAAGCCTGAGGAGAACAGGTGGTGCTCGATCTGGTCGGCGTCGTCGCCCTGTTCCATGAGCGCCAGTGCAAGCCGGCGGGCGCGGCGTCGCGCGGGTACGAGCGGGCCTTCGTCGAGCTGCGTCTCGGCCCACTCGGCGTGCAGCGTTTGGAGGTGGACTGGGAGACGTCGCACGTGGCGGCGGTTGATCGGTGGAAGGTTGCGTCGCACCGCGACCATGGGCGAGTACGGGTCGCGACACGCAAGGTCGAACTGCTCGAGTCGTTCGAGTGTCCGCATGATCGGACTACTCGAACCGTCACGCTCGCCGAGCCCGAGCGACGCCGAGGCATCGGCGATCTTCAATTCGATACCCGCGGGGTGCTCGTCGAACTTCGTTGCTAAGTGACGCAGCAGTAACAACGCGGTCGGGCCGAGCGTGGGAAGCCAAAAGGTTTCGACGTAACGAGAACGCGGATCGTGACCGACCGTGTCGATCACTGGATCGGCCCAGGGCTTGATCGTGATCGTCGCGGGCATGGTGTCCTTCCCCGATCGGGCCGGGCGGCGCGCCCGACGATTCGACGTTCGGGGAAGTGCCAGCCGGGGAAGTCGTCGCCGACGCTCGCTTCAGGCGCACGACGAATCACGAAGAATAGTAACAGATTGTCACGAGCAGGGCAAGGTGGGGACCGAGGTCGTGGAAAAAAAGTGCGTACCCCTTTGCCGAGCTCGTGCGTTGACGGAGGGTGGATCGCTCCGGCCGGTTCCCCTTCCGGTCGGGACGGTCCGGGCGTCGGGCGGAGTCTGCTGGACAGGGGAGATTCCGCCCGCGTTTAGGCAGCACTGCCGCCGTGGGTAGGCAACTAGGGACGAGGGAGGAGCGCGATCCCGCCTATCCACGGAATCACGACGGGGCATCCCGCGGGGCAGTCACGTGTCAGCGTTGCCTTCGACGAGGCTTTGAACGACGCACGACTGGGTTCAGCCGCGTCGTGCCGCGTTCTCTATGAGTGGTTGGCGGGTCGCGTGTGCGGCTATCTCCGGGCGCACGGTGCACTCGATCCCGAGGACCTCACGAGTGAGGTGTTTCTCCGCGTGTTCCACGGCGTCGGAAGCTTCGACGGGACGGAGTCGCAGTTCCGCGCGTGGGTGTTCACCATCACGCACCGACTGCTGATCGACGAGCGGCGGCGCGCCGCGGCCCGCCCGACGACCGTCGAGCTGACGAATGACGCACTGCTGGTCGCGACGAGCGCGGAAAGCGAGGCACTGGCGAATCTGGGAAACGATTGGCTGCGCGCGCGCCTCGACGAGTTGCCGCCAGATCAACGCGCGGTCCTCGCCCTTCGAGTGCTGGGCGACCTGACGATCGATCAGGTCGCTCGAATCCTCGGAAAGCGACGTGGCGCGGTCAAGGCATTGCAGCGCCGGGGATTGACGTCGGTACGGCGCAAGGTCGATCGGAAGCTCGCATGAGGCTCGGTCGGCTTCTCTCCCGGTCGCGGTTCGACGATGACGTCGAACGCATCATGCACGGCGAAGCGCCGCTCGATCACGACTTGGCGCCGATTGCAGAATTCGTCGCGGCGATGCGGACGCAGTACCTCGACGAGCCCGCGCCCACTCCGAGCCCGGCCCTCGCAGAGGTGTTGGCGGGCAATGCTTCGCACGCGACACCACCCGTCGAACGCGCGCAGCCATTCGCGTCGCGGCGCCGCCGGCGTCAAAGCCTCGTGCTCCGGATCGCGATCGCCGGTGCGCTCTTCGTCATGACGGTCGGGAGTCTCGGCGCCGTCGGCGCCCTCCCGGCGGGCCTCCAAAACTTCGTTGCCGACGTCGCCGCGCCGTTTGGGATTCACTTCCCGCACGCGGCCAACCGACCGAGCCCCGTGCGCGATGCCGGTCTCGGCGGCACCGTGCCGATCGCGTCCGTCGATCCTCTGGTGCTTCGAGACGGCGCGGGGACGGCCGCGACCTCCGGCGGTGGGTCGGTCTCTTCGTCGAGTGGAGCTGCGCCGACCACCGGACCGGAAGTTTTGACGACTGTGACCTCGTCCGTCGGCAGCGCGTCGACGGGGCAGTCGGTAACCGAGGCGGCAGCGACCGGAGAGCAAGCGGTCTCCGACGTGTCGACGGCCGCGGGGCAGACGGTGTCTGCGGTGTCGTCGGCCGCGGAGCAGACGGTGTCTGCGGTGTCGTCGGCCACCGAGCAAACGGTCTCGACCGTGATGAACCAGATCGACAGCGTGGTGTCGTCGACTTCGCTGCCACCAGTCACGACCCCGGATACGTCCGGGCTGACGGTGCCGACGACGCTCCCGCGACTGCCGTAGCCGTCGCCCGGGGCGCCGTCCGTGGAGTGTGCGGCCCGGCGCCGAAGGCGCCAAGAGCGGGACAGTGGTGCCGCTGTGGTTGAGAGCGAGCGCCATCGGCGCTCGCGCTCAGCCGCCGGCGACTCCTGCCCACGCTTCCGTGGCGTGGCGCAGGTCGACGTTCGACGCGGGGACCGGACGGCCGAAGAGGAATCCCTGGGCGTACTCGCAGCCGAGGGTGCGCAGCTCGGCGAGCTGTTCGGGCGTCTCGACGCCCTCTGCGATCGCCCGCAGTCCCAGCGCGTGCGCCAGGCTCACGATGGCGGTGCAAATCGCGCTGTCTTCCGGGTCGCGTCCGAGCCCGTCGACGAAGGTGCGGTCGACCTTGAGCGTCTCGACCGGGAAGCGCTTCAGGTACGACATCGAGGAGTAGCCAGTGCCGAAGTCGTCCACCGCGAGATGAACGCCGAGCGCGCGCAGTGCCTCGAGCGTGGTGACGGCGGACTGGGGGTCACGCATCAGCGTGCTCTCGGTGATCTCCAGCCACACGACGTCAGGGTCGACCCCGGTGCGGCGGAGCACGTCCGAGAATTCGCCCATGAGCGACGGCTCCACGAGCTGGCGCGGTGAGAGGTTCACACTGCAGCTCACCGGCGCGCCATGGGCATGCCATTGGACGAGCTGCTGACACGCCGATTCGAGCGCGAAGACCCCGATAGGCACGACGAGGCCGGTTTCCTCCGCGAGGCCGATGAAGTCGTCGGGCGGGACGAGCCCGCGTTCGGGATGCCGCCAGCGCAGCAGCGCTTCGAACCCAGTGACGCGACCCGTCTCGAGATTGACGATGGGCTGGTAGTGCATCTCGAGCTCGTTGCGCTGCAACGCGCGATGCAATTCGCTGCCGGTACGCAGGTGGGCGACTGCACGGTCGTGACTGGCGCGTCGGAAGATCTCGATCCGCGCCCGACCCTGCTCCTTCGCCGTATACATCGCCGCGTCGGCGTTGCGCAGAAGCGTCTCGGGTGTCTCGAGGTCGCTTTCTGACAGCGCGATCCCGAGGCTGGCGGTGACGTACACCTCACCCTCGGCGAGCGTGATCGGACGCGAGACCGCCGATGCAATACGGTCGGCCAGCGCCTGGGCAGCCAGCTCGTCGGGCACGTCACTACACAGCACGGTGAACTCGTCGCCCCCGAACCGTGCGACCGTGTCGCTCGGACGAATCGTGGCGCGCAGCCGATCCGCGATCGCGACCAGAAGCCGGTCACCGGCCGGGTGTCCGAGGCTGTCGTTGACGACCTTGAAGTGATCGAGGTCGATGAAGACGACCGCGACACGATGATCCGCGTCGGCGGACGCCAGGGCGCGCCGCATCCGGTCGACGAACAGCAGCCGGTTCGGGAGGCCAGTAAGCGGATCGTGGATCGCCAGGTGTGCGAGGCGCGCGCCCGACGCCTTGCGCTCGGTGATGTCTTCGATCTGGCTCACGACGTAGAGCGGCTTGCCGCTGAGGTCGCGCACGAGCGACATCGAGAGCGAGACCCAAACCATGCGGTCGTCGACGTGCAGCATGCGTTGCTCGACACGGTGGCTGTGAACCTCGCCCGCGAGCAGACGGTCGACGGCATCGGTAACGGCTTCCCGGTCTCCCACGTGCGTGAGCGCGAAGAGCGACGCACCGAGGAGCTGGTCTTCGGCCCGCCCCAGCATCCGCACGAGTGCCCGATTGACGCGGAAGAGCCGGCCGTCGATCGACATCAGTGCCATGCCGATGGCGGCGTGCTCGAACGCGCTACGGAACCGCTCCTGCGCGTCTCGGAGCTCGATCTCGGAGCGCTTGCGCTCCGTGATGTCGCGCGCGTTGATGACGAGCCCACCGATCTTCGGGTTGTCGAGAAGGTTGTTGCCGACGGCTTCCATGAGGCGGTACGTGCCGTCAGCGGCGAGGACGCGGAACTCGATCGGCTCGACGGGCATCCCGCCCTTGTTCGCGAGGAACGTGTCGACCACCCGCTGACGGTCGTCCGGATGGACGTACTCGAAGACGTTGGCGCCCGCGAGCGAGGTCAGGGCATGGCCGAGGATGCGCTCGGCGGCGGGGCTGATGTACTGCACCGCGCCAGCGGCATCGATCACGCAGACGATGTCGCTCGAGTCGCGGACGAGCGCCTGGAACCGTTCATCGGACGCGCGCAACCGATCGGTGACGCTGGACAGAAGCCTGCGGGTTCGCCGCTCGTGGCGCCACAGCACCAGCGCGGTGACAAACATCCCGATGGCCCCGCCCGCGCCCATTGCCAGGAGCGCCTCGCTGCTCATCCGTCCCGTACATCGGCACTGCCCTGGCCCCACCTGAGATCGGCTCCGGGGTCTGTCGGGACACTTGGTCGGGACATCGTGGCTTGACTTGAATCAGCGATCGTGCCCCAGGAACGCGTCGAGGACTTGGCGGGCGGCGGCCGCCGGGGCGATCTCGCCCGCCATGACTTGCGCCTCGAGTTGTTCGGCCAGGCGAGCGGTCTCCCGATCGGCGCGCAGGTGGTCGAGCATGCCCTCGGACAGCTCCGACCACATCGATGCCTGGGCTTGGGCGGCGCGGCGCGCGGCCAGCGTCCTCGTCGCGGCGAGCGCGTCGTGGTGCTCGACGATCGCCGCCCAGGCCTCGTCGATGCCGCGGCCTTCGAGGGCGGAGCACAGCAGGACCCGCGGTGTCCATGCCGACGTCTTTGGACGAACGAGGTGGAGGGCAGCCGCGTAATCCGACGCGGTGGTGCCGGCCACCGCGGCCAGCTCGCCGTCCGCCTTGTTGACGAGCACGAGGTCGGCGAGCTCCATGATTCCCCGCTTGATGCCTTGGAGCTCGTCGCCGCCGCCGGGCGCGATGAGCAGCACGAAGCAATCGACCATGCCTTCGACCGCGACCTCCGACTGCCCGACCCCGACCGTTTCGACGATTACAACGTCGAACCCGGCGGCCTCGCACACGAGCATTGCTTCGCGGGTCCGCCGGGCAACACCGCCGAGCGTTCCTCCGGTGGGCGACGGCCGGACGAACGCGTCGCGGTGACGCGTCAGCTCGCCCATCCTCGTCTTGTCGCCCAGGATGGAGCCGCCGCTCCTCGTGCTCGACGGGTCGACGGCGAGGACCGCGACGCGATGACCCTCGTCGACCACATGCAGCCCGAGCGCCTCGATGAGCGTCGACTTGCCCGATCCCGGCGCGCCGGAGATCCCGACGCGGATCGCGTTCCCGGTCGTCGCCAGGAGCTCCGCGAGCAGCCCCTCGGCCTCCGCCCGGTGATCGGGGCGCGTCGACTCGACCAGCGTGATCCCTCGCGCCAACGCCCGCCGGTCTCCCGACACGATCTGGGCCGCGAGCTCGCTCATGTTGAGCAAGTCTGCTCCGCGTTGTCGCGGTCGGCGTGGCTACGCGGCGCGACGGCGGTGCAGCAGCGCCAGGACAGTGGCTGCGGCTTTGGGGATGTTCGTACCCGGACCGAAGATTGCGGCAACGCCGGCGTCGTGCAGGAACTGGTAGTCCTGCGGCGGGATCACGCCTCCACAGACGACGATCACATCCTCGGCGCCCTGCTTGCGGAGCTGCTCGATGAGCTCGGGGACGAGCGTCTTGTGGCCCGCGGCTTGGCTGCTCACGCCGACGACGTGCACGTCGTTCTCGACGGCGTCGCGCGCCGCCTCCTCGGGCGTCTGGAAGAGCGGTCCGACGTCGACGTCGAAGCCGAGATCGGCGAACGCGGTCGCGATCACCTTGGCGCCGCGGTCGTGGCCGTCTTGACCCATCTTCACCACGAGCAGCCGCGGCCGGCGACCCTCCGCGCGCGCGAAGGCCTCGACCTCGGCGCGAACCTCCTGGAACTCGTTGTCGTCCTCCGAATGCGACCCGTAGACACCCGAGATGCTGCGAATCGTCGCGCGGTAACGGGTGAACACATCCTCGAGCGCTTCGGAGATCTCGCCGACCGTCGCCCGCGCCCGCGTCGCTTCGATTGCGAGCTCGAGCAAGTTGGCGTCGCCGGCGGCGCCCTCGCCGAGAGCACGGAGCGCGTCTTGGCAGCGGGCCTCGTCGCGGGTCGCGCGCAGCTCGCGCAAGCGCGCGACCTGCTGCTCGCGCACGGCCGTGTTGTCGACTTCGCGGATGTCGACCGGGGGCTCGTGCTCGAGGCGGTAGCGGTTGACCCCGACGATGGTTTCCTCGCCCCGGTCGATGCGGACCTGGCGGCGGGCGGCTGCTTCCTCGATGCGCAACTTCGGCATCCCTGACTCGACGGCCTTGGTCATGCCGCCGAGCGCCTCGACCTCCTCGATGATCTCCCATGCCGCTCGGGCGAGGCTGTCAGTGAGGGCTTCGACGTAATACGAGCCGCCGAGGGGGTCGACGACGCGGGCCATGCCCGTCTCCTCGGCGAGGATCAACTGCGTGTTGCGCGCGATCCGCGCCGAGAATTGGCTGGGGAGCGCCATTGCCTCGTCGAAGCTGTTCGTATGGAGGCTCTGCGTGCCTCCGAGGACGGCGGCCATCGCCTCTACGGCGGTGCGCACAATGTTGTTGTAGGGGTCGTGCTCCGTGAGCGACACGCCCGACGTCTGACAGTGAGTTCGGAGCATGAGCGACCCGGGGTCCTTTGGGTCGAAACGGCGCATGATGCGCGCCCACAGCAGCCGCGCCGCCCGCAACTTCGCGATCTCCATGAAGAAGTTCATGCCGATCCCGAAGAAGAACGAGACGCGGCCCGCAAACTCGTCGATGCCGATCCCGCGCTCGACGACGTTGCGGACGTACTCGAGCCCGTCGGCGAGCGTGAATCCCAGCTCCTGGACCGCCGTCGCGCCCGCTTCCTGCATGTGGTAGCCGGAGACCGAGATGAAGTTGAACTTCGGCATGCGTTTCGCCGTGTACTCGATGATGTCCGTGACGATTCGCATGCTCGGCGCGGGCGGGTAGATGTAGGTGTTGCGGACCATGAACTCTTTGAGGATGTCGTTCTGGATGGTCCCGGCGAGTTGGCCCTCCGGAACGCCCTGCTCCTCGGCCGCGACGATGTAGCCGGCAAGAACAGGAAGCACCGCCCCGTTCATGGTCATGGAGACGGTCATCTTGTCGAGCGGGATGCCGTCGAAGAGGGTCTTCATGTCCTCGACCGAGTCGATGGCGACGCCCGCCTTGCCGACGTCACCGACGACGCGCGGATGATCGCTGTCGTAGCCCCGATGGGTCGCGAGGTCGAACGCGACCGAGAGGCCCATCTGTCCCGCGGCGAGGTTCTGGCGGTAGAACGCGTTGGACTCTTCGGCCGTCGAGAACCCGGCGTACTGTCGCACCGTCCAGGGCCGGTTCGCGTACATCGTCGCCCGGATGCCGCGTACGAACGGCTCGATGCCGGGCAGCGTGCCGACGCCCTCGAGACCTTCCAGATCAGCTTCGGTGTACAGCGGTTTGACGGGGATGCCCTCGGGGGTCTCCCAGATCAGCTGATCGGGATCGCCTTTGACCTCGCGCTCCGCGAGCGCCCGCCAGGCATCCAGACCGGGACGCGCCGACGGTCCTACGGCTGCATCGCCTGCCGTGGTTTCGTCAGCGGCCACGTTTTGAGGGTAGCGCCGCCACTAGCAACAACGACGAGCCGGGTCCGATAGCAGCGAGGTGCCGCGCGCGAGACTGACGCCAGGCGGAGACCGGTACATGCGGCGCACTGCGTTTGGTGCGCCCCCGAGTCTCGAGGACATTGCCGCGATGCGCATGCCGCTCCGCCGTCTGCTGCTTGTGCCTGCGGCGTTTCTCGTGGTGCTCGGCGCGCCGGCATTCGCGAGCGGGCCCGCGCAGCTGCCCGTCCCGACCAACCGAGAGTTCGCACTCAGCGCTCCGGGCGAGGCCGCTTCACCAGGTTGGGAACACCAGATCGCGGTCAACGCCAACCTCGTCGGCATCACCTGGGCGGGCGATCCCGGCGCCACGTTCACGATCCACGCGCATCACCGCGGTGGCGGTCCCGATGCCGGCGTGACCAATGTGACATTGAACGGCGCCGACGACACCGCGCCCGACGTCGGTAGTCCTGATGCTGCACACGCGCAGCCGCGACCGAACGCGACGGAGCCGACCTGGCTGGGTGACGTCGACTGGGTGCGAGTTCGGGTCGAGTCGGGTTCGGCTCGCGACGTCATGCTCGCTGTGGTGCAGTCCGCGCCACCACACGTTCCCGGTGACGCGGCCGGCGCGCTCGGCACCGTGCTCGGGGACGACGCGAGCGACCGCCGGCTGTTCGGCGGGTTGGCACTGGCAGTCGGAGCGCTCGCGGGCGCCATCGCGCTCGGATGGTCGCCGTGGCGCGGACGAGGCCGTGTCATCATCGCCGCCGTTGTCGGCGGACTCGCGCTCAGCGCGTGCTTCCCGGCGCCCCCACCGCCGAACCTGGTTGCGCAACCATCGATCGTGCCGCGCTCGTCATGGGGACCGGATCTCGCGTGGGCGTGCACCGACCCGATCGAGATCGCACCGGCGCTCCAGTACTCAGTCGTGCATCACACCGTCAACAGCAACTCGTACCAACCGGGTGACAGTGTGCCCATGATCCGGGCGATCTGGTCGTACCACGTGCAGACCCTCGGCTATTGCGACATCGCGTACAACTTCATTGTCGACCGCTACGGCGTTAACTTCGAAGGCCGCCAAGGGGGCATCGCCCAGGCGGTCGTCGGCGCACACACAGGTGGGTTCAACAAGGGCTCCACCGGTGTTGCCCTGCTCGGCACCTACAGCACGGTGCAGCCGCCAGCGGCGCAATGGGACTCACTCGTGCGTCTGCTCGCGTGGAAGCTGTCGATCAATTACTTGAATCCGAATTTCTCGGTCACCGTGACGGTCGGGCCCGGCAACAACAAGTACCCCGAGGGGACGCAAGTGACGTTCCCATCGACGATCATCGGACACCGCGACGCATCGCTCACCGAGTGCCCCGGCGACGCGTTCTATCCGCAGCTCCCGTACCTGCGCGCCGCTGTCACCAACGTGATCAACTCGAGCTGATGCCCGAAGACCCAACCGCGTTCGTCGAGCGCGTTTGTGCGGTCATCGCGGGTCTCGCTCCCGGCGAAGTCGTGACCTACGGCGAGGTTGCGGCCGAGGCCGGGGCACCAGGGGCGGCGCGGGCAGTCGGACGGATCCTCAGCAGTGATGACGTCGACGACCTGCCGTGGTGGCGGGTCGTGACCGCCACGGGCCGCCTCGTCCCCGGCCACGAACGACGCCACGCCCGGCTCTTGGGGCGGAAGGCGTTCGCGTGCACGGAAACCGGGTGGACGGAATGAGGCACCGGCGTCAGGCGTGACTCCATCGCGCGGGACTGCGGTGCGTCGGTCGCTCAGCTCGCGCGGGAGAGTTCCTCGTGGGCACGCGCGGCCCGGGTCAACGCGGCTCGAGCTGCGGCGACACCTTCGCGACCGGCGGCACGGGTGCGGGCGTCGAGCCGCCAGCCGCCGTCCCATCGGGCCGCTCGGGCACGGGCCAGGTTGCTCGTGCGGGCCCGCCGGCGGGGCGTCGGCGTCCCGGTCTGCCCGCGGGAAGCCGAGCGGCGCGGGCTCGGAGGAGCGGGCAGGAGACGCAGCTGCGTACTCACACCTGAAGTATCACCCGGGGGTGAGACAGTTATTCCGCGGGGTGCACGTGATCTCGATCACAAGGGGCTGCGGACGATATTTCGCCTGTCTCACAATCTTCTCAGATCCGCCAGGCAGATTGATCAATCGTGCAGGTACCGCGGACGAGGCAGGCCGAGGCGTCGCCTCTAGTTCATGACCGCGCACTCCCGACCGAGGTTGAGCCTGCCTCGCCGCCACCGAAGAGGCGGTTCGGAGGACGCCGGCGCAGGGCGTACGTTGCCGGAGCGCTCGCCGTCATCGTCGCAGTTGCGATTGCACTCGCCGCGACCGGCGTGTTCAGCGACTCGAGCCAGGGATCGACTGCGACGACCCAAGCGGTGACGGTGAGCCGCGGTCCCCTGAGCCAGACAGTCACGGCGCAGGGGACGGTCGCGGCCGCGCAGACGGACGAGCTCAACTTCACGTCGTCCGGCACCGTGACGGCAGTGAACGTGAAGGCCGGCGACAAGGTTCAGTCGGGCCAGGTGCTCGCCACGATCGATTCCGCGCAGCTGACGTCTGATGTGAGCGCGGCGCAGGCGACGGTCACCAAGGCGCAGGCGCAGCTCTCCGACGACGAGGCTGCAGGGGCGACGAGCGCCCAGGTGGCTGCCGACCAAGCGAATCTCCAGTCGGCACAGGACGGACTCACGAGCTCGCAGCAAGCGCTGGCCGGCGCCTCGCTCGTCGCGACATTCGACGGGACGGTCTCACAAGTCAACGTCACCGTCGGTGAACAACTCGGGAGCAGTGGAAACGGCGGAACCGCGCTGACCGGCTCCGGTACGGGCTCGGGGCAGTCGCTGGCCGCGGCGCAGAGCAATAGCAGTGCGGCGGCGCGCGGCGCCTCCTCGTCGTCCTCCTCGACCCCCGACGTCGAAGTCGTGAGCAAGGGCAGCTACGCCGTGACCCTGGATGTCGGGACCGCCGACGTCAACCAGATCAAGGTTGGCCAGATCGCCACGCTCACCGTTACCACGTCACGTTCGACGGCGAACGGATTCGGCGGCTTCTTCGGGTTCCGTGGCTTGGGCGGTGGCGGGTTCGGCGGTGGAGGATTCGGAGGCGCCAACGGCACGG
>Ga0066709_100001564_pt1 | contig 15351 bp, 12 predicted proteins | sample GraSoiAngelo_158_FD_79665 | JGI IMG/M metagenome (GOLD analysis project Ga0066709, IMG submission 79665) | Grasslands soil microbial communities from the Angelo Coastal Reserve, California, USA - 14_1009_16_30cm | ecosystem: Environmental > Terrestrial > Soil > Grasslands | place: USA...
CCCGGTGCCGTGCCAGGAGCTCGTGGTCATCCTGGGCGAGCGGCATCGAGCCATCTAGGACAATCAGTAACAGCTCCGCTAGCTCCATCGCAGTGAGACTACGCCTGATCCCTTCCTGTTCGACCGGATCTTCAGTGGCATGGACTCCCGCTGTGTCAAATAACCGCACCGGTACACCCCTAATATTCAACACCTCTTCGAGCACATCGCGTGTCGTCCCCGGCACCGGCGTGACGATGGCGCGATCAGTCCGCAGGAGTGAATTCAGCAGGCTGGACTTGCCCACGTTGGGCCGCCCGATAATCGCGGCGGTTACACCCTCCCGGAGAATACGTCCTTCCCGACAACTGTCCGCTAAGCGGGAGAGTTCTTCAATTGTCTTTTGGAGATCCGCTGCAAGTTCCTGTGTCCGAATAAATGCCAAATCTTCCTCAGTGAAGTCGATGGCAGCTTCCACGTGAGCAAGCAGGCGGATCAGGCCCTCCCGCATTCGGTCAATTTCCACCGACAGGCCCCCCCGCAGCTGTTCCTGTGCAATCCTGAGGCTGCCGACCGTTTTGGCTCGAATCGTGTCAAGGACTGCCTCGGCCTGGGTGAGGTCCAAGCGCCCGTTCAGAAACGCGCGCTTCGTGAACTCACCGGGTTCAGCCAGACGAGCTCCCCGATGGATCAGTGCTTCGCACAGGGTTTGGAGAATCAATGGGCCTCCGTGGCACTGAATTTCCACCACATCCTCGGCAGTGTAGGACCGGGGGGCCCTCATCACAACGATGAGCGCCTCGTCAATGGCCAGAGAAGCAGCTGGCCGGCGGTTCCTGGCCTGAACCAGTTCTGTCGGGGCTTCTCGTACAGGCGCTGGTTCAAGCAGGTCGGCATGGTGCATGACGTGGCTTCTGACCGAGTCGAGCGGTCTGCCGGAACGGAGCCGTACAAGACCGGCCGCCACTTCAATGGCCTTCTCTCCGCTAATTCTCAGAATACCGACCCCGCCTTCTCCTACCGGAGTCGCAATGGCACAGATCGTATCCTGTAACTCTCCGCTCATGACTTATCCGCCGGCGTTTCAACCTGGCTCTCCGCCTCAGCCCTCTGGATAATCTTGTCCTTCTTCTTCTTTCCCGTCTGTTTCTCTCCATCCACAGGCGCGGCTACCGGATGGTCTTCCGAACCGGAGGTGAATGTAGGCTTCTTGAAGATATACCGATCCGTCACGAACTGTTGCAGGATGGTGAGCACGTTGTTTGTAAGCCAATAGAGCACCAGCCCGGCCGGGAAAGTCAGAATCAAGATGGTGAGAAAGGCCGGCATGAGCAGCCTGACCTTGGCTTGGGTTGGATCCATCGTGGTAGGCATGATCTTCTGCTGGACGACCATGGAAACCCCCATGATCACGGGAAGCACGTAATAGGGATCTTGGACGGAAAGGTCGGTGATCCACAAGACAAATGGAGCCTGGCGAAGGTCAATGGTCATGTACAAGATGTTGAATAGCGCGACGAACACCGGCATTTGAAGCAGCATCGGGAGGCACCCTCCCACAGGATTCACCTTGTGGTCGCGGTAGACTTTGATGAGCTCCCGGTTCAGCCGTTCCCGGTCGTCTTTGTACTTGGCTTGCATGGCGACGACTTTGGGCTGGATGCCCTGCATGTCCTTCATGGACTTATAGCTCTTGTACTGGAGGGGAACGAACAGCAGCTTGATACCGACTGTCAGAAGGATAATCGTGACGCCGTAATTTCCGGTATAGTCGTAAATGAAACGGAGGATGTAAAAGATCGGCTTGGCGACGAATTTGACGAAGCTCCAGCTCCCATAGATGAACCAGCCGAAATCAATAGTATCTTCCAGGCCGATGTTCAACGATTTGAGCGTGTCGAACTCTTTAGGACCGGCATACAACTGCAGTTTGAGGGGCGACGAACCGTTGGGCTGGACGATCCGAACCGCAGCGGCCACGAGCTTGTCACCCTCTTTCTTGACAAGCGCGGCGGTCGCCTCAGCGGGAATCAAGACGCTCAAGAAATATTTGTCCTGGAGAGCCACCCACCGGATTGAGCCCGTACGTTCCACTTCTCCATCAGGGGTGTCTTTCTCGATCTTGTCATCCACCATCAAAGCTGGTCCGATGAGTCCGATAAACCCCTCTCCCCATTCCACGATCCCGAAGTTCGTGCCCAGGCCGATGTCCATGGTGCCCCTCAGCCCTTCAGCCTTGACCGAGACATCGACGAGGTAACTGTGCTGGTGGAAGGTGAGTTGTTTCTCTATACGCAGGCCCGCCCGAGGATCCAGATAGGTGAAGGTGAGATGGCCGTCAGGGTGCGCCTCATCTAGTGTAGAAAAATCCTGCTCGACCTGATAGAGGCCGTCTGATAACTGTTTGCTGATGGCGGAGTCCGTGACCTGAAGCGACAGCGGCCCCCTAAACTTCCCCCCGGCATACACGAGCTGAACTGGCTGTAGCCCATTAGGGCCCTTGGTCGAGTACCGTTTGAGTTCCCATCCCTTGATGACCGCTCCACGGTTGGTGAAAACCGCTCGAAACAAGTCCGTCACGACTTCATAGGTCTGTTCATCAACAGGAGATCGCGCGGCCTTCTCTTTCGCATTGAGGCGTGCAGACCCCAGGGTGGCTGGGGATATCTCGGAACGAGGCACACCAAGGGACTCAGGAACTTTTGCGGGGACTGTGGGAGCCTCGAGAGGGGGCGGCTGCTCCCGCTGAGGCGACGACGGGACATTCCCCATCCGCTTCAGCAAATAGTCATAGCCGACTATAATCGCAAGCGCGAGAATCAGAAAGAGAACGACCCTTTTTTCCATCTAACGCCGGACTCCCATCTAACGGTCAACGAGCAGTGGTCAGGACGAAACCCGCAAGCATCGGGACGGTTTCGAGCTGACGGCTGGTGTCCTTACATCGCTGTTATTGAACGGGATCGAACCCACCGGGGTGGAAAGGGTGGCATTTCAGAAGCCGCCGGCTGGCCCACCCCAGTCCCCGGAGAACCCCGTATCGCTGGATCGCCTCATATGCATAATGGGAACAGGTAGGCTCAAACCGACAGGCTGGCGCAAGCAGGGGCGAAACCCATCGCTGATACAGCCGAATCAAACTGAGGCAGAGTTGTCGCATCGCTGGCCCAACTCAGCAACCATCAACCCTTCATGCCGCAGAGCCGCCTTCCAGGCGTCCTGAAGCAACCGGTGTCGGACGAGCAGAGCCGCCCGTCTTGGGAACACGAGCAGTTCGCGCCCCACGACCAACTGCTTCCGGACTTCTCGTACCAATTCCCTGAACACACGCTTGGCTCGATTCCTGTTCACTGCTCCTCCAAAACGCTTGCCCACCACGATCCCGATCCGGGTCTTCTGTAGTGATCCTGCAGGACAGGAGAGCATGTTAAACAGTGGGGTTTGGAACCGGCGCCCATGCCTCTTGACGCGCTCAATATCGGTGCTTTTCCGGAGGAAGAGAAGACGATCACCCGACGGTCTGGTCATCGTTAGAAGCCTGCCGGAGAGCCGCACCCACAGCGACAGGTGATCTCGGAGAGTACCGGCCAGGTCGCTCACACAGTCAGTCGCACCCGCCCCTTGGCTCGCCGGCGGGCCAAAACCTTCCGGCCGCCCTTCGTGCTCATACGTTTCCTGAACCCGTGATCTCTTTTTCTTTTCAAATTCGACGGTTCTCGAAAGGTAGTTGACATCGCGACACTCCTTCATCCTCTATCCAGGCCACAAAGGGCAGCATTATATGAGCGGTCCCTCAATGTGTCAATCGCACGACGGTAGGTTTTTGGACTCTGCGCTAGGCCTGGCGGTGGCTCAGACCCATTCATTCAGGATTGATCCGAAAGGTGTCCCAACAGTTCTGTTCGCTGGCCCTGTCGCGAACGGTCTGGTCATCTCAGTGTGAGGCGGTTTTGTGTATCCTGAGACAATCTGCCACATGACGTTGGAGAATACTATCTCTCGAAAGTCGTAAACTTGCTGAGACATAAGACCTTCCTGGAACCTCGCTGCCTGGCACTACGCTTGCTCAACCACATCTGTTGTGAGGAAATACCTGTGCCTAATTCAGTTGGAGCCATACCGGAAGGAGGTGAAAACAGGATGAGAAAACCCTTCGTAGCACTGATGGCATTGGTCATAGCGATGACCTTCGGCACGGTGACATTCGTCCAGGCCGAAGAGAAGGCAGCGGAGTCAGCCCCGGCTGCCCCCGCTGCTCCGGCTGCAGCCCCTGCAGCGGCACCTGAGGAGAAAAAGGACATGGGCGAGCATAAGGGCATGGAGAAGAAGGCGGACAAGAAAGCAAAAAAGAAAGGCAAGAAGAAGGACTAGCCCAGGCCTTCTCGAACAGACTGGCCCCCTTCGGTTGGCCTCTACCCGACTGAAGGGGTTGCCGGTCTTTCGTACGTTGTTTTTACTGTCACCATGTCTTCCCGCCGTGATCCTGCACATTGTCGCAAGGCTGAAGCTCGACCAATAAGGAGAAACGGGATGAAGCAGGGATTCATCTGTTGTATGGTGGTGTCGGCCCTGGCCCTGACCATGGGTTGTGCGAAGCCTCCAACTGACAAGCTCGCGGCTGCTGAAAAGGCGGCCACAGAGGCAAGAGCTGCCGGTGCCCCCACCTACACAGCAGAGGATTTTGCTAAACTGGAAGGTATGCTGACGGCGGCGAAGAATGAGATTGCAGAACAGGATGCCAAATTGGCTCTGTTGCGTGATTACGGAAAGGCCGAGCAGTTGCTTGCCGCCATAGAAACTGATGCCGCGCGAGTGAACACCGAAGCTGCGAAAAAGAAGGAAGAAGCCAAGATAGCGGCGATCCAATCTCAGCGAGCAGCGCAAGAGGCATTGAAGACCACGCAGGAGCTGATCAAAAAGGCGCCGGTCGGGAAAGATCGTGCCGCGCTCCAGTTGATCAAGGCCGACGCACAAGGATTAACCGCGTCCCTCTCCGAGGTCCAAACCGCTTTGGACGCGGGTGACTACCAGGCGGCACAAACCAAAGCCCAGACCATCCGGGAGAAAAGCCAGGCCGTCCAAGCAGAAATCCAGCGCGCCATGACCAAAGTTGGCGCTGCCAAGGCCCAGAAGGGCAAGCAAGGTAGGAAATAACCGTTGAAAATTAGGGTCTCGATGCCCGCCCCAACCAGAGGCTTCCTGTCTCGCAGTGCGATGGTGATCCTGCTGATCGCCAGCCTGGCCGCTTGCGTGCAAACAGCGCCTCCTGAACTTCTCGAAGCAGTGGAGAGCCTCGACCGCGATCTCGTGGCGATCCGGGGAGTGGAGTTCGCCCCGACAGAATACGCACGATTCGTTCAAGACTGGGCAGCCCTCAGGGGACGGATGCTCGCCGAAGAAGATGTGATCCGGTGGCCCTGGGAACCGAATCCACTCGTGGCAGATCTCCAGAAGGTTCACGAAGAAGGTGAAAAGGCCATGGCTGTCGCGACGCAAAGGAAGGAAGAGGACCATCGCGATGCTGAAGCGCGGCTGACCTTGCTGGAACGACGACTGCGCGTCTTCAATAGCCGTGTTGATCAGATGGAAAGTCGTGTGGTGCTTGGGCAGAGACCGATCGAGACCGAGCTGCTGGTCAAACAAGCACGATCCTTCCTGGAGCAGGGATTGTTTGCCCGCTCCCTGCAGGCGACCGAGCAGGCTTCCACGCTCATAGCAGCTCAAACGGCCTTGCTGACCACGGAACTCGGGCGGTACGCTGACGAACGTCTGGTTGGAGCTTGGCGCCAGATGGCGCGCCGCACCATCGCCTGGTCGCGGACCAATCGAACCACTGTGATCCTAGTGAACAAAGCCGACCGCCGCCTGACCATTTACCGGAATGGCCGCCCTGTTGTCTCCCATCCGGTCCGGCTCGGCTACAACGGCATTTTGGAAAAGCGCTACCAGGGAGATGGGGCAACTCCCGAAGGCCAGTACCGTGTCGTGAAGAAGCGTGACCGAGGCCAGACCCAGTTTTATCGGGCCTTGCTATTGGATTACCCCAATGCCGAAGACCGAAGGCGCTTTCAGAAGGCCCGCAGAGCAGGAGCCATCCCGGCTAAAGCCTTTATCGGAGGGCAGATCGAAATTCACGGAGAGGACGACCTGCCCATGAGCCAAACACTGGGATGCCTCATGCTTGACAATCGCCGGATGGATAAGCTATTCGAACAGGTCGAGGTCGGTACTCCCGTGACCATTGTTGGCGCCCTCAAAGTATCGAATCCCGTGGCACTCGCATTGGCGGACCTGGAACAGTCCGAAGAAGGTTAGGTATCTGTGAAGGTCCTTCCGCCTCTCTCTGTCTTCGTGCTTATCGGTGTCCTCTTCCTTCTCGCTTCTCACCTCAGAGGGCCCTCTGAGGCAGAGGGTAACGCGGCCAGCCTGGAACCGCACAAAAGGTCAGCTGCGTCTGAGCTCTCGCGACTACTGGCGCGTCATGTCTCCCTGCGACACCAACTGGCCCAGCAGGCCCCAGCCGGTCACTATATCGTCGTGGACACGGCGCACAATCGGCTCTACGTCAACCGTCATCAGGCCGTCTTGTTGACGGCCCTTGCTTCGACCGGCAGTGGAACGATCCTCAACGATCCAGACCGTCCGGGGACCAAGTGGATTTTCGACACGCCTCGAGGTGAGTTCTCGATTCAGGCGAAGCTCACAAATCCCGTCTGGGTTAAACCTGACTGGGCCTTTCTCGAAGAGGGACTGGCAGTGCCCACAGATCCGGAACAGCGCTTCGAGTCAGACGTGCTCGGAGACTACGCGCTGGGCTTCGGCAAGGGCTATTTCATTCACGGGACGTTGTACGCCAGGCTTCTGGGCAAGAATGTGACCCACGGTTGCATCCGCTTGCAAGACGACGACCTCCAGAAGGTGTACCAATTGTCAAAGATCGGTACCCCAGTCATGATTTTCTGATTCCTGCACCGTTTCCCTGACGACACAGACGAGATGAGAGTCATCTGGGCCATAGTCCTGGGGGGCCTCCTGTGGGCTCTCCCTCCATCACCCTCAGCACCGACTTCTCAACGCGGCGACCAGGCCGGCGACCCGGACGTCTTGCGGGAGGCAAACCGGATCCTGGAAGAAGAAATTAAACTGGCTGCCCGCCCACAGATTTACCTGTTGCTGGACTTGCCTGATCGTCTCATTGCCATTAAGGGGCGAGGGATCGATCTGCACCGCCTTCCGATCACGGCCTGGCAGACTGTCGAGGAACGAGCGATGGCCGGAGTGTTTCGTCTGCGTGCCAGGCCGCAGGTGGTCCGTCCGAAAGCGGCCCCTCCCGACGATCCGACTCAAGACCCCATCGAACTCAAGGACATGCCCGCAGCCTACGAACTTCTCTTTGATCCCACGCTCGCCGTCACGGTCGCACCACCGTTTCAGGAGCGGCCATGGCTCTGGGTCAAGAGCCTCATGAGGCACTCTTGGTTAGGCGTGGCATCCTGGATTCGCTCCGCTGCCGCAATCGACGAAAAGGCCACCAGCCCATGCCTTCGTCTCACTCTTTCCGTTGAGGCCGCCCAATCGCTTGCCTGGTCTGTCACCGACGGCATGCCGCTTCTGATTCGACGAACGATGCCTTAGGAAGTGAGAACACGCAGCCAGCCTCGAGAGCTGTTTGCCTTTTGCTGGCCGGCGACCTAAGATACGCGCTCAATCTGATGCGCAGGGTGAATGATGCCGGCGACGAGGATCAGCGCAAATTTGGGAAGCTTGCAGCCCATGGTGGAGTCGGCCATGAAGGAGATGGCGAACACGCGTGTCGTCGCTCGACTGTGGGCCAAGGACCATACCCTGTGGAAGCCGGAGCCGACTGAAATTGCGAATCGGCTCGGCTGGCTCGGAGTGGCGGAGCAGATGCGCGAGCAAGCAGGACCACTTCGTGCATTTGCGCAATCGGTGCGAACTGCCGGGTTCCGCCACGTGGTTCTGCTCGGCATGGGCGGGAGTAGCCTTGGCCCGGAGGTCCTGCGTTGCACCTTCGGATCTGCACAGGGGTCTCCCCGCCTATGGGTCCTGGATTCCACCGTGCCGGGCGCCGTGCGCGAGGTGACCCAGTCCATCCACCCGGCCCGCACCTTGTTCATCCTGGCCAGCAAATCTGGCGGGACGATTGAAGTCCTGTCGCTGTTCTCTCATTTTTGGAACTTTGTGGCCCGTGTGCGAGGGAATACAGGTGGAGCCCAATTCATTGCCATCACCGATCCCAACACAGGGCTTGCCTCCCTGGCGCACGAGCGTCGCTTCAGGAGCACCTTTCTCAATCCACCAGATATCGGGGGGCGCTATTCCGTGTTGTCCTACTTCGGATTGGTGCCGGCGGCCCTCCTCGGTCTCGATCTGAAGACGCTGCTTGCTCGAGGAATCGAAATGGCAGAGGCCTGTCGCTCCACCGTATTGCTGGAGAACAACCCAGGAGCCTGCCTTGGGGCAAAATTGGGGATCCTTGGCCGCGCTGGCCGGGACAAGGTCACTGTGATTACTTCACCGAGGGTCGCAAGCTTCGGAATATGGGTGGAGCAATTACTGGCCGAAAGCACCGGCAAGGAATACAGGGGGCTGATCCCCATCGCAGGGGAACCGATGAGCGCGCCGGCTATCTATGGGAAGGACCGCCTCTTCGTCTATCTCCGGTTGGACGGCGACGTAAACGCCAGAGCAGATCGGCATGTCAAGGCGCTTGAGCGGGCTGGGCAGCCGGTCATTGGGTTGAGGCTTCGCGACCGCTACGATCTGGGCGCTGAGTTTTTCCTCTGGGAATTTGCGACTGCCGTGGCAGGGTATTTTCTCGGCATCAATCCCTTCGATCAGCCCAATGTACAGGAGAGTAAGGAGAACACGAATCGGATCCTTGAGGAAGTTCGCGCGCAGGGGCGCTTACCTCATGAGCACGGTGCCTCAAAGGACGGTGCATTCGCCGACCTGCTCAGAAAGGCAGCGCCAGGCCAGTATCTCGCTATCCTGGCCTATATGAAGCCATCCCATCAGGCCGATGCAGCGATCCAGACGCTCCGCAGGGCCATCCTGACGAAGCACCACCTCCCCACCACCGCTGGGTATGGGCCGCGGTACCTCCACTCAACCGGGCAGCTCCACAAAGGTGGGCCAAACACAGGCTTGTTCCTTCAACTGATCGAGCGCATGACCCCTGACATGAAAGTTCCCGGCGCAGCTTACACCTTTGGCACCCTCGCTCAGGCCCAGGCGGTGGGAGACTTTCAATCCCTCCAAATGCACCAACGTGCGGTTGTGGCGGTCCGCCTTGGCCCGCAACCGATTTCCACTATCAGAGCCTTGGCACGAGTGCCTCGCGAGCCTGGAAGTATTCGTCGCCGCAGGAGCCACAGGAAGCAGGAAACCACGCACGGGAAAGCGGCAAGCAAGGTAACCCGATGAGCGTCGCGCCTGAGATTCGGATCATGACCGACAGTCAGGAATTGGCTTATGAAGCAGCCGAGCTATTTGTGTGGCTCGGCGAGCAGACGATGGCCGCCAGCGGTCGGTTTCGGGTCGCCTTGTCCGGAGGGACCACACCCAAAGGCCTGTATGCCGCGCTTGCCGGCCCGGACTTTTCGACCAAGCTCGCCTGGCCGCGCGTGGATTTCTATTTCAGCGACGAACGCTGCGTGCCTCCTGACCATCCGGACAGCAACTTCGGCATGGCGAACGAGACCCTGTTCCGCCCGCTGAAGATTCAGCCAGAGCAGGTCTTTCGTATGCCGGGCGAGGAGAATCGTCTCGAACGGGCGGCGCTCCAGTATGAGGAACTGGTCCGAAAGGAGTTCCAGGCTCCAGCCCCGGCCTGGCCCAGTTTTGATCTGGTGTTATTGGGACTCGGAGAGGATGGCCATACCGCCTCTCTGTTTCCAGGGACGAAGGCCTTGGACGAACGAGAGAAGCTTGTCGTCGCCACCACTGCGCCACAAGGCGTGAAGCATCGCCTGACCCTCACGGTGCCAACGATCAACCATGCCCGCGCGATTGTCTTTTTGGTCAGCGGCAACAGTAAGGCCACTGCGGTCCGGTGGGTCCTGGAAGCTCCAGACCAGGACGATCGTCGCGCCCCTGCCAGGTTAATCCGACCGGAGACCGGACGTCTCATTTGGCTCCTGGATTGGACAGCCGCCTCAGAACTCACGATTGCCAGGCAAGGCATCGTCTCTCACGAAGAATGAAGGGAATATGATTCTCGCGGGGGACATCGGAGGGACCAAGACGATCTTGGCTCTGTTCGACTGGAAGACAGAGCGTGTGGAGCCTGCTCGGGAACGGACGTTTGCCAGTGCTGATTTTAAATCGCTCGAAGAGATCCTGGAGGAATTTCTGAATCCTCCGCCGAAAACCGCAACTCTCTCCGGCGATGAGACGACAGCCGAAGCATCTGAGCCTGATGAATCCGAGGAAGCGCCTCCCATTATGGCCGCCTGTTTCGGCGTGGCCGGGCCGGTCATCGAGAACCGAAGCCGAACCACGAACTTGCCTTGGGTCGTGGATGGGACTGAGTTGGCCATGCGATTCAAAATCCAGACGGTGCGCCTTCTGAACGACTTGGAAGCCACCGCCCACGGAATGCTGGTCCTGCGGCCCGAGGAGACCGAAATTCTCAACGTGGGCGCTCCGCCCCCGACCAAAGGCGCCATGGCCCTGATCGCGGCCGGCACAGGCTTGGGCGAGGCGATCCTGTTCTGGGACGGCGTTCGGTATCGTCCGATGCCTTCCGAAGGAGGTCACGCCGACTTCGCACCGAATAGCGACATCGAAATCGAGTTGCTCCGCTATCTGCGCGCGAGCTACCTGCACGTGAGCTACGAGCGGGTCCTCTCCGGCTCAGGCCTGCACGCCATCTATGAATTCCTGCGCGACAACAAGAAGAACGAACCCACCTGGGTGGCTGAACGGCTGCGGATCGGCGATCCCGCCGCTGTCATCGCCGAGATCGGGCTGAACAAGCAGGCGGAGATCTGCATCCAGGCCTTGGACCTCTTTGCGTCCATCTATGGGGCAGAGGCTGGGAATTTGGCGCTCAAGGTTCTAGCCCTGGACGGGATCTATCTCGGCGGCGGCATCGCTCCCAAGCTCCTCCCGAAGCTCAAAGACGGGACGTTTCTGCGCGGCTTCACGGGCAAGGGGCGCTACAAGCGACTGTTGAGCACGATTCCAGTTCGCGTCATCATGAACCAGAAAACCGCATTGCTGGGCGCAGCCTCTGTTGCAGCCCAACGAGACACGGCTTCCTCTTGATGAGTCCATCGCAAGACCGAGACGCCCTGAAACGCATGGCGGCGCTCAAAGCGGTGGAATATGTGCGTGATGGGATGGTCGTGGGGCTGGGGACCGGCTCCACCGCCCGCCATGTCCTCGAGCTGCTCGGTAAGCGAGTGAGCGCGGGCCTGGCCATCAGAGGGGTGCCGACGTCTGAGGAGACAGCCGACCTCGCGAGAAGGGCCGGCATCCCGCTGCTGTCGTACGAAGAAACCTGGTCCATTGATGTCGCGATTGATGGCGCTGACCAAGTGGATCCGCAGCTCAATCTGATCAAAGGCGGCGGCGGGGCTCTTGTCAGAGAAAAAATCGTGGCCGCCGCAGCTCGACAACTGATCATCGTCGTGGATCACGCGAAGCTGGTACCGGTCCTGGGAAACTCTTATCCTCTTCCCGTCGAGGTCATCCCGTTTGGCTGGCCGAACACGGCTCGTCGCATCGAGGCCCTGGGAGGAAAGGCGGTGATTCGGGAACGTCGGGGACGAATCTTCACAACTGAATCAGGGCTCTACATCCTGGATCTGCATATGGGCCAGATCGATGATCCTGCTGCGCTGGAGATTCAGCTCAACAGGATTCCCGGCGTAGTTGAGAACGGTCTGTTCGTGGGGCAGACGGATCTGCTGATCGTGGGAACTCAACGGGGCGTCGAGGTTCAGCAAGCGGCGAAGCAGTGATCCGGCTTGGCAGAGCGTGGGATGTTTGAGCGTCTCGTTTGGTTCCTCACCGCGCCCGGCCGCCTGCAAGCGCTCGTGACGCGTCGCCGCGCCCTCGAATCGTTCTCTGTGACGGCCTGGACTATTATCAGGGTTGGATGCACCGGCCTAACCGGGGACATTTTCGGAACGGAGTTCCACCGTATTCTTATACGACGACCTCGTGATCATGAATTCGAGCCGCCATCGTCTCAGCGAGCACCAGGAGGTGACAAATTGGGTCTCTATCGGTTGCCGCGGCACGTCATGCCGACCAGGTATGATCTTCGTCTGGAGCCCGACCTGAAGACTTTCGCGTTCAGTGGTGACGTGACCGTCACGGTGACCGTCCAGGAGCCGACGACGGAGATCGTCCTCAACGCAGCTGAGTTGGAAATCATTGAGGCGACGATTAAGAACGAAGGAGGTGTGTCGCTTCGCGGAACCATCGAACTTGACGAGACAATGGAGCGGTGTCGCCTCACCTTTTCTGACAAGCTGCGACCCGGCACCTGGCGGCTGAGCCTCGCCTTCAAAGGAACGCTGAACGACAAGTTGCGAGGCTTCTACCGCAGCACCTACAAGGACCAAGCTGGCGCGACACAGGTGCTGGCCGCGACCCAGTTCGAAGCAACGGACGCACGGCGGGCCTTTCCCTGTTGGGACGAACCGGACTTCAAGGCCGTCTTTTCGACGACCCTGGTCATCGACTCATCCCTGACGGCTGTCTCGAACACGGCTGTGCAGTCGGAACGCCTCGAAGGTGGGAAAAAGATCGTGCGGTTCGCCGACACGATTCGCATGTCCACCTACCTGGTCGCCTTCGTCGTGGGAACGATCGAGGCCACCGAACCGGTTTCGGTTGGCCGCACGCCGCTGCGTGTCTGGTGCGTGCCGGGCAAGCGCCGGCTCGCGAAGTTCGGGCTAGAGATTGGAGCCTTCTCGCTCCGGTTTTTCGAGGACTACTACGGTCTGCCTTACCCAGGAGACAAGCTCGATCTGCTCGCGATTCCCGACTTTGCCTCCGGCGCGATGGAGAACCTGGGTGCAATCACATTTCGGGAAACCGCGCTCTTGGTAGACGAGCAGGCTGCGACTCACGCGGAACTCGAGCGGATCGCTGACGTGGTCGCGCATGAGAACGCGCACATGTGGTTCGGAGACCTTGTCACTATGTCCTGGTGGAACGGCCTCTGGCTCAATGAGGCCTTTGCCACCTTCATGGAGATGCTGGCCGTGGACGCCTGGAAGCCCGAGTGGCAGCGATGGACGACCTTCGGCGTCTCCCGGGCTGCTGCCTTGACCGTGGACGGGCTTCACAGCACGAGACCGATCGAGTTCCCCGTCACTGCGCCGCGCGAGGCTGATGCCATGTTCGACGTGCTCACCTACGAAAAGGGTGCATCAGTGTTACGCATGCTGGAGCAATTCCTGGGCCCCGACATCTTTCGAAACGGCGTCCGGGACTATCTGCGTGCTCACGCCTATGGGAACGCCGACACTGGCGATCTCTGGGTCTCCCTCGGGCGAGCGGCCGGGCAACCGGTCCCTGAGGTCATGGACGGTTGGATCTTCCGGCCAGGGTACCCGCTCCTGAGTGTCAGGCTGGACCACGGCTCACGTCTCGTCATTGCTCAGCAGCGCTTCACCTATTTGCCCAAATCCACGGATGCAAAAGGGCCTGAGAACCAGGTGAACCAGCCTTGGCAAGTGCCGATTCAGATCAAAATTACCGCGAACGGAAAAGCTGAAACACGCCGACTGCTCCTGTCAGAGACGGAAACACAGGTTCAGGTGCCTCAAGATCTTGAGTCCGTGCTGGCGAACGAAGGAGGCCATGGTTTTTATCGTGTGCGCTATGCACCGGACCTGCTGGAGCGTCTGGTACACTTGGTGCCGGACGGCCTGGCGCCGATCGAACGGTTCAACCTCGTAAACGACGCTTGGGCGGCAACGGTGGGCGGCCTGATGCCGGTCACTGAATACCTTGACCTGACCGCTCGGTTCCGCGCTGATCGTGACAAGAACGTCTGGACTGTTCTGATCGAATCATTCCATTTCCTGCACCGAATCATGGCGCCAGCCGATCGGCCCGCGCTTGAGGGATTCGTGCGCGATCGCGGTGGCCCCGCTGTGGCTCAACTCGGGTGGGTCCCGGCCTCCGGGGAGAAGGAACTGACCCGGCAACTTCGAGGCGATCTCCTCCGCGCCCTGGGGACCATCGGGAATGACCGGAACGTCCAAGCCCGTGCTGCCGAACTCTATCAGGGGAATAAGCAAGGCACACTCGCTGTGGATCCGAACGTGCTCCCAGCGCTCATCGCGATCCTGGCCCACACTGGGGATGCCACCCGGTACGACGAGTTCTGGGAGCGCTTCCGCTCGGCGGCGACGCCGCAGGACGAGCGGCGATATCTTTATTCTCTCGCCGCGTTCCAGCCGGTTGAGTTGCTTCAACGAACGCTCGCGCGTACCATTAATGGTGAAATTCGCACACAGGATGCGCCGTTTATTGTAAGATTACTGCTCATGAGCATTCATGGACGTGTGCTGGCCTGGAACTTTGTCAAAATGAACTGGGAGACGATGGACCGACTGTATCCGAAGAACGGGCTGCGGCGGATGTGCGAGGGTGTGATCGGACTGGCAACTCCCGAGCTCGTGCGTGACGTGCATGAGTTTTTCACGTCGCGGAAGATTGATCTCGGCGGAAAGACGCTGGACCAATTTCTCGAACAGCTTCACATTGCCGTCACGTTCCGCGAGATGGCCAGCTCGGCCCTGAGCAAGTATCTGGGAAAGATTTTGACAAGCTGAGAGTCGACTCCATGGTACTTTCTCGTCAGCAGCGAGCGACGCGCCCTGTGTTCTTGGCCTGATTGTCCCGACGAGAGTCACATTTCTACAAAGAGAGGGACCTATGGCGACGATTCTCATCATCGATGACGAAAAAGGGATTAGATCGCTTCTTCGGGAAGTCTTGGAGAAGGAAGGCCATCAGGTTGTCGAAGCCAACAACGGCCGTACAGGCTTGGAACTCTTTCGCCAGACCCCTGCCGATCTGGTCATCATGGACATCCTGATGCCGGTCAAAGATGGGATGGAAGCCACCTGGCAATTGACGCATGAGTTCCCAGACGTGAGGATTATCGCCATGACTGCCGGCCGTGGTGATACCAACTTTCTGGACGTGGCCAAGTTGTTCGGCGCCCACCGCGTGTTGGAGAAGCCGTTCAAAATGGAGGACATGCTCGAAGCCGTGCACGCAGCGCTCCGGAAGAAATAGGATGACCAGCTTCGCAACTCCATAGCCTTCTGGAGCGTGACAGAGCGACACTTGGCAGGTATGTTGCGAGGGTCAGTA
>Ga0066709_100001565_pt1 | contig 15350 bp, 14 predicted proteins | sample GraSoiAngelo_158_FD_79665 | JGI IMG/M metagenome (GOLD analysis project Ga0066709, IMG submission 79665) | Grasslands soil microbial communities from the Angelo Coastal Reserve, California, USA - 14_1009_16_30cm | ecosystem: Environmental > Terrestrial > Soil > Grasslands | place: USA...
GCCGTCAGAAGTGGCCCTGTACGAAGAGCACCACTACGCGCGGTTCGACGTGAAGCCGGGCATCACGGGACCGTGGCAAGTCGCCGGGCGCAACGGCGTCACGTCGTTTGAGGAGGTCCTGGGCCTCGAGAGGAACTACATCCGCGGATGGTCCGTGTGGGCGGATGTGCGGCTGCTGGCGAAGACCATCCCCGTCGTAGTCCGGATGCGCGGGGCGTTCTGATCTCAACGCAGGTCGACGGCGCGACCCACAGTACGGGAGTCGAACGTGCCGTAGCACAGCCTGCGGTGGAAGTACGGCCGGCGCTCCCGATGTCGGTCTGATCAGGCCAGAGATTGTCTCGATTGATCCCAGACCGACCGCGCGTGATCGGTGGTGATGTAATCCTCGTTTCGACTGCGGATTGGGACAACCCGCATTGGACCAATAAGCAACACTTGGCTGTCCGCCTTGGTCGCCGGGGGATGCGGGTCTTGTACCTCGAGTCTCTGGGACTCCGCCGAGTTCGGCCTCGAGGCGCCGATCTGCGGCGGATTATCCGAAGATTCCTGGCCTTTCTCAGAGGTCCACGGCCCGTTGCCGAGAGGGTCTGGGTGTTTTCCCCGCTTCAACTTCCCTTTCCGGATTGGCGCGCCATCCGCGTTCTAAACCGCGCACTCTTGGCATGGCAGGTTCGTATCCTGGTTAGAGTGCTTCGGTTCAAACATCCGGTTCTGTGGATCTTCAATCCTTTAGCGCGCTGGCTGAAGGATGTGCTTGCCCCTGCGATAGTCGTCTATCAGTGCGTCGATGACCTCACAGCAGTTCCTGGGGTCCCGTCTGAACTGGTACGGCAAGAGGAGGTTGAGTTAGTCCAAACAGCAGATCTGGTGATCGTCACGTCCCGACCGCTACTTGAGCAGAAACAAGCCCTAAGTCGCCGGATACACCTCTCAGAGAACACGGTGGACTACGCGCGCTTTGCTACGGCTCTGCCAGTACCCACGTGGCTGAGCACCATCCCCAGTCCGCGACTCGGGTACGTCGGGGCGATTAGCAGCTACAAGGTCAATCTTGAGTTGCTCGCCGAAATCGCGGAGAATAACCCGACCTGGCAGCTCGTCTTGGTGGGCACGACGGGAGAGGGAGATCCAGACACATCGCTCGAAAGTCTTCACCGAATGCCCAATATCCACCTCTTCAATGCAAAGCCCTATGACGAGCTACCGGGTATACTTCGAGGATTTGATGTCTGCCTTCTCCCAAGCCGGCTGAACAAGTATACCGAAGCGATGTTTCCGATGAAATTCTTCGAATACTGCGCCACAGGTAAGCCGGTGGTTCTAACGCCTCTGCCTGCTCTCAAGGAGTATTGGAGGCTTTGCTACGTGGGCGCAGACGTGTCGAGCTTTGAGAGAGCAGTCGTAGCTGCGATGGCAGAAGATCCGGAGCGCGCGGACGCGCGGCGAGAGGCGGCGCGACTGCACGATTGGGAACCACGCGTTGACGCGATCCTCGCGGCTCTCGGCGAGGTTGGAGATCCTTCAGCGTCATTGCCCACGTACTTGCACGAGTGAGCGTGGACCTTCGAGCCCTCAGGATCTTGATCGCGCATGATTGGATAGTCACTTGGGGCGGAGCTGAACGCTGCCTTGAGCAGATTCTCGAGGTGGTACCCCACGCTGACGTTGCGGTTGCCGTCTTGGCTCCGCATCTCCGGAGTCTCAACGGCGTAACGCGCCGCGCGCGGGAGACTTGGCTCGGCAAGCTCCCCGGCGCCAGATCCCATCACCGATGGTTGCTGCCACTCGAGGGGCTTGCCTTCTCCCTCTTGGACACGGCCAGCTATGACTTGATAATCTCGAGTTCACACGCCTTTGCAAAAATGGTGAGACCGAAGTCCAGGGCTGCCCATGTCTGCTACTGTTACACACCGCCTCGCTACTTGTGGGACCTGAGAGACGTTTACAAGAGCGACGCAAGAGGACTGGAAAAGGTGGCGCTGACGGTCGGAACGGGCTGGCTCAGGACATGGGACGCCGCGTCGGCGCAACGTGTGGATCATTTTGTTGCCATCTCAAATCATGTCGCCCGTCGCATCACCAACTGGTATGGGCGGGCATCGGAAGTATTGTACCCCCCCGTAAGCGCCAAGCCCGTGGCCGCTACGGAGCAGGAACGAGCGAGTTTTGTGCTCTACCTTGGCCGCCTGGTCCCCTATAAGCGGCTCGACTTGGCTATCTCGGCTTGCGAACTCCTCGGAGTGCGACTGGTCATTGCAGGGGACGGACCCGATCGAAGGCGCCTAGAACAGCTCGCTGGCCGGAATACCACTTTACTCGGTTCAGTGAGTGAGGCAGACGCAGGCCACCTCCTTTCAACCTGCGGAACCTTCATCTACTGTGGAGAGGAGGATTTTGGCATCGCTCCGCTGGAGGCAAACGCTCACGGGGCACCCGTGGTCTACCTGAGGCGGGGTGGAGTTGCCGAAACGATGGAACCGGGAATTACCGGGATGCCGTTTGACGACGCGACGCCCGAGGCTGTTGCTGATGCGGTAAAGGCTGCACTTGCTGTGAACTGGCCGCGAGAGACACTTCGACTGAACGCGGATCGGTTCTCGCCACCACGATTCCGAGAGGGATTTCGGTCAATTCTCGATCGGGTACTGGCTGGTCGCTGACTCACCGTTAGCCGTGGCATCCCGCCAGCCGGTCTTGGAGGCTCTGGTTGTCACAAGGGCGGCCGCGTTTTCACAGCCATGAAACGCAAACTCTTACGCTCATCACGGGATCGGCGGAGAGTCCGCTAACCGCCCCCCCCGGAGTCTCCCGCACGGAAGCACGCGCTCTGCTAAAGACGCTGGGCGAGTACGATGGCGAACGCTCCAACGGTTCGAAAGTGAACACTGCTCTTGAATGCCGAAGCGATTCGTAGCATCAATCTATCGCTAACCAAACGCCAGCGAAGCAGAGTCGGCAGGCCACGAAAGTGCACTTTCGGTTCGGCTCGGACGCTGCGAACACTGAATCCTGCGGCTGTGATCATTGAAACTAGATGTGAGGGCGCAAAGTACCAATAATGGCCGTGCATGTCTGCTCGCTCAAGTCGACGAGAGTTGCTGGGGGCAGATCCGAAGACCGACTTTGCGAGTGCGATCAAGTCCGCGCGGGCCGGAGACGAGATGATCACGAACCCGCCCGGTCGGGCTATGCGAGCCACCTCTGCTATCACCAGCCCTGGTTCAGGAAAATGCTCCAAGACTTCGCTGCACAGGATTACGTCTGCGCAACCCGTCTCGAGAGGAACTTCGAGCACTGATGCGGTCACGTATCGACTTGAGTCAGCTTGAGCGCTGTTTCGGGCGAACCTGAGCTTGTGGAGGGCAAGATCAACTCCGATTCGAGTTTGGAAGAACGCCTGGGTAGCGCGTAAGTACGTTCCGGAACCGCAGCCCAAGTCTACGAAGGTGATCGGGTTCGGGAGCTTGCCACTGACCTCGGCCAACGTCTGCAGGACAGCCGTTCGCCGCGTGATGTGGTAGTAGCGACATACAGGGTTTCGATCGTCGTAAAGCCGCGTTTCTTCCGGAGGCTCGGATTGATATCGTGCGTCAGTCGCCATGGGATCTAAGTGCTGTTCTCGTGACATAGGAGACAAGAATGGCAAAGGTGCTCTGGCCGCTTAGGTCAATGCTGCGCTTCTCGCAGGGCTCGCGGTATTGCCGTTTCCACGCCGCACAGGAGAAAACCCACCCACGACAGTGGAGAACAATATACTGGACGATGTGGGAGTAAATGTTCGGCTGAGCGATATCGCAACCTGAGGGAGAGCTTCGGCGCGAACCGACAATCCATCGGACAACTGCTCGGAGGTCCAGTCGAGTTGGAGACGAGAGAACGAGCATTGTCCCCGGTCGAAGGATTCGCGCGATTTTGCTCAGGATGGCCGATGGCTCCGGGAAATGCTCGACACCTGTACAGAGTAGCCTTGAAGTCTCCTGGGACGGAGCAGGTATAAGCACCCGAGCCACATCTGAGATCTACGAGGAAGCCGTGGCTCTTGAGCCGGGGTGTTGCAGTCACTAGGATTTCGAGGACCGCGGCGCGGCGGGTGAGGTGATAGTATCGACAAGCGGATTCGCTTCGTCATAGAGGCGCAGATCCTCAGGAAGCTCGCAATGGTAGTGCGCTTGGGTCTCGAATCTCACCGGATTTCAAGCGCGGTTTTGACAGCATTGTGGTTGAGTATCGCAGACCTGCTCGTGCAGATCTCCCTGGGAGTTATCCGAAGCCGGTGGCGGTACCCCGGCTTCGACGACTGTGGGAGTGCTCGGAACGTTATAGGCATTGCGCTACGTGCGCGAGGTGAAACGTGGACGGAACTGTGATAACTCGACGGCGCGCTGTTCGCCGCTTGGGCGCAATGGTTGGGGGTGTGGTCGGGTGGTCCGCGTTCACACCGTCTCAAGGGGGTGTTCGAGCCCGTGTCCGCCAAAATCCCACGACCGATTCGGTGCTTGATCGCACCGGTATCAACCTCCGCGCAGCGGAACTCGACCAGCACACGCTAAACCTGGTGACAACCTACGGCTTTCGGTGGATCCGGACCGACATCTCTTGGCGGACTCTCGAGCCCCGTCCAGGCGCATTTGATTTTGACGAGTTGCGCCGAGGGTTGCAGGCTGCTGTCGACAGGGGGCTTAAGGTCCTGGGTATACTCGACTACGGTCACCCTGTGTATACTGGCATGCTCGCACCACGAGACGAGCACCAGCGAGAGGCTTGGGTGCGCTTTGCCGTGGAAGCGTCGCGGCAATTGTGGTCGCTTGTTTCCGCGTGGGAGGTGTGGAATGAACCGAACCACCCAAGGTTCTGGCCTCCGCACCCGGACGTCAAGGACTATAACGCCCTACTGTCCGAAGTCGCCGCCGCTCTGTGGAGCCAGAATCCAAACGCTGTGCTCGTGACAGGTGGGCTGTCGACCGTTGATGAAAAATTTCTTTCAGCCCTCGTGCCTCTTCTGGATTCGCTGGCCCAAGAGGGCCCCGTCGGACTGGGACTGCATCCGTACAGGAATACAGCTCCGGAGACGGTCGCCGACGACTTGCGACGTGTTGGGCTGCTACGGGACGGAGGCCGGGCGAAGACCAACAAGGGTGTTAGGGTCTGGCTAACAGAGTGGGGCTACTGCCGAGGAACCGCCGGAATCGACGCAACACGCCAGGCCGAGTGGATGGTGCGCATTCCCTTGGTAGGTGCCGCGCTGGACTCGCCTTTGACTGTGTTGTTCGAACTGAGGGACGGAGGGCCACAGCAGCAATGCGGGATGGTCAACCCACGAGATGAGCCCTATCCGGTCAGCCGACCTTGGAGCGGGCTGAGGAAAGTCCTAGCCTCGACCACTCCAACCTTGCGAAACATTCCTCTAGGGAGCAAGGCGCCATGGAGTGTCGGTTCGTGTGATTCGGCTTTGGTTTGGGGCGGGGGGCCGAATGCGACTGGCCCTTTCACGCCAATAGGGTGCGAGCTTGCTGACCCGGTCTGCGCGACCGGGGTCTGGCAAGTCGCACCTGCACGCGATCATTGGGCGCGTTTGGGCACCTTTTGTCAGTGAGCCCGCCGAATCCTGCTGGGCGTCCGGTAACCTACCCGCCTTGGATTCGAATCGCTGGTGCGGTTGTTCTAGTCGGCGGCAGTAGCGCGCTTGCCCTCGCTGCGCCTGCGCTCGGAATGGGCCTATTGCTGCTTTGCGCCGCGGCCATTTTCGTTCTTCGACTCCGCGGTCCATTACGTACCCCGGCTCTACTAGGTGCTGTGGCACCTCTAGGCCTTTACTTCAGCACTGGTATTGGTTCGGTGGACCTCCCGGCGGTTGTACCGCTGAGCGTGCTCTTGCTACTACTCAGTGAACTTGGGCCTCGGGTGAGCGTTCCCAGGCTGCCGCGGGATTTTTTGGGGGCTTGTCTCTTGTTCGCAGCCGGTTTGCTCCTTGGGATGCTTCGTGGACCGAATGGCCGGGAGGGGGTGCGAACGCTCGCGATCTTGGTATGGCTCTTATGTGTTGGTCGGCTGGCCTCATTGTGGTCTCTTCAAGGAAGGCTCAATGCCCTCCTCCGCGCCTATTCGGTCGTTGCCGCAGGATTCGGCATCGTAAACCTAGTGTTCTTCATTTTTCCATCTCTCGAAGAAGCGTACTTCGGAAGCTGGATCAGCCACGTTTTCGTTGAGCCAGATTCCGTTAGGAGGCTGCTGACTGGAGACGAGCTGAACAACGCGCTGTCTCCAGACAAGGCAGCGACCCTGTATATCAACGCAAATGTGGCCGCCATGTTTTTCGGCACTGCAGCGTGGAGTGCGTACGGGTCTTGGCGGGCGTCACCTTGGAGGCCATTGCTGGTCGCCGCCTGTGTGTTGGGAGCGATCGGCACTGTGTCGCGTGGTGGTGCCCTCGGCGCGATGGCGAGCTTGTTTGCCTGGGCAGTGCTGCAGACGCACAGAGGCGCCTTCCTGCGCGTCGCGGTGAGGGTCACCGCTCTAATACTTTTGATTGGTGCAATCACGATTGGTGTTGCCGAGTTTCAGTCCCGAGGCTTCACACGCTTCGCTTGGGCCACTCTCTCAACAGATCCTCGCTTCCTGCTGTGGGGAGCGGCGGTTAACCTCGGCATGGTGCACCCGGTGCTCGGTAGTGGATTCGGGGCTTGGGAGTCTTACTGGCCTCCCATTGCGAACGTCGTCAACCTGCGACCCTCCTTCCCACCGCACAACGTCTACCTATTCCTGTGGATTATTGGGGGGGTGGCCCCAACCTTGGGGTTTCTTTGGATCGCACTGTCGGCCCTGCGTCGCGTGTGGCACCTAGTCGTGACACTACCTGCCTTAGAGTCGTACCAAATCCTTGCGACAGGGGCGATCGTAGTATGGTGTTGGACACAAGCGAACTTTGAGAACTTCTTCTTTTTGGACTACCGCATTGGGTTTCTCCTTGCCGTGCTGTTCGGCGGCGTCGTAGCTCGTCGGGAGACCCTGACGCCATGAATCCTTCCGTAGCGTATTTCAGGGGAGATTTCTCCCGTCCCTCGGAGCGCTTCGTAACCGCACCCTTGCCGTACCTAAACGCTTGGCGACCTATTCTCGTGGGATGGCGTGGCACGCCGGGCGCGCATGGTGTCCCGTCTGAGAGGTGCGTCTTCTACCAGGATCTCCCGCGGAGCGGTCCGTTGTATAAGCTGCTATGGCGCTTGGGCTACCACCCCCCCGCGGGTGTGGCGCGGCTTCGAAGAGAGCGGGTGTGCCTTTGCCATGCGCATTTCGGAGAGGACGGGGCTATCGCCTTACCGCTGGCTCAGCGACTGGGGATCCCGCTTGTGGTCTCTTTCTACGGCCAGGAGGTGACGAGGCTGCCGACGTGGAGAACGGGCAAGCCGGCCTGGCTCCACTACTGGCTCACGTTCGGGAGGCTTCGCGAGCAGGCTGTTCTGGCACTAGCATATTGCCGATTTCTCGCTGATCGCCTTGTGACTCTCGGCTGGCCCGCGGAGCGCATACGCGTGCACTACCCCGGGGTAGCGTTCCCGGAAGCTCCCCTCTGGCATCGTCGCAGTCGGCTCGTCCTGGCGATCGGGCGACTAGTCGAGAAAAAGGGATTCGATACACTTCTTGAGGCTACCGCAGTGTTAGCCAACCAGGGCCTGGAACCAAGGGTCGCGATCCTCGGCGACGGGCCGCTCCGGAAGCATTTGCAAGCGCTGGCTGTGCGGAGGGGACTGTCGCGCGTGGTGACGTTCTGTGGCTGGGTGTCTCCCGCCGAACTCCCGGCTTGGTACGAGAGAGCTGCCCTGCTCGTGGCTCCTAGTAAGCGCTCTGGAGACGGAGATATGGAGGGACTGCCGACCGTTTTAGTCGAGGCCGCCGCAAATGGGATTCCCCTTATCGGAACAAGTCACGCAGGAATACCTTAGATTGTGCGTAACGGTGAATCGGGACTCCTTGTCCCGGAGCAGAACCCGGATGCTCTGGCAGCCGCCATGCGTGTCATGCTCGGCGACGAGGAGCTACGTGCTCGGTGCGGCGCGAGCGCTCGGCGGCTCGTGAGCGCGGAGTTCCGTATCGAGACTCAAGCATCAATTCTTGAGCGGGTCTATGACGAGGTCTGCCAACGCTCCGGAATAGAGTAGGAGTGAAGACCAAAGGGCGTGGTGCGTTCCTAGAGCGTACCTCGTTCACCGGTCGGAACGTGGACCAGCCTCTCGTGTCCATAATCGTGCCGCATTATCGCGACATAGAGACGATCGGCCGGAGCCTGAGCTCGCTGAGGACCCAGCGGTACGGGGCGACTGAGTTGATCGTGGTGGATGACGGGTCACCAGACGATGAGTACGCTGAAGTTGAGCGACAGTGCGGCCATATGGGCCGAGTGGTGCGCACATCTCACCGTGGACCGGCGGCCGCCAGGAACTACGGGGCTCGCATGGCTAGCGGTGCCGTATTGGTATTCTGCGAGTCCGATGCCACATACCCTCCGGACTACGTTGCTGCCATCGTTCGCCCTATCCTGGCGTGTCCCGATGGATCGGTGGTCGCAGCCAATAACGTCGGCAGGCTAATACTAGACGAAACCGCAGGTTGGGGACACCGGTACGCGCGTCTGCTTTACGCCGCCGTAGATGACGCAATTCGCTGCGGGCTCCGGCGGACGGGAGCTTGGGCCTTCGAAGCACAATGGTTTCGGTCGCTCGGTGGGTACAGAGAGAATCTGTGGGTAGGGGAGGACATGGACCTAGTGGAACGCGTGGTCGCTTCTGGGCGAAAGGTGGCCTATGGCGGTGATGTTCCGTTCCTCCATCGCGAGCCAGGCTCATTGTGGCAGCTCCTGCGACGGGCGTGGAGGAGCGGCGCCGGAGGCCCACACGGACCGCTAGTAGGATCATTGGTGATCGCCGGTGCCTTGGCAGGCGCTTGGGTCGCGACGGAAACAGGTCTGGGGGGTCTCGCTGTGGGAGCGGTGTTGCTCCCGCTGGCCGCGCTTACTCTTCATCCGACCTGGCGTCTTGTCGTCGGGTTTTCGGTCCGGAACGCGCGGTGGAGCGACCTGATGGTGGCATCGATCGCACGGCTGGCCTGGACGGTTGGCTACATTGCGGGTGGTCTCGCAGGGGCGACTCGTCTGCGCGCAAGAACGCTCACGTGAGCTTCCGACGGGGAGCGGCGGCTATCGGCGTAGGGAATGCGCTCTCCAAGGTTCTCGGTGTTGCGCGGGAAGTCCTGTTCGCCTACACGCTTGGTACTGGCGCCCTTGCCGACGCCTTTCGCTTGGCTCTCTCTCTAGTCCTCATACCCACGCACTTCGTGACGGGCGAGCTGAGTCTCGCCTCGGTCGTTCCTGTTCTCAGGCGAGCGTCGCTCTCGAGTCCAGAGGCAGGCCGAAAGGTCGGCCATCAGTTCTCGTTGGCCCTGGTGGCATATGGCTTCGTCTTGGCGCTGCTCCTGGTCTTCGGCGCAAACGCCCTCGTCGCGGTGTTTGCCCCTGGCTTTGACGCAACGAGTCAAGGGTTAGCTCGGCGATTCCTGCGCGTGCTCGGCCTCGCGTCACCGTTTTACGCCCTCGCTTCTGCGTGCGTAATTCTGACCATCGCCCAGGGCCGCTTTCGCCTGACAGCTGTCAAGCCGGTGGTCCAGAACCTCGGCCTCCTCGCAGGACTGCTGTTCTTCTTGCGGTTCCACTTGACCGCACTACTTGCCTGGGGCTTCGTCGCGGCCTACTTGGGTCTGAGCCTCGCTGGTTTGAGAGAGGTTCGAAGCGCCAACTCCCGTCTAGTCCCGGGTCAGGCGACGGTTCCAAACAGGCTCTTCCATTGGCGCGAGATTTGGGATCAGATGCGCGCGCTGAGTATCCTGATAGTAGTAACTCAGTGTGGGTTGATCGGAGAGCGCATGATCACCACGTTGGCGGGGACTGGGTCGGTTGCCGCCATCGACTACGCGCGTTTCGTGACGGAGACACCCTCGCTGATTATCGCGATGCCAGGGGCAATCGTGCTGCTAGCAAAGTTTGCCGGCGGCGAATGGAATGAGCACGCAGAGCAAGGCGCCCGGTTATGTAGAATAGTCGTCTACACCACGCTTCCGTTCGCCGTGGGCGCGGTCACAGCGGCGCGGCTAGTGGTGTCCGTAGTTTTTGAGCGCGGGGCGTTTGGTACCGAGTCCGCCGGCCTCGTTGAGGCTGCTCTTGTTGGTAGCAGCGCAGGAGTCTTGACAGGAAGCTTGGCGTACGTCGTGCAACGCGTATTCTCCGCAAGGCGACGGAATCGAGACCTGCTCGCCGGTCTGATCGCGAGCACGGTCACCAGCCTTGGCATCGCGCTCCTACTCGTGCGGAGCCAAGGGGTGCTGGCGATCGGTGTCGCGAGTAGCGTGGGGCAAGGGTTGTACGCCTTGTGGGGGCTTCACCGAATGGGGATGCTGCGAGCATTGCGCTCTGTCGCGATTCCAGTATTGTGTTGCTCGGCGGCGGGAATGGTTGCTTGGGTGGGTCTCAAGACCACGGGTGCCCTCCAGCTTTCGCGCTGGGTCTTACTGGCGCCTGCTTCGGTTACCGGTGCCTGCCTCTTGAGTTTCGAGGCAGTCCGACGTGACTTGGCGTGGGCTATTCCAGGCCTTGCCAGGCGCAAAGGGGAACGTGCGACGTCCAATGGATAGACGAGCTTTTTCGCGAGTGACCGGCGTAAGCGTACTTGGAATCGCCAGCGGGTGCCTGGACGTAAAGCTGGTCGAGCAACCGAAGGTGCTTCCAATGCCACGCCTCCTCCCGGGGCCGCAGGTGTTGGGTAATGGTGTCGCCTCCGTCGCTATCTCCCAGTGGCCGAGCGGCGCTGATGCGGCCGTCATCATTTCGGCCGATGACCTCTGTCCGCTAGACCTCGGGGGTGACTACGACTTCGGCGGGTCCTGGAGCAACGTCCCTGCCGCCGGGATCGTCACGAACCAGGTCGAAGCATTTGTCCTGAACCTCCTGGACACGTATCCGTTAATCCGATTCTCGTTCAACACCGTCACCGCCATGCGTTTTGACCCACGCACCAACGAAAGTCTGCAGCACTCCTACTCTTTGTCAGGAGCTGGTGAGTGGCTGTTACGCCTTCGGGAGATCCAGGAGTCGCGGCCAGGCTTCGTCCTTGGATTGCATGGTTATTCACACTACGATGCCATTCATGGAGGCCCCGGGGAATTCAAGGGCTACGACCCCATTTCCGCACGCGTGGTTCTCGACCGGATGGAGGCTGAGGTTCGGGAGTCACGACTTCGCTTCACCCGGGGATTCCGACCTCCCGGCTGGGCGCTCACCGGCCCCCTGATTGAGGAGCTAGCAACGCGCCGCTACGTCCTAGGTGACAACTCACGTTTACCTACGTACACGGGAGTGCGGCCGAGCTACATTCGGACGGCTGCGGGGAATTGGCTGTTCCGGATCGGCGTGACGTTCGAGTTAAGTGCTGAGCAGACCTTCGCGCAGGGCGGACTGTTCGAGGCACATCATCACCTTACACCTCCGAACGTCAATACACTAACTGATCCGGCGATTAGGGATCGACTCGGTCGCTTTCTCGAGCGCTGGTACCATTCGAGTGATCCTTTGCTGGCGTGGCTCTCAGCGGACGAGGTGTACGGAGCCTATTGTGATGCGGCAGCCATACAATGGGTCGCCTCGCTCGACGGTATGAAAGTGACGATCGCCGTACTGAATCCGGAAGCGTTGAAACCGGGTATCACGTGGGTGACTACGTCGAATCAAGTCAACGACATCGAGATTCTGGTTGCGGGCGTAAAGCTCGGCTTGAACGTGAGGCAGCGTACCGGCGTGCTCACGGCTAGCTTGACTGCGTAGCTCTTGGCGGGTGCGTGCTCGGGCCACTTTTCTGTTGATCGCTAACGGCAACTCCGATTCGGGCTGTCGAAGTTCTCGGCTCGAGGACCATCCTTCCTGCTGGTAGCCCCCTCGCGCTTTAGTCGCGCCAAAGCAAGGTTAGCTCGTCCCGTACGATCCAAGCCGCCCGGATCGCGATGGCAAGAAACGCCGCGAGCAGGGTGAGGACCGCTCGCGGCGGCCAGCTCTTTCGATAAGGCGGCCGCCCTGGGTCGAGCACCGACAGCGTAGGAGTATTCTGGATCTCTCGAAGGCGTGCTGTAGCAGCCTGCTGCTCCAGAGTCGCGAACAGATTCTGGGCCGCGTCGACCTGACGCTGCAGTCGCGCCCCCTGAAGGGCCAACGACGGAGACTGTTGTGTCGCTCGGTTGCGAAGGTTGAAATCGAGCAAACGGTCTTCGGCGGCGTTCAAGCTCTCGCTGGCAGCACGCAGCTGTGCTACCAGGAACCTCTCAAGGGCCGCCGCCTTCGAGCTTCGAGAGACGCGTAGCACGCTGTCCGTCGCATCGACGAACGCAGCAGCTGTCGCGGCGGCCCAATATCGATTCCGGTCCCAATAAGACAGGGAGACTATGCTGCTGGTGATATCTGCGGTTACACTGACGCGATCAGTGAGCTTTTTTATCGCGGCGTCAAGAACCTCTAGGGAGTCCTCGATGGCAAGATCGAGATGAGAGAGGACAGTCGAGTCAGTCCACGTCGGCTGGGACTGAAGGACGATCCGAAGCGTCCGATCCATTGTCGCGACCGCTTTGCCGAAATCAGGTGTAGCCGTGTTTCCCGGACGCAGGCTGGCAGGGAGGCGGCCAGCCAGCGCCGCCAGCCCGCCCGATAACTGGCTCATGTCCAACTCATCGGACACGAGGATGAAATCCACGGTGGAGGTGTATTGGTTACGTATCAAGAGCGAACCCAGCGCTGCTAGGACAGCAGTCGTTAGTCCGACTACGATCAGGGACCGTTTCTTCTCCCATAAGGGGTGCCAAAACTTGGTCACTGCTGGGTTGCTGCCACGGTGATATTTACCCTGTTGGTGCCCGAGCTGCGGGGATGTCGTGGCACGCGGGAGCCCTCAAAGATGAATGATCTCCCAGTTCCTCCTATCACAGCTTCGTCGCCACGACGATGATCGCCTTGCTCGCCAGGACCTGCTCGATTGCCCCGAGTGTGGCGTAGTTCGTCGGGTTCGACGTGTTCTTGAGCGGCACGGTCACCTCCGACCCTGGCTCCGGCCTAGGATCGCTACGAAAGAACAGAGACTTGTGCCGCGTCTGCACCTCGCCATGGGCGAGCCGTACCCTGGTCGGGCCTTGGTCCGCCGTATGAGCGAATCCCCCGGCCGCGTCGATGTAGTAGCCCAGGCCAGCCCCCTTCTTGTAGAGCACGGCTCCCGACACGTTCACTGCGCCGACGACCTTGAAGCTTGCGAAGCACTCGGTTGCGAGCGCCGACTGGCACCCTGGGCCTCAACCTGCGCATGCACCCACGGGTAGGTCCGGGCGATGCCGTCCCTGAGCGAGTACCGCGGGCGCCACCCCACGAAATAGATCCGTTCGTTGCTGAAATTGCGAGACTCTACACCCACCGGGCCCTCGATGTAGCGGATCTGAATCACTTTCCCCGCCACGTCGGCGACGATCCGCACGAGCTGCGCCACCGACACGTACTCGGCGCTCCCGATGTTCGCAGGGCCAACCAAGGAGGATGCCGTGAGCCGATAGATGCCGTCCACCATGTCGTCGACGTACGTGTAGGAGCGAATCGCCTTGCCATCGCCCCACACCTCGATTGTGCCACCGTCGGTTGCTTCCGCCACTTTGCGACAGATGGCGGCCGGCGCCTTCTCTCGGCCCCCCGTCCACGTGCCTTCGGGGCCGTAGCAGTTCTGGAACCGGGCGATGCGCACCTCGATCCCGTGCTTGCGGCCGAACGCCAGGGCCACGCGCTCAGCGTACAGCTTCTCCCAGCCGTACTCGTTGTCGGGAAGCGCTGGGTACGCCTCTTCCTCTGTCAGCTCCGGCTCGCCGGGACGCATGTCCCGGTAGATACACACCGACGACGAGAAGAAATAGCGCTTGATCCCTTTCCGGGCCGCGGCGTCGATCATATTGATATTGATCAATGCGTTGTTCCGCATGATCTCGCACTCGGCCGAGTGGATGAACCCCATGCCGCCCATGTCGGCCGCCAGCTGGTAGACGACATCGAAGCCACCCGAGTCGAGCGACAGGGCCGCCTCGCACGCGTCCTTGTCCCGCAGATCGAGCACCCGAAAATCGTCCGCTGCGGTCGGCGCGAACTCGGGGACCTTGAGATCCGCCCCGCGGACCCAGTGTCCTTCCTGCTTGAGCCGGCGCACGAGGTGACTTGCGATGAACCCGCCCGCTCCACATACCAACGCTCTCTTCATCAAAACCTTTCCGATCAGAGCTTGGTCGCCACCACGATAATCGCCACCGTGCTTGCGAGGATCTGCGCGATCGCCCCGATCAGGGCCGCGTAGTTCATCGGATTCGACGTGTCCCTTAGCGGCACCGTGACTTCCGACCCGGGCCCCGGCGTGGGATCGCTGCGAAAGAACAGGAACTTGTGCCGCGCATGCACCTCGCCATCGGCAAACCGTACGCTGGTCCGGCCTTTGTCTGCGGTGTAGGCGAACCCGCCGGCCGCGTCGATGTAGTAGCCCAGCCCGGCCCCTCTTCGGTAGAGCACACTCCCTGGCGCATTGACTGCCCCGACAATCTTGATGCTAGGTATGTACTCCGGTATGTGCACGGAGTCACCGGGTTGGAGAATCACGTTGTCCCGCGACGCCGCGTCGCGCAGCGCGTTGGTGAGATCGATGTTGATCCGACCCGCTCCGTTCACTTGCCGGTAAAAGCGGATGCCGTCGGCGTACGCCTGCGGCGTCAAACCGCCCGCACGCCGAATCAGCTCCGCCAACCGATCCCCCTTCGTCTTCAGCGCATACGTGCCAGGATAATGCACCTCCCCCACAATAGTCACGGTGCGCTGGAGCTCGAACTCCGGTTGCTTCAATATCAGCACGTTGTCGTACGGCTCGAGCGGCACCTCGGGCGCGGTCCCGCTCGCGGGAAAAGGAAGCCCCGGCGGACCAACGAAGCGTCCAGCCGAGTCCCGGTCGATCAGATAGCTCGAGTCGAGCGGAAACCGCAGCGTCGTGGCCAGCTGACCCTGCGACCGGTCGGCGGGCAGGCGCGCGACCTCCACCTCCCGCAGATCGGCCCCGATCTTCGGGCCCCGCGCCAGCAGCATCACGTCGCGCACTGTCATCCCGGGCCGCCAGGGATAGCGCCCTGCTTGCTGCACCATTCCCGTGACCGCGACAACGTACTCGTCCGTCGCGTCGGCCAGCGCGTCCACCTGCACCACGTCCCCGTCCTCGAGCCGGAACCCCGGCGGCAGGCCGGCGGCGAGCGGCACA
>Ga0066709_100001568_pt1 | contig 15348 bp, 18 predicted proteins | sample GraSoiAngelo_158_FD_79665 | JGI IMG/M metagenome (GOLD analysis project Ga0066709, IMG submission 79665) | Grasslands soil microbial communities from the Angelo Coastal Reserve, California, USA - 14_1009_16_30cm | ecosystem: Environmental > Terrestrial > Soil > Grasslands | place: USA...
TGTCGACTTGCCCACGTTGGGACGGCCGACGATGGCAACACCGGGCGTGCCCTTCTCCTCGACCGCAATGACGTGCTGCTCGCCATCCTCGGGCGGCTCGGGCAGTCGCTCGACCACCGCGTCGAGCAGATCGCCGGCCCCCCGTCCCTGGAGGGCGCTGACCGGTAGCGGCGTCCCCAGTCCGAGCCGTCCGAACGACCACGCGTCGGCCTCACGCATGTCGTTGTCGACCTTGTTGACCACGACCAACACACGCGAGGCCTGATGGGCGCGCAGGAGCGCGGCCACCCGGTCGTCGTCGTCGGTGATGCCGATGGTGACGTCGACGACGAACACGATCAGGTCAGCCGCGGCGATGGCCCGCTCGGCCTGCGCGCTCACCTTGGCATCGAGCGACTCCTCACTGTCGAGCCAGCCCCCGGTGTCGATGATGGTGAACCGCCGGCCGCGCCATTCGGCCTCGACCGTCTTGCGGTCACGGGTGACACCCGGGTGCTCCTCGACGATCGTCTCGCGCCGCCCGAGCATCCGGTTGACGAGCGTGGACTTGCCCACGTTGGGCCGTCCGACCACGGCGACGACGGGAAGGGCCCCGACCGGGTCGGCCATCGGGCTCAGCGCTCGATGGCGCGGCGCAGGGCCACGCCGTCGGTGGCGACGATCTCGACCGCCCGCGGGAGGTCGGCCGGGCGGGTGCCGTCGAGGAACCGGCCGTTGGACAGGCAGACGTCGGGCAGGAGGTAACGCGCGCCGCTCGGCTCCGACGCGAGCGTGCGCGCCACGTCGGACCCCACCAGCAGGCCCGTCACCGCGATGTTGCCGCCGAAGAACTCGTTGCGCACCGGCACCACCCGCACGTCGTCGCGTCCGAGCCGGGCGAGCAGCGGCACGAGGACGCGAGCGCCGTACTCGCCGGTGATGACCGCGACCGGCGCTCTCCGTCGGCCGACCTCCGGCTCGTCACCGCGACGGGGCGCCCGGTAACCCGTGGCCGGCGCGCCGTCGACCCATGCGAAGAACCCGGGCTGGACGCCGATGGGCTCGTCGACCTCACCGAACAGCTCGGCCTCGAAGGCGCGCGCCATGCCGATGCCGTCCTCGTGCATCGGGAAGCCCTCGTAGGTCGCCGCGGGCGGGAAGGGGCGGCCGGCCAGCAGGTAGTACTCGTCGGCGGCGAAGGCGAGACGGCGACCGACGGCGCGGTGGAACATCGTCTGCGACCGCTCGACCGCGTCGACCACGGCCGCAGCCTCGTCGCGGGTGTGGGGCCGCATCGCCGCCTCGTGGGAGTGGCGACTCACACCGAGGGGCACGACGCACAACGACGCCAGCTCGGGGTACTCGTCGAGCACGCCCGTCAGCGTGTCGTCGAGCACGCGACCGTCGTTCACGCCGGGACACACCACGACCTGGCCGTGCACCTCGATGTCGTGGTCGAGCAGGGCGCGCAGCCAACGCAGGCTGGTGGCTCCCCGTCGGTTGCGCAGCATCCTGGCCCGCACGTCGGGGTCGGTCGCGTGGATGCTCACGTTGAGCGGGCTCAAGCGCTCGCTCACCACGCGCTCGAGGTCGAGCTCGGTGAAACGCGTGAGCGTCGTGAAGTTCCCGTACAGGAACGACAAGCGGTAATCGTCGTCCTTCAGGTACAGGCTCGGTCGCAGCCCCGGGGGCAGCTGGTAGATGAAGCAGAACTCACAGTGGTTGTCGCACGTACGCACCGCGTCGAACAAGGCCGAGTGCACCTCTGCACCCAGCGGCTCGCCCGCCGCCTTCGGCACGCCGAGCTCGAAGTCGAGCCCACCCCGACGCACCTCCAGCGAGAGGTCGGGCTCGTCGGTCAGCAACCGCCACTGGATGACGTCGCGCGGGCGTTCGCCGTCGATGCTCAGGATCTCGTCGCCCGGTTGCAACCCGGCCCGGGCGCCCGGCGATGCAGGCGCGACGGCGACCACGGTCGGAGGGGACATGCGGACAGGATAGGGCGCGCTCCCGGGTAGCCTCACCTCAGATGGAGCGCAGCCAGACGGTTTCGTCGACGATGAGCGTCGAAAAGGTCCTGCTCGCCGCGCCGCGGGGCTTCTGCGCAGGCGTCGAGATGGCCATCAAGGCACTGGCGTGGATGATCCGCGTCTTCGAGCCGCCCGTGTACTGCTACCACGAGATCGTGCACAACCGCCTCGTCGTCGATCGCTTCCGTGACCTCGGCGTGGTGTTCGTCGACGACATCGCCGACGTGCCCGAGGGCGCGCCACTGATGCTCAGCGCGCACGGCTCGGCTCCCGAGGTCGTCGCGGCCGCGCGCGCCAACGGCGGGTTCGTCGTCGACGCGGTCTGTCCCCTGGTGACCAAGGTGCACCACGAGGTGAAGGTGCGGGCGGGCAAGGGCTACTCCATCGTCTACGTCGGCCACGAGGGCCACGACGAGGCGATCGGAACGATGGCGGTGGCGCCGGGCGCCATCCACCTCGTCGAGTCCGACGACGACGTGGCCACCCTCGACGGGATCTCCGGCCCGGTCGCCCTGCTCGCACAGACCACCCTGAGCCATCACGACTGGGCGGGGGTGCTGGCGGCGACGCGCGAGCGCTTCCCCGACCTCTGGATGCCCGGACGCAGCGATCTGTGCTTCGCCACGACCAACCGGCAGTCGGCCCTCACCGAGATCGCGCGCCACGCCGACGCCATCGTCGTCATCGGCTCGGCGAACTCCTCCAACACGGTTGCGCTCGAGAAGGTCGCCAGAGGCGCCGGATGCGCCCGGGTCTACCGCGTGAACGGCGCCGACGAGCTGCCCGACGACCTCGAGGGCACCGTCGGCGTGACCGCGGGGGCGTCGGCTCCCGAGGAGCTCGTGCGGGCGGTCATCGACCGCCTGAACCCGGCCAACGGTGTCGAGGTCGTCACCGTGACCGACGAGGACGAGTACTTCCCGCCGCCGCGCGAGCTGCGCGAGCTGCTGAGCGCGCTCGACACCGCGGTACGGGCCACGCTGGCGGCCGCCGTGCCCACGACGATGGCCTTCGCCGACGACCGCCAGGTGGCAGCGAGCGACGTCCTCGACGCGCTCGCTCCCTAGAGAGGAGAATGACGCCATGACGCAGACCTTCACGCGGATGGACGAGTCGACGCAGGAGCAGTGGGCCCACATCGGTGCCGAGACGATGAAGCGCCAGCAGCACGGCGGCGAGCTGGTGTTGCGCCTGCTGAGGTCGCTCGGTGAGATCACCGACGGCTTCGCCACCGACCAGCTCACCCACTGCCTGCAGACAGCCACCCGCGCCGAGCGGGCCGGCGCGGACCGCGAGGTCGTCGTGGCCTCGCTCTGCCACGACATCGGCAAGGCGATCTCGGTGCCCAATCATCCCGCCATCGCCGCCGAGATCCTCAAGCCGTACGTGCGCGACGAGGTCTGCTCGATGATCCGCGCCCACCAGGACTTCCAGGGGCGTCACTACTACCAGCACTTCGGCGGCGACCCCGACGCCCGCGAGCAGTACCGGGGGCAGCCCTGGTTCGACCTCGCGGCGCGCTTCGCCGACGAATGGGACCAGATCTCGTTCGACCCGGACTACGACACGGAGCCGCTCGAGCACTTCGAGCCCCTCGTCAACGAGGTCTTCGCCACGCCGCACTCGCTCTGACCCGGCTCAGCAGTTCGACGGCACAGCAGTTCGACGGCACAGCAGTTCGAGGCTCAGCCGTTCGCCTTCTCCTCGGCCTCCACGAAGAGACGCTGCAGCTCGACATGGAGCTGTTCGGTGAGCTCGTGCACGGCGCGGCGCGATGCCCGCCCGTCACCCTTCACCGGCGGGTCCAAGGGCTTGCCCACGACGATGTGGATCTTCACCGGGCGCGGCAGTCGCTCGCCCTTGCGCATGGCGCGCTCGGAGCCGCCGATGCCGACGGGCACGATGGGCACGCCGGCCCGCGTGGCCACGTAGGCGGCACCGTCGAAGAGATCCTCGATTGTCGGGCCGAAACGTCGGGTGCCCTCGGGGAAGAGCACCAGGGGCTCGCCACCTTCCACGACTTCGATGCTGCGGCGCAGCGCCTCGCGGTCCGCGGCGCCGCGCCGAACCGGGAACGCGCCCAGCGCGGAGATGAGCTTGCCGAAGAGCGACACCTTCCAGAGCGAGTCCTTGCCCATGTAGCGCATGCGGCGCCGGGTGACGCCGGAGACGAGCGCGAAGTCGATGAACGACCGGTGCACGGGCGCCAGCACGAACGCACCGGTGGGGGGCACGTTCTCACGCCCCTCGATGGTGAGGCGCCAGTAGGTGCGGCTGACGAGGGCGATGAGCGTGCGGACGGCCTGGTAGAGGATCACAGCCGCTCCAGGATGCGGACGACGACCTCGTCGACCGTCAGCTCGGTGGTGTCGATGACGACGGCGTCGTCGGCCGCCTTCAGGGGCGACACCGGGCGGGTCGAGTCGAGCCGGTCCCGCTGCTCGACGTCGGCTTCGTCCCGCCGTCGACGGGCACGCTCGCCTTCCCCCGCCGTGAGGAAGACCTTCAACCGCGCGTCGGGGAACACGACCGTGCCGATGTCGCGTCCTTCCATCACTCCCCCTTCGTGCGCGCCCGCCCACAGCCGTTGCCGCCCCACCAGCTCGCGGCGGACGCCCGGATGGGCGGAGACGGTGCTCACCGCGCCGTTGACCGCCGGTGCCCGGATCGCCTCCGACACGTCGACGCCGTCGACGACGACACGGTCGCCCACCTCGATCTCGAGGTCGTGCGCCAGCCGGGCGAGCGCATCACCGTCGTCGACGTCGACGCCACGCGCGAGCGCCACGTGCGTGACCGACCGGTACATCGCGCCCGTGTCGAGATAGGCGACGCCCAGCTTGCGCGCCACAGCCTGCGCGACGGTCGACTTTCCCGATCCCGCGGGCCCGTCGATGGCGATCACACGGTCACCCACCACGAAGCCGCTCCAGGTGTTGACCGAACTCGGGATAGCTGGTGGCGACCGCGTCCCACCCGTCGATCGTGGTCTCGCCGTCGGCGCCCAGCGCCGCCACCGCCATCGCCATCGCGATCCGGTGATCGCCGTGGGACCGCAGCGCGCCGCCGCGCATCGCGGAGGGCCCGTGCACGACCAGGCGGTCGCCGCCGCCCTCGACGCGCCCGCCGAGGGCCGCCAGCTCACTCGAGATGGTGGCGAGACGGTTGCTCTCCTTGATCACGAGCTCGTCGATGCCGGTGAATGTCGTCGTTCCCTTGGCGCGGGCAGCCGCGACGGCCAGCACGGGGATCTCGTCGAGGCCGGGGATCTCCGCCCCCGAGACGTCGGCGGCGCGCAGCTCGGACGAGCGGGCCCGTACCGTGCCGGCCACCTCGTCGACCTCGATGTCGGCACCCATGCGTCGGAGCGCGTCGAGGAACCCCGTGCGCGCCGCACCGAGATAGACGCCCTCGACCGTGACGTCGCTGCCGGACACGGTGCACGCGGCGACGACCCAGAAGGCGGCCTGCGACGGATCCCCGGGGACGTCGAGCTCGAAGGGCTTCAACTCCGAGGGCCGCAACCGCACCTCGAGGCCGTCGACCGCGATGTCGGCCCCGCAGGCGGCGAGCATCTCCTCGGTGTGGGCCCGGGTCGGCGAGATCTCCCGAACAACCGTCTCCCCTGCGGCCCCGAGGCCCGCGAGCAGCACGGCCGACTTCACCTGCGCGCTGGCCATCGGAACGTCGTACTCGATGCCGCGCAGCCGACCGCCGCGCACCACGAGTGGCGGGTAGCGGCCGTCGCCCCGCCCGTCGACGAAGGCACCCATCCGGCGGAGGGGCTCGGCGACGCGGTCCATCGGGCGCTGGGCGATCGACGCGTCGCCTTCGAGCACCGTCAGCCAGGGCAGGCGCGCGCACATCCCCGCCAGCAGGCGGATGCTCGTGCCGGAGTTGCCAACGTCGAGCACCCGATCGGGCTCGCGCAGCACGCTCGCCCCGCCGCTGATCCGCTCGCGGTTCCCGTCGCGTTCGACGTGTGCGCCCATCGCCTCGACCGCGGCGCGGCTGCGGGCCACGTCGTCTCCCGTCGAGAGGTTGCGAACGGTCGACGTGCCTTCTGCGAGGGCGCCCAGCAACAGCGCCCGGTGCGAGATCGACTTGTCTCCCGGCACCCGCACGGTGCCTCGCAGCGGCGTGCCTCCGACGATCGTGAAGGTGGTCATGCGAGTGACCGGACCGACGGCCGGTAGCCGCGCGCCACGAGCGCGCCGCGCACGAGCTCGGTCGCGCTCGTTTCCACGACGACCACGAGGACGCCGCCCGGTCCCTCGGCCGAGTGCGCGATCTCGAGGTCGAGGATGTTGACGCCGAGCTCGCTCGCGAGCGTAGTGACCTCCGCCAGCACGCCCGGCCGGTCGGGCACGGGCACCCGGAGCTCGGCCAGGTCCTCGGGACGCGCCGCCGGCGTCGGCAGGTTCACGCGCGCGGCGCGGGCCCGCTCGAGCAGCCGCAACAGCGCGGTGCGGTCACCCACCGACACGAGCTCGCGCATGTCGGTCAACGCATGCACGAGGGTGTCGAGGGCGGCGACGATCGCGTCGCGGTTCTCGACACAGATGTCGGGCCAGATGCCGGGGTGTCCGGACGCGACGCGCGTCATGTCGCGGAACCCACCCGCGGCCAGCCGGAGCAGGGCGGCGTGCTCCTCGGCTCGTTCGGAGGCGAGCCCCATCAAGGTTGCCGCCGTGAGGTGGGGTACGTGCGAGACGACCGCGACCAGCGCGTCGTGCTGCTCCGGCGTGAGCGCGACCACGTCGGCGCCGAAGGTCGACACGACCGACCGCACGCGCGCGTATGCCTGGGGGTCGGTGTCGATCGTCGGGGTGAGGACCCACGTGGCCCCGGCGAAGAGCTCGGCATCGGCGCCGTCCACGCCCTCCTGCTCGGAACCGGCCATGGGGTGGCCCCCCACGAAACGGGGATGGTCCACGCTCGCCACGACCGGGGCCTTCACCCCGCCGACGTCGGTGACGACGCTGCCGCCAGCGACCGCGCGCGTGGCCTCTGCCGCGATCGCCGACACCGGGACCGCTACGAACGTGAGCTCGGCGTCGGGATCGTGGCCCACCGCGTCGAGCGCCCCCAGGTCGTGGGCGCGTGCGGCACGAGCCTCGTCGACGTCGCGGCCGGTGACGTGCCAGCCCCGTGCCCGCAGCGCGAGCCCGATGGAACCTCCGATCAGCCCCGTGCCGACGACCTCAGCCCGGGAGGTCATCACGCAGACCCCTGGCACCCTCGAGGTACACGTGGAGGAGCTCCTGTGGGGCGCGGTCGGTGGTGAGGTGCATCATCACCCGGACGCAGAGGGGCGTGCCGCCGTGCACGTCGAGCTCGCGGGCGCAGAGAAGGGGCACGTCGCCGAGGCCCAGGGCCCGCGCCGCGGTGGCCGGGAACGCGGAGCGGACGTCTTCGGTGGCCGTGAAGAAGATGCTGATGATCTCGTCCTTGGCCACGCCGTTGCGCTCGAGCATCTCGACCACGAGGGCCTTGACCCGCAGGTGGACCTGCTCCTCGGTGTCGGCGTCGAGCGTGGTCGCGCCGCGTAACGCGCGGACGGCTGGGGACATCAACGGCAATCTAGTGCGGCGGGCCCGGCGCGGCGGCGGCCTGGGCGAGGGCGCGCACCTCGGCCTGCGTGAGCGGACGCCACTCCCCCGGCTTCAGTCGCCGCTCGGCGATCGGCCCGACGCGGGTCCGCACCAAGCGCACCACGGGATGGCCGACCGCCGCGCACATGCGCCGCACCTGACGGTTGCGGCCCTCGTGGATGGTGAGCTTTATCGTCCGCGGCGGCACGAGTGCGACGCGCGCGGGCGCGGTGACGCCATCGTCGAGCTCGACACCCTCGCGCAGGCGCCGCAACGCCGCGGGCGAGGGACGACCGTCGACCTGGGCGAGGTACTCCTTCTCGACGCCGAACGAGGGATGGGTCAGGTGGTGGGTGAGGTCGCCGTCGTTGGTGAGCACGAGCAGGCCCTCGGTGTCCGCGTCGAGGCGGCCCACTGGGAAGACGCGGGGCTCCAGCGGCAACAGGTCGATCACCGTCGGGCGCCCCTCGGGATCGTGCGCGGTGGTCACCACCCCGCTCGGCTTGTTGAGCAGGTAGTACACCAGTCCCGCGCGCGTCGACACCAGGATGTCGTCGACGGCCACCTTGTCGCGCTCGACGTCGACCCGCCGGCCCAGCGCCGCCACCTCGCCGTTCACCGTCACCCGGCCGCTCTCGATGAGGAGCTCGCACGTGCGCCGGCTGCCGAAGCCGCCACGCGCGAGCACCTTCTGCAGGCGCTCGGGGGGCGGAGCGCTCACTCGTCGCCCGTGCGCAACCCCTGTTCGAGCACCTCGACCACCTCGGGACCGGGCACGAACGCACCCAGCGGGGGGAGATCGTCGACGGTGTCGAGCCCCAGCCGCTCGAGGAACAGACGGCTGGTGCCGTAGAGGACGGCGAGCCCCGGACCGGGATCGCGGCCGATCTCCTCGACGTAGCCCCGCAGCTGCAGCGTGCGCATGACCCCGTCGACGTTGACCCCGCGGATGGCGGCCACCTGGGCGCGCGAGACCGGTTGCTTGTAGGCGACGATCGCGAGCGTCTCCAGCGCCGCGGCCGACAGGCGCGCCGACTGACCCTCGAGCGCGAAGCGCTCGACGTACGGCGCGAGGTCGGGATGGCTCTGGAAGCGGTAGCCCCCCGCCACCCGCACGAGCACGAAGCCGCGCTCGTCGGCCTCGTACGCGTCGACCAGCTCCGCGCACAGCTCCTCGACCCGCGCCGGCGACACCTCGAGCAGCTGCGCGAGCAGGTGGGGCTCGAGCGGCTCGTCCGCCACCATCAGGATGGCCTCGATGGCCCGGCGGGCTTCGGTCGACGGCTCAGTCATCTGAAGGCTCAGTCATGTGAACTAGCCATCGTAGGTGTCCATGCCGTCGATGAAGCTGGGGTCGAGGACCGTGTCGCCGCGCTCGCCCACCCACTCGATGTCGAGCTGGCCGAACGTCGACACCTGGTGCAGCTCGACGGTGCCCTGCTTGTAGAGCTCGAGGACGGCGAGGAAGTGGACGATCACCTCGAGGCGCTCGATGAGGTGGCCGGTGAGACGGCGGAACGTGACCCGCCGCAGGCGGGGCAGCTCGCCGACGAGCTGCTCGACCGCGTCACGCACGCTGATGCGGATCGGCGCCACGTGGTCGAGGTCGACCTTCGGCCTGGGCTTGGGCGCCAGCACCTTCACCAGCGCGCCCCTGAGGTCGTCGGGTGTGACGCCTTCGAGCAGGTCGGGCATCACCGCCAGGAAGCGCTCCTCGAGCCCGGCCAGCCGCGGCAGCGAACGGTCGGCCTTGGACATGAGGCGCACGAGCGCGGCCGAGGCGTCCTTGAACGTCTTGCACTCCAGGAGCCGCGACAGCAGCAGGTCGCGCTCCTCGAGCAGCCAGAGCTCCTCGTCGATGTCGACGTCGTCGCGCCCCGGCAGCAGCCGGCGGGTCTTCAGCTCGATCAACGTGGCCGCGATGAGCAGGAACTCGGTGGCGGTGTCGAGGTCCATCCGGCCCATGTGCTCGAGCTCGGCCAGGTAGGCGTCGACGATGCCGGCGAGCGGAACCTCGTAGAGGTCGACCTGCTCCTTGGTGATCAGGTGCAGCAGGAGATCGAAGGGGCCGTCGAAGACCGGCGTGTGGACGAGGTAGCTCGAGCCGGGGCCGACGTCGACGTTCGGCACGTGAGCCACCGGCGCACATTACCGGGGTGGGAGGAGGCGCCGGCGCATACCATGACCCGATGTCACGCGTCTTCTCGGGGATCAAACCGACCGGCCCGGTGACGCTCGGCAACTACGTGGGCGCCCTCCGTCACTGGGTCACCGACCAGCACGAGTTCGACGCGCTGTACTGCGTGGTCGACCTGCACGCGCTCACCGTGCGCCACGATCCCGCCGAGCTCCGGTCGCTGACCCTGGAGCTGTTCCGGTCGCTCATGGCGGTGGGCCTCGATCCCGACGTCTGCACGCTCTTCGTCCAGAGCCACGTCCACGAGCACACCGAGCTGTCGTGGCTCATCGAGTGCACCGTCTCCTTCGGCGAGCTGCGCCGCATGACCCAGTTCAAGGAGAAGGCCCAGGACCGCGACGGCGTGTCCGCCGGGCTCTTCACCTACCCCGCGCTGATGGCGGCGGACATCCTCCTCTACGACGTCGACCGCGTACCGGTGGGCGACGACCAGCGGCAGCACCTCGAGCTGGCGCGCGACGTGGCGGTCCGCTTCAACGGGCGCTACGGCGACACCTTCGTCGTGCCTCAGGCGGCGATCCCCACGGTGGGCGCGCGCGTCAAGGACCTCCAGGACCCGCGGAAGAAGATGTCGAAGACCGAAGAGTCCCCCCAGGGCACGGTCCTGCTGCTGGAGGCGCCCGAGAGCGTGGCCCGCAAGATCAAGCGGGCGGTCACCGACCCGGGCAACGAGGTCCGCTATGACCCCGAAGAGAAGCCGGGGGTGTCGACGCTGCTCGAGCTCCTCGGCGCGGCCACCGGCCGCTCACCCGAGGAGGCGGCCACCGGCTACACGCAGTACGGGCCGCTGAAGTCCGACACCGCCGACGCGGTCATCGAGATGCTCCGGCCGATCAGGGAGCGCTACACCGAGCTGGCGTCCGACGCCGCGGGCACCGCGGCCCTGCTGGAGAAAGGTGCGGCCAAGGCCCAGTCCATCGCGGCCGAGACGCTCGAACGGGCCCAGCGCAACCTCGGCCTGCTCCCCCGCGCGTGAAGCGCGCCCTGGTCATCGCGCTGTTCGCCTTCGGCTACCCCGTGGCCATCGTCGTCATCGCCCGCTACGTGCCGGTCGTGCGCCAGCGCCGTGCCCGTTGGTTCGCAGCCCACGAGGCGGCCGTCTCGGCCGTCGTCGCCGGCCACGCGCTCCGTTCCGACGCCCGCGCGGTCGTCGTCAACGGCGCCTGGCTCGTGGCGGGCACGGCCTGGTACGCGCTGGGCGGCCGGCGCCACTGAGGCCGTCACACGCGCGTTTCTTGGCGCGCCCAACCACCGTCGCGGTGGTTGCGGACACCAAGAAGGGAGGGAAGGCGCGGGTCAGTCGTCGTCGGCGGCCTTGAGCGCGGACCCGACGGCCGCCGGAACGGCCCAGTCCTCGCACTTCTGGTGGTGCTGGCGGGCCCACGTGACGGTCAACGGGTGGCTGCCCGCGAGCGCGAGCATGTCCGCGCCCACCTCGTCGTGGCGCAGGTACAGCCCCACCCGCCGGGTGATGCCGCCCGCCTTGCTCCACTCGGCGGCCATCGCCCGGCCACCCCCGAGCCCCACCATGGTGGCGAGCACCCGCCCGATCGTGCCCAGACCGGACGCGACCTTGCCCACGTCGTGCAGCAGGGCGGCGGCCAGCACCGGTCGCCCCGCCTCGTGACCGAGGGCGCGCTCCACCCGATGGGCCACGCCCACCGCGTGGCGGCGGTCGGCGCGGCTCATCCGCTGCCACAGCTTGAGCTCCTCACCGGTGAGCGTGCCCGCCACCCACGCTGCGTCGGCCTGGTCAGGACCGAACGGCCACAGCGAACCGACGAAGCGCCGGATCAGATGAAACGCGCGCCCCACAGGTGTCCCCACAGGTTGAGGCTGAAGTTGAAGAGGTGGGTCAGATAGTTCCCTGGCAACAGGAACACCAGTAGGAAGAGGATCGCGAACGAGTACTGGCGCAGACGCAGCCAGCCCGGCCACCAGTGCGCGGGCAGGAAGCGCTCGATGATGGCGGACCCGTCGAGCGGCGGTATGGGGATGAGGTTGAACGTGGCGAGGACCACGTTGATGATGCCGAACTGGAGCGCGACATCGATCGGCAGCGACGAGTGGGTGGCGGTTCGCAACACGAGCGCGGCGCCGATCGCGAGCACGACGTTGGTGGCGGGCCCGGCCAGGCTGACGAGCAGCGTCTCCTGACGTGGGTTGCGCAGGTTGCGGGGGTTCACGGGCACGGGCTTGGCCCAACCGAACACGGGCGCACCCGCGACCGCGAGCAGCAGCGGCAGCCCGATGCTCCCCACGGGATCGATGTGGGCGATCGGGTTGAGCGTGAGGCGACCGGCCTTCTTGGCGGTGTCGTCGCCGAACGCCAGCGCCACGACCCCGTGCGACACCTCGTGGAGGATGATGGCAGGGATCAGCACGGCCAGACGGATCCACGTGCTGCGTGACAGGTGGGACACCCACAGCACGGCGATCCCAACGGCGACGAGGACGACGAGCGTCCGGCGGTCGGTCTTCATGTCCCGATTCGCGAGGTTACCGACGAGACGCGCAGTTGATGCACAAGCGGGCGGCCGGCTTTGCCTCGAGGCGGGCGGGGGGGATGGGCTCGCCGCAGTTCTCGCACAGCCCGTAGGTGCCCGCCTCGAACTTGGCCAGGGCGTGCTCGACCTCGGCCAGCGTCTCCTTGAGCGAGTTGGCCAGGGCCTCTGCCTCTCCCCGCTCCGCCGTCACTTGGCTCGAGTCGGCGAAGTTCTGGTCGTACGCGAGACCACCGTCGTCGCCGAAGCCCAGGTCAGCGAGCTGATGGCGAAGCTGCGCCCGCTCCTCGTCGAGGGCGGCGCGCAGATCGGCCAACGCAGCTTCGCTCGGCATGAGCGAAACTCTACCTGTGGTGGGGTCGCCGGGCGCGCGGGTGAGCCTCGTCGTAGACCCTTCGCAGTCGCTCCGTCGTGACCCGCGTGTACACCTGGGTCGTCGAGATCGAGGCGTGCCCGAGCAGCTCCTGCACGGCACGGATGTCCGCGCCGTGGTCGAGCATGTGGGTGGCGCACGAGTGCCGGAGGACGTGAGGCGTGAGGCGGGCGCCGAGGCCGACCCGGTCGCCGTGGCGGCGGACCACGGTCCACGCGCCCTGACGGCTGAGGCGCCCACCCCTCGCGTTGAGGAAGACCGCCTCGGCGTCACCGCGACGGGCCCAGCGCGCAGGTGTCAGCGCGTCGCGACCCGAGCCCGACAGCCACGCCCCGAGGGCCGCGCACGCGGGCCGACCGATGGGCACGACGCGCTCCTTGTCACCCTTGCCCCGGGCGCGCAGCACGCCTTCGTCGAGGTCGATGTCGCCGAGCGACAGGCCCACGAGCTCCGAGATGCGCAGCCCACCCGCGTAGAGCGTCTCCAGGATGGCGCGATCGCGACGTGCGATCGCGTCGTCGCCCACGACCGCGCCCAACAGCGCCTCGATGTCGTCCTCGCCGAGCGCCTTCGGCAGCCCGGCAGGCACGCGCGGCGCGTCGACGCCGTCGGTCGGGTCCTTCCCCGACCCGCACTCGTCGAGGAGGAACCGGTGCAACGAGCGCACTGCGACGAGCGCACGCGCCACCGAAGCCGGCGCGCGTTCCGCCGTCCGGAGGACCGCCACGTACTCCTCGACCTCACGCTCGCTCACCCGTTCGACGGGCACCGAGCGCTCGTTCAGAAACTCGACATATGCCGCCAGGTCGCGCCGGTAGGCGACCAGCGTGTTCGTCGAGCGGCCCCGCTCGACCGCCAGCCACGAGAGGAACTCCTCGATCGGCGTCGGGAGGGCGGCGCGACTGAGCGGCACGCCCGGCGCAGCCCGACGACTCAAGAAGCGAGCGCGACCCGCGCGAGCAACAAGCCGATGAGCGACTTGGCGTCGATGAGCGCACCGCTCGCGATGAGTCCCGTGACGTCGTCGAAGCTGATCCGTTCGATCGTCATGTGCCGCTCCTCGACGCCCTGCGCGGAGGATGCGCACGCCTCCAGGTCGAGCGCCATGAACACGAACGAGTGCTCGTCGCAGAAGCCGGGCGAGTTGTAGAACTCGGCCAGCTTCTCGAGCCGTCCGGCCCGCATCCCGACCTCCTCCTCCAGCTCGCGCCGGGCGGTGCGCTCGACCGGCTCGCCGTCGACGTCGCGCTTGCCGGCGGGGATCTCGAGCAGCTCGCGGTCGACCGCGGCGCGGTACTGGCGCACCAGGAGGACGGCCGTGCCCTCGTCGACGACAGGCACCACCGACACCGCGCCGGGATGGTGCACGACGTCGCGCTCGAACTCCCCGCCGTCGGGATCCGCGAAGGTGGCCCGCGCCACCGAGATCAGCGAGCCCCGGTGCACGAGCTCCTCGCCGAGCTTGCGGAAGCGTCCGCTCACCGGTGCAACGTCCTCGTTCCTCGGACGCTGCACCGCTCTGTCACATGGGAGCTGCGCGCCTCCGCTGCGCTTCGGTGCTCGCTCAAACGCGCTCGAGGTCGAGCAGGCGGGGTGCCCGCCCCTCGGCCCGGCTCAGCGCGGCGCCGACGAACTCGCGGAAGAGGGGGTGGGGGCGATCGGGGCGGCTCTTGAACTCGGGGTGGGCCTGGGTGCCGACCCAGAAGGGATGGCCCGCGAGCTCGAGGAACTCCACGAGGCGGTCGTCGGGAGACGTGCCCGTGGAGAGCAGGCCGGCTTCTTCCATGGGGCCGCGGTAGCGGTTGTTGAACTCGTAACGGTGACGGTGCCGCTCGTAGACGATGGGCTCGCCGTAGGCCGCCGCCACCTTCGACCCCGACCGGAGCCGGGCCGGGTAGACACCCAGCCGCATCGTGCCGCCGTAGTCGACCACCTCGCGCTGGTCGTCCATGAGGTCGATCACCTTGTGCGGCGAGTGGTTGTCGAACTCGGAGCTGTTGGCGCCCACGAGTCCGAGCACGTTGCGAGCGAAGTCGATGGTCATCACGTGCAAACCCAGGCAGAGGCCGAGGCACGGGATCTCGTGCTCGCGCGCGTAGCCGGCGGCGGCGATCTTGCCCTCGATGCCACGCGGTCCGAACCCCCCGGGGATGACGATGCCGTCGAGGTCGCGCAGGCGGCCTTCAGCCAGCAGGCCCTCGACCTCCTCGGCCTGGATCCACTCGATCTCGACCTTGGCGCCGTGATGGAAGCCGCCGTGCTTGCACGCCTCGACGACCGACAGATAGGCGTCCGGGAGGTTCACGTACTTGCCGATGAGGCCGATGCGCACCGGCGTGGTCGCGGCGTCGACCCGGTGGACGAGGGCCTCCCAGCTGCCGAGGTCGGGCGCGTGCTCGGGCCCATCGAAGCGCAACAGCCCGCAGACGTAGCCGTCGAGCCCCTCTTCGTGCAGCACGAGCGGGATCTCGTAGAGGTTGTGGGCGTCGACTGCGCTGACGACGGCTTCCGAAGGCACGTCGCAGAGCATGGAGATCTTGCGCTTGAGCGCGGGCGAGATCGGCCGGTCGCTGCGGCACACGATGGCATCGGGTTGGATGCCGCGGCTGCGCAGCTCGGTGACCGAGTGCTGCGTGGGCTTCGTCTTCTGCTCGCCGGACGGGCCGATGAA
>Ga0066709_100001569_pt1 | contig 15347 bp, 12 predicted proteins | sample GraSoiAngelo_158_FD_79665 | JGI IMG/M metagenome (GOLD analysis project Ga0066709, IMG submission 79665) | Grasslands soil microbial communities from the Angelo Coastal Reserve, California, USA - 14_1009_16_30cm | ecosystem: Environmental > Terrestrial > Soil > Grasslands | place: USA...
CAGTGTCCGGGAATGGCTCCCGACGGGACGCTTGCCGGGCGAGCAGCCGTAACCTGAGAGATGGCGCGGCGAACTGCGCATCTTGCCGCCGGGGTGAGCTTGGTTGTGGTCGTGGTGGTATCTCTCGCCCCAACGAGATCGAGCCCTTGGGCCGCACGCAAGGAGTCAAGATCGCCCGTGCCTGCGTGGGCTTCGACGGGGTTCATCGCCTACAGATGCCGCGATCAGCTCTGCCTGATGCGGCCTGACGGAAGCGGCAAGCGCCGCCTGTTGTCCGTGGGACCTTCGCCGCAGTGGGACCCGGCGTTCTCGCCCGATGGGCGGATGCTCGCCTTTCGCGGCTACTTCGGGCTCGGGGATGGCGAATATGCGCTCTACGTCGTCGGCACGAATGGATGCGCGGTTCGCAGGCTGACCCGCTCGATCGCCTCAGATCCCTCCTGGTCGCCCGACGCGAGGCGGATCGCCTTCGACACGAGCGGCTTTGGTGTGGTCTGGAAGGTGCGTCCCAACGGGACGAGTCTCACCCGGATTGGCGACGCAAAGCATGACTCGTCACCCGCCTGGTCGCCGGAAGGCCGCAGAATCGCCTTCGTTCGTTACCACTCGGGCCACGACCAGATATGGGTGAAGAGACCAGATGGGAGCGGAGCAACTCTGCTGCACCAAGACGCCCACGCCTCCGATGAAACGCCTGCGTGGTCGCATGACGGCAGGAGGATCGCCTTCGTATCGCGGACCTACCCTCACTCGTCGATCGAGGTGATGAAGGCCGACGGCACCGATGTGCGGACGCCAAGGAGGCGCGGCGACCCATGGAACCCGGTATGGCTGCCGGGCGACGCCGGCCTCGCGTTCCTCGCGTCCGGGACGAACGGCGAGAGAGGGCTGTTCGTCATGCGCGCCGACGGAAGTCACGTGCATCGGCTGGCGCTCCTCGAGGCCGAGCAGTTCACATGGGCCGCGGGCACACTGCCGCGGCGGCGCTGCTGACTGTTCGCGCACCGTCCTGGGGCTCTGTCTTCCGACGCGAACTGGGTGGCCTGGGCGAGCGTCCTCTCACTCGACGGCGCAGCGCGGCGCCCGCCTCGGGGTCGGGAAGCGCAACAAGATCGTGCACTCACCGAAGGGGTTCGAGCCCGGGTACAGACCGTCAGTCGAGGACCTGCGAAAGCTACTCGCGGCTGTTGGCGATCTGCTGTACCTCCTTGACTGGTTCGTGGACAAGAGCTGGGGCTCGTGACTACTTGAGCGAGCCGACGAGAGCCGCGTTTGCACGTAGGCACACGCTGGCGCGTCTGATCGCGGGCGCGCGGTGTTCATTCGACGAGCTTCGGCTTGCGCGACGGGTCGGCGTCGGTTGCAACACCGCGGCGAAGAAATGTCGCAGGTCTGGTCCGTGCCCCGGGGGAGTCGGACCAGACCTCCAACGCCGGATTCGAGTTACCAGTCCCGGAGGACGGGACACCTGACCTTGCAGGCGATCTGCGACCGCCTGAATTCTGAGGCCGTCCCGACCCCGCGAGGCGGGGCGGCTTGGCGGCCCAGCTCCCTTCGAGCGGTGCTCGTCCGCTCCTAGGGGCTTGATAGACGTCTACGCCGGCAACGGCGAGCTCGACGATCGGCGCCACCGCCGCGCGCTCAAGCTAGGAGTCGATCCAGCGATCGGGCTCGTCGAAGACCTCCTGCGGGGTCGCGTGCTCCTCCCAGCCTGCGGGCGGTGTCGTGACGAGGACGCGCTCTTGTTGCGAGTGGGCGAGGAGTCACGGGATGCGCAACACGCGTCTTGGTGTGATCAGGAATCCCTGGCCGGTCCTTATGATCGTGCATCGAACGCCGGTGCGGAAGGATTCGCAACGGAAGAGGCCGACGTCGATGTGCCGGCCAAACGCGAGCACGGAGCCTCGCCCCTCGTCACAGACACAGCCGACGCAACGGCGCTTGCCCTCGTTGCAGATTGTCAGCCGGCCATTCGCGTTCATATGAACCCGGCGCGCACCGCGCTGACCAGGCCAGCCGAACTGGCAGGACACACCGTGATCGCGGTTGGTGTCCGCCATGTCGCACCACAGGTTCCGCTTCGGTTTGACCGGCGACCAGAAGCCTGCTGTTAGGAGGGTCACGCTCCAGGGCGTCGCGGCGAAGCTCGTCCCGTTCCAATGCCACACCCGTGTTCGCATCCTTGAGGGAGAGCAGTGTTCGTCTGTCGAGCGCGGATAACCCTGCGTAGTGCGAATGTCGGCGCCACCATCGGACAGCGGCACCGACTGCAGCTTCAAGACGCCGTTGTCTTGGTGCATCACCAGTTGCCAGGCGCCGTTCACGAGCCGGAAAACACCCCAGCCGATTGAAAAGCCGCAGCCGGTCGGAACCGCGACCGTCGCCGCCATGCCCTGACTGCCGGCGCCGAAGAACGCGCCGCAAATCACACTGTTGATCGGTGTCCGGCCGAGTCCGGGATCGACGTCGAACCCCGCCGCGGTCGCAGCCGCCGATGCGGCAGCGATCGAGCAGTCCGCCGTAGCGGTACCCCCCCGCCATCGTTGCAACCGGCGACCGGGATGTGTACCTGGGGTGACGTGATTCGCGTACCGCCGAGTGGATCGGACTCGACGCGGCGAGGGTGATCACCGAAATCGCAGCGATCGACAAGGAAAAGCGCAGGCGAGACGCGCGTGTCCAGAGCTGCCGCATGTCCATTTCCTTCTCTTGCCTACTTGCGAAGCCGCATCACTTCTTCTTCGGTCCCTTGCCGACCGTCAGATTGACCTTCGCGCCCTGCCGGAGCGTCTTCCCGGGCTTCGGGTTCTGTGCGAGCACGCGGTTCTTGCGCGCCTTGCTCGAAGGCTGGCGAATGACCCTGCCCGGCCTGCAGTGGGCATGGGCGATCCTCACGACCGCCTTGCGTAGCAGCAGCCCGACCACGTTCGGCACGTGGCACTTCGGTAGCTTGGCGAAGCCCGCGGTGACCGAGCGGTTCGCCGTCATCGTGAGCATGCAGGCTCCGATGCCGGAGCAGTCGCCCGACCAGCCCGTGAACTTCGAGTCGGAGGCGGGGGCCTCTGTGAGGGTGACCGCGGTGCCGTTATTGAACTGCGCTGAGCAAGTCGCTCCGCAGTTGACCCCCGCCGGCGAGCTAGTGACCGTCCCCGAGCCGGAGCCGCTCTTAGTGACAGTCAGGGTTCGGACCGGCGGCGGCGGCGGTGGCGGCGGTGGCGGTGGCGGCGGTGGCGGTGGAGGTGGCGGTGGTGGCGGCGGCGGACCAGTCGGCTGCCAGTCGGGCTTGCTGCCACCGAGAGTCGTGAGCTGAACCTCCCCGCTGCCGTCGGGGTTCATCACGTAGATCTGGGAAATGTCAGTGAAGGCGATCTTGTCTCCCTGCGGCGACCAGGCCGGGAAGAACTCGTTGCGGCTCGGCGTATTCGTGAGGTTCGTCGCGCCGGAGCTGTCTGCGTTCATGATGTAGATCTCGTTGTTGTCGTTGGCGCCGCCGTTGTCGCGGATGAAGGCGAATCGGGCGGCGTCCGGCGACCAGTTCTCGTAGGCGTCGAACACCGTGTTGTTCGTGATCCGCGTGACGCCGCTCCCGTCGGGATTCATCGTGTAGATCTCGAAGTTGCCGTCCCGATTCGTGGTGAAGGCGATTCGACCGGACACGGAGCCCGAGGGGACGCAGTCGGGTGCAGGATTGTTGGTGATGTTCGTCTCTCCGGAGCCGTCTGCGTTCACGATGTAGATCTCGGCGTCGACGCTCGTGCAGGACGAGCCACTCGCGCGCGTAAAGACGATCCTCCCGTCGTTCGTCCAGGCCGGATCCCGGTCGCTGGCTACGTTGTTTGTGAGCCGCGTCTGACCCGACCCGTCCGCGTTCATCTTGTAGATCTCGAAGTTCCCGTCCCGGTTGCTCGAGAAGGCGACCTGCAAGCCGTCGGCCGACCAGGCCGGATCGCGGTCGGCGGCGGCGTTGTTCGAGATGTTTGTCTGTGCGCTGCCGTCCGAGTTCATCGTGTAGATCTCGAGGTTCCCGTCCCGGCTGCTCGTGAAGGCGATCTTGCCGTTGGTTCCGGGGAAGGCAGCCTCGGCACGCGTAGCCGCCGCGCCGGTACAAGCAAAGAGGACGCCGGTGCAGACCACGTAGATCACCTTCGATCGCACGCTCCAGCGGCTCATCCTGCCGGCCGGGATGGTCGACTTGTTCGGAGGGAAGAGGAACATCTCGACTCCTAACGCTCGCCTGCCGCGCCGTCCGCAGTTGGGTCGACACACCGCACCGGCCGAGGGATGGAGCCGGAAGAGATTGCCCGCCAAGGGTTGGAGCGGGACAGATCGACCCTACTACGCGGCCGTGAGATTGTCGAGCGACGGCGTGGTCTGGGCCATCACCCGGCGTTAGACTCCGGGCAACACCTGGGAGGCGGGCGAATGAGCGAGCGCGAGACCGAGCACCTCCGCGTCCTGATCGCCAATGAGAAGAAAGACGCCCTGGCTCTCGTCGCCCCTATCGTCGCCGCGCTCGGGCACGAGGTGATCGCACGCGAGATCGAGGTTGAAGACGTCGGAGCCGTCACCGTCAGGGAGCGACCGGACGTCGCGCTCGTCGGGCTCGGGGAGAGCTCCGAGCACGCGCTCGGCCTGATCGGGCAGATCGTTCAGGAAGCGGCCTGCCCGGTGATCGTTCTCCTCCACGCACCCGATCCAGGCTTCCTCCGAGAAGCGTCCAAACGCGGCGTCTTCGCCTACATCACCGATGCCGACGGTGAGGACTGGCAGAGCTCGATCGACATCGTCCTGCGCCGCTTCGCCGAGTACCACGATCTCGAGGGCGCCTTCGGGCGCCGCGCGATCACCGAGCGGGCCAAGGGGATCCTGATGGAGCGCCACTCGGTCGACGAGGCGACCGCGTTCGAAATGCTGCGCGACCAGTCACGCGCCGCGAACCGCAAATTGATCGACGTCGCCACCGCCGTCGTCGACGGTCACCCGTTGCTGCCGAAGCAGCCCGCAGCGCGTACCTAAGGGCTCCATCGCAGATTCCGTCCACCGGCTCCCGCGCGCCGGCGACATCCATCCTGTGCTGCAGAGACTCGACCTCACCGAGTTGCCGGACAGTAACCGGCGCGTCCTCGCTGGTGCTGCCCTACCTTCGACCGGCGATCCGAAACGGCATGCTAAACGCAGAATGTGCAACAACGGCCTAAGCGCTCGTTGTCGACACAGGCGACGGCTGGTGTCATCACCGGGTCAACACAAGCGCGGGACCTGGCGGGCCTGCACGACGGCCGATCGGCATGGTTGAGCTAGAAACGGCTTGTCCGGAGGCCCCCTCTACATACCCATCGCGTGATACCCGGAGTCGACGTAGAGCGTCGTGCCCGTGACGTTCTGGGCATCGTCCGAGAGCAGGTAGGCGGCCGCCGCGCCGACGTCGTCCGCGCTGATGTGGCGGCGAAGCGGTGCGCGCTCCTCGACGATCGCCTCCATCGTCGGGAAACCGGCGATCGAGCGTGCCGCCAGGGTCCTGACCGGGCCCGCTGAGATCGCGTTCACGCGGATGTTCTTGACGCCGAGGTCCCAGGCGAGGTACTGAACTGACGAGTCGAGCGCCGCCTTGGCGACGCCCATGACGTTGTAGTGTGGCACCGCCCGCTCGCCGCCGAGGTAGGTCATCGTCACGATTGCGCCGCCGCCGGCTGCTTCCATCAGCGGCTCCGCGGCGCGCGCGGCCGCCACGAGTGAATAGGCGCTGACATCGAGCGCCATCCAAAAGCGGTCGCGCGGCGTATCCGTAAAGCGGCCCTCGAGATCCTCTGCGGCCGCGAACGCGACCGAATGGACGAGCAGATCGAGCTTCCCGCCGAAGATCTCCCCCGTGTCGGCGACGACACGCGCGACGTGGTCGTCCGAGCGGACGTCGCATTCGGTCACATGCGGCGAGTCGACCGTGGCCGCGAGCTCGCGCACGCCGGCTTCGATCCGGTCGCCCTGGTAGGTGAAGGCGAGCCTGGCGCCGCCGTCGGCCAGGCGCTTCGCGATCGCCCACGCGATCGACCGCTTGTTGGCGACGCCGAGGACGAGACCTCGCTTGCCGGCGAAATCAGCCACGGCGGGCGAGTTTACGGTTTCTCGGCTACCCTGCGGGCCTTGCGCCGCGCCGTTCTTCTTCCGCTCGCTGCGGCGCTGATCCTCACTTCCGCAGCGTCTGCAACTCTGCAGCCGATCCGCCGCAGCTACGGCGAACGGAGCCTCCCGCGCGTACGCGCCGGGACACTGAAGATTCCTTCGGCCTCGTCACGGGGGCGACTGACCGTCCTCGTTGGCCTGAGGCTGCCCCCGCTTGCCGCTTACAACCGGACCCTCTTCGCCGCGATCGCCACTTCGCGCCTGAATGTCGGCAGCTCGAGCTCGCGCATCTATCTCGCCCGGCTCGCGCGCGCCCAGCGTGCCGCCGCCGCCGAGCTCGGGCGAGCGATCCCTTCGGCCCGTATCTCGTACCGATACCGGGTCGTGTTGGACGGCTTCGCGCTGTCGCTCCCGGCGCGCAAGCTGCCGCGGCTCGCGCGGCTGCACGCCGTGACAAAGATCTACCCGAGCGTCCGTTACGCGCTCGACACCAACCGGAGTCCCGCGATCATCGGCGCGGACGAGCTGTGGGCGAGCACAGGCGACCGCGGCGACGGCGTGAAGATCGGCATCGTCGACGACGGCATCGACCAGACGAACCCGTACTTCAGCCCCGCAGGTTTCAGCTATCCGGTCGGCTTCCCTCGCGGAGCAACCAAGTTCACGAACCCGAAGGTGATCGTCGCGCGCGCCTTTCCGGGTCCCGGCTCCGGAGCGCAGGGCCGCCTGCCGCTCTACCGGCAGGCATCGTTCCACGGAACGCACGTCGCCGGTATCGCCGCCGGCGATGCGGGCACCACCGCCCCGGCCGGGCCTGACCATCCGACGATCAGCGGTCTGAGCGGGGTCGCGCCGCGAGCCTGGCTTGGAAACTACCGCGTCTTCAACACGCCAACGCCGACGGGGTACGACGCGTTCACCCCTCAGATCGTCGCCGCGTTCGAGTCGGCCGTGAACGACGGCATGGACTTAATCAACTTCTCCGGCGGCGGGCCGCAGGTCGATCCCCTCAGCGACGCCCTCGTCGAGGCCGTCCGCAACGTCGCGAATGCCGGCGTCGTGCCGGTGATCGCCGCCGGGAACGACCGCGACGACTGGGGCCTCGGCTCCGTCGGCTCTCCCGGAACGGCCCCGGACGCGATCTCCGTCGCGGCTGTCTCAAACAGCCACGTCTTCGCGCCGTCGCTGAGCGTGACCACGAGCGACGCGCCGGCGGAATTGAAGAACATCCCGTTCCAGGACATCCTCCCGGTCCCTGCCGCCTGGACGACAGCCGACCGGACGCTCGCCGACGTCGGAACGCTCGTCGGCACCAACGGCAGTTCGGTCGAACGGCATCTGTGCGGGCCCGCCTCCGATCCCAACAGCCGCGGCACGCTGCCACCAGACTCGGTCCACGGGATGATCCTGCTTGTCTCCCGCGGCATCTGCGCCTTCTCGACCAAGGCTGCCAACGCCCAGATCGGCGGCGCCGCGGCCATGGTCCTTGTCGACAACCGGCCCGGCGAGGCGAACTTCATCCCGGTGCAGCTGCCTCTGGATGCCGGCATGGTCTCGGATCTCGACGGCGCTCGCCTGCAGGCTTACCTCGATTCGAAAGGCGGTCGCGCGACCGTCCGCTTCGCGAGATCGTTCAACGAGCTGAACACGGGCCGCAGCGGCATTATCACGAGCTTCTCGTCCGCGGGCCCGACCGATTTCGGGCACCAGCTGAAGCCCGACCTCGCCGCGCCGGGCGGGCAGATCCTCTCCGCGACCCTGCCCGAGGCGGCCGGCGAGCCGTTCGCAGTCTTCGACGGCACCAGCATGGCGACTCCGCATGTCGCTGGCGCCGCGGCGCTGCTCGTCGCCCGCCATCCGTCCTGGACGCCGGCGGAGATCAGGTCTGCGTTGATGTCGACCGCAGGCGCGGCCTGGGGAGATACGGCGCGAACGCAGGAGGCCTCGGTCTTGCTCGAGGGCGCGGGGCTCGTCAACGTCCCGGGCGCGGACAATCCCAAGCTCTTCACGACTCCCGTTTCGCTCTCCTTCCAGGACCTGGACATCACGGGCGGCAGCGCGCGGCGTTCGATGCTGGTCGAAGTTCAGGACGCGGGCGGCGGCGCCGGGACGTGGACGCTCGGGCTCCAGAGCCAGGCCGCGACCTCGGGAGCATTCGTGGACCTGCCGACGTCGGTCGCAGTGTCGCCTGGAGGAATCGCGGAGATCCCTGTCGTCGTGCGGGCGAACGCCGACGCCGCGACCGGGGGCAATGAGGGCTTCATCACCCTCACGCAGGGCACCGACGTGCGGCGGATCCCCTACTACTTCGCGGTCGAGCGGCCTGGTGCCGAGATCGGACCCGTCCTGCCGCTGAAGAAGCTGCAGAGCGGCGATACCCGCACCGGCGCCTCGAACATCAATCGGTACCGCTTCCCGGCAAGCCCGTTCGGACCCGCGCCGACCTATACAGGCGCACCGATGGACGAGAGCGGCGCCGACAAGCTCTACTCCATCCACATCAGCCAGCCGGTCGCTAACGTCGGAGCAGCGATCGTGGGTGTATCGGCCGGCGCCCTGGTCGAGCCATGGCTTCTGGGCTCGCGCGACGAGAACGACGTGCAGGGGTATGCCGGCACGCCGGTCGACGCGAACCTCATGACCGATGACTACCGGCTCGACATCGGTGTCGCCGGAGCCGTTTTCCCTCGCGAGAAGCGCTACTACGTCGCCGTGGATTCGGGCCGCGACATCTTCACCGGCCGTTCCCTCGCAGGAGCCTATGCGCTCCGCTCCTGGGTGAACGACGTGACGCCGCCGAGATTCAAGCTGTTGACGAAGCGCGTCACCGTCGGGCGGCCGCTGCTGGCTGCACGGGTGACGGACCTCGGTTCCGGCGTCGATCCGCTCTCGCTCGTGATCGAGTACCGGCAGCGCGTGCTGCTGGGAGCGGCCCTGTACGACCCCACCAGCGGGCTGGCGCTCTTCGCGATTCCGCGGTCGGCTCCGCCCGTGCGACGGGGCCTCTTCAGAGGCGCCGCACTGGCTGCGGACAACCAGGAGACGAAGAACGTCGACCAGATCGGCGCCAATGTCCTCCCGAACACGACGATCAAACGCGTCAACGTCCGCGGAACGAAGCGCGCGACGGTGACGTGGCTTCTGCCGCTCGGGACGTCGTGTGTGAAAGGCCGCGCGTCACTCGCCGTCGCCGCTTCGGCGCCCGCAGGAATCAAGGCCATCCGTTTCTACGACGGCAGGCGCTTGATCAAGACCGTCCGGCGGGGATCCCTCGGCCTCTTCACCGCGCGCTGGCAGACGCGGGCCTCGAAGCGGGGGCCGCACAAGCTACGAGTGGTTGTGCGGTCGCGGGGCGGCTCAGCTCAGGCTCGCCGCAACGTTCAGGTTTGCAGGTAAGGCGTCGCTTGCGATGCCGTCGACGAGGCCGCCCGATTCACTCGGGCGGCCGCTAATCCCGGCTGAGTGACGTTGAGCGCTCGAGCTGCAGATCGTGGAGAGGGACCACCCCTCGCCGTCGTAACCGGTGGCTCGAGCGGAATCGGCGCCGCGATCGCGCGCACGCTCGCGCGTCGCGGGTGGCAGCTCGTACTGGTCGCGCGTGGCGAGGAGCGGCTTGCGGAGGTCGCAAGCGAGGTCGGAGCCGAGCACGAGGTCTGCGACGTTGCCGACCGCGGGGAAGTCGAGCGCGTCGCCGCAGCGGTCCGCGAGCGGCACCCGGCGATCCGCCTACTCGTCAACAACGCCGGCATCGCAGGTCACGGCGGCGGCTTCCTCGACCTCGAGCCGGAGCAGATCGAGCAGCTTGTCCGCATCAACTATCTCGGCTCGGTCTGGTGCCTGCGGGCGTTCATGCCCGCGCTCGAAGCCGGCGCTCCCTCCGACCTCGTCAACATCGCCTCTGTTGCGGGGACGATCGCGGCAGGTCACTCGGGCCCCTACAGCGCCTCGAAGCATGCACAGCTGGCCTTCTCCCGGTCGGTCGGCGTCGAGGTTGCCGGCAGCGGGATCACGGTCCACACGGTCATTCCGGGCTTGATCGACACGCCGGGGTTCCCAAACCGTTCGCGCTTTCGGAGCCGTGCGCTGAAAAGGCTGGTCGCCGAGCCCGAGCTTGTCGCCGAGCAGGTCGCGCGGGCGGTCGAGCGGAAAAGGCTCGAACAGTTCGTCCCGCACTGGTACCGGCCGGCCGCGATCGTCCAGGCAGCCGCTCCGGGGTTGCTCGCGCGCGCTGCCCGGGCTAGTGCCGTCCGCCGCAAGCGGAAATAGAATCGAACTGACCATGGAAGCGTCGCCCCCCCACAGCGAGGTCGCACGCGTGGCCGACTTCCGCGCCGCGCTGCGCGCTTTTCTCCGCAAGAGCGAGCGAAACGCCCGCCAGTCCGGGCTGACGCCGCAGCGCTACCTGCTGCTGTTGATGATCAAAGGCGCGCCGGACGGGAGGGAGCAGTCGACGGTGACCGAGCTCTCCGACCGGCTGCAGCTCGCCCAGAGCACGGTCACCGAGCTGGTCCGCCGGGCGGAGGAAACCGGCCTCGTCAGGCGAGAGCAGTCGTCCGCGGACGGTCGCGTCGCCTACCTGCGGCTGACCGAAGAAGGCGACCGGCGCCTGACGAAAGCGTTCACGACGAACGAGCAGGAGCGGCAGGAGCTCCGCGCCGCGATCGCGCACCTCGAAGACTAGGAACGCAAGGCAGTGACAATCTCGTCGTGCTCCGGGAAGCGGCCCTGCTGCTGCTTCGAGAAGACGAGCTGCCCGTCGGCGATCACGTCGTACTGGCTCTTCGCGCCCTCGATTGCCTGCGCGTCGAAGCCGTGCTCCGTCAGCTCAGCCGCGAGACTCGCGGCTCGTTCGTCGTAGCCGCTTCAGACGGGGCAATAGAAGATCTCGACGCGCACGCGCCGCATCGTAACCAGATGGACTAGTGATGTCGCAGCAGGTACCAGCCGAGCTCCGCGGTGTAGTCCGCCGGGGCCAGCGCCTTCGCCTGCTCTCGCTCCTCGCCCTCGCACCCGGCGAGATCGAGATACGGCTCAAGCTCGCGCTGCTCGCGCACGAACTCGGATTTAAGCAGGATGAGGCTGTTTGCCTCGAACAGCTGCCGGAGGTCGACGTCGGCGAGTGTGCGTGTGTGCGAGGGATCGCGGGCCTGCTCGAAGCGGTTCAGGTCGACCGCCGCGAGCGGGTCGTTCGGCGCGATCTGGTCGACGACGAGCACGGTCCCCCCGGGCCGAGTCACCCGGGTCAGCTCGGCGATCACGAGCTCGGGCCGCGGTACGTGATGCAGCGTCCGGAGCGTTGCGGCCAAGTCGAAGGACGCCCGGGCGAAATCGAGCTTCGCGATATCGGCCTCGACGAAGGTGACGTTCGGCGGCGCCTTGGCTCGGCCGCGTTCGATCAGTTCCGGCACGAGCTCGACCGCGACCACCTCCCGCACGAGCGGCGCCAGCGCGAACGCCAGGGCGCCCGTGCCCGCGCCCGCGTCGAGCGCTCGCTCCTCGCCGGTCAGCGGCACGAACTCACGCACGCGCGCGGCCAGCTCGTCGGCGCGCCGCTCCTGGAGCGCGGCGATCCGGTCAGCGGTCGCTGCGAACCGAGCCCGAGTTGCGTCGTGCGTACTCAAGCGCCTCCTCCTTCGTTGTGATCGTGCCAGCAGCGCGCTCCTCGGCGATCTCGTCGAGCAGCCTGCCCACCTCTGGCCCCGGCGGAAGCTCGAGGTCCCCGCCGCGCACGAGCGGCTTCCTGGGCTCGGCGTCCCTTGCGCGGATCACTGGGCCTTCGAGCTCGCGCGCGCCGAGGAACGCCAATGCCTCGAGCGCCCAGGGCTCGGTCGCGCGGCGAAAACGGTGAATCGCTCGCGGCGCGTCGTTTGCAGGGGCCTCGGCCCGCAGGAGCGTCCGGGCAAATCGCCGCGTCTCGTTCGAGATGGGCAGCTGCAGGAGGTTCTCGCCGAAGACGACCACGAGGTCGTAGTCCGGGTGGCCCGCCGCCCCGGCTCGTTCGATGCCCGCGAGCGAGCCGCCCAAGGGCTCGAGCAACCCCAACTCGTCGAGCCGCCTGAAGCCGTCCGCGGACAGTCGTCGAAGCTCGCCCAGGATCCGTTCCTTCGACGGATTCGTGACGAGCCCGGAGTCCCGGCGGATGAGTTCCTCCGTCTCGGGAACGAGGCGGAAGTCGAACGGCAGCTCGCCTTCGAGCCGTGGGCCGCGCAACAGCCGCAGGGGGTCGTCGCGAAAGACAGACTCGCTGACAGCGCGTAGGCGCCTTGCCTCGAGATCCTTGTAGCCGTCGAACGGATCCACACTCTCGCCGGTGCCCGCTCGCTCCGCGATCGCGTTGATGCTGAAGTCGCGGGTCGCGAGATCGTCGGCGATCGGCCCGGTCAAAGGCGTGAAATCGACGGTGCGGCCGTCCGCTAGCGCCACCCGCCAGGCTCCATGGCGCCCCGAGAGCGGAAAGGGCGCGCCCCCGGACGCGCGGGCGTAACGGCGCGCCGCGCGCTCGGGCTCTGCAACGGCGACGTCGACGTCGACGATCGGCCGCTCGAGCGCATCGTCGCGGACTGCGCCGCCCACGATCCAGGCTTCCTCGCCGGCGAACAACTCTTCGACGAGCTCACGAATCGACGACCACCCGCCTGGAGCGGGCGGGATCGCTGTTGATCCCGCAAACGACCTCGTAGTTGATCGTGCCTGCCGCACGGGCGTGATCTTCCGCCAAGACCCCGTGCCCGAGCAACGTCACCGGCGTCCCGACCGGCAGCTCGCGATCCAGCTCGACCGCCAGTGCGTCCATCGAGATCGTGCCGACGGCGCGGCGTGGCTCGCCTCCGACCCGGACCTCGGTTCCGGTCAGGTCCCGGCGGAAGCCGTCCGCGTAGCCCACCGGGACGATTCCGATCCAGGTCGGGCGCTCGGCCACGAACCGGCGGCCGTAGCCGGTGCTCTCGCCCGGAGCGAGTTGCCGAACCTGCGCAAGCTGGCTCGACCAGTGGAGCGCCGGCTCGAGGCCGTCGTCGCCCGGATCGGTGCCGAAAGGCGAGAGGCCGTAGAGGGCGACCCCGCAGCGGGCGGCGTCGAAACGAGCGTCGGGGAAACGAAGAGCACCAGCGCTGTTCGCCAGGTGCCTGGTCAGGTGTCGGTATGGCTCAGTCGCTTCGCGAAAGCGCCGGATCTGGGTCTCCGTGAACTCGGGATCCGAGTCCGCGGTCGCGAGATGGCTCATCAGGCCGACGACCCCGGCGGTAGGCACCGGTAGCTCGGACAAGCCCCAGCGGCCCATGCCCGTGTCGAGCTTCAGATGGATGCTGACACCCTCGGGAATCTCGTCGGTGGAGACCGTCAGCTCGAGCCCGGCCCCGCGCGCCAGCGCAATCTCCCGGCTGGTTGCCGGAGGCCCCATCACGATGATTCGTGCCGCCGCGAACTCCTTGCGGAGCTGGAGACCTTCCGGGACCGTCGCGACGCAAAGGACGCTCGCACCCGCGTCGAGCGCCGCGCCGCCGACGTCGACTGCGCCGTGCCCGTAGCCATTCGCCTTCACGACCGCCCAGAGCTCTGCCCCTTCGAGCACGTCGAGCAACCGCCGGACGTTGCGGCGGATCGCACCGAGGTCGATCGTCAGCTCAGATCGCTGCATCGAGGACGGCTGGTAGCTGAGCGATCACGTCACTTGCGACCAGTCCGCGACCGTGCGGCGCAGCGAGCGCTGCGTCGGTATGAACGCGCGCCGCTAGCGCGGCCGCGAGCTGTCCGTCCAGCCCTTTCGACAGGAAGGCTCCGATGATCCCCGTCAGGACGTCGCCGGTGCCCGCCGTCGCGAGCCGGGGTGTGCCGGCGCTGATCAGCGTTCGGGCACCCGGCTCGGCCACGATCGTCTCGCTCCCTTTCAGGAGCACGACGCACCCGAAGCGATCGAGCGCTCGGTGGACGGCTTCGAGACGATGGGCGTCGACCCACGCCGTCTCGACCTCGAGCAGGCGGGCGAGCTCACCGGAATGCGGTGTCAGCACCGTCGGAGCGTCTCGCTCGACCCGCTCGAAGCCGAACAGCGCGTCGGCGTCGACGACTGCCGGCAGGTGGGTTTCCTCCAGCAGCCGTCGGACGAGCTGCCTTGCCTCGTCGCCGCGCCCGAGTCCCGGCCCAAGCGCGAGCGCGCGGGAGCGCTCTGCCGCCTCGAAGGCTTCCTCGAGCGGCCGCTTGACCGCCTCCAGCAGGCGCGTCTCGACGATCGGTAGCGCCTCGCGTGGCGCGCAGACGGTCACGTACCCCGCGTCTGCGCGGAACGCCGCTTCTGAGGCAAGGCAGACGGCGCCGGTCATCCCTGGCGCCCCGCCGACCACGAGCACCGAGCCCGAGCGGTACTTGTTGCCGTCCCGCTCCCGCTTGGGAAGACGCCTGACGATCCCGCTCGTGACCCGCGCGTGTCTCGTCTCGGCTTGTTCGAGCCCGATGTCGGCAATCTCGATCCTGCCCGCGTGCAGGCTCCCCGGCGCGACCGCCAGTCCGACCTTTTCACCGTGGAACGTGACGGTCGTCGCCGCCTCGACGCAGAGCCCGGAGATCTCGCCGGTCGACGCGTTGACCCCGGACGGGACGTCGACGGCGACCACCGGCACGCCGGCGCTCCGGATGGCCTCGATCGAGCGCGCTGCCTCTGTGCGCGGCTCGCCGTGGAAGCCGGTGCCGAAGACAGCGTCGATGACGACGTCTCCGGGCGGCAGCTCGGCGCCGAGCTCGACAACCTCAGCGCCGAGCTTCTGCGCCGCGATCCGGCCGTCACCGCCGTTCGCGCCCTTGCCGCAGACGGCGACGACCCGTGTGCCGGGGTAGTCCCGTGAGACCGCCGCGGCGACCGCGCCTCCCGCCCGCTCCATCATCGCCTCGACATCGTGACCCGCCTCGGCCGCCTTCATCTCCTCGGCCGTGTAGAGCGGCTGGAGGTCAGTCATCGACTACGGCAACCGCCGTCGCCAGCTCCCGCGAGTGGGACATCGAGAGGTCGATAGCCCGCGCGCCGACGCGCTCCGCCCAGGCCTGCATGCGGCCGGAAAGCGTCACGCCCGGCTTCGGCCGGCCCGCGATCTCGACCTCGCGCCAGGCGAACGCTCGCGCAACACCGAAGCCGAGCGCCTTGCCGATCGCCTCCTTGCCCGCAAAGCGAGCGGCATAATGTTGCGGCGGATTCGGCCGCGAGTCGCAGTAGGCGCGCTCGGCCTCGGTGAAGCACC
>Ga0066709_100001571_pt1 | contig 15341 bp, 10 predicted proteins | sample GraSoiAngelo_158_FD_79665 | JGI IMG/M metagenome (GOLD analysis project Ga0066709, IMG submission 79665) | Grasslands soil microbial communities from the Angelo Coastal Reserve, California, USA - 14_1009_16_30cm | ecosystem: Environmental > Terrestrial > Soil > Grasslands | place: USA...
CACCTTCACCCCGGTCACGGGGTCCCGATAGGAGAAGCCCGCCGGCTGGTTGACGACGTTGAGCGCGGCGTAGGCGGCCACATTCGACAGCTGCCCGCTCGCCACCGGTAACAGCGTCGGGTCCGCGAGAGACCCGCCCGGCAGCGACGCCTGCACCGTAATCGCCGCCGTCGCGCTCTTCCCCTCGCTCGTCGCCGTGATCGTCGTGGCCCCGCCATCGGCGACGTCGGTCACGAGCCCAGCTTGGGACACGGTCGCGACCGTTGGCGCACTCGACGCCCAGGTCACGCTCCGCCCCGTCAACAGGTTCGCTGCCGAATCCTTGAGCGTCACGGCCAACTGCACCGTGCCTCCGACCGGGAGCGTCGCCGTCGTCGGGCTTACGACCACAGAGGCGACCGGCACAAGCGTCACGGTCACCGTCGCCGTTGCGCTCTTCCCCTCGCTCGTCGCCGTGATGGTGGCCGAGCCCGCAGCCTTACCGGTCACCAGGCCACTAGTGTTCACGCTCGCGACGTTGGCGTTGCTGCTCGCCCACGTCACGGTGCGGCCCGTGAGCGTGCCCCCTGCCGAGTCCTTGGTGGTGGCGCTGAGCTGCAACGTCTGCCCGACGCGGATACCGGCCGTGGCAGGTGAAACCTGCACCGAGGCCACGGGGACGAGCCTGACGGTGATCGTCGCGGTGGCACTCTTGCCTTCGCTGGTAGCGGTAATTGTCGCGGAGCCCGCGGCAACGCCCTTCACTGATCCATTCGCATCGATCGTCGCGACGCTGGTCGCGTTAGACGACCACGCGACTGTGCGCCCGGTCAGCGCATTGCCGGCGGAGTCCATCGGCGTCGCGGTGAGCTGCGCCGTGCCTCCGGGGAACATGCTGGCGGTGGCAGGAGTCACGACCACTGATGCGACGGGGACGTTCGACACCGTGACGGTCGCAGTGCCGCTCTTGCCTTCACACGTCGCGGTGATCGTCGCCGTGCCCGGGCCGACGCCCTTGACCAGGCCGTTGACGTCGACGGTAGCGACGCCCGTCGCGCTCGAAGACCAGGTGCCCACGCGCCCCGTCAGCGGGTTGCCTGCCGAGTCCTTGGGAGTGGCGATGAGCGGCACCGTCTGCCCCAGGAGAACGGTCGGGGAGGCCGGCGCGACCTGTACCGATGCTACGGGGACCAGCGTGACAGTGATCGTGGCGGTGCCGCTCTTGCCCTCGCTGGTCGCCGTGATCGTTGCCGAGCCCGCGCCGACGCCCTTCACCAATCCGTTGGCATCGACCGTCGCCACGGAGGTCGCGCTGGACGACCAAGCGACCGTGCGCCCGGTCAGCGCATTGCCGGCGGAATCCTTCGGCGTCGCGGAGAGCTGCACCATACCGCCCGCGAGCACAGTGGCGGTAGAGGGTGTCACAACCACCGACTTGACGGGCACACTCGACACCGTGATGGTCGCGATCGCGCTCTTGCCTTCGCTCGTCGCGGTGATCGTGGCTGTGCCCGCGCCGACGCCCTTGACCAGCCCGTTGGCATCGACGCTCGCGACGCCGGTCGCGCCGGACGACCAGGCCACGGTGCGACCCGCGAGCGGGTTGCCGTTGGCGTCCTTCGGGGTCGCGGTGAGCTGCACGATCCCACCCACGAGCACGGCGGCGGCGGGGGGGGTCACGGCCACCGACGCCACCGGAAGGCTCATTACCGTGATTGCCGCCGTGTCGGCTAGCCCGCCGCGAGTGCGGGTAGCGATCACCCTATAGGAGCCTGGCGTCTGTCCAGCCGTGTACATGCCTCCGGGGCTCATGGTACCGCCCGTCGCCGTGTACGACACGGCTACGCTGACCGAGTCGCCGGTGTTCCTGCGGGCGTAGGTCGTGAACTGCTGCGTCTGACCAGGGGCGACGACGGCCGCCTGCGGGCTGACGACGATCGCCACGATGCGGCGCTTCCGAATCCGCGCATTGCCGGTGAGCGAGCCGTCCAGGGTCGCGGTCACGACCGCGTCCGTTTCCGAAGAGTCGGCGACGTAGTACCCGAGGGGCGTGATGGTTCCCGCCGAGGCGCTCCAGCTCGCGGTGATTGGCATGCTGTCACCCGTGGCGGTGCGGCCGAACGCGGTGAATTGCTGGGTCTGGAGTGGATCGAGATCGATGCTATCCGGGGAGACGACAACCTGCGTGACAGTCGCAGGGTTGGAATCGGTGAGCGCCACCGGCTTCTCGCAGCCGAGGGCTACGAGCGCCAGCAAAGGCAGGGCGTCTTTCAGCAGCGCCAACCGGCACGACAGCTTGTGTTTGAAGGTCATGACACGGGTCTCCTCGACTAGGGCATTTGTGACACGGCGAAACGTCCCACCGAACGGATGGGCTTTTCTGCGATGGCGTGACGGTTGTCAGAGGGAGGGATCAGCGATGGCGGGAACACCGGCGCCCGCCGCGGCGTGCTGCGCGCACGCGCGGCAGTCGTCGGCGTTGTTCGGCAACGCGCCAGGCGCTGCGATAGCTTGAACGTGAACGTCATTCCTCGAGCCCTCCCGCCAGTGCTTCCCTAAGAAACGAAGGCCGCCAGCTTCGACTCGATAGCTGACTGTTCTGTCCGGGGTCGCGACTGCGCCGGCAGCATCACCGTCGCGCCGTCGCAGCGTTGCGTCCTCGCCACGTCGACACGGTAAACTCGTCGAAAGGACGGCGCAAGTTGGGGGGAATATTCGGCGCAATCCGTTCTCTTCAAGCCAGAGACCGCGTGATGTATCTCACCCGCTGCAAAAAGGGTCATGCGCTGCGCGCCGCGTTCGAGGGCATGGAATTCGCTCGACTTCCCGCGTCAATGAAGACGCTCCTCATTTGTCACCATGACGACATGCTCGATCGGATCGGCGTCGCACGCTGGCTGGCCTCGTTCTCCGAATTGGCGGGCGTCGTCGAGATCCGCGAGCCGGGCGGACGCGTGTGGCGACGCATTCGCCGCGAGGTTCGCCGGGTGGGTCTGCTGCGCTTCCTCGACGTGCTCGCGTACCGTGTGTACGAACGGCTAGCACTCGCGCGCAGCGACGCGGCGTGGCAGGCAGGTGTACTCGAGCGCTTGTGCACCACCTACCCGCCGCTCCCCGAGCGAACGCCGGTGCTGGTGACCCCCAGCCCCAACACGCCGGCGGCGGCGGCGTTCATCCGCAGCTGCGGGCCCGACATCATCCTGGCCCGCTGTAAGAGCCTCCTCAGCAAAGACGTGTTCGCAATCCCGGCTGGAGGCACGTTCGTACTGCACCCCGGCATCTGCCCGGAGTACCGCAACGCTCACGGGTGCTTCTGGGCACTCGCGAGCGGCGATCTCGACAAGGTCGGCGCGACGCTGCTGCAGGTGGACCAAGGGGTGGATACGGGACCCGTCTACGGGTACTTCGGCTATGCGTTCGATGAAGTCGCGGAATCGCCATCCGTGATCCAGCGTCGGGTGGTGCTCGAGAACTTCGACTCCATCCGGCAGGCGCTGCTCGACGTGGCCGCGGGACGGGCTTCTCGAATCGACACGTCACGCCGCGCTTCGGCTACCTGGGGACAGCCGTGGCTGACCAAGTATCTCCGCTGGAAGTACCGCGCCAGGAGGCGACGCCGTGAGGGCGCTATCGCTGCTGTACCATGACGTCGTGGGGGGGGGCGACTGGGACGCCAGCGGGTTCCCCGGTGCCTTGCCTGCCGCCTACAAGCTCGAGCGCCGGGATTTTGAAAACCACCTGAGCGCGGTGTCTAGGGTCGCCGCCCGACGTGGCACGGTGCGCGACCTCTTCCAGGCGGTGCCCGGCCCGCCCCCGGTACTCCTCACGTTCGATGATGGAGGCGCGAGTGCATACGCCTGCGTCGCCGATCTACTGGAGCGAGCGGGATGGCGCGGTCACTTCCTGGTCACTACCGACTATATCGACACCCCGGGATTCGTTACGCGGGCGCAGCTGCGCGAGCTGGTGGGACGTGGACACGTCATCGGCAGTCATTCGTGCTCCCACCCGAATCCGATGTCGCGGTGCGGCTGGGATCGCCTCGTCGCAGAGTGGACCCGGAGCGCCGCGGTCCTCGCCGACGTGCTGGGTGAACCGGTGCGGGTCGCGTCGGTGCCGGGCGGCGCGTTCTCGCGGCGCGTCGCGGCCGCGGCCGCGGCCGCGGGCCTGACCGCGCTCTTCACGTCGGAACCTACCGCGCGCTGCCGGGTCGTCGACGGTTGCCTCGTTCTGGGGCGCTTCGTGCTGCGGCGCGGCGATCCCCCGAAACGTGCCGCCGCGCTCGCCTCCGGCAACCTGCGCGCTCGGTTATCCCAGCTTGTGGTGTGGAACCTCAAGAAGATCGCGAAGGCCGTCGGCGGCGACCTCTATCCGGCGCTGTCTCGCCTGGTGCACGAGCGAGCGCGCTGACAGGGTCGCGTTGGTCCTAGTGGGCGCCTCGACGAAACAGCATGACGGGGACAGTGCGCAGCATGATCCTCAGGTCTTCGAGCGTGGACTGGCCGTGAATGTATTCCAGATCGTAGCGCACTTTGCGGCGTACGTCATCCACCGACGTATCGTATCCCTGGTTCACCTGGGCCCAGCCCGTGATGCCTGGGCGGACGCGCTGCCGGCGCTGATAGCCTTCGATCTGCTCACGCAGGTAGACGAAAATCGCGGGTTGCTCGGGTCGTGGTCCGACGATGTTCATCTCTCCCCGGAGCACGTTGAGCACCTGCGGCAACTCGTCCAGTCGGAATTTCCGCAAGACGCGCCCAACCGGCGTGATGCGCCCGTCGTCGGACGCCGCCCAAACCTGCTTTCCCGAGGTGTCGGTATCCACGTACATCGTGCGAAACTTGTACATGGTGAATTGTGCGCCACCAAGATCCATCCGCCGCCGCGAGTTGCCGCCGCTGCGCGAGAGGGCCCGCCGGTCGAGCCCGACGCGCTGCTGCGCAAACAGCACCGGGCCGCGCGACGTGAGCTTGATGAGCGCGGCAATTACCAGCATCACCGGCAGTGCGAGCACGAGGCCCAATGCGGCGATGACCACATTCAGGAGGCGTCGGCCTCGCTGCTCCCGATCTGTCGGCTGGGAGACGTGGGCGAGGGCGTGTGCGTGTGTGTGTGCGCGAGCGCGCGTGCTGACGTGGCTCGATCGGCGAACTTTGGCGGTCGTTTCCACGGCGAGCCACCTACGCAAACGCCGTGCGAGCGCCCGCACGCCGTGGCCTGTGTGTACACGCGCGCATGGTCGTCGCGTTTCGTTGCACCGCCTATGGCGCGGGGGCGTCGAGTGTGGAACCGTCGCGACGGACGCCGTCTCGCAGCGCCGAAGTGGTCCCCCGTCGCGGGCGGCAGCGATGCGTCCTCGGGCATTTTATCGCGGCGACGCAACACTGGACGCGATCGAGAGACCTCGCCGGGTAGTCGGCATGGATTTTGTCTGCCCCTCGTGCGCATATGCACTCGAGACCCGATCCCGCGCTGCGCGCGGTGGCCCTGCCTGCGGTGGCGCGCGCGATGGTCGCCAAGCTGCAGCGATTACGGGCGCATCCCATCCTGAATCCGGCGGCGTTTGAAGAATCGTGGCGTGAGCGAGCAGGTCACGCCGTCGATCCGGATCACCGGCCCCATCTCGTCGCGGCCGTCGACTGGCTCGCACGAGCGCAGGACGCAGCCGCCCAGGGCGCGGGGGACGAAAAAGGGAAGGGGGGCGTCGCCCGCGGCTACAGTCTCGCGTGGAGTCCGATGTGCGGTTCATGCGCCTGGCAACCACCGGTCCCAGGCGGCGCCGGCGAGATCATCCCGGTTCTGTACAGCGCGAGCCGACACCTGCGCCGCTCGGCGCTCGCGGATCGGGCGGAGTATGCGGCGCTGTGGGAGCTCGATTTGCAACTGCCTTCCGGTGCGATGCGCGCGAGTTGGACTGAGCGCCCCGCGCCCAGCGTTGCGAACACGGGGCAGGCGCTGCTGGACTGGCTCGCGGCGTTCCGGGAAACGGGCGCGGGAATCTTCGCAGGGGCGGCGCGGCGAGCGGCGTGGTTTCTCCTCGCTACGCTCGGCGAGGACGGAGTGTGGCGCCAAGGACGCATCCAGGACGCGAACCGGCACGCGGCGCTGTTCGACGCGCGCGCCGCGTGGGCACTGGCCGAGGCGGGCCGCCGCCTGCGGGCGCCCGAGTGTCGCGCGGCGGCGGCACGCGCGCTTCGCGCCGTGGCGCGGCAGCAACACGAGAACGGTTGGCTGCCCGAATGCTCCGGCAGCGGTCGGCAGGGCGCGCTCGCGGGCACGGTCGCCGACACCATTCGCGGGCTGCTGGAGGGGGGCCGGGTACTCGAAGATGAGGACTTGATTGCCCGCGCGGCCCGCGCGGCGGAGCGGGCGGCGCTCGCGATGGATCCCGCTGGCCGGTTCCCCGGAAGCCTTGCGTCCGACTGGCGCCCTGCCGCCTCCTGGGGCTGTCTGAGCGGCACGGCCCAGATGGCGACCATCTGGTTACGCTTGTTCGAGACCACCCGAGAGATCCGCTGGCTCGAGCCGGTGGATACGGCGTTGCGGTTTCTCAAATCCACTCAGAACCGGGTGAGCACAGACCCTGGCGTGCACGGCGGAATCAAGGCCGCGTATCCGCTCGGCGCCGAGCACGGTGCGTACCAGCTGCTGGTGTCGGGGACCGCCGGTTTTGCCGACGCCCTGCTGCGCGATGAGCGCCGCCGCGCCGGGATCGCCCCTATGGTGGCGACCGAGGCGGCGTAGGAGCTCTGAACGAGTCAGGCCGCCGCGCTGGCGGGCGGGCAGTCCAGTTCGAAGAAGAAGCGGGTTCCCCAGTTCGACCGCGTTTCCACTTCCAGCTCGGCGCCCATGGCCGTTACGAGCTTGCGGCAGATCGCGAGCCCCATGCCGGAGCTCGAGAAGTGGTGACGGCCGCCGGTTCCGGCCCCCAACCCCACCCCCCCGGCCGTCGCGACGAGGCGCACCGGCTGATACAGGCTCCGGAGCAGCGCGGGGTCGATCCCGGCCCCGGTGTCGCGCACGGAGAACTCGAGACGCCGGCCATCGAGAGGCCGGGCGGAGACCTCGACGAAGCCCGAGTCGGTGAACTTCACGGCGTTGGTGGCGAGATTCAGGAGCACGCGAGACAGCGCCCGCGCCTGCCCCACGCGTCGCTCGGGGACGGGATGGACGAGACGGATGGCTACGCCCTTCTCCTCGGCGATCGGCTGGATCATGCTACGCACCGACTCGAAGGTCTCGGCCACCGAGAACGGCCCTGGCGTGCGATCCACCAGGCGATTGCCGCCCCGGGCGAGCTCCAGCACGTCGCTGGCGGTCGCGCAGAGGCAGAGCGCCGCGCTATAGATCAGGCCCAACTGGCGACTTTGCTCCGGCGTCACCTTGCCGCCTTGGCCTTGTTGCAGGGCCTCGGCGAGAAACAGGATCGACGTGAGCGGCGAGCGCAGGTCGTGTGCAAGTTCTACCACGAGGTCGAGCCCGTTCGGGCCCGCCAGGCACGCGGTGAGATCTTGCGGCTCCGGCTCTGGCGCGGGTGTGGACCGCGGGGCCGCGGCGACGACGGGCCAGTCGAGTTGTGCGGCCGTGGCACTGGGCATTTCCAGCACTCCTCCCCGAATCACGCGACCTGTCCTTCCGAGGTGCCGGCGGTCGCTTCGACCGACGCGTCCTCCGTTTCGGGCCCTGGGTGTCCGGGCTCACGCTCGACCACCCATCCTGCCGTGGGGCTGCGCTGCAGCCCATGGCGCTCCATCAGCCGGTACAGCGTGGTCCGGTCCACCCCTGCGATGCGGGCTGCCTTGGACATGTTGCCGCTCGCGCGGTTCACCAGCCACGTCAGGTACTGCCGTTCGAACTGGGCGATCACCCGGTCACGCGCGGCGTGATAGCTCTCCTCGAGCAACGTGGAGATCAGCGACGCGGGGTTCGCTCCCGTGTCGGCCGGCGCCGGCTCGCCCGTGAGATGGAGGTCGTCGGGCCGGATCTCCGCACCTGGTTCGACGACAACGGCAACGTGCTCGATTACGTTCTGGAGCTCGCGTACGTTCCCGCGCCAGGCGTAGGCGCACAGCGCCCGCAGCGCTGCATCGGTCAGGCGAGGGAAGGGCGCGCCCTTGCGGCGATGGCGGACCCAATAGGTGGAAAGGAAGTAGTCCGCGAGCAACGGGATGTCCTCCGGCCGCTCCCGCAGCGCGGGCACGTTGATCGGTACCACCCGCAGGCGATAATACAGATCTTCCCGCATGTCGCCCGCCTTGACCGCCGCTTCGGGGTCGACGTTGGTGGCGGCGATGAACCGCACGTTCACCACGGCGTCCGTTGTCTCGCTTCCGACGCGGCGTACCACGCCGTCTTGAATGACCCGGAGTAGCTTGGCCTGGATCGGTTTCGGCATCTCGACCAGCTCGTCGAGAAACAGGGTTCCGCCGTGAGCCGCCTCCAGCAGTCCGGGTTTGTCCCGCACCGCGCCGGTGAAAGCGCCCTTGCGATGGCCGAACATCTCGGACTCGAGCAGGCCTTCCGGCAGCGCGGCGCAGTTCACGGCCACGAACGGGCGGCTGGAGCGGCGACTGTGGTGGTGGATGAACTGGGCGATCATCTCCTTGCCGCTGCCGCTCTCACCCGTGATGAAGACCGAGGCATCGGTCGGCGCGACTTTGCGGGCGAGCTCGATCGCGCGTCGGAAAGCCGGCGCGGTGCCCAGCAGGGTGACCTTGTCTGACTGCACCTGCGCCCGGTCGAGCGTCTCCTGCTGCTCGCGCGTCTCGCGCGCGACCAACAGCGTGTGGACGGCACGCCCGATCAGGACCTGGAGATGCGACGCGGAGAACGGCTTCGGGAGATAATCGAAGGCGCCTTGCCGCAGCGCCTCGACGCTCGACTCTACGCTCGGATTGCCGGTCATCACGATCACGATCGTGTCGTGATTGGTCCCGAGCGCGGCGCGCAACAGCGCCAGCCCGTCCACCTGCGACATGTAGAGGTCCACGAGCACGACGTCAAACGCCCGTCGCTTGAGCAAGTCGAGGGCATCCTGGCCGCGACTGGACACCGTCACGTCGTACCCCTCGTGCCGGAGCACCGCGGCGCAACTCTCCCGCAGGGTGTGTTCGTCGTCGACCACGAGAATCCGCACGCGGGCCTTCGCCTCCGGCCCGATCGCCAACAAGGCCGCCGCTTCGCGTCCTTCCGCCGGCTGGCCGCTGTCATGAGTCATCGGCATAGACATCAAGCCACGTCCTCGCTTACGGTCGGCCGTCTCCTACGCAGGGTTCGGGCCATACTTGTCGCGACACTGCAGCGACGCGCTTTTCCGCATGAAATGGGCAACAAATGGGGCACAAGAGGGCCAGCGCCGATACCCCTCTCGCACCAAGGTGCATCGGCGCGACGTGCACCCTTGCACTCAATTGCGGCATGGGGGCGGCCGGCTCGGCGTGGCGCGCGGTATCGGACTTGCCGTACGGCGCTGGGACGACACGCACCCGGGCGCCGCTCCGCCGCGCGCTACCAACGAGAGGTCTGCCATCCATGAGCATCAGTCGCTTACCGATTCCGCACGGCGCGCCGCCACCAGCCGCCGCGCCCCCGCCCGCACCCCCGGCCGTTCCGGGGACGTACGCCGGCTTCGCCGAGCCGGAAGGGGGGGTGGACTGGCGGCGAGTCGTGAGCGCCGTCATGCGTTTCAAGTGGCTGATCTGCGGCGTCACGTTCCTCGGGACGCTCGCGGGGTTCGGCGCTGCGCGCTTCGTGAAGCCTCAGTACGGGGCGCAGGCCACGATCTGGATCGACGCCAGCGAGCGCGAACGCCGCGCTGACGACCGCGGGCCGATCCGGCAGGGTCAGCTGCTCGATGCGCAGGCATGGGTAGACCTCCTCAAGTCGTACGTCGTGCTCGACCAAGTGGCCCGGGACCAGCGGATGTTCGTGAGCCCGAAGTCGCGCGCGGACGCGCGCTTCCTCACGACGTTCCAGACGGCCGGGCAATATCGCCCGGGGGCGTATCGGCTGTCGCTCGACGCCGACCGGCAGAGCTACACGCTCGCCACCGTCGAGGGACGCGTGCTCGAGCAGGGAAGGGTGGGGGATTCAATCGGGACCCGGCTGGGGTTTGCGTGGGCTCCGACAGCCGCGACACTCCCCCCCGACCGCGCCGTGGAGTTCGAGCTGCTGACGCTGCGCGACGCAGCGCGATCGCTGGCGGACTCGCTACGCACCGAGCTGGACCTGGAAGGCAACTTTCTCCGGATCGAGATGCGGGGCCCGGATGCTGCCCAGATCACCGCGATCGTGAACGCAGTCGCCGAACGCTACGTGCAGGTCGCGGCCGACCTCAAGCGAACCAAGCTGAGCGAGCTCACGAAGATCCTGGCGGACCAGTTGCAGCGCGCGCAGGGCACGCTGCGGAGTTCCGAGGCGGCCCTCGAGCGATTCAGGGTACGGACCATCACATTGCCCACCGATCGCCCGCCGCCGGTCGCGCTCGGCGCACCAGGCGGAGCGGGTGGTGGGGGCGGCAGCGCGAACGGCGAGGCATCTGCCCAGTTCGGGACGTTCTTCAACATGCAGTTCGACCGCGAGCGCCTGCAGCAGGACCGCGAGGCGCTGGAACGCGTGCTCGCGCAGGCCGGCGACACCGCCGGTCTGTCGCCGGACGCTCTGGCCGTGGTGGGATCGGTCCAGTCGAATCCCGACCTCGTTGGCGCGCTCGGGGAGCTGACGTCCAAACGCGCCAGCCTGCGCGCGTTGCGGTACAAGTACTCCGACCAGTATCCGCCCGTGCAACGCCTGATCGAGGAGATCACGACACTGCAACGGCAGACGATTCCGACCCTGGCGCGCGGGCTACTCGCTCAGCTCACGGCCCGCGAGGCGGACCTAGGCCGACGGCTCGGCACCGATTCGCGGACCCTGCGTGACATTCCGGCCCGGGCCATTGAAGAGGCCCGGCTACGCCGCGACGTGAGCCTGTCGGAGAATCTCTTCACCATGCTGCAGCAGCGTTATGAGGAGGCGCGGCTCGCGGAGGCAAGCACGATCCCGGACGTCCGAATCTTGGACGCCGCCGTGGTGTCGCGCCGGCCGGTACAGGACCTGGCTGGACGCCTCATCGTGATGGGGTTCTGCGGCAGCTTCGGACTGGCCGTGGTGGGCGCGGTTCTGCTCGACCGCATCGATCCCAGAGTCCGTTACCCCGATCAGGTCTCGCGCGAGATGGGATTGGCGATCCTGGGCGCGGTCCCGCACATGCGGACGCTAGCGCATGGGCGCGGTCGGGGCCGCATACCGGAAGACGTCAACCAGGTCGTGGAGGCTCTCCGGGGCGTCTGCCTGAACCTGGTATACGCCCATGGCGGGCGCGCGCCCCTGCTCGTCACCGTGACCAGCCCGGGAGCGGGAGATGGCAAATCGTTTATCGCCGCTAACCTGGCGCACACCTTTGCGGACGGCGGCCATCGGACTCTGCTGATCGATGCGGACATCCGGCGCGGCGTGTTGCACCGCCGCCTGAGCGCACGCCGCCGGCCGGGGTTGAGTGACTTCCTTCGTGGGGAGGCCCCGCTCGACGCGGTCGTTCAGGCGACGCCGTACCCCGCGCTTTCCCTCATTGGGTGTGGCACGCGGGCCTACAACGCGCCCGAGCTGCTGGGGTCGCCGAGAATGTCCGAGCTCGTCACGGGCATGCGCTCAGGCTATGACGTGATCCTGTTCGATAGCCCGCCACTCGCCGCGGGAGTCGACCCGCTCATCGTGGGCACGCTTACAGGCACGCTGGCGCTCGTGCTTCGCACGGGGTACAGCCACCGCGACGTCGCGGCGGCGAAGCTCGAGGTGCTCCAGCGGCTGCCAATCCGCCTATTGGGGGCCATCCTGAACGACGTGCCAGCTGGGGGGGCCTACCGATACTATTCCTATTATTTGCCGGGCTACGAGGCAGCAGACGAGGAGGCCGGCAGCCGGCGCGTCCCGGTCTAGGTAGGTGAGGAGGGGGGGGGCGAGGGAGTGGCGGTCGAGCTGGCTCCCTCATCGAAGCGACGGAGCCAATTGCCCGAGTCGACCCTCCCGGTTCGAACGGCGGCTGCGGCGCGCACCAGGAGATCGACGGGTTCGATCGGCGCATAGCCCACGTTGGCTACGGCTTCGTACCCGCAGCGGACGCGGATCGGGGCCGGCGGCAGGCCGGTCCCAGCGCGCATGGCGACGGTCGCCGCACTCACCGAGCCTGCTAGCCGTTCGGCCAGCCGGCGCGCGCCAGCGGCGTCCGTGCCCGGGGCGAGCACGGCGAATTCGCTCGTGCTGAGCCGGCCGATGACGTCCGACAACCGGGCTGCCGCCTTGATCGCCTGGATGCACCGTCCCAGGCTGGTGGTTCCGCCTCCTCCCGATCCCCCTCCCGCTGCTCCTTCCTCGGCTTCAACCGGCTCGAGGTCGAGCGCCAGAACGATGCAGGCGAGCGGACCATGCTCCCGGAACGCCTGCGATCCCAGTTCGCGTGCCCGCCGTGCCAGCCCCTGCCGGTTGTAGAGCCCGGTCACAGGGTCGAGCAACCCATCGGTACGGGCCCGGTCCGCGTCGAGCTTGGCGTGCACATACGCGCCGATCTTGAGCAGGATTTCATCCGCATCGTGAGGGGGAGCGATGCACTCCCACGCACCGGCTCGCAGGGCGTTGAGACGCTGCGCCCGCGTTGCAGGGTCGCGGATCGTCATCAGTATCGGGGTGCTGCTCGAGACGCGCGGATCGGCGCGGAGCGTTCGGCAGAGCTCGACACCGGGCATGTCCGGCAGCTCGGCGTCCACGAGAATCACGTCCGGCTCGGTAGCCCGGGCGCGCTCCAGCGCGTGCTGGCCGGACCGCTCTTGCAGCACGGCGTACCCACCGCTCTCGAGCAGACCCCTCAGCCAACGCGTTGATTCCTGACCGTTCCCGGCCAGGAGCACCAGTGGCAATCCGCCCTGCGGCATTCGCTCAGTCATCACTGTCCCCGTTGGCCCACACTGGAACTGCAAACCCGGGGCCGCCGCGGGTGATGCCTAACATTGAGCGCCGGCGATCTCCGGAGCGGCGCTGCGGCGCGGCGGGTTGCCGCGCGGGCGCAACGCCGGAGGCTCGGCGGTGTGGCGTGTCGCGGCGTCCGGCGGGGAGGTAACCCGTTACCGCACTGGCCGATAACGGTGAGTGCGACAGCGGTGTGTGCTCCCGGGCCTCAAACTTGAAGTGTGCAGGCACGACCTAGCGTCGTTGAATATGCCCTGCAAGGACTGTCGCACACGGAGCAACGAGGGGACCACGCATGCGCGAGGCGCGCGGCCCGGACGGGCAGCGACGAGCGAGCGCTGTGGGGCGCCGCTGCTCGCCTTGCCCGCGGGGGGGGTCGGCGTGGTCGATGGCACGCTCGCCCAGCTCGCGCGCTTCGGTCTCGCGATCACTGGCGCACCGCTGTTGGAACCCAAGCGTGAGGCATCTGAGCAATGTGCGGGATCGTAGGGTACGTCGGCCCCAGGGCGGCGGTCTCGCCGCTCGTGGAGGGCCTGAGCCGACTGGAGTACCGTGGCTACGACTCCGCCGGCGTCGCCGTGCTGAACGGCAAGGGCGTGGAGACCCGGAAGCTCGCCGGACGAATCGCCGGACTCCGCGACCTGCTCGAGCGGATGCCCGTGCATGGGAGCTGCGGCATCGGTCACACGCGGTGGGCGACGCACGGCGCACCCACTGAGCGCAACGCGCATCCCCATACCGACTGTACCGGAACGATCGCGCTGGTGCATAACGGCATCATCGAGAACGCGGACGTGCTCCGCAAGCGGTTGGAGCAGGATGGGCATGTGTTCGTGACCGACACGGACACGGAAACGCTCGTCCACCTCATCGAAGAGTCGCCCGGTGCGACGCTCGAGGAACGGGTTATCGCCGCGTTGCACCACGTCGAGGGGACCTACGGTATCGCTGTGCTGGCCGAGGCCGATCCCCAAAAAATCGTCGTGGCGCGGCGTGGCTCGCCGGTCCTGCTCGGCGTCGGTGATGGGGAATTCCTCGTGGCCTCGGACGCGAGCGCCGTGCTGGGGCATACGCGGTCCGTGGTCTACCTGAACGATGGCGACGTGGCGGTGGTGACACCGGCGGGCTACCGCGTCCTCGACGGGGACGCGCGCGAGCAGGAGCGCTCCATAGACGACATCGAGTGGGATCTCGACGCGATCGCGCTCGGTGGTTACCCCCACTTCATGCTGAAGGAGATCTGCGAGCAGCCCGAAACCGTGCAGAGCACGTTGCGGGGGCGGCTGCTCGTGGCGGAGGGGACCGCGCGTCTCAACGGCTTGAAGCTCACGCCGGAGCAGTGTCGGGCGATCCGGCGCATCGTGATCGTGGCCTGCGGCACGTCGTGGCACGCGGGGCTCGTGGGGCGTCACGTGCTCGAGGAGCTGGTCGGCATCCCGGTCTCGGTCGAGTATGCGTCGGAGTACCGCTACCGGCAGCAGCTCCACGTTCCAGGGACCGTGACCATCGCGATCTCGCAGTCGGGCGAGACGGCCGACACGCTGGAGGCTCTCCGGGCCGCGAAGGCCGCGGGGTCCACCGCGCTCGGTCTCGTCAACGTCGTCGGCTCCACGATCGCGCGGGAGGCCGACGGCGGCATCTACCTGCACGCGGGTCCCGAGATCGGGGTCGCGTCGACCAAGGCCTTCACGTCGCAGGTGGTGGCGCTGCTACTCCTCGGGCTGCACCTGGGGCGCCAGCGCGAGCTGCCGGAGGCGGAAGGCCACCGTTTGGTCGCCGAGCTGATGCGGCTTCCGGAGCTGGTGGCTCGAACGCTGACCGTCGAGCCAGCGGTGCGAGCGCTTGCCGAACTGTACGCGGACGCCCGGAACGCGCTCTACCTCGGTCGCGGGATCAACTTCCCGGTGGCCCTCGAAGGCGCGCTCAAGCTCAAGGAGATCTCGTATGTCCACGCCGAGGGGTATCCGGCGGCCGAGATGAAGCACGGACCGATCGCGCTGATCGACGAGAACATGCCGGTCGTGTGTCTGGCGCCCAAGGACGCCGTCTACCCGAAGGTGATCTCGAACATGCAGGAAGTGAAAGCCAGGGGAGGCCGCATCATCGCGATCACGAGCGAGGGGAGCGGCGATCTACGCGGTCTCGCGGGCCACCAGATCGCCGTACCGGCGACCCCTCCCCTCCTCGCGCCGGTGCTGACGGTCATTCCGCTCCAGCTCCTGGCGTACCACATCGCCGTGTTGCGTGGCTGTGACGTGGATCGACCGCGCAACCTGGCCAAGAGCGTGACAGTGGAGTGATGCCCATGAACGAGAAAGTGATGGTGTGCCTCCTGGCGCTGTTAGTGGCGAGCCCGCTGGCGG
>Ga0066709_100001573_pt1 | contig 15331 bp, 12 predicted proteins | sample GraSoiAngelo_158_FD_79665 | JGI IMG/M metagenome (GOLD analysis project Ga0066709, IMG submission 79665) | Grasslands soil microbial communities from the Angelo Coastal Reserve, California, USA - 14_1009_16_30cm | ecosystem: Environmental > Terrestrial > Soil > Grasslands | place: USA...
GCCGCTTCGTACACGCCCGCGCCGAACGGATCGTCAATCATGCCGGTGAAGATTACGCGATCACTCAGTCCCATCGACGCTGCCTGTTCGAGGTATTCGTTACGGCGCTGACCATCGCCCACCAGGACAAATTGAATATTGCGATCTTGCGCGGTGACTAGTCTCGCCACTTCAAGAAAATCCGCGATACCTTTCTCAGGTATCAACCAACTTACCTGCGTAACGATCGCTCGGCCGGCGGGGATTGAGTAGCGCTGCCGAAACGCAAGAGCACGTTCTGGATCAAGTTCGGTGCGCGATAGATCGACACCGTTATAAATCATCTCGTGACGATTGCGTGGCAGTAGCCCGACCGAAGTCATGCAGTCATATCCGTAGCGGCTGACGCAGATGATCTTGTCGAGCGGACGAATAAGTGTTCTGGCTGCGGCTTGTTTCCAAAGCGGCGCAGCGGCCGCCACATATCCCGCCGGCCGCGAATGATGATCGGTAAACAGAATCTTTTCAACTGAGCCAAGACGCGCGAGCCACGGATAAAGCGTCAGAAAGCTCACAAAGTGCAGATGCAGGATTTCCGGCCGGTGCTTGCGTAACAGTCGCATGAGATCCCAGCGCGTGCTCCAGGTACCATTCGTTGAGTTCTCAAGCACCTCAAACGTGTTGTTGGGCAGATCCAGAAAGCGCCGAACGTCGTCAGTCGGTTTGCTGAGAAAACACAGGACGCTCTGCCAATCGCGCCCGGCAAGTTGACGCGAAAGCTCGCGCGCGAATGTCTCCGTCCCACCGATGCGCACGGGCTTAACACCAAAGACTGAAAGGACAGTAGGCATAAATAGTCGCTAGTCAGCGGTCAGTTGTCACGATTGGTGCGCAGCGCAGGGATCGATTGCGTCAGTGACGATTCATTGCGCGGGCTAATTTTCTCTGCAATGACTGTCCCTGAAGCTGCATTTTGAACAACCCGTGAACAATTCGATATGACAGGGACGGTTTTTCTTTTCGCTCGAAGGCATGCTGAAGATTCGTCTTGTTGCCAAACCCGAGAATACGCCGGTCTTCATCGGAGAGATCGCCCAGGAATGCTGCGTTCAATAGGAGTGGATGATAGCGATAGTAGTTGATGTCCTCAGCCTGCAAAGGCACGCGCGGATCGTGATAGTTGTAGAAGATCGCCTGGCGCGGTTCGAGCATTGGTACACCCTGGCGATGAATGCCCGAAGTATCAAACAGAAATGCAGTGCCGGCTGAACCCTTAATCTCAGTGATTTGCGATTGGGCCAGGTAACTTAATTCGGCGGCCGGTACCTGTCTCGGATGATGTTTGCCTTGACTGCCTTTGATGAAATTGAAAGCGCCACTCCGCACGTCCGTGAGATACATCGCCAGTTTAACTTCGCGATGAATCACGGTCCCAGAGCTTTGATCGTACCAGGCATCGCCATGCCAACCGTGAAAATCACCTCTGGTCGGCAGCGACTTCCAACCTTTTGCCTCTGTCAATTCATATTGCGTTCCGAGGTAGCTCGTCAGAATCTGTTTGATCAAAGGGTGAACTGCCAGATCGACAAGTCCCTGATCAAGCAAGAGTACGTCCTCGACCATGTGACGATAGATCTCGATCTGCTGGTAACCGTCAAAGTTATTCCAACGCGGCCGTCGCAGGCGCGTGGCAAAAGCTTCTTGCATGCCGCGCAGTTGTCGGCACGTCAGAAGATTCGGCAAAAGAACTATCCCATCCGTTTCCAGATAAGAGACCAGCCGATCGACATGAGCGGGATGCCAGGTGACTTTAGCTTCAAAGTCTGACGGCACGGGCGGGGGAATTTCGTTGACGTTTAGCATCAGAAAACAATCGGGGGGTCAGTAAAGCGGCAGCAGAAATTCGTTAAGTCTTTGATACTCTTCTTCGAATTGTCCGTAAACGTCGGGTTCGGCGTAGCGCAGGTTCGGAGCGTTTTTCTTCGCGATAATGTCTCGGGTCCAGGGCAGGCCGCGCCGTCGCGACATTTCCGAGAGTACTTCGTTAATTCTCCCGGTGGCATTGGCATAGCCGGCGTTTTCGATCGCCCAGCCGCGCGGATCAAACTCTTCAGAGTGTTCCAGAACGTAAACAATTGAGTCGGCAAGTTCATCATCATCTGCCAGTAATCCGGTTCGCACATTCACGTGATCGAGATTGATCCCGCATTGATGTCGATAGACGATGATCGGCGTGCCGCAGAACATGCTTTCGTAAATCGCTTTGTTCGCGCCTTCGCGATGCGACAACAGCAGAGAGACTTTTGAATCTGCTACGACGCCCGCGACTTGCGAATGGGGAACGTCCTCGTGGATCGTACACTGGCGCTCCAGATCGTATTCGTGCAGGAGTTGGTCAATCTGTTCGCGCGTCCATCCCATGTTGTAACCAACCAACGCAATGCGCAGTCTTAATCCGCGCTCCTGTTTCAGGTTTGAAACGGCGCGAAAGAGAACTTCATGTCGCTTCAATGGATCCCAGGCGGCAACCATTACGACATCATAAGTTGCATCTTTGTCCGCGGGTCGCGGGCGGAAAATCTTCGGATCGCCCCATTCTCCGGCGCCGACTCGAACGGGCGTCAGATTTGTGCGGAGGTGTGCGATGAAATCGAAGTCGGCAGCGCGCGGAGCTTGCACCACCACATCGAGATCCGAACCGAGGTAGAGAAAAAACCGCGCGTCCTGATAACCCCAACTGCTGGGCTCAAGTATCAGCATGTACTGAGCGGCCAGCGCCGCGAGATCGAACATCGCCGGCATCGCCAGAATTGTCTCGCTGTACTTGATCAATATGGCCCCACGCTCGCCGGTTCGCCGGTCATAGGACTTTAGAATTAGCAAATCGCCCTGCCGCTCCGGGTCATCATCATTCGGATAGCGCAGGCGAACGCGGTGATTAGGAGCGAACGAACCGTAAACGTTTCTGAGCTCGCGTGCCTTTTCCGAATGAATGAATTCCAGGCGCAAACGATTTTCAGCCGCCGGCATTAACCCACCGTTGCGATAACAAGTTTCCTCAATCAGTTCGTTCAGCCGATTCAGCCGGGCTGTGCCAAATCGCTCTTCGCCCATTTGCTTCCGCAGATGTAACAACCGGGCGGTCGCCTCGTACGCCTGTCCGCGAGACCGCGCCGCGCGTGATTGCATATCCATCCACGAAGCATATGGATACTGAAGCGCGCGCGATTCGTAGAAGCGCTCTTTCAGCCATTCGGACATTTGCGCGGAAAATGGTTTCGCTTGTGGTGGACGCGCGCTCACGCAGCTTTCTCCTTTTTGCGTCGCCGCGGCAGCGCGGCCGAAATACCCGTCAACCAACTCTCAAACTCGATTGATGAAAGCTGCGGATTGTCGAGAACTCTTGGCAGCAGCAGCGCATTTGAAGTTGGTGATGCGAAGCCAATATCGCAGGTGGTGGCCGAAATGATTCCTGACTCCCGCAGCCAGGGAAAGAATGCGGGATCGTGAACGCCTGACGGATAACAAAAATGTAGAGGTCGCCGACCGGTAATTGCCTTAATGCTCACCCGATTGTCTTCAATTTCGCGGAGAAAAAGTTCACGGTCAATGGGCGTGCGATGACGGTGGGTGTGTAATTGAATATCGGCGCCGTCGGCCGCCAGTTGCTCCACTTCATCAGTGGTCAAATTGTGCATGACGCGGTATTCGATTAGAGCAGCGTAATCGATATGTAATTGCGCTGCTAACGACGCGAGCAACGAGTCCTTCGCTTCTGCCGACAATTCTTGCTCCCGCGCGAAGCTCTTGATTTTATTGAGCGCTATTTGCTGGGCATCCTGAGTGAGCAGATCTATTTTCAAGTCTTCTTGCGTAAGTGTCCCTAGATCGACCGTATTGTTACGACCTTTCCACAGAAGATATGAACACATCAGATCAAATACCGGTCGGTTGTAATGAGTGTAGAACGTCGTCAGATAAAGCGTGGCGGGAAACTCGAATTCTTTCAGCAGCGGAAATGCCTTTCGCGAAAAATCGGACGTGCCGTCATCGAAAGTTAGTGCGACAGCTCGATCCGGCAAATCGTTGGCGTAAAGTCGTTCGACAGCTTCGCCGAGCGTTAACACGGTGCTATTCGATCTCTTCAGTTGTGTCAACCTGTTCCGAAAGACGTCGGCCGGCATGAACTGTGAACCATTCCAAAGGTGTTCGTCCGTCAGCGAGATTCCGTGATATGCAAGAATCAGCAGGCGTTGACGTCGCCAGCGGCTATTGTGAACCGCCGCTGAAATTCCCGACGTCTTCAAGGACTGCAATGTTGCTTGCTTCAATTTCTTTAGCATTTTTCTGACAGAACCTCAGGCAACAGATTCGCGCTGCCGCTTGAACATCAACAGCGCCATTTCTTTTAGATTTCGCATGGCCGTCCTTCCCGCGGGAAGCGCTGCGAAAACGAGGAAGGAAACGAGGAGAGTAACGCTGAGGGCCACACTCAAACGAGCGATCAGGTTGGTAGAAGCTGCTAACCACGGCCGGCAAATCAGAAGTGCTGCGAGTGAACACAACGATGCGCAGACTGCCGGCGCGATCGTGCGATAAAAGTCCGACGCGTGCACCGGTCCCCTTCGTCCGACCCACCAAAACAAGAGCGGTGTCGTAATGCAAACATCGGTGGTAGCGTAAGCTGTGGCTACTCCCATTGCGCCCCATCGTAGACCTGCAAGGATCGAAATAACTGCGATGCCGCCGCTGATAAAACCCCAGTGCAGCAACTCACGCGCTCGCCCCTGTGTCGTAAATAACCACGGGGCCGTCCTGGTCACCGGTTGAATTAACGCTGCGACTCCGAGCAGCATAAAAATGCGTGAGGCCTCGCGCCACTGTGGCCCAAGCAGCACCAACACCAGCCAATCGGAAGATGCAATCATGAACATGATGGCGGGCATCGTAATCATTGCGATTTTCTCAACGATCCTGAGGTAGGCCATGCGATAACGATCAGGTGAGTCGGTCAAACGACTGAGTGCGGGCACAGCGACTGAGACGAGTGGGTTATTGATTTGAGCCATTGGCATCAAAAGCATTTGATATGCGCGTGAGTACACACCGAGCTGGTACGCACCCCAGAATTTTCCAATCAACGCGTTGTCGAGATTGCGCGCAAAATAATTTGTAAAGTTGTAGCCCGTGAGATTGCCGCCATATGACAGCATCGAACGAACGCCTGTATGGCGCGCCGGTAAACCTGGTCGCCACCGGCACGTGCTCCAGACGCCGACTACTGTCGCCAGCGTCATCACCAGTTGATTGATGACTAGTGCCCAGTAACCGGCCCCGTACACCGCGGCGACGACCGCGGCGGCAAGACCCACTGCGATCGCCGTAATCTCGATTATCGCGATTGCGGCGAAACGCATCTGCCGGGAAAGGATTGCTTCATGTTGAATATTTAGCCCCGTCAGAAAAATTGAGACTGCGTAGCAGGCAGTAATTGCGAGCACCCGAGGCTCCTGGTAAAACCACGCGAGGGCCGGCCCTGCGGCAATAGTCGCCAACATGATTGCGGCGCTCATCGCGACGTTGATCCAGAACAACGTGCTAACCTGACGATGATTGAGCGTCGCCCACTTTACAGTGGCTGTTGCTAATCCGAGATATTGAAACATGCTTACGAAATCGACCAGCACCACGACCATGCCGATCAATCCGTAATCTCGCGGTGTTAGCAACCGCGCCAGCAGAATCGTTGAGGCTGTGCGGATCGCGAAACGGACGACCTGCGCGGCGAAAGTAATCGCGCCGCCGCGCGCTGATCGCGCACCCAGATCTTTTTGCAGGTGATCTGTGCGGAAGTGGTGGTCCGTAACGGCGAACTGCTGGTGATTCGAGGTTTCGGGAAGCATCGGAATGCGTGTCTGACAGATTGGATGGCGAGGTCGAATGACGTTCGGAGGATGGCGAAAGAGCCACGAACATTATACAGGATGAAGCAGCCTTACAACCCACGATTTTTTTTGAAAGAATGAGGAATTTTCTTCGAAATCAGGGTGTTTTTATTTAGAATCAAGTTTGATGACTGGAGTTCGTTGGGCGACAGGAAAGAGAGAGAATCACGCACCTGAAGCATCAACTGGTCGGCCAGAGACTTTCTGATCACAACATGCGCATTCTGCAAATTGCTCCGAGACTTTGCTGGCCCCTGGATACCGGCGCCAAACTCCGCAACTATCACCTTGCCCGGGTACTCGCCAAGCGAGCTTCTGTTTCCCTGCTGACCTTTGCTGATCGCGACCAATCTGTTTCTGAGCTAGAGAGGTTTTATGATCAGGTCGTGACGGTTCAGCATGTTCGGGGCTATACATTCTCCAAGTTATTTCACGGAGCGATTGGAAGCACGCCGCTGCCGGTGCTCAATTACACGTCAGTCGTCATGAAGGACAAGCTCGCGCGTCTCCTCAGTGAGCAGCAATTTGACGTAGTTCAGATCGAAAGCGTCCATCTGATCAACTACCTCCCTGTTATTCACGCGGGGCCCAATGCACCTCTCGTTGTCTGTGATTGGCACAATATCGAAAGCGAATTGATGAAGCAGTATGCCGAACGCGAACAAAATCTTTTTCGAAGAACCTACGCCCGTAGAACAGCACGCTTGATGGGTAACATCGAGCATCGCGCGCTGAACGCATTCGACGCGCATATTGCCGGGAGTGAGCAGGACGCGAAGAGGCTTCGCTCGATCAATCCACGAGCCGGCGTTCATGTTATCGAGAACGGCGTCGATACTGCATGCTACATTCAGTCTGACGGCGCAAGCGGTAATCAATCAGCGCGCAACAGAATTCTATTTGTGGGATCGATGGATTATCACGCGAATATCGATGGAGCCGTCAATTTTGCGCGCGATATCTGGCCGCAGTTGCATGCTCGCAGACCTCAATTAGTTTTCACGATAGTCGGTAAAGATCCCGATCCGCAAGTTCGCGAGCTCGAAAATGTTGACGGGGTCGAAGTCACTGGAACGGTTGATGACGTTCGGCCGTTTTATCGTGAAGCGGTGGCGTCAATCGTTCCGCTCCGAGTTGGGGGCGGCAGCCGTCTGAAAATCCTTGAAGCGATGGCCGCGGGTGTGCCGGTGATTTCTACCGGTCTTGGCGCTGAAGGCTTGGAAGTAAAGCATGCTGAGAATATTTTGATTGCTGACCAGCCGACAGAATTCGTGGAAGCAATCGCGAGCGTCATCGAGAATGAGGATTAGAGGCGACACCTTATCAGCGCCGGTCGCGCTTTAGTTGCTGAACGTTATGACTGGGAGAAGCCGGGAAACGCGCTCCTCGCAATTTATGATAGTTTGGTTGAAAAACGAACCGTAGCCGGAGTTTAGACGCGCGGTTCGAAGCAGGCGATCGTGCGGTTCTAACGGGTATTGTCGATCTACATTGGAATCAACCTTCAAATTTCTTTCACTCGTTGAAGCGACCACCATCAATGCCGTCGCCAAGAACATCTTCGAATTTTCACGCTCAGCGCGTGAACTGAACGAGAAGACACGTGACTTTCCGGCGATCGATGATTTGATCGTCACCTTCAGGCGTCAACGTCCCAACGATCAAATCCCCAATGAATTTGTTAGATCCGCCGGCGAGCTTGGGCTTCACCTTCAAGTTATCCCGGAGCGCAGACGCTTTGATCTTACTGTCATCCCCGCCCTGCGCAGAATAGTCGAAGAAACAACGCCTCAGCTGATCGTTACGCATTCCGTGAAGTCGCATTTTCTGTTGTGGCGTTCGCGATTATGGCAAAGATATCCCTGGATTGCTTTTCATCACGGGTACACCACAACCGACCGAAAGATGCGTGTTTACAATCACCTGGATCGCTGGTCTTTGCCGAAAGCCGATCGACTGGTTACGGTGTGCAATGCTTTCGCGCGAGAGCTGGCCGGAACTACCCGCGTACCAATCGAAAAAATTGCGGTGCGACACAATTCCGTTCGACCGCAACCGCCGCCCGCGGCTGAGGCAGTACAGAATCTGAGAACGAGTTTAGGAATTGCAGATCATGAACGTGTTGTGCTTGCGGTCGGTCGTTTATCGCGTGAGAAAGCACAGATCGATTTGATTTCGGCGTTCAAGCTCATGCGAGACAACAATCCTCAGCTCAAAAGCAAAGTGGTCATCGTTGGCGACGGTCCTGAGCGAGCAACGCTGGCAGCGGCTGTACGATCCTGTGGGTTCGAAAAGGACGTTGTTTTTGCCGGCCAACAATCGGAGGTGCGGCCATATTATGCAATGGCTGAAGTGTTCGTTCTGCCGTCGCACAGCGAAGGCTCACCAAAGGTTTTGTTGGAAGCGATGGCGGCTGACGTTGCGATCGTAGCCACTACAGTCGGCGGCGTTCCCGAGATGATCGAAGACAACCAGAGCGCATTATTGGTTCCCGCGAATAATCCGTCAGGACTTTCGGCTGCTATCTCTCGTTTGTTAACCGACGACGATCTCGCTGGGCGGCTAACATCGAACGCTTCGGCGCTGGTTGTCAATCGGTTTTCACCCGAGGAATACGTTCGGTCATTAATGAAGATTTATCGTGGGGTTGCTCAGCGCGAGAAGATCGCCAGTTGATCGGGGCCCGTCAGTAATTCCACCAGTAATACGCCATCTTCGCGTACTCACCTGCGACCACCTTCCAGCCCCAGCGACGCCACCACCATGACCACGGCGAAGGTGTTTGCCATCCCGGCGGCGGACCATCGATGCCAATTTCGATCCCGCTGCCTGCGCACGCATGCCGCATGGACCAAAGCGCGCGTCGCGAATGATACGCGGAAGTCACAACGAGCAGGCGCTTCATTTGGTGTGTGGTTGCATACTCGCGTAATTCCAAACTCTCTACGTAAGTTCCCGTCGCAATTTCGGGAACAACCTGGATCTTTTGCGGCGGTACGCCACCTTCGCGCAATTCTCGCGCAGCCAATTCATAGAAATATGGATTCCGTTCTTCGGCGCGGTTCCAGCCGCTGATCAAACTGTCATTCGTGAGAATGATGATCGGCCCACGCGCATCTCGATACAGTTTTGCCGCCCAATCCGTCCTTTCGATGAAAGTGGAAGAGCCGCTAAAAACGACGATCGCGTCGGTGGAATTCAGATCAACTTTGACGATTAATAGTTGCGCGGCAGCCCAGGCGACGAAAGGCCAGGCAGCGATGGCGAATAGCAAAAGGATTAACAAAACGCGCCATCGCTTCGTTGATATTTTCGCCCGCGAAGGTTTCAAGAACCACGCCCTCCCTAATGGTCGGGCTACTGCCCCGCTAACCACGATTCCTCATGAACTTTTCGTGGCAGCCGCTTTCGCGCTGAGAGCAATTCGTCGTAAAGCTCGAGCGTGTTCTGCAAATGCTTTTCAGCAGAGAATTCTGTTTCGACTATCGCTCTGGCATGTTCACCCATCGCGCGCGCGTCTGCCGCGGTAAGAAGCTGCATGATTCGTTCGGCCATCGTCACGTCATCGCCGGAAGTAACCAAACATCCTGTTTTGCCTTCGACGACCGCCTCGCGCGCGCCACCGACGTCAGTTGCCACAACCGGAAGACTGGCCGCCATATATTCGAGAATCGCGTTGGCGAATCCTTCTGCCTTCGAGCTAAGCACGCCAATGTCGGAAGCGTACAGCAAAGTAGCAATATCGTCGCAGCGACCGACAAAGAAAACATCTTTCCCAATACCGAGTTCCTCCGCCTGGTTACGCAGACCTTCCATCAATGCGCCTTCTCCGGCAACTATGAACGCCGCATCAGGCACCCTGGCGCGAACTCGCGCCGCGGCGCGCAGGAACGTCGGATGGTCCTTCACGGGGTTATGCAGGTTCGCAACGATGGTAATGAAGCGCCGTCCTTCCGGCAGACCAAACTTCGCGCGCGCTGTTTCACGGGTCAAGCCCGGCACGATTCTCACTCGATCGAGATCGAGTCCGTTGTAATGCTGCACGATCCGTCCAGGGTTGACGCCTTCCCTAATCAACTGGTTTCGAACCACCTGGCAGTTAGCGATGACGCGGTGGGCCAGGCGAAACGCTGCTCGCTCGGCACGCTTTTGCATGGACGTGCGAAAGCCGTCCGTCTCGCCTTTAGAGGTGATGCGCGCGGGCACGCGTGCCCAAAATGAGCCCGTCATTCCAAAGACGTTCGTATAGAAGCAGTGAGTATGAACAACGTCAATTTTCTTTTCTTTGAGGAAATGCGCTAACCTCCGAAGCTGCCTAATAAAATTGAGATCGTAGAAACTGGTGAGCGCGTATTCGGAAATTTCTCCGAGCCTGAGTCGATCGGCATCAGCACGCAAAGAGCCACGATCCTGCAAACATGCCAGGTGCACCCGACAATCGCCACTCTCGTGCAATTGCCGCAAGAGTTGCAGCGCCTGACGCTCGCTGCCACCCTGCTCAAAACTATCGATGATAAATAAGACGTTCGGTTTCATCCGCCGGCATCTCAACGAATCGGTTCCCAATGTGCGTACCGTTCGCCACGCACGAACTTGTAGAAAGCGATTACTGATGCGACATTGGCTAGTACGAAGTACTGTGGCAGCGCGAGTACGCGGCTCCGCACGCCTGCGCGTTCGAGTGCCCACGCCAATAGCGCGCTACCATAACAAGCGAGTTGAACAGCCAAAATCGCGCGATAAAACGGAGAATTAAACGCCAGTGCTGCTGACGCTCCGCACAATGTGACAAGGAAAAATGGCACGAGGTAACGCATGACTTTGTGCGAGAGAAGTTGCACCGCATAAAAACCACTGCGGAACGGACTGAGCATCGCGCGGTGGCGCCATAGGTCGGTAAATGTTTGCGCGATCACGCGCACCCGCATCTTAAACTCTGCATCTGATCGCCGATTTGTTTCTTCCATGCATATGGCATTTGGCTCGTAAACAGCGCGCAGTCCCTGCTCGACCATTTTCGTCGCAATAATGAAGTCACTGCAGGCTTCTCGATAGAGCGGCACATAAGCGGATCTCCGAACGGAGTAAAGACACCCGGACGCGCCAATCAAAGAGCTTGCCCGACTTTCATGTCTCTTCAGGAACGTTTCGTAACTCCAATATGATTGCGCACCACGTCCAACTCGTGAGTTACTCGAATCGAAGTAAATCAAGCGGCCGGCCACACAACCGACGCTGGCATCAGCAAAATTCGGCATCAGAGCACGCAGCACGTTAGCCTGGTATAGGCTGGTTGCGTCGGAGAAAACGATGATCGCGCCGCGCGCGATTTCAACTGCTTCGTTTTGGGCTGAAGTTTTACCCAAACGTTCCGGCTGACGATGAAGACGTACACCGCGCGCACCAAAATCGCGCGCGATCTGATCGGTGCGATCTGTGGAACAGTCGGAGCTGACAATTATTTCGAGAAGCTCGCGCGGATAATCGAGCGCCAAAGTGTTCTCGAGTTTAGCAGCGAGCACGCGCTCTTCGTTGTAGGCCGTAATGATGATTGTTACAGTTGGCTGATATTCATCGCGTCGAACGCTTTTCGGTCGAACGGTGCTTACTAAAAGCAGTAACAATGAATAGCCGGCATAAGTGTAGAAGAGCGCCGCTGCGCTCGACCACAAAATTATTTCTGCCGCTCTCAAAATCACTTTGTTAGCTGTTGAGGAGGGCTGCACGCCGATCGAGCACAACTACTTTTCCCGGTTTCGTCCTCATACATTCGCCGCAAGCTCACGGCGAAACCTACCAGATAGAAGACGTACCACGTATACGCAACAGATAGAAAAAAACTCGCGACCATGTAGGCAATCAAGGACGCCTCGAGACCGACAGCCAGGTAATAGAAATGCGAATTGGCGCGAGCCTCGAAAGTTTCACGGGCAATCTTTCCTAGTCTTCTGAGTGGCGAGAATATGAACATCGTGTAGCAAACCAGCGCAGCCAGGCCCATTTCGCAGGCGACCTGGGTGTATGAGTTATGCGTCACGAGGCCACGATATGACATCTCTGGCTGATAATTTCCCATTCCGATTCCGAGTAAGGGGTGACGAAGAGCAACGTAAAGCGAGCGGAAAAGTTCGCCGCGACGAAAGTCAGCTGAACCACCAGGATCCAAACTGGGAAAGAAGATCGAGAGCAGGCGGACGCCGTATTTGTCGGGAGCAAAAACAACGATCGCTCCGGCAAGCGCAGTGATCGCCAGGATGATTCCGACTCGATGGCGTGGCCCAACCTTAAAAGCGATAAAGATTAGGACGACGATCATTGCAATGAATGCGCCCCGGGAGTACGAGAGTACGATTGCTGCGACCATGACTGCTGCGCAAGCCGCGTATAACAGTCTGGTAATTACGCCGTGCGTTCCAAACAAAAGCGCGATCGTGATTGGAAGAATCGTAACTACGTGCAATGCCATGTCGTTCGTGTTACCAAATATGCCGTTGCCGCTTCCGGTCACCCGATACCCGTCCGGGCCCAGCAGGCCCTGGCGGTACTCGTTTATTGCTCCCACGCTGAGCCAAACACCTGCGGCGAGTGCGAGAACGAGAAGGGCACGTAGGCGAGCTTTGGTTCGGCATACGTTCACCAACACGATAAACATCACAATGCACCGTATGAATGTGCCACTAAATTCCTGCCAGGCCTCGGATCGATTGATGGCGAAGGGAATCGACAGCAGACCAGCGAGGCAATAAAGCAGAACGAGGTTTACCTCTCGCGGGCGGGCTGTCAGGTTTCCTTCGAGGGCCAATTGCGTCGGAATATAAGATGCAAAAGCCACGAGCGCGACAATCAAAGCAATCGACGCTGTAACCGGCGATGGATAAAATTCTCCCGGCCTGGCATACAGAATCGCTGTAAAAAGAAAAAGCGCCGCGTGGGAAAAGTAGTGACCCGTCTTCACCGCGCCAGGATCAGCAGTCGAGTTAGCGCTGAGGGCCAGTTTGCGTTCGCCGATCTTCGCCGATTGAACTTCATGAATAACGGCGACCAGGTCACCCTCGAACCCTGAGGGATTAATGATTTCGGTTTGATGACTTGACCGCGTCACCGGCTCGTAATCATTTATTTGTGCTCGCCTCAACATCTGAATTCTTAGCCTAATAAACAAATAGAAGCGCAGGGCTACTGCGCTTCTACATCTTCAATCGCATCAGCAGGTTCAAAGACGCGGGCGAATTAAACGGCCACGGCCTGGGTATCGGTCGGCACCAGCGTGCGCACTCGCTCGCGCAGAGCCAATTCGAATTGTCGTGCTTCCTCGACTTCCTTGAATGACAGCGCGCGCAACTCCTGCTCAATGCGGCGGCGGTAATCGGAGACCAGAGAGTCAGAGACACCGAGAGTGGCGGCAACTTCCAGTTGGGTTGAATGATCAGCGCTTAGGTAACAATGCCATAACACGCCTAGCATGCGATTGTATTGCTTGGCTTTACCGCGCACGTTGGCGCGCAGATTTTTTAAGAACTTGTCGACTGAGCCGGCTGCCTCACGCTCAGATTCGTGCCGCAACAAACGCTGCTCCGGATTCTCACGAACGTCGGCAGGATCAATGTGAGGACCTTCTGAGTCACCTTCGTCTCCGCCAAGTGGAACGAGATAGATGTCCATTACCGGGAGTCGCGACATCACCAGACTACGCAGGCTGCGAACGTCCGCGGGTCCATCAATCGCATCGAGAACAGAGATGATCAGATCCTCGAGGTCCGAATTACTGATGACGATCTGCGCGTCGCCTGTGCATCCGACCATGCGAGTGTCGCGTTGCCGCACGGGAATCATGTGTACTCGCTGTTCCATCTCGTGCGAGCCGCGGCCCGGTTTGCTGACCGGCCATTCACTGAGTCCATAGACGCGATCGGCCAGCCGCCGATGTTGTTCATCGCCATTGCCGTTACTGTGATTGTCAAAGCGACGGAAGTTACTGCTCGACTGGATCAGCGTCGAGATACGCCGGGCCAACCGATAACTTTCCGGATGACGCTTGCGCAGCTCAGCCGTAAGCAAATTGGTCAGTTCAATTTGGCCAATTTCGCATTCAATTTCCGCGTCGGTCATCGCCGTATCCAAATAGTGTTGGAAGCGCGATTTAGTCAGCAGCTGGACAAATAGTTCCTGAGTAAGATCTGTGTACGCGCTGGTGGCGCCTTCTTCAACCAGTAAACCAGCGCTACGGGACGCGCGCACCAGTGGATGATTGCTGACTATGCGATGCAACTCAGACCAGAGACGATTCACGTCTGAGTTGCGCAAACTCTCGACCCACTGACCGGCTCTCGCCGCTCGTTCGGCCGCGCGAGTACTGCGCGATACTTCAGCAGCCACATTTACAGGAGCGTCTGATGTTGACTTTTGAGTAATTGATTTCACGACGTAGGTTTTCCGATAGGTACGAGCGCGAATGGATGACTAGTTGGCGGCTAGTCAAATGACGGATTGCCTCACGGCCAATCCGACTTTAGCTGTCTGTCTGAAATGAGGACTCAGAAGCGCTTTGGGGGCAGGGGCTGAAGTGACTCGGCGTCACTTGGTAACTTCATTGCAGACAAAAACAGCTTTTGATGTTGCTTTCAATCCCCGAAAGATGGTGCTTACTGCCAGCCCGTCACACTGGCGTCGCGGGACGTACGGTTCGATAGCTGCTGCGGCCATCGACGCGAGAATCAAGGAGCAAAGGGCTCCTCGACCAACTGAAGGCATCTTAACAGACGGGTTGGTAAATGGGCAACATTTTTTTACACGGCGTTTAAACCGTTGAGGTGGTTGAAGAAATGCTTCTTTGGAACCGGCCGTGTAGATGGAAGAATTAGGTTATTAGGGCTTTCCGCTCATGGCCCCTGAGAACTCTGAAAGACCTTATGCCGGTATCTTTAGTCACCGTCCTGTTTTGCAAGCGTTTGGCGTGTCCGTCGTCGCGAACGCTGCTCGCGGACCGGCAATCCCGTCTGTCCTACGGCGAAAGTTCGCATGTTAGCACACATCTGGAGACGTGTGATTTCTGCAATGCGGAACTTCACCTGCTCGGCCGTTATCGCGAGGGTCGCGACGAGTATCTGCTGCCGGACATGCCTGCGGAATTGCGAGTCCTTGCTGAACGATTGTTAGGGCAAAGTCAAATAAACCTTCGAAGCACGTCCGAATTTTTCCACGCGTAACTAACCAACAGCGGATCATCCGGCTGCCGTGAGTCTCGATGGTGATTCCTCCCGATCGAACTCCTGAACATGCCGCGGAAGTTCGATCATGAATAGGGTCCCTTCGCCAAATCTCGATTCAACTGAAACTTCTCCGCCGTGCGCCTTTGCCAGGTGCTTAACAATCGCGAGTCCCAAGCCGGTGCCACCAAGTTCGCGTGA
>Ga0066709_100001574_pt1 | contig 15331 bp, 15 predicted proteins | sample GraSoiAngelo_158_FD_79665 | JGI IMG/M metagenome (GOLD analysis project Ga0066709, IMG submission 79665) | Grasslands soil microbial communities from the Angelo Coastal Reserve, California, USA - 14_1009_16_30cm | ecosystem: Environmental > Terrestrial > Soil > Grasslands | place: USA...
TCCATCGCGGGCTTTCCGACGATGGAGGCGATCGTCGAAGAGCGCTCACCGCTGCATCGACACATCGATGCCGACGACGTCGGCGCGGCTGCGGCCTATCTGCTATCCGACGACGCGCGCAACGTCACCGGGACGACCCTCTACGTCGACTCCGGGTACCACGCGATGGGTATGTAGGGACTGCCGTTGCCAGTGCAGCACCGTCTTCCGAGCGGAACGGTCACATTCCTCTTCACCGACATCGAGGGCTCGACGAAGCTACTGGACGAGCTCGGCGCCGAGGCCTACGCCCATGCGCTCGCCGAGCATCGGCGCCTTCTGCGCCAGGCGCTTGCCCGCCACGGCGGGGTCGAGGTGGACACGCAGGGCGATGCGTTCTTCGTCGCGTTTTCGACCGCACCGGAGGCTCTCGGTGCAGTTCGGGCGGCGCAGGAAGCGCTCGAGGCGGGGCCGATCCGCGTACGGATGGGGCTCCACACCGGCGCGCCCCACCTGACCGAGGAGGGATACGTCGGCCACGACGTCCACTTGGGCGCGCGGATCGCCGCGGCCGGGCACGGCGGCCAGGTGCTGCTCTCGGAGGCGACCCGCGCGCTCGTCGATGATGAGCTGACCGATCTCGGTGAGCATCGGCTGAAGGACTTCGCCGAGGCGATCTGGCTCTTCCAGCTCGGCTCGGACCGCTTCCCACCCCTCAAGACGATCTCGAACACGAACCTGCCCCGGCCGGCGAGCTCGTTCGTGGGCAGGGAGAGGGAGGTCGAGGAGCTCGCTTCGCTGCTACGAGACGGCGCGCGCCTGCTCACCCTGACGGGCCCCGGCGGCTCGGGCAAGACCCGCCTCGCGATCGAAGCCGCGGCGGAGCTCGTGCCCGAGTTTCGCAACGGCGTCTTCTGGGTCGGGCTTGCACCGCTTCGTGACCCGGGCCTTGTCACCGACACGATCGCCCAGGCGTTGGGGGCGAAGGATGGCCTGGCGGAACACATCGGCGAGCGTGAGCTCCTGCTCCTGCTCGACAACCTCGAGCAGGTGATCGAGGCGGCACCGGAGCTGGCCATTCTGGTCGAGAGCTGTCCCTATCTGACGCTCCTCGTCACCAGCCGCGAGCTCTTGAGGGTCCGCGGTGAGGTGGAATATCAGGTTCTGCCTCTCGCCGAGCCGGAGGCAGTCGAGCTCTTCTGCGCCCGCTCGCGGCTCGAGCCGGGCGACACCATCGCCGAGCTCTACCGGCGCCTGGACAACCTGCCGCTCGCGGTGGAGTTGGCCGCGGCTCGCACGAGCGTTCTTTCGCCGGCCCAGATCCTGGAGCGACTGTCGAAGCGCCTGGACCTGTTGAAGGGAGGACGCGACGCCGACGCCCGCCAGCAGACTTTGCGAGCCGCCATCGAGTGGTCCTACGAGCTGCTCGACGAGGTCGAGAAGCATTTGTTCGGGCGCCTCGCGGTGTTCGTCGGCGGCTGCACGCTTGAGAGCGCCGAGCAGGTTGCGGAGGCCGACCTGGACACGCTGCAGTCGCTGGTCGACAAGAGCCTTCTTCGACATACAGGCGAGCGCTTCTGGATGCTGGAGACGATCCGCGAGTACGCGGAAGAGCGGCTCGCGGAGTCGAGCGAGGCGCACGAGATCGGGCGGCGGCACGCCGAGCACCTCCTCGCCCTCGGCGAGGAGGCGTATCCCCATCTCCATGGAGGAAGCCCGGGCGACTGGTTCGATCGGCTTGAGCGCGAGCATGACAATCTCCGAGCCGCACTCGACCGGCTTGAGGCATTGGCCGAGACCAAGCGTGTCTTGCAACTGACTGGAGCGCTGGCCGAGTTCTGGGCCGTGAAGGGCCACCTCTCCGAGGGCCGGCGTCGCGTCGAGAGCGCACTCAGTGCGGACCGGCGTCCGACCGCGGCTCGCGGTAGAGCCCTCATCGGCGCGGCCGATCTAGCGAAGGCGACCGGAGATCCTGCGACCGGGGAGGCTGCGGGCCGAGGAGGCGGTTGCGCTGCACCGTTCCCTTGGAGATGCCCGCGGCAGCGCCCAGTCGCTGCTCCTGGTCGGGATTGCCACGATCGAGCGCGACCCTCTGGAGGCGCTGGGGCTCCTCGAGGAGAGCGTCCGGCTCTTCCGCGACCTCGGGGACGAGCACTACACGCTGGAGGCGACTCGTTTCCTCGCGTGGACGCACGGTGAGCTCGGCGAACCTGATCGCGCCCATGAGCTGCTCGAGGACAACCGCCGCCGAGGCCGGGCGCTCGGCGACAAGCACATCGAGGCGACGTCGCTCGAACAGCTTTCGGGATACGTCGTGCGTGACGGACGGGTGGATGACGCCCTTCGGTTGCTGAGCGAGGCCTTTCGCGTCAACCGCGAGCTCGAGAACACCTATCGCCTGCCCTTCATCGTTTGCCGCTTCGCCCGCGCCGTCGCCGCCAAGGGAATGGCGGGAACGGCTGCCCGCATGCTCTCGTGTGGGCAGTCGCTGCTCGATGAGCTCGGCTCCAGCGAGGATTGGATGGAGAGGACGAACGAGGAGACGCTCTCGTCCATTCGCACGCAGCTCGACGAAGCCGCGTTTGCCGAGGCGTGGGAGGAAGGCCGCAAGCTGACGGCCGACGAGGCCGTCGCGCTCGCTCTCGACTCGCTCGGTGAGGGTGCCGCCGGCGCTAGGGCAGGATCCCGATCTCGTGTTGTGTAGCCGCAGCGCGAGCTCCCGCCTCACACGCGAGCTCTAGCGCGCGCTCCAGCGAGTCATCCTCCGCCAGCGCGACGAGGAGCGCGCCCGCGAACGCATCGCCGGCGCCGAAAGCAGAACGTCGCTCGACCGGCTCGGCGGCGGCACGTTCCATGCGATCGCCACGAACGATGATTGCACCGTCCTCGCCGAGCTTGACGACCGCGAGCTCGAACCGAGAGGCAAGGGCTCTGGCGGCCTCCTCCGGCTCGGATCCGGTCACGGCGCGTGCTTCCTCTGCCGTCGCCAGGACGACGTTCGCACCGGTCGTGAGCTCGAGGTCGGCGAGCTTCGGCGACGCCAGGTCAACGGCGGCCCAGCGGCCGCTGGAACGCTCGAGCGCCGCACGAGCTGCGTCTCTGGATCCCGTCTGAAACAGCGCGAACCCCGAGACGAGCAACGCCTCTGCGTCGAGCCGCTCCGGGATGTCTTCAGGCGAAAGCTGTGCGTTCGCGCCGCGGTGCGCAACGACGCTCGAGCCGAGCGCGACGGCCACGCCGGTCGAGAGCTCAGGGTCACGGGCGAGGTGCGCGGCGACGTTTTGGTCTGCAAGCGCAGCGGAGACGAGCTCAGCCGACGGATCGGAGCCGACGCGTCCGACGACTGTCGCATCGGCTCCCGCTGCCGCGGCGGCGATCGCCGCGTTCACTGTCGTACCGCCCGCGCGGATGGCCACGTCCGCATGCACGCGCGTACCTTCGAGCTGCAGCTCCGCGCAGACGACGTCCACCATCACGTCGCCGACGGCGACGAAGCGAATGCGTGACTCAGCCGACAGCGGGACGGCCTGCGAGCGAGACGATCTCTTCGACGTCCGGCGCAGTCAACAGCCTCGCCGAACGCTCGGGCGCAAGCGTTGCAACAAACCCGTCGATCAGTTCTCGTGCCTCCGCGTACGGCGTTGCGGCGGCGTCGTCGTCGCCGAGGTCGTAGAGCACTCTGCCGAGCGTCGCGCGCGTGCGCCAACGTGCCGGCGGACCGACCAGCTCGTCCGCGAGCGCGACGGCTGAGCGGAGGGTTTGCCGTGCCTCGTCGCGCCGCCCCAGTTTCGCGAGCGCCTGACCCAGAACCTCCAAGGAACGGGTCTCGTACTTTCGGCGCCTCGTGCGGCGCGCGATCTGGATCGCCCGCTGCGCCCATTCTGCTGCCGACTCGGGCGTCTCGGCGTGCAGCGCGATCTCTGCCCGACCGGCAGCGAGGCGTCCGGCGACGAGCCACGTGGTCCAGGCGGTGGCTTTGCCGGCGGCTTCCCAGAGCGCGGGCCAGGAGCTCTGCGCCTCGCCCATTTCACCGCTTAGAAGACTGGTGAGCAGAAGGTCGGAGCCGGCGAACTGTCTCGGCATGCCGAACGTCATCGCCGCCGATAGGGACAACGCCTCCTCACTGCGTTTGCGCGCCTCGTCGAGATCGTGAAGCTCCCGATAGACCAGGGCCGAGTAGTTGAGCAAGACCTCCCGTCTCTGGCCGAGCTCGCGTGCGATCTCGAACAGCTCGTCGAAGATCACGATCGCCTCTTCGTGGCGCCCGAGCCCGGCGAGAGCCAGCGCCTCCATTCCACCACCGCGCAGGAGCGATTCGGCGCTATGGAGGTCGCTCGCAACCGCCCGCGTCTCCTGGGAGAGCTTGACAGAACGCTCGTACTGGCCGGTCCAATAGAGCGTGTCCGCATGGAGATGCAGGTGATGCCTCAGATCGAGCGCGCGCGTTCCCGGAACCCAGACCTCCAGTGCGCGGTCGCCCAGCGCGAGGGCTTGATCGAGATCGTCCTCCTCCTTCCCTCGCATGGCGAGGGCCTGGCTCTTCGCGGCGAGCGCCGCGGCAACCGCGGTGTCGTCGCCCACTTCGTCCGCAAGCGCGCGTGCCTCCTCTGCGAGCTCGAGAGTCTTGGCATCCTGTTCGGTCCACAGCGTCGCGTGTGCGCGCGCGATCAGCGCGTCGAGCCGCTGCTGGCCCTGTAGCTCGGGCAGCAGCTCCGCGAGCGCCTCGTCGGCGCTCGGGTAGTCGCCGAGCTCGACGAGCGCAAGGCCACGCTTCATCCGGATGTCTCGTCGCAGCTCGTCATCCTCGGCCAGCTCCAGCGCCCGCGAGTACAGATCGACGACGGCGCCTTTCGCCCAGCCGCGGCGCGCTGTTTCGGCGGCCGCGAGGAGGTAGGGGATCGCGCGCGCCGGCTCCCCGGCTTCGCGCCAGTGGTACGCGAGAATCGCCGAGAGAGTCTCAGTAGCGCCGGCGAGTGTCTCTTCGACGTAGCGCGCAACTGCGGCATGTCGTTCGCGCCGCGCTGCCCGCGGGACGATGGAGTACGCGACCTCCCGGATGAGCATGTGCTTGAACGTGAACTGCGGATCGCCGGACAGCTGGCTCGACGGGTCGCGGCGCACGAAATCGCGTGCCTCGAGGACTGCGAGCGTCTCGTCGAGGTTGTCGAGTCCACCCGCCGCCTGAACGACTCCGCGCCAGAAGGTCTTGCCGACCACGGCGGCCGACAGCAGCGCAGTACGTGCATCGGCAGGGAGTGCGTCGATCCGCCCGGAGATTGCCTCCCTCACGGTCACGGGCAGATCGTGGCCTCCGCCCAGTTCCACGACGGATGCAGCCAGCTCCTCGAGAAAGAGCGGATTGCCTCCCGCCACCTCGACGAGGCGAGTGAGATCGAACGAGCCTCCGTCGGCAGGAACGAGTTGGGCCGCCAGTGCTTCGGCTTCCTCGGGCGGGAGCGGCTCGAGCGGAATGGTGGTCTGCGCGGCGAGGCCGCCGCCCCAGGTCGGCTGCCGGTCGAGCAGCTCCGGCCGGGCCGCCGCGACGAGGATCACCGGAGAATCCCGCAGGTGCTGTGCCAGGTATTCGAGCAGAGCGATCTCACTGGCCTGCGCCCAGTGGACGTCCTCGAACACGAACACCGTCGGCTGCGCCAGACCGGCGCACTCGATGAAGCGTCGCGCCGCGAAGAAGAGCAGCAACGCCTGTGGCACGCCGTCGTCCGGCGCGAGCCCCAACAGGAGCGCGAGGTACCGGAAGGTCTCGTCGCGCTCGTCCTCCGGCAGGAGGTCGTCCACCGCGCGCTGGAGCTTCTGGCTAGCGACGTTCGGCGGATCGGACTCGCGTATTACGCTTTCTTCGCGGAGGATGGGGGCAGACGCTTGATACCCGGCTTGATCCTCGTACTGCAAGCAGCCGCCGCGCAGAACTACCCCTTCGTCCGCCTCGACGATCGCGGCGATCTCGCGGCACATCCGCGTCTTGCCGATTCCCGGCGGCCCGACAAGGGTTATGAGGTGCGGCCGGCGCTCGTTGAGCGCACGACCCCACACGGAGTGCATCACGTCGAGCTCCCGCACCCGCCCGACGAGCGCCTTCGCGCCGGCGGGCCGCTCGGACGGCGCGAGCACCGGCTCTTCGGCGAGCCACGCCTCGACGGCCTCGGCCTTCCCCTTGGCCTCGACGGGACTGTAAGCCGTGTAACGGATCACGTGACGGGTCGCACGATGAGTCGCGCTGCCGACGATCAGACGCCCGGGAGGAGCAGCCGACTGCAGGCGCGACGCGGTGTTGACGACATCGCCTGTCGCGAGCGCGCCACCGTCGTGCGCTGCATCGAGCGAGACGAGCGCGTCGCCGGTGTTCACCGCCGCGCGCGCGGCGAGATCGAGACCGTGCTCGCGATTCAGCTCGTCAATGCCTTCGAGAACACGCAGGCCCGCGCGGACCGCGCGCTCGGCGTCGTCTCCGTGCGCGACCGGCGCGCCGAACACCGCCATGACCGCGTCGCCGATGAACTTCTCGAGCACGCCGCCGTGCTGTTCGATCCGCTGCTTCGCGCTCGCGTGGTAGAGCTGCAGGGCGTCGCGTACGTCCTCGGGATCAGCCTGGTCGGACCGCGCGGTGAAGCCGACGAGATCCACGAACAGGACCGAGACCAGCTTCCGCTCCTCGCGAGGTGAGGCTGCAGCCTTGAGATTCGCGCCACAGCTGTTGCAGAAACGCGACTGCGGCGGATTCTCCGCTCCGCAACTCGCGCAGAGAAGGGTCTTCTCCTGCGAAGCCTCCGGGTTCGTCATGACCTCAAGTCTGGCGCGTCTGTCAACGCCGTGCGAGATCTGGAGCCGCAAGCCTCGACATTCATTCCCGCGAGGAGCTTGCCGCGGTTCTCAGCGAGCCGGCGCGGGCGACCAGGTGATCCGGGTCAGCTTGAGGCCCACGCGCTTGCTCTCGTCTGCGGCCTTGACGAGCCGCGGGACCTCGACGGTCACCAGGTGCCAATCCCGCTTCGCGGCGACCAGCGACGTGCGCCCGTCGACTCTGACGCTGCGCGGCAGTGAAGACTGCGCGAATCCGAGCTGCAACCGGCCCGCTCCGTAGATCCAGAACGGGGCGTGCGTCTCGCTCATGTAACGCCCCGCGCCTGTATCCCCGAGCCACCCCTGACAGAAGACCGGCCTCGTGCGGACGGGCTCGAGGCGCCTCGGGAGAAAGCCGATGCTGCTGCGTTCGAAGAGCCACACCGGGCCGGCCGTCCTCTGCACCGACCAGCCGTGGGCGAGCAGCCCACGCGCGGCGAACCAGCCCGCACTCGGCACGGCCTGGTTTCGGATGTAGAGGCCGCGGTGTAGGGCGATCGAGCGGATGCCCAAGCGCTCGAGCTCGGCCGACATGCCGCCGCTCCAGTCTCCGCAGTTCAGACGTTGGAGGCGATCGGCGATCGCTTTGGCCTGCTTCGGCGCGGTGGTGGAGTAACCCGCCGGGCGCTCGCGTTGCGCCGCGGTGTCGTACCAGAGGTACACGCTGCCGTAGTGGACGCCGGGGTCGAAGATCGGTAGCTCCAGCAGGCGTCCGGCGGACCGGGGCACGGCACCATCCGGATCACCGGGCGCCGACTTTCCATAGATGTGCACGTGGAAGTCGACCAGCACGAGCGCCATCGCCGCCACTGCGACGACCGTGCGGCGCGCCTGTGCGAGCGCGAACGCGAAGAGCGCGGCGATGCAGAGGCACGCAATCGGGAGCAGGCGCTCCGGTACGCGCGGAAAACGAAACGGCGGCAGCGCGTGCCAGATGACTGAGTAGACAGGCGTCCGGGTTCCGAGCGCGAGCACGACGGGGACGGCCGCACCGAGTCCAAGCACTGCGGCGAGTGCGAACCGCCGGTGCCGAAGGAGGAGGAGCAGACCCGCGAGCGCGATCAGCGGTGTTGCCCACCCGAGGAAGACGAACTGCTCGCTGCGGGCGTGATCGACCTCTCGCGAGACGAAGTCTCCCACCCGGGCCGAGTAGAACGAGATCTCGCCGAGCGAGCGTCCGCCCGACTGCGTCGAGCCCTTGATCACCGTCTGGCGCACGAGGATCCCCCCGCCGATCGCGGCCAGGGTCGCGAGCGCGGCCCCGCCGAGCAGCCGGGGGTCCCGCGTTCGGCAGAGCGCATACGCGACGAAGAAGGGGATCACGCCGAGCGCCAGATGCACCTGCCCGGACAGCGGGATCGAGGCGAGGGCGGCGCCGGACACCAGAAACCACCAGCCGCTGCCGCGCCGTGCGCGCTCGAACGCCCACAGCGTCACCGGAATCAAGATCGAGATCGGGCCGAGGAGATGACCGACGCTCTGCTCGACGCGGTACGGCGCGATCGTGAACGCGAGCCCGCCCGCAAGCGCGGGACCGCGCGGCAGCCCGAGCTCCCGCAACCAGGCGCAGGCCGCCAGTCCCGCGAGGACATAGAGCAGGATCTGCAAGGTGTTCCAGCCGCCGACGAAGCCGAATGCCGCTTCCAGCGGCCAGAACAGGAGGCCGAACGGCCAGCCGGGGTAGTTCGGCTGCGGCTTCGCCTCGGGCCGGAACGTGTAGGGGTCCCGCCAGGGAGCCCGGCCGTGCTCGAGCTGGTGCCCGACGAGCCAGTAGTGATACAGCGTCTGCAGGTGGTCGCCGGGGGAGGCCTCGCCGTGCGCGGGGGCACCGCCCGAGAGAAAGTGCGAGCGGGCATGCAGGATCGCCGGCGAGGCGGCCGCTAGCCCCGCCCCGAAGTAGAGCGCAGCGCCGAGCGCTACATAGCCTGCGCGGCGCGAAGCAGCTCGTCGAAATCCGGCACCTCGGCCGTGTCGTAGCGCCATGCGCCGAGGACCGTACCGTCCTCGTCCACGAGGAACGCGCTCCTCTCGGCGACGCCCTGGTGCCCGCGGAACTCGCGCTCGACGCCGAACGCGCGCATCGCCTCGCAATTCCAGTCGGACAACAGCGGAAAGCTCAGCTCGAGTGCCTGCGCCCAGGCGATGTGCGTCCACGCCGAATCACGCGAGATGCCGAACGGGCGAACGCCCGCTTGTTCGAATTGCGCGCTCCTGTCACGCAGGAGCTCCATCTCGTGCGTTCAGGTCGAAGACCAGTCGAAGAGGTAGAAGAGAAAGAGGGCGCGGCCGTCGCGGAGGAGCTCCTCGATCGTCCGTCGCTGGTGCGGCGCGGTCCAGACCGACGCAGCGGGAACTCGATCGCCCACCACCAGCATCGCGCGGACCCTACTGCGCCAGTTGAGGCTCGACGGCGATTTCGGTTGTTTCGGCGATCTCGCGCACGACCTCGACGATGTCGTGATTGGCGTTGAAGACGCGTAGCTGCCGGTCGGCGCCGTTCCCGTTCGCGAGGATCTCCTCGATCACCTCGAGCTCTCGTTCTGTGCCGAGCTCGCGAGCGTGTGGCTGGACCTCCTTCAGGGTCCTGCGGATGAGCTGCGTGACGGGAACGCGGTTGCGCCGTCCGGTCGCCAGGTCCATCAGCGGCGCCTCGAGTCCGTACCGTCCGGCGAGCCACTTGTTCTCCGTGGTCAGGATCCGGTGGTACGAGGAGATCTCCTCGCCGCGCTCGAACCGCTCGGAATACAGCTTCACGAGCGCCTGGCAGTACGCGACGAGTGCGACGACGTGCTCCATCCGCGTGACCGCGTCGCAGATGCGCACCTCGATCGTCCCGAGCCGCGGGTGCAGGCGGATGTCCCACCAGATGTGCGAGTAGTCCGCGATGCAACCCGTCTTCTCGAGCTGGCCCACGACCTCCGCGTAGTCCGCGTAGCTCTCGAAGCGAGGCGGCGGCCCGGAACGCGGGAAGGCGGCGAAGATCATCTGGCGGCTCGAGCGCAGCCCGGTCGGCTCGCCGCGCCAGAACGGGGAGCTGGCCGACAGCGCGAGCAGCGGCCCGAGCTGGGGCAGGAGACCGTTGACGACCTGGATCGCCTTTTCGGGGTCGTCCACCGCGACGTGGATGTGGAGCCCGAAGATGAGCTCACGACGCGCGACGTACTGCATCTGATCGACAAGGGCGCGATAGCGATCGCGCGCAGTGATGCGCTGGCGCTCGAAGAGGCTGAAGGGGTGCGTTCCGGCCGAGCCCACCCGTAGGCCCTCGTCGCGCGCGATCCCGCAGACGTAACCGCGGATCCGTCGCAGCTGATCGGCAACCTCGGCCGGCGTGTGGCACACGGGCGTCGCGATCTCGAGCACCGACTGCATCAACTCGGGATTGATCACCGTCTCGAGCTCGTGACCCGCGACTGCAGCGAGGACGGTGTCGATGTGCTGGACGAGGTCGAACGTCTCGCCGTCGAGCAACATGTACTCCTCCTCGACGCCCAAGGTGTAAGCGTCGCTTTTGCCGAAGGCGTGGTCGTACACGCTGCCGCCGGGCGCGAAGCGCGCCCCCTTCCCCGTGATCGACGGGGGATAGATCTGCTTCCCGTCGTGCTCCATACCGGAGTCTTACTCCTCGCGGAGCAACGCGTCAGCCTCGATCTCGACGAGCCAGCGCGGATCGATGATCCTGGGGACGACGAGCATCGAGCTCACGGGGCGAACGTCGCGAAAAATCTCCGCGTGCGCACGCCCGACTCCTTCCCAGTCCTCGGCGTTGACCAGGAAGATGCGTGTGCGAACGACGTGCTCGGGGCCTGCGTCGACTTCGGAGAGCGCAGCAACGATGATCTCGAAGCAGCGGCGAGCCTGCTCGTACGCGTCGTTCGGCGGGTCGGCGTCGTCCGGCATCACCGCGCAGGTTCCGGCCACGAACACATGGCGGCCGTCCCTCACGACACGCGAGTACCCGATGATCGGCTCGTAGGGTGACCCCGAGGAGACGAGCTGTCGCTCCACCGATCTAGTATCGCGCGCCGGTGGAAGCGCTACAACGGATCGACGACTGGCCCGCGCCGACTGCAGCCGCTGGTGTTGTGCGGGACACCGGAGTCGTGGCCGCGCACGGCCTGCGTGACCGCGTGTACCGCTGGGCATCCGTGACGAAGCTCGTGACTGCGCTCGCTGCGCTCGTCGCTGCCGAGGAAGGTGTGATCGATCTCGACGAGCCCGCCGGACCTGAGGGCTCGACCGTGCGTCATCTGCTCGCGCATGCGTCCGGTCTTCCCTTCGAACCCGGGGGCCCGACCGGTCGGCCCGGGCAGCGGCGGATCTACTCCAACGTCGGCTTCGAGACGCTCGCCGACCATATCGCCGTACGTGCCGAGATGTCGTTCGTCGACTACCTGCGGAGCGGAGTGCTCGCGCCGCTCGGGCTGAAGGCCGAACTGCGCGGCTCGCCGGCCGCCGACCTGCACGGCTCGCTCGACGACCTGCTGCTGCTCGCGCGCGAGCTGCAGCGTCCGAGCCTCGTCGCGCCGGAGACGTTGGCCGAGGCGACGACCGTGCAGTTTCCGGGGCTTGCAGGCGTGCTGCCCGACTTCGGCCGCATGGATCCGAACGACTGGGGCCTCGGCTTCGAGCTGCGGGACGGAAAGGCTCCGCACTGGACCGGCGCACGCAACTCGCCGGGCACCTTCGGCCACTTCGGCGGCAGCGGCACCTTCCTCTGGGTCGATCCCGGAGCCGGTGTTGCGCTCGGCGTGCTCACGAACCTGGAGTTCGGCGACTGGGCGAAGGAGGCCTGGCCGCGGCTCTCAGACGCCGTGCTTGCCGAGGAACCCTAGAACGAGCCGTCGAACTCGTCGGGGCGCTCGAGACTCGGGAGGTGCGCTGCGTCGGGGATCGTCGCCCTCTCTGCTCCGGGGATCTCGCGCGCGAGACGGTCGGCGATCGCGTGAATGTCCTCCACGTCTTCGTCTCCGGTGACGACGAGGGTCGGCACTCGAACATCGTCGAGGCGCGCGGAGGCCGGCGGCTCGAGCCGGTCCGCCTGAAGATCGTCGTGGCCCTTCGAGAGCCTGAACGCCTGCCGTTGCATCTCCGCGACGAGCGCACGATGCTGGGCGTCAATGGTCTCCACGCTCCGCCGTGGGCCCGCGAGCCAGAGTCGGAGATTGGCGTTCACGGCAGCTTCCAGGTCGCCACGGCGGAGAGCTGCTTCCTCCTCGGCCGCAAACGCCTCGACTTCCTCGGACCACTCGTGATCGTCGATGCCGGGACCGACCAGCACGAGTGCCGAGACGCGTTCGGGCGACTCGAGCGCCAGCTCGAGCACGGCCCGACCGCCGAGAGAGGTACCGACCAGTGCGGCGCGTTCCACACCAGCGAGATCGAGCGCGTCTCGGACGGCGCCGCGATACGAGACGACATCGTCTTCGAAAGGAGTCTCGCCGAATCCTGGAAGATCGACGCGGACGACCAGGTGAGTCTCGGGGAACGTGCGCAGCTGCGGCTCCCACATCCGCGAGTCCGCGACGCCCGCATGGACGAGGGCAACCGCGGGCCCCTCGCCGTGAACGTCGAACCAGACGCTCATTGGGCGTCTGCCCAATGAGCAGGGGAGGGGGCGTGGTGAGTGGGGGAACCGGGAGGTTCCACGTCAGTGGTCGTCGGCGAACAGCGGGCGGACGAATTCGTCGAACGTCTCGAGGTCGCAGCTCGCGACCGTCACCGGTGTCAGCGCGCGCACGGAAGCCGTGCGCGGCATGTCCATCGCCAGTGCGACCTCACCGAAGTAATCACCGGGCCGAAGCACGCTCTGCGCTCCGCGGCTGCGCTGGCTGACGGTCAGCATTCCGCTCAGGACGACGTAGAAGCGCTCACCGGACTCGCCCTCCTCGACCACGCCTCCGCCTGCCGGAATCTCCTCTCGGGTCATGCGCTGTGCGAGCCGCGCGAGGGTCTCGCCCGGCAGCGTCGCGAGCAGGCCGATCCGCGACAGCTCGTGCTGTGTCGCTCCCGCCGCGCGTGGGCTCATTCGTCTGTCTTCTCTTTCGCTCCGTGATCCTGCAAAGGTTCCGCCCCATGGGTGCCCTGGACGGCTGGCGCTTCTGTCCGCTCTGCGGCGAGGCTATCGAGAAGGTCGAGGACCGTGCGGAATGCCGGGCCTGCGGGAACGTGGCGTACGCGAACGCGGTTCCGGGGGTGGAGGCGGTCTGCCTCGATGAACGCGGACGCATCCTGCTCGGGCGGCGGGCCTTCGATCCCTGTAGCGGTCTGTGGGACCTGCCCGGCGGCTTCATGCACGAGGACGAACATCCCCTCCAGGCGCTCCGGCGAGAGGTGCGTGAGGAAACGGCGCTCGAAATCGAACCTCTCGACTTTCTCGGATTCTGGCTCGAGCCCTACGACGGCCGGATCGTGCTCTGCCTCGCGTGGATCGCCCGGGCGAGGGGCGACGCTCGGCCTGGGGACGACCTCGTCGAGCTGCACTGGTTCGACCCCGATGGGCTTCCCGATGCTGCCGAGCTCGCTTTCTCGCACTACCCCGTGGTGCTGTCAGCGGCTCTCGGGGAGAAGCACGCGTAGGACGTTCGGCTCGACGCGGAACTCGACGGGCGTCTGCAGTTTCACGGGCTCGCCGTCGATCGCGGCCTCGAGTTGGCGTGACGCCGCGTCGACGACGAAGCGCTCGCCGGTTCGTTCGGGAGGGTCGGCATCGAGGCTGTAGAGGTGGAGCCGTCCTTCGTCCAGCCTCTCCCGCGCGCCGATCGAAGGGAACTCGAGCGCATACGCATTGTTCGCGACAAGTAGGAGTCGCGTCTCGACCGGGTCGCCGTCGATCGAGAGCCCGAGCCGCTCCCGGTGCGAGATGACGATCGCCCACGCGCGGGCGCGCGCGAAGAGCTCGCGCCGGCGTCGATGTCCCTCACGCTGGTGGACGAGCCGCGCGTAGATCCCGATCGAGACGTTGTTCAGGAACAGCCGGTCGGCGGCGCGCCCGACGTCGATCCTCCGTTCGCGGCCCCGGAAGGCCTCGAGCGCCCCAAGGGGGTCGTTGCGGTCAAGTCCGAGATCGCGGGCGAAATGGTTGCGAGTCCCGAACGGCACGGCGGCGAAGGCGGCCCCGCGCTCGAGTGCGACCTCGGCCACCGGGGCGAGCGACCCATCGCCGCCCGCGACGCCGAGCGCCTCCGCCGCCGAAGCTCGCGCGAGCCGGGCCGGGTCCTCCCCGGGGGCCAGGACGTGGGCCTCGATGCCCCGTGAGCGGGCTTCAGCCGCGAGTTCGTCCGCGTTCGGATTTCCGCTCCCGGAACGCGGATTGATGATCAGGAAGCCGGTCAAAGACCGCTCGAGCCTCTGGGACCCACGGGCCTTCGAATGAGCCATTCGGCCCATGGCGCCGTCCGGCCGACGTGCCGATATTTAGGGCTATGAGTGAACGCGGCCTTCACCAGATCGAGGACGACCTCAGTGACACCTGGCTCGAGGACTGGGCCGGGGCCGGCGTTGCGGAGATCGAGGCCCTCCTCGCCAAGCATGCGGCTTTCCTGAGCTTTCTCGAGGCGCGAGAGTCGTAGTCGCGCCGCGTTCGGGAATCGCCTAGATTTCCGAGCGCATGAAGCTCAGCTATCTGTGGCACGGGCTTCCGGGTCACCCGATCCATCCGGCGCTGACGGACGTGACGATCGGGACGTACACGTTCGCGACGGTCGCGGGGTTCGCCGAGGTCACCGGCATCACTCAGGGCGCGGGCGCATACGGCTGGTGGATCGCCCTGATCTTCGGGCTGATCGTGACAGTGCCGACCGCGCTGACCGGGCTCCTCGACTGGCTCACGATCGAATGGGGCTCGGAGCTCTGGAAGACCGCGTCGACCCATCTGCTCGCCATGGTCACTGCGACCATCTTCTTCGCCCTCGCTGCGATCTTCGGTCACGCGCAGTACACGCACGGAAACGTCGGCAGCGGGGCCTACACGCTCACCGTCATCGGGTTTCTGTTCATGACCCTCGGCGCCTGGCTGGGCGGCGCGATCGTCTTCGTCCACGGCATGCGCGTCCTGAGCCTGGTCAGTGAGCCTGCGGAACGGGCGGTCTCGCCCGTCCCGCATGCCGAAAAGGAACAAGCCGAGGGCGGTTAGCCCTCGGAGGCGAGGCCGAGAGCGCGCTCCAAGGCGGGCTTCGGCTGTGCGCCGATCGCAGCAGCGGCTGGCGCGCCGTCCTTGAAGAGGATCATCGTGGGGATCGACTGGACCCCGAACCGCTGAGCCAGCTCGGGCTGCTCGTCGATGTTCACCTTGACGAGCTTCAGATCGCCATTCCGCTCGTCGACGATGCGCTCGAGCACCGGCGAGACGGCGTGGCAGGGGCCACACCACTCGGCCCAGAAGTCGACGATCACCGGCTTGTCGCTCTTGAGGACTTCCGGCTCGAAGCTCTGTTCCGTTACTGCCGTAGACATAGGTCCTTTCTTAACTGACGGATCGGTCGTACCCTTATAA
>Ga0066709_100001576_pt1 | contig 15319 bp, 12 predicted proteins | sample GraSoiAngelo_158_FD_79665 | JGI IMG/M metagenome (GOLD analysis project Ga0066709, IMG submission 79665) | Grasslands soil microbial communities from the Angelo Coastal Reserve, California, USA - 14_1009_16_30cm | ecosystem: Environmental > Terrestrial > Soil > Grasslands | place: USA...
ACGGTGAATTGCGCCGGATAGCGGTCAAGGAAACGCTGCGCCTCAGCAGCCGTCTTGTCCACGCTGATTGCGACGATCCGCAGACCTTTGCCCGCCAGGTCGCGCTGCAGCTCGTTCATGAAGGGAAACGACGCCCGGCAGGGGCCGCACCATGACGCCCAGAAGTCGAGATAGACGACACTGCCTCGGTAGTCGGCAAGACTGATCGCTGCGCCGGTGTCGAGCACGATCGCTGCACAAGCAGGCGCGGCCTCGCCTTTCGCTGCCGCCCACGCCTCGGTACCGAGGAGCATCGCCACAAGCGTGACGAACGCGGCGATTCCCCGCCGCGACAGCGGTCGGGCGCGTCGTAAGGCACGCAGTACGTCGCAACGGATCATGCGAGGGCCTTTTCCGGTCATGCGCCCGCCTCGCGCCCCACGGAATCGCGCCGATCACGACGCGAGCAGAGCCAAAACGACCGCCGGCGCCTCACCCGGGCCGCCGGCTCACGGGCAGCCGGGCCTGCCAGCGCCAACATCGGTTCGACTCACGCTATTCCAGCCTCGGTTGACGGGCCGGCGTGGTTTCTGGATTATTGCCGAACGCGCCGAACCACAAGGGTCGCGAGGAGGAAATCATGGGTTTGCGCAACACGATATTGGCGGCCGCGCTCGGGCTGGTCTCGCTACAAGCCGCCGCGCAGCAACAGGTGAACGTCATCTGTCCGATGGCGGCCGAATGGTGCAACATGGCCGCGAAGGAGTTCGAGAAGGCGACCGGCGTCAAGGTCGCACTGACGTTGATGGGCTCGGGTGAATCATTCGCAACCGTCGCCGCGGAAAAGGCCAATCCCAAGCACGACATCTGGTACGGCGGCACGGGCGATCCGCATCTGCAGGCGGCCGAGCAGGACCTGACGCTCGCCTATAAGTCGCCCGTCCTCGATCAGCTCCAGCCCTGGGCGAAGAAGCAGGCCGAGCAGGCGAACTACAAGACCGTCGGGATCTACCTCGGCGTGCTGGGCATGGGCTACAACACGGAGCTCGTCGCCAAGAAGAAAGCCCCCGTGCCCGCCTGCTGGAAGGACCTGGCTCGGCCGGAATACGCGGGCGACGTGCAGATGGCCAACCCCACCGCATCGGGGACCGCGTACACGACGATTGCCACGCTGGTGCAGATCTTCGCCGAAGAGCCCGCGTTCGCCATGCTCAAGTCCTGGCACAAGAACATCAGCAACTATTCGCGGCAGGGCGTGGGGCCGATCAAGGCGACCGCGCGCGGAGAAAACATGGTCGCGATCGCCTTCATCCACGACGTCGTCACCGAGGCCACCGCCGGCTTTCCCGTGAAGAGCGTGGCGCCGTGCGAAGGGACCGGCTACGAGATCGGCTCGATGTCGATCGTCAAGGGTGCGAAGAACCTGGACAACGCGAAGAAGTTCTACGATTGGGCGCTCACGCCCGCGGCGCAGAAGCTCTCCTACGAGTCCAAGTCGTCCTTCCAGCTCCCTTCGAACGTGAGCACGCCCGTCTCGCCCCTCTCTCCGAAGCCTGCGGACATCAAGCTCATCGACTACAACTTCGCCAAGTATGGCTCGGCGGCCGAGCGCAAGCGCCTTCTCGAGCGCTGGGACCGTGAAGTCGGCGGGGCAGCGAAGTGACGCATCCGTCCGAGAGCGGCCCGCCCCAGGACGGGCCGCGATTGGAAACGGATGCGTCATCCCGGGCGAGCGCGCAGCGCGAGGCCCGGGATCCAATTTCGTGACGCAATCGCACACACGGTTCCAAATTGGGCTCCGGCCTGCGCCGGGGCGACGACGGTTGATTCGCTCTCTCGTCCTCGCGCTCAGCACTTTCGTCTTCGCCGGAAACATATTCGCGCAGGGCGCGCTCGCCATGTACTGCAGCTCGCCGAGCACTGGGTGGTGCCAAGGCATGGCGATCGGATTCGAGAGAGCGACCGGCGTCAGGGTCGCGGTGACGCAAAAGGCGACCGGCGAGCTCTTCGCGCTGATCAAGGCCGAAGCCGGCAATCCCAAGGGTGACATCTGGTGGGCGGGTCCGGGCGATGCGTTCCTGCAGGCGGCGGAAGAAGGCCTGCTCGAAACCTACAAGTCGCCCAACCTGAGCGAGCTTCACGACTGGGCGCGGCGCGAGGCGGAGGTTTCTAGGTATCGCGTCGCCGGCGTCTACGGCGGCATTCTCGCGCTCGGCTACAACACCGAGCTCGTAGCCAAGAAGAAACTACCGATCCCGAGATGCTGGAAGGATCTGGTCGACCCGGTCTACAAAGGCGAGGTGATGCTCTCCAACCCGAACTCCTCGGGCACGGCGTATATGATGCTGGCCTCGTTGGTCCAGATCTTCGGCGAGGACGAGGCCTTCCGCTACATGAAGGCGCTCAACGCCAACGTGAACCAGTACGCGCGTTCGGGGATCGGGCCGATGACCGCGGTCACGCGCGGCGAAACCGCGATCGGCAGCACCGTGCTGCACGGCGTGGTCAACGAGATCGTGCGCGGCTTTCCCGTGCAGTCGATCCTGCCCTGCGAAGGCGTCGGCTACGAGGTCGGCTCGATGGCGATCATCAAGGGCGCGCGCAATCCGGACAACGCTCGCAAGTTCTTCGACTGGGCACTGACGGTCGAGGCGCAGAAGATCGGGATCCAGGTCGGGGAGTACGCGATCCCGACCAACCGGAACGTGCCCTTGCCGCCACAGGTGCCGAGCCTCGCTTCCATCAAGCTCATCGATTACGACACAGCGAAGTATGGGTCGACCGTAGAACGCAAGCGCCTTCTCGAGCGCTGGGAGAAGGAAATCAACGCCGTTGCTCGATGAGCGCCGAGCGCAAGGCCATCGCCTGCTGGCTCGCCATCGGCGCAGCGGGTTTTCTCATCGTTCCGTGGTACGCGCTCGAAGCGTCGCTGTTCTCGACGGGTTGGCTCTCGGCATACACGGACAAGGAAGCCGCCCCGGCGCTCCTGCAGATCCTGCGACATGCGCGAATCTGGCTGCTGCCGCCGGGCCTGCTGCTGGTCGCCTGCGGCGCGTTGCTCGGCGCGCGCCTTCCGCGCACGCGGCGCGCAAACGGACTCCTCATGCTGGGCGCTGCGGGCTTCCTGTTCTTGCTCGCGCAGGGCTTCGCCATCGGGCCGCAGGGCTGGGCGTTCGAGACGCCCGCACCATGGCTTCCGCTCGCAACGGGGCAATACGGCATCGGGCTCGGCGCCGTTCTCGTCGGGACCGCTTTTGCGATGCTTTTCGCGCTGGGGCTCTCCGCACGCGGCTACTTCTCCGGCGACGGCTTCATCGCGGGCATGGTCGTCGCCGTCGCGGTGCTGACCGCGCTGTTCACTTTCTATCCGGTCTTTCGCATTCTTTCGAGCGCCTTTCAGAATGATACGGGCGCCTGGTCAGTGGCGTCGTTCTTCGGCCGGATGTTCACCGCCAAGGTCTGGGGACTCGGCTGCTTTTCCGGCGGACAGCGTTGTGGCGTCGCCTGGAACACGCTTCTCCTTGCGCTCGGATGTGGCGCCGGTTCGACCGCACTCGGGCTCGCCTTCGCGCTGGTCGCGACCCGGACCAGCTTCCCGTTGAAGAAGCTGCTGCGCGCGCTTTCGATCCTGCCGATCATCACACCGCCGTTCGTCATCGGCCTGGGACTGATCCTGGTTTTCGGCCGCTCGGGGCTCGTCAACCAATTCGTCGAATGGGCGTTCGGGCTCGAGCTCGGCCGCTGGTTCTACGGCCTGCCCGGACTGCTGGTCGCGCAACTATTGTCCTTCACGCCGATCGCATTCCTGGTCCTGATCGGCGTCGTCGAAGGCGTGTCGCCGAGCATGGAGGAAGCCGCGCAGACGTTGCGCGCAAGCCGCTGGCGCACCTTTGCCGACGTCTCGCTGCCGCTGATGCGGCCCGGGCTCGCCAACGCATTCCTGATCGGCTTCATCGAATCGATCGCCGACTTCGGCAACCCGATCGTTCTCGGCGGAAACTTCGGGGTGCTTTCGACCGAGGTGTTCTTTTCCGTCGTCGGTGCCCAGCTCGATCAGGGTCGCGCCGCCGCGCTGGGCATCCTGCTCCTGGGCTTCGCGCTGGCCGCGTTTTTCACCCAGCGCTGGGTGCTGGGACGCAAGGTGTATACCTCGCTCTCGGGCAAGGGCGACGCGGGCCTGCCCACGCCCCTGCCCGGCCGCGTGCGGCGCGTATGCTACGCGGTGGTGGTGCCCTGGATCGTGCTTACGCTGGCGATTTATGCGATGGCCTTCGTCGGCGGCTTTGTCGAGCAGTGGGGGCGCAACTATGCGTTCACCTTCCGACACTACGTCAAGGCGTTCGCGATCGAGCAGGGCCCGAACGGCCTGCTGTGGGTCGGCACGGCGTGGAGCTCGTTCTGGACCACGGTCAAGCTCTCGGCGATCGCCGCGCCGGCGACCGCAGCGCTTGGACTCCTCACGGCGTACATCCTGACCCGGCACAAGTTCAGGGGACAGGGCGCGTTCGAGTTCGGCACGATGCTCTCCTTCGCAATTCCCGGCACCGTGATCGGCGTCTCGTACATCCTCGCCTTCAACGTGCCGCCCATCGAGATCACCGGCACCGCGCTGGTGCTCATCGTGTGCAACGTGTTCCGCAACATGCCGGTCGGCGTGCGCGCGGGCATCGCATCGATGGCGCAGATCGACAAGAGCCTCGACGAAGCCTCGACGACACTCGGGGCGCGCGGGGCAACGACCCTGCGCCGGGTGCTCATGCCGCTGCTCAAGCCCGCGCTCGTCGCTGCGCTGGTGTACAGCTTCGTGCGCTCGATGACGACGCTGTCCGCGATTATCTTCCTGGTATCTGCCGAGTACGAATGGGCGACGACGTATATCATCAACCGCGTCACCAACGGCGACTACGGCGTGGCGATTGCGTACTCGACGGTCCTGATCGTGCTCATGCTCGCGGTGATCTGGCTCATCCAGCGCCTGGTCGGCGAGCGGCGTTTGGGCCGGCGCGCAGGCATTCCGGCCGCGACCGTGGGAGAATTGGGCGGGAGCACGGCATGACAACACGACAACAAAAGCCTTGCGGCGAAGCTTCTGGGCCGATGACATGAAAGCAGCCTCGATCGAATTCGAGCACGTCAGCAAGCTCTACGGCGAGGTCGCCGCAGTGCGCGACATCTCGTTCGTCATCGCCCCGGGAACGCTGGTCACGCTGCTCGGCCCGTCGGGATGCGGGAAGACGACCACGCTGCGGATGATCGCCGGACTAGAGCTGCCGAGCCGCGGAACGATCCGCATCGGTGGCGCCGACGTCACCCGCGTTCCAGCGTCCGAGCGCGATGTGTCGATGGTGTTCCAGAGCTACGCGCTGTTCCCGCACATGACCGTGCAGGAGAACGTCAGCTACGGTCTCACCGTCTCGGGGCTCCCCAAGTCGCAGGTGCTGGAGCGCACCCGTACCGCGCTGGCCACCGTTGGTCTCACCGGCTTCGATGCGCGCCTGCCCTCCGAACTGTCGGGTGGACAGCAGCAGCGCGTCGCGGTCGCGCGAGCGCTGATTCTCGAGCCCGGGGTGCTGCTTTTCGACGAACCGTTGTCCAACCTCGACGCGCGGTTGAGGCGGCAGATGCGCGAGGAGATCCGCGAGCTGCAGCAGCGGCTCTCGCTCACCGTCGTGTACGTCACCCACGACCAGGCCGAGGCGATGGCGGTGTCGGACAGGATCATCATCATGAACAAGGGTGGCGTCGCGCAGGAAGGCGCCGCGCGCGAGCTCTACGAGCAGCCAAAGGACGTTTTCGTCGCCGGATTCATGGGCGAGGCGAATCGCGTGCGTGGCACGCTCCGATACCTGGACGCCTCGCTCGGCGAATTGACCCTCGGACCCCTCAGGCTCACCCTGCCGCATCGCGGCTTGCCGGAGGGCGCGATTGATGTGGCGATCCGGCCCGAGTCGATCTCGATCGGCGAGAACGGCGCAGGTCTTCCCGGCACGCTGCGCAAAGTGGCCTACCTCGGCGGGCTCATGGAGTACACGATCGACACCGCGCTCGGATTGCTCTTCGTCATCGACATGGCCGTTGACCGTCCGCGCTCGGTCGGAAGCGCCGTCGGTTTGCGGCTCGCCGATCACGGTGTGGTCCCGATCGCCGCGGGTGACGCGGGCGCATGAATGCCGCAGGGCCGCGCCAAGGCGCGAATTCGCCAATGAGGCCGCAAGCGTGGCGGTACATCCGTGAACGCAAACGATCTCAAGATGCGCGCTGAGTTTGGCCGTCGCCTCGCGCGCGAGGCCGGAGCGCTGGCATGGCGCTACTTCCTGCGCGAGCTCGAGTTCATAGAGGAAACCAAGGGCCCGCAGGACTTCGTCAGCGCCGCCGATCACGCGGTCGAGGCGCTGATCAAAGAACGCCTGGAGGCGAGATTCCCCGCCGACGCGGTGCTCGCGGAGGAAGGCGGCGGCGACGTGGGACTCAACCTCTGGGTCGTCGATCCGATCGACGGCACGATCAACTTCGTGCACGGCGTGCGCTATTGGTGCATCTCGATTGCCTTCATCGCTGCGGGCGAGCGGAGGTTCGGCGCGGTCTACGACCCGTCGCTCGACGAATTATTCTGGGCGGCCAGAAACGAAGGGGCGTGGTGCGACGAGACGCGCATCCACGTATCGCCGCGCGACCGGCTCGATCACGCGCTCGTCTGCTTAGGGTACGTGCCGCGACATCCGTTGGAGGAACACCTCGCGCTGAAGCGGCGCCTGCACGAGGCCGGCGCGGCGGTAAAGGATATGGGCGCCGGTGCGTTGATGCTCGCGCACGTCGCTGCGGGGCGCTTCGATGGCTTCCTCGAGCCGCACATGCATCCCTGGGACGCGTCCGCCGGACTCCTGCTCGTCGAGGAAGCGGGCGGACGCGTGCATCCCTACCCCGGCGCCGCAGGGATCGCCGCGGGCGGTCCGGTGGTCGCGGCGGCGCCCGGCCTGTTCGGCGTGCTGGAGAAAATCGCGCTTCGGCCCTGAGCGCGACACCACGACTCCATGCGCCGCTTCGCCATCGTTGTTTTCGCCCTCGCCGCCTATGGTGGCTGGCATTGGTGGACCACCGAGCGCGCGGTCGATCGGCCGCCCGGAATCCTCGTAGCCGACGAGCCGGTGCAGGTCGACTTCGACGACCCGCCGCGCTTCGATGCCAATGGCTACACGTTCATCAAGCGGGCGAAATACGACATCACCGCGCGCTTGTTACGCAAGGAGATCTATCGCCTCGATGGTGGCGCCGGGCTGGCGCCGGTCGACCTCGGCGTCGGGTGGGGACCGTTGTCGGACAGCGCGTTGCTCGACGAGCTCGAGTTCTCGCAGATGGGCCGCTTCTTCTACTGGCAGCCGCGCAAGTCCGATTTCCGGCTGCCGATCCCCATGCTGATCAGCCACATGGCCCAGATGCACATGATTCCCGCGACGAAGGATCTCGAAGCGAGGTTGAAGAAGCTGCGCCCCGGGCAGATCGTCACCGCGAGCGGATACCTTGTCGATGTCCGCGGCCCCGGCGGCTTCGCGTGGAACACCTCGCTCTCGCGCACCGATACCGGCAATGGCGCGTGTGAGCTGTTCTGGGTCGAAGCGCTCGAAGCCGAGTGACACCTTCAGGCCTCGGCGCGCTGCCGTAACACCGGCACCAATCGAACGGTACAGGCGCAGGAATGCTGGACAGTGGCCGCCTAAGGCGCCGCGCAGAATACCGGACCCTCCAAAGCCCAGCCCTCGGCCTGCATCGCCGCGGTCTCGCTCTTGCTCGTCAGGAAGCGATGGTTCGGCTGGTTGTTCATCCCGTTGTTGTAGAGACGCGTCACCGGAATACGATCGGGCGGGCAGCTGCCGTCGGCCAGCGGCGGCTCGGCCTCGAACGCGAATCCCTCATAGAGCCAGAGCGGGCTTGCCTTCACGATCGCGCACTCAAGCGGGTAGATCGTGAAGAAATGCGTGTCGGGGGAAAGCGCCGGCGCGCTGAAAAAGCGGCACGCGGGCGCACCAAGACCTGAACCGAGCACGAATGCCTTGAACTCGGCGCCGGTGCGCAGCCACGCACCGCCGGCGTCGAGCGCCGCGGCTTCCAGCGGATTCGCTGTGATGAAGTAATGATCGGTCAGGTCGCGGTGGTATTCGACGACGTCGGCCTCGCCGGGCAGGAAAGGCAGCGCGGGCGCGGTGTAGTCGATGAGAAGCCGATCGTCGCCCCCGCCCGCCACACTCGTCATCCGCGCCACCTGGGCCCGCGCCACGCGATCGTCCAGCCCATGCGCCGCGACGAAGATAAGCGTCCAGGTGAAGATATCGTTGGTGCTCGGCACGTCGAAGTGATGCGTCACGCCTTCGAGCGTCACGAGATAACGCGATCCGCCGAGGCGCTCCACCCCTTCGATGGTCGGGCCGACCGGCGCCGTCGTGTCCGCCGTTCCGCTGATTCCCAGGAACGGCAGCGCGATGCCGTCGAGCCCGTTCTGGTCGCGCCCGAACGCCGGGAAGAACGGCTGGCCGAAGTACGGCACGTAGCCGACGATCGCTTTGAGACGCCGATCGGCGACGATCTGCTTCGAGGAGAGACCGATGCTGACGGTGAGCTTCGCGCCGGCCTGGAGCAGCAGCGTCTCGCCGCCGATGCTGGCGCCGAAACCGGCGATGCGGTCGCTGTCGACGCGGGTCTGATAGCGCGGATCGGCGAGCAGTACATCCAGTGCGGCGGTGCTCGACAGCGCGCGAATGGCCTGCATTTCGACGTACGTCGGGAAATGCAGTATGGCGTAGAGCGCGTCGGACAGATTCTCGATATGCACGTCGGCGAAGCGCGGGTCGCCGTGGAAAGGTGCGATGACGACGAACCCGTAGCTTGCGAGGTGCGTCAGCGCGGCAAGGTACTCGGGCGTCAGCGGGCTTCCCCCCAGGCCGTGCGAGAAGAGCAGCACCGGCCAGCGCGTGATCGCGTCGGGCCATAGCGGTGGATCGGCGCCGCGTTGCATGTGCGGCACGGCATTTCCCGTCGGCAGGGGATAGGCGGGATAGGGGTTGGTCGCGCTCGTCGGATAGCAGACCAGGAAATCGTACTCGACTACGCTCGTCGCGCGCTCGACGAACAATTCGCGATCGTCCGGAATCGTGAGGCCAGCGCGCAGCACATTGCCGGGATCGGCGAGAAGTTGTGCGACATAACGTTCCTGATTGCCGCTGGGGTAGCCTTCCCAGTATTGCTGTGCGCTCTCGCCCGGCTGGACACGGCTGAAATCCTGCTCGACGTTGCTGCAGCCGACCGGGTAGGTGCCCGGCGGCAATGGGGGAACGATTGCCAGCGGATCGGCCAGTGCGGCGCCGGTCAACGCCACGCCGGTGGTTACCCCGAGAATTGCGGCCCAGCGGGAGGCACGTGAACGTTTCATCGGTCCTCAGACCCCGACCGCGCAGGATGCGTTCCCGCGACCGCCCTTAAGGCGATCGCGGCTCGACCCACGTGCGGGCAGATCAGAACTGCTCGTCGGCGAGCGCCAGCACGCTCTCGCCTGCCGTCAGCACGGCGTGCGTGAGCGCGGCGGTTTGCGGCAGGTAATAGTCGGCGTAGAAACGCGCGGTAGAGATCTTGGCTCGATAAAAATCGGTGTCGCCCCTGCCGTCGGCAAGATGCTTGGTCGCTGCGAGCGCGGCGCGCGCCATCTGCCAGCCTCCCGCCGTGAGACCCCAGAGCTCGAGATACGGCACCGATGCCGCGTGCGCGGCTCGGGGGTGGGCACCATAGGTCTGCACCACCCACTCGACCGCGGCGCTGAGCGCCTTCACGGCCGCGGCAAGCTCCCTGCGAATCGCTGCGAACTCCGCCCCAGCCTGTTTGCCGAGCTCATCATCGAGTTTGCGCATCTCGGCGATCACGGCAAGAGCCGTCTTGCCGCCGTCACGCGCGGTCTTGCGGCCGATCAGATCGTTGGCCTGGATGCCGGTCGTGCCCTCGTAGATGGTGATGATGCGCGCGTCGCGGTAATGCTGCGCGGCGCCGGTTTCCTCGATGAAGCCCATGCCGCCGTGGACCTGCACGCCGGTGTAGGCAACCTCCTGCGCGGTCTCGGTGCACCAGCCCTTGACGATCGGAATCATCAGGTCGACGAACGCTTGGTGGCGCTTTCGCGCCTCCGGATCGGGGTGCGCGTTCGCGTTGTCGAGCGCGCCGGCGGTCACGTAGGCCAGCGCGCGCATCGCTTCGGTTTGCGCCCGCATCGACAGTAGCATGCGCCGCACGTCCGGATGCTGGATGATCGTGGCGGTCCCGGCGCTCTTTTCCTCGCCGACGGCGCGACCCTGCACCCGGTCCTTCGCGTACGCCGCCGCGCGCTGGTAGGCGCGCTCGGCGATGCCCACGCCTTCGAGCCCGACCGAGAAACGGGCCAGATTCATCATGATGAACATGTACTCGAGGCCGCGGTTTTCCTGGCCGACGAGGTAGCCAACCGCGCCGCCGTGGTCTCCGTAGGCGAGTACCGCGGTGGGGCTCGCGTGAATGCCGAGCTTGTGCTCGATCGACACGCATTGCACGTCGTTGCGCGCCCCGAGCGAGCCGTCGGCGTTGATCAGGAACTTCGGCACGATGAAGAGCGAAATCCCCTTCACGCCCTCAGGCGCGGTCGGCGTGCGCGCCAGCACGAGATGGATGATGTTCTCGGTGTAGTCGTGCTCGCCGTAGGTGATGAATATCTTCTGGCCGTAGAGCTTGAAGCTGCCGTCAGGCTGCGGGACCGCGCGGGTGCGCACTGCGGCGAGATCCGAGCCCGCCTGCGACTCGGTCAGGTTCATCGTGCCCGCCCATTGGCCCGAGACCATCTTCGGCAGGAAGCGTTCCTTCTGCTCCGCCGTCCCGCACAACTCGATCGCCTCGATCGCACCCTGCGTCAGGAGCGGGCACAGATCGAAGGCCATGTTCGCGGCGTGCCACATTTCCTCGACCGCCGTCGCAACGAGCTGCGGCAATCCCTGGCCGCCGAACTCGGGATTCTTGGTGAGCCCGTTCCAGCCGTTGGCGCAGTATTGAAGGTAGGCGGCCTTGAACCCGGTGGGCGTCTTGACCGAGCCATCGTCGAGACGGCGCGCGCCTTCGCGGTCGCCGACCGCGTTCAGCGGATCGAGGACCTCGGTCGCGAACCTGGCCGCCTCGGCCAGGATCGCGGCGACGGTGTCAGGCGTAGCGTCCTCGAAGCCTGGCAGCTTGCCGACCTGGTCGAGTCCGGCGAGCTCGTGCAGCACGAATTGCATTTCCTTCAGCGGCGCGTGGTATTGGCTCATGTTCGACCCAGCTCGGCGGTGAGCTGCGGGATGATCTCGAACAGGTCGCCGACGAGCCCGTAGTCCGCGATCTGGAAGATCGGCGCTTCGGGGTCCTTGTTGATCGCGACGATCACCTTACTGTCCTTCATCCCGGCGAGGTGCTGGATAGCGCCCGAAATGCCCACCGCGATGTAGAGATCCGGGGCGACGATCTTGCCGGTCTGACCGACCTGGTAGTCGTTGGGCACGTAGCCGGCGTCGACCGCAGCGCGCGACGCGCCGATCGCCGCGTTGAGCTTGTCGGCCAGCGCTTCGAGCAGCTTGAAGTTCTCGCCGTTCTGCAGCCCGCGGCCGCCGGAGATGACCACGCGCGCGCTCGTGAGCTCCGGGCGGTCGGACTCTGTCAGCTCCTGGCTAACAACCTTGCTGACCCCGCGGTCCGGCGGCACGGCGAGCGCCTCGACCACACCGCTGCCGCCAGTCGCTGGCGCGGCATCGAAACCCGTCGCGCGCACGGTGATCACCTTCTTGGCGTCCTTCGACTGCACGGTGGCGAAGGCGTTGCCGGCGTAGATCGGCCGCACAAAGGTGTCGGCCGACTCGACCTCGATGATGTCGGAGACCTGCGCAACGTCGAGCAGTGCCGCAATACGCGGCGCCACGTTCTTGCCGAAGCTCGTCGCCGGCAGCAGGACGTGCGTATACGAGGGTGCGAGGCCGATAGCGAGGGTGGCGATGCCTTCCGCCGTCGGCGCGGCGAATTGCTGGGCATCCGCATGCAATGCCTTGGCGACACCGGACACGGTCGACGCCGCCTGCGCTGCCGCGCCGGCGTTGTGGCCCGCGACCAGGACATGGATCTCGCCGCCGATCTTCTGCGCCGCAGCAATGGTGTTGAGCGTCGCGCTCTTGAGCGCAGCGTTGTCGTGCTCGGCGATAACGAGGGTGGTCATGGTGCTACGACGTCATGGGACGACGACCGCGCCGGCGTCATCATCGTCACGAAATCACCTTCGCCTCAAAACGCAGCTTCGCGACCAGCTCCTTCGCGTCGGCAACTTTGCCGCCCCCTTTGCGCTTCGGCGGCTCGGCGACCTTGAGCGTCTTCAGCCGTGGCGTCACATCGACGCCGAGCGCGTCGGGCTTGACCACGTCCAACGGCTTTTTCTTCGCCTTCATGATGTTGGGCAGCGTCGCGTAGCGCGGCTCGTTCAGGCGCAGGTCGGTCGTGATCACCGCGGGCAGCGGCATCGAGAGCGTCTCCAGTCCGCCGTCGACCTCACGCTTGACCGTCGCCCGCATCTGTCCGGCCTCGCCAGCGAGGTCGATCTTGGACGCGAATGTCGCCTGCGGCCAGTCGAGGAGCGCCGCGAGCATCTGCCCCGTCTGGTTGGCGTCGTCGTCGATCGCCTGCTTGCCCATGATGACGAGCTGCGGATTCTCCTTGACCGCGATCGCCTTGAGCAGCTTGGCGACCGCGAGCGGCTGCAGCTCGGCGTCGGTTTCGACCAGGATCGCGCGATCGGCGCCGAGTGCGAGTGCGGTGCGCAGCGTCTCCTGGCACGCCGCAAGGCCGCAGGACACTGCGACGATCTCGGTGGCGATCCCCTTTTCCTTCAGCCGCACCGCCTCCTCGACCGCGATCTCGTCGAACGGGTTCATCGACATCTTCACGTTCGCGGTGTCGACCCCGGAGCCATCCGACTTTACGCGCACCTTGACGTTGAAGTCGACGACGCGCTTGATGGGAACCAGGACCTTCATGGGAATCTGCGGGGGGCTCGGCGCGGTGCAGCCGCGCCGCCAAGCGAATGATTATAACGGGAACGGGCGGGTCGCTGCATGCCATTGCCTCACCCGTGCCGCCGGTCCGCCGAGCCCGCGCCGGACCGGCCGGTTCAGCGCGTTGCGGCCTCATTGGACGGTCAGCGCAGTGTCTAGGTCGCGTGCTCGCGCCGCGACCTCCTTGGACTGCCAGCGTAGTACGTTAGGTCGCGTGTCGGCCGCTAGCGGCGACTCGCGGACGCTCAACCCCCACGCGCTTCGCGCGCGGGTTCCCCTCTCGCTGCTCGCGCCCGCGGCCTCTTTGGACGGGCACTGATCAACGCTGCGTCGCGTGTCGGCCGCCAGCGGCGACTCGCGGACGCTCGACCCCCACGCGCTTCGCGCGCGGGTTCCCCTCTCGCTGCTCGCGCCGCTCTACCGCATCACCGTGCACTGCGGGCTTGCGGCCAGCATCGTCCCCTGCCAGGAGAGCGTGTTGTTATCGCGCAATGGATCGGGAACGATGCGATCGGGGTCCGCTTCAACATCGATGCGCACGATGTCGCCAGCCGGCGCTCGGAGCGGTGAGAGAACGAGGGTCACGGTCGCGCCGACCGTCAGTGGAACGTATTGGGTTGCGTAGACCTGTTCGCGCACCCCGCTCGCGGTGGTGACGGTCGCCCCGATACGGAAGGCGCCGAGGTCGCCGGAGAGCAGCGGGATCGGGGGCACGATATTGGACCCCAGATTCTTCACGTTCGCCGCGACGACAACGAATCCGTCGTTACCTGCGATGCAGCTCATGCTGTTGAGCTTGAGGTCCGAGTGCGGCGGCTGATCGTCGTAGATCGGATAGAAATACATCGTGTTGTCGGGGAAAGAGATGATGTACGGAACGTACACGGGCCGCGGTTTGATCTCGTCGGTGTACGCGGTCGCAGACGCGGCGTATTGCGCATCGCGATAGGCGCCCGTGAACTGGCAACCCACGAGCGTCGCGGCAACGGCAACCATTCCCAGCTTGGCGATCGAGCGCATGCGCGCCTCCCTTCGACGGCAAGTGGCTGCGGCGCGGGTCCCTTGGCCCGGTACCCTGCTCCGCCTGGACCGGTCATGATGGCGGCATAATCCCGGGCGGACAACTCCGGGGTGTCTCCCCGGTCGGACCGTCCAAATCGCACGCCGGCAGGTTTTCACCGCCCGTCGCCAGTAGCGAAGCATAAAACGTCTCGTCGGCGGCCGCGTCGCGCGCCGCCAGACTCTCCGCTTCGGCATCCGGAAGCGGGGTTCCGGCCTCGGACCAGGCGCGCGCTGCGGAGAGCATTCCATGTTCGTACCGATATTCCGCCCGCGGCGCACCGTTTGGATGCCACGAGCGCTTGACGCCATGCGGGCGGTCATCGATGTAAGGAGCCTCGAGCTTGTGCCCCGCTTCCTTGCGACCGTCCGGCGCTGTGTACCACAGCGCGATCGTGCCGGCCCGGGCGTCGTAGTCGAGCGGCAGCACCGCGATGCGCGCACCGGCTGCGTTCCAGAAGATGAACGTTCCGGTCATCCGCCCGTGAGCGAACGCGCCCACCACGCGCAGGCGGCCGTCGGGCATTCTCAGCTCGTAGGCGCCGTTGGGAACGCCGGAACGGCACTGGCCCACGGCGACGTAAGGTTGCGCGAGCGCTTGCCCGGCGGCGAGCGTAAGCGCGCAGCCGACCAGCGTTGGCTTCAGCCGCGGCGCCGCGCCCACCACGCGGCGAACTCGCCGACGATGCCGCGCCGGAACGCAAGCACGCAGACCACGAAGATCACCCCCGTAATCACCGTCACCCACTGACCAAAGCCGGCGAGGTAGTTTTCGAGCCCGATGATGACGAACGCGCCCACCACCGGTCCGAAAATCGTCCCCATGCCGCCGAGCAGTGTCATCAGCACGACCTCCCCGGACATGGTCCAGTAGACGTCGGTGAGCGAGGCAAGCTGGAAAACGATCGCTTTGGTCGCACCGGCGAGCCCGGAGAGTGCGGCCGACAGCACGAAGGCGAGCAGCTTGTAACGGTCGGCGTTGTAGCCCAGAGAGATCGCTCGCGGCTCGTTTTCGCGAATCGCCTTCAACACCTGGCCGAACGGCGAATGCACGGTGCGGTAGATTAAAAGAAACGCGCCGGCGAAGATCGTCAGCACGACGTAGTACATCGTGAGCGTGTCCGCGAGATCGATGAACCCGAAGAGCTTCCCGCGCGGCACTGACTGGATACCATCCTCGCCGTGAGTGAACGGCGTCTGCAGGTAGAAGA
>Ga0066709_100001577_pt1 | contig 15318 bp, 10 predicted proteins | sample GraSoiAngelo_158_FD_79665 | JGI IMG/M metagenome (GOLD analysis project Ga0066709, IMG submission 79665) | Grasslands soil microbial communities from the Angelo Coastal Reserve, California, USA - 14_1009_16_30cm | ecosystem: Environmental > Terrestrial > Soil > Grasslands | place: USA...
TCGAACCTCCTGACGCTCATCGAGCCGGCCGTCGCGCCGACGTCACCCTCCGCGCCCAGCCGCTTCCTGTTGACGATCCTGGCCGGCATCCTCGGACTGCTCCTGGCGACCGCGATCTTGTTCGCCGCGGAGTACCTCAATGATTCGCTGAAGCGGCCGGAGGACGTAGAAGAGGTGCTGGGCCTGCCAACGCTCGGTTCGATCGGACGGCTGCGGGGCGATCGGAGCGTCAACGAGGTCTATCGGTTGGTGACCCTCGTCAATCCGCGTTCGCCGGCGGCCGAGGCCTACCGGTCGATCCGCGCGAACGTCGACTTCACGAGCGTCGACAGACCGATTCGGACGCTCCTCGTCGCAAGCGCGACGGCTTCGGAAGGGAAGACGGTCACGGCCGGAAACCTGGCGCTGGTCTTCGCGCAGGCGGGCCGGCGCGTGCTCCTCATCGACGCCGACCTCCGGCGCCCGGGCGTGCACACGATCTTTCGCGCAACGAACGCACGCGGTGTCACGAGCCTTGTGCTCGATCCCAACCTCGACCCCGCTCGCGTCGTTCAGATGACCGAGCAGGGCCACCTCACGATCCTGACGAGTGGTCCGCTCCCGCCAAACCCCGCCGAGATTCTCGGTTCGCACCGCTTTGGCGCGATCCTCGAACAGCTCGCAGCCGACTTCGATCTGATCGTGATCGACACTCCGCCTCTCCAGGCTGTCGCCGATGCCGCCATCCTCAGCGCCCGCGTCGATGGGACCATCATCGTCGTCGATGCCGGCAAGAGTCGACGCGAATCCGTGGTCCGGGCTCGGGACACGCTGGTCCGGGCGGGCGCGCAGATCCTGGGCGTGGTCCTCAACCGCGTGGCGCGCGACGTCGACGGGGCTGCCTACATCACCTACGCGGCGGCGGCGCCCGACGAGGACCGCGCGACTTCGTCGAAGCCGGGGTGAGCGCACCCTCTCACGACGTCACCGATGGGCCGTAGGTCCTCCGGCCTGAGCACGCTGACCCTCACCCCGACGACGTCCGTCGAGGCAGCCGAGGTCACGGTCGCAGGGGCGGGCTTCGGGAAGCGGCGGACCGTCTACCTGTCGATCGACGGCGGGGCAGAGCAGACCTTCAGGTCGGGCAGGACCGGCAAGTTCACCCGCGTGATCCCCGCCCCGCGTGGCGCGGGCCGTCACGCCGTCAGTGCGCGGGACACCCTGGGCACGACGGCAGAAGCGACGCTCACCGTCACGCCGATCGTGGCGCCGCCGAGTCCCCCGCCAACTCCGCCGGCAGGCCGTGTCGATGCCGCGCTGACCACCCGTTCGGTGGCCGCGCCTGTCGCCGCAACAACCGGCCGGCCGAGCGTCGAGGAAGGCGCGCCCACATCCCCGCTAACCCCTATCCTCGTGGCCGCGGCGCTCGCCGGCCTGCTGGTCGGCAGCATGGCGCTCCACGTGCAGGCACTCGTGCTCGCGTCGTCAGCCGCGATCCTGTTAACAGCCGTCGTCGCGCCGTACACCGGCCTCTTGATCGCGGCCCTCACGGCAACCCTGCGGCCGCCTGATGGCGTGCCCACACCCGGTCTGCCGATCCTCCTGGCAGGCGCGATCCTCCTCGGCTGGGTGTACCGGCTGCCGATCGACCGACCGCGGCTGCGGATCACGCTGCCCCTGGCGCTGCTCGGTGCATACGAGCTCTACAGCTTCGCACAGCAGCTGCCCGAGCTCGCCGGTGGCTACTCCGGCGACGTCGGCCACCTGGTCGGCTATCAATTTCTCCAGATGTCGGGTGGCTTCGGCCTGATCCTCGCCGCGGCATTGGTGCTCCCGGATCGTGATCCGCGAGCAGTCATTGGGGCCGTGATCGCGTCCGCCGTCCTCGCCGCCGTGCTCGGGATCATCAGCGATGTCTCGGTCAGCCTGCCTCCTCTGCTCGTCGGGCTCGTGGCCGACAACGAGTTCGGCGTCCGCGCCGTGGGGACGTTCGGCAACCCGAACTACTTCGGTTTCGTCGAGGCGCTGGCCACCACGGCCGCCCTGGCCTGGTGCGCCGTCACCAGGTCACCGCGCCTGCGCGCGGGGCTGCTGCTCGCGGCGGGCGTCTGCGTCGGTGCGCTCGTGTTCACGCTGTCACGTGGCGGGATCATCACGCTGCTCGCCGGCACCTCGCTGCTCGCCTTCATCCGGTTCCGGGTCGCCGGCGTCGTCGCCATCGCCACGATCCTCCTCGCCTTCGTCCTCGTGTACCCGGTGCTTTCCAACTATCGGCTCGCATCCGCTGGCGATTCGCCGTCCGCTGAAGCGCTGCAGCAGGCGGCCGAGAGCGATCGGGAGCGAGCGGCCACCGTCCTCGCGGGCCCACAGGTCTGGGCGACATCGCCGCTGTTCGGGGTCGGCTTCGGTCATTACTCCTTCGTCAGTGCCAGGTTTTCCGGCAACCTGGGCGCGACCTTCTCGCACAACTGGTACGTCAACGTCCTTGCCGAGCAGGGCCTGGTGGGCGCGGCGCTCTGGCTACCCGCACTGCTCGCGGTCGCGCTGGCGCTCCGTCGCCGACCGATCGCGCCTCGGACCGTGGGTTTCGCGGTTCTGCTCGCCTTCGCGGTCGGCTCCCTGTTCCTCGAGCCGCCGACCTCGTTCCAGGCCTCCGCCCTGCCCATCCTCGTCATCACGGCTGCCCTTGTCGCGGCCTGGGAGTCGGGCCCGCGCGGAGATGCTCCGCGCGCTGCCGAGGCCGCGTCTTGACGGCCGCCGACCATCGCGGGGCGCCCAGTTGACCGGACGGCGACGACGCCCGGGAGCCAGAGCCCCATTGCGCGTGGCACTGGTCAGCCCCAGCCTGCGCCGCGGCGGCGCGGAGCGCCAGATGCTGATCCTGGCCGGGGCGCTCCCGCGTGACGACGTCGAGCTCCGCTTTATCCTGTTGGCCGAGCGCGGGCCACTGGCAGACGAGGCCGAGGCCCTCGGCGTGCCGGTGCACGTCCTCGGGCTTCAGGCCGCGACGTGCCGGGGACTCGGCATCCGTTGTGCCCTGGCGCTGGCGCGGTCCGTCCGGTCGTACGTCCGCCTGACGCGGGACGTGGATCTCGTCGACGCGTGGCTGGTTCCGGCTCTGACGCTCGTCGGCCTTGCCCAGCCCCTCGCCCGCGTGCCAGTGTTCATGGCCGGTCGAAGATCGCTCGCGGATGTTGCCCGGCCGCGAACGGCCGCCCGCCGGCTCGTGGCAACCCTCGCAATGCGTCGCGCCGATGCCTTCGTGGCGAACTCCCAGGCCGCCGCGGACGACCTCGTCGCGGTCGATGGCATCGATCCTGCGGCCGTTCACGTCATTCGCAACGCCGTCGTGCCACCCGCCATTGACGTCCAGGCGCGAGACCGCATCCGAGCCGGCTGGGGCTTCGGGCCGGGCGACTGCGTCGTCGGCTGCGTCGGGAGCCTGCAGTCGGGCAAGGGCTTGCCCGAGCTCGTTGCGGCGGCCGCTGCCGTGTCCAAACGACGACCCGAGCTGCGAGTCGTCATCGTGGGCGATGGGCCGTTGCGCTCTGACCTCGAGCGACAGATCGCGGCACACCGGCTCGAAGAGGTGGTGCGGCTCGATGTCGACTCCGGCGATGCCCGTCCTCTGTACCCGGGTTTCGATCTCGCGGTTCAGGCGTCGGACAGCGAGAGCCTTCCCAACGCGGTCCTGGAGGCAGCCGCGGCCGGCCTGCCGATCGTCGCCACCGCCGTTGGCGGCACGGCCGAGATCCTCGAGGACGGCGTCTCCGGCGTCCTGATCCCAGCGCGGGACCCCGCGGCGTTGTCGGCTGCCATCGAGGGGCTCGTCGGTGATTCAGCTGCTCGGACCCGTCTCGGTACCGCGGCCGCGATTCGAGCCCGGGCCTTCACGCCGGCCGTCCTCGCCGAGGCGACCCTGGACCTCTACCGATCACTGGTTCGCCAGGATCGCTGAGCCCCACGAGCGCTCCTCCAGGAGCTCCCCATACAGCGAGTCGTGCCGCGCGATCATTTCCGCCAGCCCGTATCCGGACACGATGCGCTCCCGCCCACGTCGGCCCAGGGTGGCGGCCGTCAAGGGATCGTCGAGCACCTGATCCATCGCGCCGGCGAGTCCGGCGACAGAGCCGAACGGCACGACGAAACCGCACGTCGAGTCGACCAGGTCCACGTTGCCACGAGATGCCGAGACGATCACCGGGACCTGGAGGGCCATCGCCTCCATGACTGCACGGGGGAGTCCTTCGCGGAGGCTCGCGAGAACCACGGCATTGGCCCACGCGACGTAGGGACGGATGTCCTCGACGAAGCCGAGGAAGCGGACGCGATCGCCGAGCTTCAGCCGGCGGACGAGCGCCTCGAGCGCAGGGCGGCGGCGGCCATCCCCGAGCAGCACGAGCATCGCATCGCGGTGCCGCATCGCCGACAGCGCTCTCACGACATCCTCGTGACGCTTCCTGCGGTGGAGTTCGCCGACGACAACGAATACGGGACGCCCGGCCGCGGCGATGACCGCGAGCGCGGCCTCGGTGGCACCCGGCTGGATCGCAGAGCGTGCGTAGTGTTCCGCGTCGATGCCGACGCCCGGCATGCGCACGAGCCGATCCTCGGCGACGAAGTGGCCGGATCGCGCGGAGCGTTCGTCCTCGTCGTTCATCACGATCAGGCGATCGGTCCACCGCCCGGCGAGCCGCTCGGCCGTTCGGAAGATCGCGTTCGTCACCCGAAGCCCGCGGTGGTGGAAGTGGAAGCCGTGCACGGTGTAGACGACCGCAGGCCGTCGAGCGCGAGGCACCGTCGCCACGGCAAGCCGCACGAGGAGCGCCGCGATCGGGGAATGGGCATGGACGATGTCCGGCCCTGCAAGCAGCAACCGACGAATCGCGACGAAGGCTTGCGTGTAGTTCCGCCAGTCGAGCGTCGAGCGCGAGACCGGCAGATCGACGACCTCGTCGAAGGCCGCGCGCAGCGTGGCGTCGTGACGAGCGTCCCTTGCGGCGAGGAGCACCCGCCAGCCGCGTCCACGAAAGTGGGCCGCGTACGGCAGGTAGAAGTTCCGGATCAACGGCGGGACCGTCGAGACGAAGAGCAGCGTCGGGCCGCGCTCCATCCGGCCAGCCGGCGAGCCCGGCCCGGTCACCGCCCCGTGAAGCGCAGGACCGACGGCACCGTCTCGAGCAGGATCCGAACGTCGAGCCATGGGGACCAATGGTCAACGTACTGGAGATCGAGGCCGGCCTTCACGTCGAACTCGCGATAGTTGCGAGCACGAACCTGGGCGAGCCCTGTCAGCCCAGGTTTCACGGCCAGCCGGCGGCGATGCCACGGCTTGTATGCGGCGACCTCCACGATGGGAGCGGGGCGCGGGCCAACGAGGCTCATCTCGCCCACCAGCACGTTCCACAGCTGCGGGAGCTCGTCGAGGCTGCTGCGTCGCAGGAAGCCCCCGATTCGCGTGACGCGCGGGTCACCGTCGATCTGGATCGCGGGACCCCGGATGGTATTCAGGTGGAGGACCTCGCCGAGGCGCTCCTCCGCGTCATCGGTCATGGTTCGAAACTTCCGAAAGCGAAAGAGGCGCCCGTTTCGGCCGACGCGGTCCTGGGTGAACAGGATCGGGCCGCGGCTGTCCGAGATGACGCCGAGGGCGACGACCAGCAGGAGCGGTGCGGCCAGGAGCAATCCGATGGACGCTCCGACGACATCGACCAGCCGCTTTGCGACGGCGCCAAGACGGCTCGGACCATCGGTCGCCATTGAGGCGGCCTCGGCATCCTCGAGGGTGAGCGCCGCGATGATCGGCCCGACCGGCTCGAGCACGGCCGCGGCCGCCAGCGTGCAGGCCGCCGTCGCTCCGCCGACGACGCGGCCGCGGCGCTTCGGGGCCCCTGGCACCGGCTCGGGACTGACGGCGACATGGATGTCGCGGCCTGCGACGAGCCCACGCTTTGCAAGGGGGATCAGCAGGAGGTCGCGCGCGCAGCCGACGTAGCTCGCCGACGTCATGATGAGCGTCTGGCCCGGCCGAGCCGCCGCGACGACATCGGCGCAGGCCCGCCCCAGGGCCGACAGGTCCGGCCCGAGATGTTCCGCGTCCTCCTCGCCCGGGCAGATCAGCAGGACGTCGGCGTCGCTCGTGTCAGCGCCCGTAAGAAGTTGGACGAGGTCGTTCGGGAGCGCTGCCGGCGGCCCGCCGATCGCGGCGATCCGCGTTGGCCGCGAGCCCGCCGGAGCAAGTGCCACCTCGATGGTGACCACGGTCTCCGGGGCGAGCGTGTGGACGCGCGGCAGCGCCTCGACGGGCGTGCTGACGCTCGGCGCGGGACCCTGGTTGGTCCCCTCGACTTCCTGGACGGTCACAGGGCCCTCTTTCGCGCGGACAGGCTTAACGGGTCAGTCGATCATGCCCCCGACGTCGCGCCCCCAATGCCGCGACGTGACACGCCCCCAATGTTCACCAAGGAACAGTACGAAAGTACCAAAGTCAATTAGCAAACAACCTTGCAGCACAGAGTCTGTTGCTCGCGTGCAACGAGCGCCGATTGGGCGTGCGGCGGCGTTGCAGGTCATGGTGGCGCCTCGGCGCCCCGGATGTCGGCCCGGCCCGCGACAGCCGAAGCACCGACATGGCAGCATCCGCTGACATGTGTGGAATCGCGGGGATCGCGACCTCGGACGGCCTGCAGTCGCAGGACACCGTCCTCCTCGACAACATGCTCCGTTCGCTGGCGCACCGCGGGCCGGACGAGCAACGCCAGGTTCGGGACGCGAATGCGGCGATCGGGGCCCGGCGACTCGCGATCATCGACCTCGAGACCGGCAGCCAGCCGGTCTCGGGTGAGGATGAGGCGATCCAGGTTGTGCAGAACGGCGAGATCTACAACTACGTCGAGCTGCGGGAGGATCTGCTGCGTCGAGGCCACACCCTGCACAGCCGTGGGGACACCGAGGTCATTGCCCACCTCTACGAAGACCACGGCGACGACTTCGTCCATCACCTGCGTGGAATGTTCGCGCTCGCGATCTGGGATGGCCGGCGCCGGCGCCTCGTCCTGGCCCGGGATCGCTTCGGCAAGAAGCCGCTGTACTGGCGACGTTCGGGTGAGCGGCTGCTGTTCGCCTCGGAGCTGAAGGCCATCCTCCTCGATCCCGCCACGCCCAGGAAGCTCGATCGCACGGCCCTGGCCGACTATCTGCAGTACCAGTACGTGCCCGCTCCCCGGTCGATCTTCGCCGATATCCAGAAGCTCCCGCCAGCGAGCCTCCTGACCTGGGACGGCGGCGAGGTCCAGATCGCGCGCTACTGGCACCTGGCCTACCGGCCGAAGGCCGATGTCTCGCCCGACGAGCGGCGCGAAGCGACCCTCGAGCTGTTGCGCGAGGCGGTGACGCTTCGCCTCCGAAGCGATGTCCCGGTCGGACTTTTCCTGAGTGGCAGGATGGATTCAAGCACGCTCCACGCGCTCGCCGCCGGGAGCGCCGACCTTCGGACGTTCACCATCGCGTTCGAGGAGGTCGGCTACGACGAGAGCGCCTCCGCGGCTGCGGTCGCCCGACACTTCGGGACCCGTCACACCGAAGAGACGGTCCGGCTCGACGTCCTATCCGTCCTGCCCCGCCTCGCCGCCCACTTCGACGAGCCATTCGGGGACTCCTCGGCGATCCCGACGTTCCGGCTCGCCGAGGTCACGGCGCCGCACGTCCGAGTGGTCCTCACCGGCGATGGCGGCGACGAGATGTTCGGCGGCTACCCCCGGTACCAGCTGCAGCTCTCGCTCAATCGACTGCAGCATCTCCCGCCTCGGATCCGGCGATTGGTGGCGACGACACGACGGATCGCCCTCGGTCGCGAACCGTCCGCCGATGACAGCGCACTGGAGGTCCGGATCGGCGAATCCGCCGACCTTCAGTACGTCCGGCTGATGTCGATGGCCGGGCTCGGGCTCCGGCGGCGGCTGCTGCGCGACGATCCGATCGCCGATCGCGATGCGTACCTCCTGGACGTCCTGGCCGAGTCGCCGAAGCACGGAATCGACCGCCTGCTCTCGGCCGACGCCCGGTCGTACCTGCCCGAGGACCTCCTCGTGAAGATGGACCGGGCGACGATGGCCCACTCGCTCGAGGCGCGCTCACCCTTCCTCGATCATCGCCTCGGGGAGTACGTCGCGCGCCTCCCAGGCGACGCGAAGGTGGCACGAGGCTCTACGAAGCGGCTCCTCCGCGAGATCGCCCTGAGCCTGATGCCGGCGGAGCTCGTTGAGCGCCCCAAGGCTGGGTTCGCGGCGCCGCTGGACGCCTGGTTCCGGGACGGCCTTGGCGAGGTCTACCGTGACCTCGTGCTTGCCCCCGACGCACAGGTAGCGGCCCACCTCGACCAGGGGACGGCCGCGGGGATCCTGACGGCCCACCTCGCCGGCTCCGCCGAGAACGGCCGGACGCTCTGGCTCCTGCTCGCCTTCGAGCTGTGGGCGCGCCAATGGTCGGAGAGTGCCCTGAAGGCCGTCGCGTGAGAGCGCTCGTCACTGGCGGCGCGGGTTTCATCGGCCACCACCTCGTTCGCGCGCTCGTGGACCGCGATGCCGAGGTCCACGTGCTCGATGACCTCTCGACCGGCGAGGCCGCACGCCTCGCGCCGGTGCGGCAAAGGATCACATTCGTCGAGGGCAGCGTCCTCGACGCGGCCGCCCTCGACGAGGCCGCAGCTGGTTGCGAGGTCATCTTTCACCTGGCCGCGATTCCGTCGGTCGCCCGATCGATCCTGGCGCCCATGCCCAGCAACAACGTCAACGCCGGGGGGACGATCGAGACCATGCTGGCAGCTGCGCGGGCGGGCGTGCGCAGGGTGGTGCTGGCAGGTTCCTCCTCGATCTACGGCGGTCCAGACGTCCTGCCGTGCCACGAAGGCCTGGTGCCCAACCCTCGGTCGGCGTACGCCGCCAGCAAGCTGGCCGCCGAGGGCTACCTGCACGCGATCGGGGAGCTGAACGGGATCGCCACCGTCGCGCTGCGGTACTTCAACGTGTTTGGGCCGGGCCAGGACCCCGCTTCCGAATACGCGGCCGTGGTCCCGCGTTTCATCACGCAGGCGCTGGCCGGCGAGCGCCCGACGATCAATGGGACCGGCGATGTCACGCGTGACTTCACCTACGTGGACAACGTAGTCGAGGCCAACCTGCGGGCGGCCAGCGCGCCCCTCGCCGGGCCGCTGACCTGCAACATCGGTTGCGGAGATCGCCGCAGCCTGCTCGATCTCGTCCGGGCGATCGCCGAGGCGACCGGCCGGCCGATCGAGCCGCTGTTCGGCCCAGTGCGTGCCGGCGATGTCCGGGACTCGCAGGCCGACATCAGCCGTGCCCGCGAGCAGCTTGGTTATGAGGTCGTGGTGCGCTTCGAGGAAGGCATCCGGCGGACGGTGGCCTGGTATCGGGACGCCGCGACCGCCGCTGCGGCAACCTCTGCCTGACGTCGTCGCCCCCGGCTCCCCGGACCCGCCCGTGAGCCAATCCTTCTCGCTTCAGGCCGTCAGTCGCTCCGCGTTCATCCTGACGGGCGGCGCCACCTTGGCCCAGGCGCTTGCCATCGGGCGTGAGCTCTTCCTCGCCGCGCAGCTGGGCGTCTCGGCGGAGCTGGACGCCCTCTTCATCGCCCTCGCGCTGCCGACGACCCTCGCCGGCGTGCTCACGAGCGGCGTCGTCACCGCCCTGGTGCCGATCTACATCGGCCTCCGAGACGAGTCGGGTCCGCTTGAGGCCCGGCGATTCGCCGGTGGCGTCATCGTCTGGGTCGGGTTGTTCGGGTTGGGCGCGAGCGTCCTCGTGGGACTGCTCGCCGAGGTGGCCGTGGCAGTCACCGGGCCGGGCCTCGATCCGAGTGGGCGGGCCGCCGCAGTCGGCTATCTGCGCCTGCTCGCGCCCATGGCTTTTGTCGCGACCGTGTCCTCGATTCTGTACGCGGTGTGCCAGGCGGAGGAGCGCTTCGCGGGCATCGCGGTGGCGAACCTGGCGACGCCCGCCGTGGCCCTCACGGCCATCGTCTTGCTGTGGCAGCAACTCGGGTTGACGGCAGTCGCGATCGGCAGTCTCCTCGGACCCGTCGTAGGCGCCCTGTTCCTGTACCTGACCACCGTCCGCGCCGACATGGCGCCGCGGCCGACCCTCCGCGTGTCGCGAGCCGCGCTTGGCGCGTTTACCCGCCATGCCGCGCCCCTCACGCTCAGCGCTGCCGTGCTCCAGGTGAACACCGTCGTGGACCGCGCGATCGCGTCCATCCTGGCGCCTGGTGGCGTGAGCGCCCTGCGGTTCGCCGAGCTGCTCGCCCGTGCGCCCATCGGTGTGATCGCCCCCGCCTGGGGGAGCGCTATCTACCCGGCGCTCGTCCGGGCCGCCGCTGAGCCGGATGTCGCGGCCCTTGGACGGGCTGCCGGCCGAACCATTCGCTACGGCATCGCCCTGTTTCTTCCGCTCGCAGCACTCACGGTCGCCGTCGCGCCGGTCGCGGTCACGGTCGCCTATGGGCGCGGTGCGTTCAGTGCGACAGACATCGCGCTCACGATTCCCATCGTCGCGGCGTTCGCGCCGCTTGTCCTCATCCTGATGGTGTCACCGATCCTGACCGGCTCCCATAACGCGCGGCAGCGAGGCCAGGTCCTGCTCGGTGGCGGCATCCTGAACGCCATCCTCAACCTCGTCCTCGACGTCTCGCTCGGGGCCACGATCGGGGTCGTCGGGATCGCGCTCTCCTCGACGATCACCTCGGCGCTTGTGCTGCTGTATTTCGTGTGGCAGCTGAATCGCCGTGAGCCGGGCGTCGAGCCGCGCGGGATCGCCCGGACCCTGGTCCTGGCCGCGGCGGCCGTGGCGCCAGGCGCGATCGTCATTGGCGCCGTCGCGTGGGCCGGGCTCGTCCCGGCTGGGCTCGGGCCAGGCCTCGCGGCCCTGGCGCTCTTCGGAGCCCTCGGGTTGCTTGCCTATGGCGCCGCGGCCTGGTTCCTCCGAATCGTCGAGATCCGGACGTTCATCGTGCAGGTCCGGAGCTGGGCGTCCTCCCGCCTGGCACCGTCGTGATGCCACAAGCGGATCGGGGCTGACGGTTGGAGGTCCTGCTCGGGGTCCTTTCGCCCGACGGCTCGGGCGAGGCTGCGTTCGCGAACCTGGCCGCCGGCACGGCGATCGACCAGCCGGAGATCATCGCTCGCGCTGGCACCGGCGGTTCGGTCGTGCTCGGGGCCGTCGCAAGGCGATTCGCTACGTGGCAGGACGTCGACGGTGAGCGTTCCGTCCACCTCGACGGCGAGATCCTCGAGATCGATGGCCGTCCGACGTCGGACGGTCGCGGCGCGGCTGGGGAGCTGGAGACGGTGTCAAGGCTCTTCGAGACCCACGGGAACGCCGCCTGGTCGCGCCTCGACGGATCGTTCCTGCTGATCGTCCGCCACGGGGCAACCATCTACGCCGGTGCGGACATCGCGGGCACGCGTGGGGTCTACTGGTGGGAGCAGGGCGGCACCCTCGCCTTCCACTCGCGGTTGCTCGACCTCGTTCCGAGCTATCCAGCCCAGATCCGGGAGGACTGGGGGGCCGTCGCGAACTACCTCGCGACCGGCCTGTATCCGCCGGGTCGAACGGCCATCAGCGGCATCCGGCATCTGGGTGCCGGACAGCATCTCGTCATACGACCCTCAGGCGCCACCGAGGGTCGGCATTTCCGGCTGGCGTTCACCGAGCAAGGATCGGCCCGGCGGACCGAGCTGGTCGATGAGCTCATCGCGAACGTCGAGGCAGCGGTCGCGACGCGCTGGCGGGCGGCGGTCGAGCCCGTGGTGCCACTCAGCGGCGGCGTTGACTCGCGCTACCTCGCGGCGGAGATCGTGCGGCAGGCCGGGACATCGCCGGTCCGGACGATCACCTGGGGCGAGGCGCCCGACCGAGCGAACAGCGACGCCCAGGTCGCCTCAACCGTGGCCGCGGCCCTGGGCGCGGAGCACGCCTGGCGCGACAAGGCGCAGCTCCACACGCTGGAGTCGTTCGAGCGGTCGATCTACGTGTCGAGCGGTGAGTGCGACTACGCGATCCACTACCCGGGCGACGATCAGTTCTATCGTCGGCTCCACGACGAGCTGGGCTTCTCGTCACTGTTCCGGGGCGACGAATGCTTCGGCTACGAGCGACTGATCACGAATCGGGTCGTGGCCGTCCTGGGCGGTGTCGGGCGCGTGTCACAGACCGGCGCCTACGCTGAGCTGCTCACGCCGGAGCTGCTCGCGCTGTTGGCGCCAGCGAGCGAAGCCGTCATGGACGAGGCGATGGCGGGCCTCGCGTCGAGGACGCCGACGGGAAAGCGCGATGAGCTCTGGTATGCGTTCGGGATCCGTCGGCTGCTGGCTCCGTACAACGCGGTGCGGCACCAGGACCTGGAGGTCTACACGCCGTTCCTCGATCGCCGCCTGCTGGAGTGGCTGCGCCGCGTCCCCGAGGCCTTGCGAGCCGAGAAGCGACTGGTCAGGGATGCGCTCAGCCGCCGATTTCCGGACGTGGCATCCATCCCGTATGCAACCCGGGACAACCTGCCTGCATGGCAACGACGCTGGCGGGAGGACCCGATCCTTTCGGGCTTCCTCCGGGAATGGTGCTCCGCGCCGGGGTGGCTCGATGCCGTCGGCATTCGGCCCGCCGTGCTCGACCGGATCGAGAGGCTGCATGTCGCGGGTCCGATCACGGCCGATCCTGCGTGGCGTCGGGATCTCCGACGCCTGCTCAACAGATCGGCCCCGAGCCGGATCCTCCTCGAGCTGGGACTCGAGCGACGTGCCGAGCGGAATGCCCTCCCCGAATACCTCCAGCTGCTTCGGCTGGCGGTGCTCCACGGGCTCCTCGGGAGCGCCCGGCGCCGCCAGAGCGAGCGTCTTGTCGCGGTTCAGGTGCCGATGACGCGAAGCTCGGGGAGCGGAACGACGAACTGACAGTCCCGCAACCCGGCGGCTCGGAGCTGCTCGACCACCTCGTCGGCGATCGTCCAGGTCAGGATCAGCACCTCGTCGGGGCGGCGCCGGACGAGCTCCGAGGGATCGACGATCGGGATCCGAGCCCCGGGGATCTCCCGGCCGTGCTTTGCGGCCGACACGTCTGCGGTGAACGGCAGGAGCTGGCGGTCGATTCGAGCCGCGTTGACGAGCGTGCTGCCTCGGCTTGGTGCGCCATACCCGGCGACGAGTCGTCCGGCTGCCCTGGCGGCGACCAGATGGGCGCGGAGGGCCTCGATCGCACCGGCGACGCGCAGGGCGAAGGCGTCGTAGGCGCTGACGCTCGCAAGCCCAGCCTCCGTCTCCTCGGCGAGCAGGCGCTCCACGCCTGGATCAATCGCTCTCGCGTTCCGGCGAGCGAGGACGACGCGCAGCCCGCCACCGTAGATCGAGGTCCGGAGTGCGGCCGTGATGTCGAGACCGGCTCGCTGGGCGGCCGTTCGCAGACCGAGCAGCGACGGATAGGCGAAGTGCCCGTGCCGCATGGAATCGAAACGGGCTCCCTCCAGCAGTGGAAGCACGTGCTCCACCTCGATGACGGCGACCCCGCGTTCACCGATGGCCGTGGCGATGCCGGCGAGCTCGTCGCCCGGAGCGCGCCGATGGGCCAGGTCGAAGGTGTCCAGCGCGAGGTCGAACGGCCGGTCCGCGGCAAGCCGGCCCGCCAACGCTGCGTCGAGCCGTCCGTCGACGACGCGGAGGCCCGAGGATCTCGCCGCGGCAAGGGCCGACGAATGGTGCTCGATCGTCGTCGTATCGGTCAGCCCGCGCTCGCGCAGGAAGCCGGCGAGGACGTTGCCGTGGCTGGCGAGCTCGAGGATCCGGCCCCCGGGAGGGACGAGCTGCTCGGTGATGAGCCAGCCGACAAGGTCGACGGCGTGCGCGCGAATCGTCGGCGACGTCTCGGTGGCGGGCGGGCCGCCTGCGTCTGGCTCGTCCGGCGTGTCGTCGGCGAGCTGCATCCACCAGCAGGTCGTGCAGACCGCGACATGCAGGGCGGCGCGCTCGACGTCGTCGGCCTCGGCCGGGGTCGGAAACACATCGGAGATGGGCAGTGCTCCGAGGTCGAGCACCGAATGGAGCGACGCGCTGCCGCACGAGCGACAACGTGCGGTCAACGAGGGCGGCCCATTGCGCGGTTCAGGGATGGCGGACCTCTATCGCCTCCACAGCAACCCTCCTACCCCGGCAGCATCGGCGGCGTACATGCCATAGGCCGGCACGAGCGCCGACAGCCAGAGCAACCGTGCCCGCGCGTTCCGCAGCCGGTGCCACTGCTCGGCCGCGGAGCGGCCTGTGTGGAACCCGGACCAAGCGTACTTCACGGCCCGCCGGTAGAACTCGAGCGGCGCGTGTCGGAGCCAGCCGATGTCGAGGTTGAGGGCGGCCTCGGCATCCAGAAACGCGCCGACCGCATTGTCGCTCGGGCGGCGTGGGCGCGAGAGGCTCGTCGGCTGGTCGTGGTAGTAGATGCGCAGCGGCTCGTTGACGTACCGGGTCCGGTACTCGCGAGCGATCGCGGTCCACACGATCCGGTCCGGCATGTACCCCGTGTACCCCTCGACGATCGGGACCGGGTGGCGCCGCAGGACCTCCGTCCGCTGGAACCCGAACTTGTCGCCCTTGACCTTGTACCGGTAGCGGAGCTCGATCGAGTCGGAGTCGAGCGGGCTCCGTGGGAACGCCGTCCCGATCAGATTGCCGTGCTCATCCTCTGCCAGCCCGCTGACAGCCGAGAACCGGCGGCGCTCGAGCTCGGGGATCGATTCCCAGTTGGCGAGCAGGCGCTCCAGCGCGTTCGGCCGGATCGCGTCCCCCGCTCTCGTCTGCAGGAACAGCTGACCATGCGCCTCGTCGAGGGCGCGCCGCCAGGACACCTGGACGCCGCGGTTTGGCTGCCGCACATAGCGAATCGGGAACGACGCCTCGCGCTGCCAACCCTCGACCAGGTCCGTCGTCCCGTCCTCGGACTCGTTGTCGATGACCAGCCATTCGAAGTCGCGGAACGTCTGCGCGGCGAGGCTCGCGTACATCCGATGCAGGACATGACCGCGGTTCCGCGTCGGCGTGAAGACCGTGAACGTGTACTCCGGGACCGCTCGCGATGCGTTCGGCACGCGACCGACGATACACGGGCGCCGGGCGTTGGTCCGGTGGCCGAGCCCGACCCTGTCGCCCGGATCAGTTGGTCACGTTGCCGGAGTAGGTGACACCCGTGCAGCCGATGAACTCGGCGAGCTGCCCAGCCGACACGACCTCCTGGTTGCCGGTCACGGTGACGCCATCGACGTTCATGAAGTGCATGAAGGGGCCGGCCA
>Ga0066709_100001578_pt1 | contig 15315 bp, 3 predicted proteins | sample GraSoiAngelo_158_FD_79665 | JGI IMG/M metagenome (GOLD analysis project Ga0066709, IMG submission 79665) | Grasslands soil microbial communities from the Angelo Coastal Reserve, California, USA - 14_1009_16_30cm | ecosystem: Environmental > Terrestrial > Soil > Grasslands | place: USA...
ACGCTGTCTTTGTGTGCATCGCAAGTGTACAGGCTGTCATCGCGGCAGGCTTGCCAAAGATACCGCCACTCGAATCCGCGCAAGTCTTCCTGCTTTCCCCCTGGGATGTACTTTTCGACGAGTTGAACGGCCCGCCCGAAATTGCCCTCCTCCAAATTTTGCAAGGCAATCTTCATGTCGGCAACGTAAAGGCTCTGGCGCAAATCCCGGGCGGCAGCTTTTGCGCGTGCAGACTGACGAAGGGCTACCGTTACAAGAATTGAGAACAGCGCCACGATTAGCAGTGAGAAACCGGCGGTACGGATCACACCGCGGCGATAGGCGGCCCGCTCGCGTGCGATCTGTTCGACTCTTGCTCTCTCCAATTCCGCCCGCCGGCCCGGAAGCGTCCGAAGATTCCGCGCGAGTTCGCCCGCGCCAGCCCAGCGCTCCTGTGGCGAGCCAGCGAAACATTTAGCCAGATCCTCGCGCAAGAGCGGATCGGTGATGTCGTTGCTCCAGTCCGAAGTGACAGGCCGCGTGAAGTCGCCGACCAGCAGTTGGTAGAGCACCACCCCGAGAGCGTAGATGTCCGAACGAATGGAGGCCGGCTTGCCCGCGAACAGTTCCGGCGCCATGTACATCTGCGTGCCGGTCTGTGACGACGAACCCGGACCCATCATCGTCTGGGTGAAACCCGCCCGGGTGATTCCCGACAGATATTCCTCCGAGAGAACCTGGCCAATGCCGAAGTCAGTGAGCTTCGCGCTCAGTTGATAGTTGATAGTTGATGGTTGGGAGTCCTCGGGGCTCGGTGTTCGATGTTGGATGTTGGATTTCCGATTTTCCGAGGACGAGAACGACGAGGAGGACAAGGACGATCGTCCAAGCCCTGGCGATTCCACCTTCTGCAATCTGGCTTCCGCAATCAGGATGTTCCCCGGCTTCACATCGCGATGAATCACCCCGGCATCGTGCGCCGCCTGCAACCCATCCGCCGCCTGCGCTACGATCTCCAAGCGCATTTCCAAAGGCACTTGCTCCACGCCCCTCTGCGCCTCGCACCAGGATTTCAAGTCCTTGCCTGAAACATATTCCTCTTCGAGATAGAACGGCGGCTGGTCAAAATAAATATCGTGCAGTCGATCGATGTTCGGGTGTTCGCCAATTCGCTCCTTCAACAGCCGGAACAAGGTCACCTCCCGCTTCAATGACCGCACCCGGTCGGCGCGGAAACAGAATTTGAACACCCTCCGTTCATCAAGCTTTTCATGGCGTGCTTTCCACACTTCCCCAAAGCCCCCTTCACCCAGTTTTTCCTCCAGCACCCATTTAGTGTTGGGCACCTCCTGCCCAATCGCCGGGCGCCAGCCTAGAACCAATTCTCCCTCCGCCGCCACTCGTTGGGCCTTGTCCGTGTTGGCCGGCGGTGCGACCGGCCCGTCAATGCCGGCGCGCACTTCACAGACCTCGATCGGTTCCTCCAACCCTTTGAATTGATAGGGGCCGTGATTCAACCATTTCAGCGGCCCCACCTCCGGCACGTCCTCCCCCTTGAGCACCCGTCGCGCGTTGTCGAACACCGCTCGCGTCATCAATATCTGGTTGGCGCCAGCCAGCGCCATTACCCGCGCACACACGTCGAGTTGTCCGCCGTAGAGGTCCTTCGCTTTGCCCCGATCCCGTGTGCTCTTCGATCACTACCTCGCCCAGGTGAATGCCGACGCGTTGGCGGAGCGCAATCCCGCGCGCCTGGCTCCAACGCTCCAGTTCGGTCTGCAGAGTCAATGCGAATTCGACCGCTTCCGACGGTCTGGCGAACACCAGAAGGAACGAATCACCCGCGGTCTCGATCTCTTCGCTCTCGGGAAATCGTGTCCGCTGCCGGCGGACCAGCCCGCGGTAATCCTGGAAAAGGCTGGCGACCTCCCGTTCTCCCAACCCCTGCTTCAGCGCTGTCGATCCGACAATATCGGTGAACACCAGCGTCAGCAGGCCAGTGCGATGCTTGCGGCGAAACTCCTCGACTCGAGCGCGGTGCTGCAATGCCATTTCGAGGTCCATCGGGAATAGGAATCCTACCATGCGCGATTCTGCGAGAAAGCAGAAAAGCAATCAGCCGACTGCTCCGGTACGGCGGATTCAAGAAGTGGCGGAAATAGGAGCTCAGACAGCCTTGCCCGAGCTGAGTGACATGAGGCAAGAAAAGCCAACGTGTTCGACGCTTCCGAGACCTTCCAGCTGGCCACTTCTTAACGCGCCTTTTGGGCCGCTCGAATGAAGCGGACGGAATCCACATACCGTTGGGTTATACTCCTCACACGTCCGACTACCGAGCGGCTGAGCGACAACAAGAAGGGGACAGGCAAAACGGGGGCTTCGTGGAGCAACCGCTCGAATGCGTCAGAGGAGATCTTCAGCAAGATACTATCCTTGTTCGCCACAACGTCCGCGCAAAGGGGACCCTGGTCGATCAGGGAGATCTCGCCAAAGGATTCACCCGCAGTGATGGTGCCCAGCGTGACTTCTTTGTCATCCACCAGGGCCAGCGCCCGCAGTTCTCCTTCCAGAACCAGATACATCGCGTGGCCGTGCTCGCCCTGGCGGACGATGTGACTGAACTGCTCGCAATGGAGCACCTCCATGTATCGAACGAAGGATTCAATCTGGCGGTCGTCCAAACCGGCGAAACACTTCATCCGGCGCAACGCCTCAGGTTTCACTCCCAGACTACGGCCGCTCCTGTCGGTCTTCGCCCTGCCGGGAGGCGCGCCTTTTGGTGGGGTGCGGAACATCACCTCAAGCTCCGGGAAGTCCGCAGCCTTCCTCCAACAGTCGTCGGACTCCGAATAAATCCACTGATCGCCGGTCACGTTTTCGTCCGCAATCCACCGAACCAAGCCTGCCAGATCTACGGCTCGGGACACGACTTTGTCCCTTCCCCACACTCGATAGATCGAGGCCTTTCGTGCGTTTTTCATCCTCAATTTCTGCCTGATTGTTTTGCTGCATGCTTTGCGAGGCAACCACCCCACAGTAGCTTCGTAGGCGGGAGCCTGCCAGCCCGTGAAATTTACCCAACGTCGACCCCAAGGCAAGCTTACTCCGCAAACGCATCGTCCACAGGGTCCACAGTGGTCCCGGGTGTCAACGCGAGGCTCGCCTCTGTTCTCCAATGGCGTGCGAATTCTCACCACACTAGCAGATCTCCGGCTGGCTGGAAGCGGAGCACGTATGGGGCGGCTTCCGGCGAGTCAGCCACACGTTGTTCCAAACGGTCGAAGAAGCTACCCTGAACTCGGAGTGGTTCGTCCGGCGGATTGTTTCACGCCCTTGATCTGAGGCACTTTACTTTATCGCAGAGATAGATTCTGGGATTTATACTGGCTATTTTTGAGGATCAGGCGTAATTGTTCCTTCCAGTTTTCTGGAAGCCAGATGCAGCATTATGAGCAAACCGAACAAGAAAATCACTGAAGAGGACGAAACCACCATTCTGAACTTCAACAAGTTCACTTCCGAGCAGCCGACTTCATCGTCCGAAGAATCGGGCACGACCTTCATCAAGAACGCGGCTGAGGAGACCGTCCAGCAGGGTCCGAGGCAAGTCGTGGTGCCCTCCTCCGCCGGGCCGCTCTCAGCCGAAGAAATGCTTGGGATCGTTGCCTATTGCTACGCCAACGGCGTTTATAGTTCCTGGGACATCGAGCGGAAGATGTTGCAAGATCCGGAATTTCGGAAAGCGCTCGGCGGTGTCGTGCCGGACCCGGATAGCATCCAACGCTTTCGCCGGCTCAATCGCCCAGCCATCCAGGACGTGCTGGAGAAGTTTTTCCGCCGCCTCCGAAAACAGAGGTCACCGACGCACGTGCTTCCCAGCGCGCATCCGCCCGAGTTGCCATCGGCATCCCCCGTCCAACCGAACGGCGCAGCGCCCGCCAACTCGAACCCCGGCGAAGACACCGCCTTCACCGCGAAGCGCGAATCCACGGAGCGCCTGAACATGGCGAGTTTCATCGACGGCATGTCGCCGGACAATTGAGTGAATCGGTTCAGGAAGGCTTCGGACCAGAATGCGTAGAACGCAAATTGGCCGTCGAGCTTACTCGCCTACCGTTGCTCCGGAAACGTGGACTCCAAATGCGTACCCAATGACGCACGCAGCCGAGCCCATCCATTCGGCTGTCCGCTTCGGCCCGCCGTACGCCCTTGACCACTTAGCGCGCGTTCGAGAGCGCAGCGAGCTTTTGCTCGATCAAGCCGAGGGTGTGCCTGGCGTAGGCATATCCGCGCTGATCAACATAGGTCTGCGCGTCCGTGAACAGAGCATAAAGGCTGGCTGTTTGGGCAGGAGTCAGCCGGTCCGACTCGCCTGCCAATGACTGGAATTGGCGATACCTCGATTCGATTTGGCCTTCCAACCCTTTTCCAGCCATGCCGAATTGGATCAGACGCTCGAGCAAAAGACTTACGCCATACCAAACCATGACCAGGCCAAGGAGACCGCCGGCGAACACAAGCACGCTCGTCAAGGGGATCATCAATCGATAACCGCCCGGCGCGGTGAGAACCAGCAGCCCGGGAATCGGCACGATGAAGAACCACAGGAACGAGAACAAGCCCAGCACGAATGAGCGGTTCAATTCGGATACGAACCGGCTGTTGGCAGCTCGCCGCGGCTCCAGGTCCGAAAGTGGCCGTCTTAATAAGGGCAGTAACCGGTCTTGGACTATCTGCAACACTGCGGCTTGCTGCTCGGCCGCCAGCCCGGACTTTTCGAGAGACTTCCTGGTCTTTTCCACATCGCCTCCCAAACTGATCACGATAGTTTGCGCCATCTTTTGAGCTTCGAGGGCTGCCATTCCGCCACGCGTCATCCTTTGTGCCAGCAGCTGCGCGAGCTGCTTGAGCCGGCGGGAGTAGCCCCAATATTTCAGGCCCGCGCGTAGCACTCCACCAAGGCACGCGGCGAACAGAACGACACCAAACCATCGCAACCAACCGCCTCTGGCGACCAACCAGGCCACCAGGCCATAGAACCCAAGGCTGGCGATCCAGCCCAATACCTTCGGCAGCCAAACCGTGCGGCTCAGGCACCGGCCGGGTTTTGGATTCATCAGGAATGGACCAAGCAACGTGCTCACGCTGAACATCAGAGACGGCAGCAACAACAGGGCATTCAGAAAATCCAGGTTGGCAAGCGCAAACAGGTTCAGCACCAGAGACGTTAATCCAACTCCCCAGACCACCGTCCGCAAATTGACAAAGTTCTGATACCCTTCGAATGGACGATCTTCGCGCGGACCGACCCAGGCGCGAAAGGCGATGTTGACCGCCTTCGCATCGTTGACTAACGCACCGGAGAGCACAAACTCCAGGCTTTGCCGGATGACTTGGCCGAGCGCATGGATGACGAGCTGGGGTCCGAATAGGATGATGTCCCGCCCTCTGCAATAAAGCCAACGCCCCAGGCCCATAACGAATCCCCCTGCGAGGAATCCCAAACCCACCAACGGTGCTGTGAATGGGGCCAACCGCTCACTGAGCGCAGTCACGATTACTGCGCCGGCGGCACCGGCCAAGGCGGTGGCCCGGTTGAAACCGGTGCTTTCCAGACAGGCCACAAGGCCGAGCGCTGTTAAGACCTGGTTCATCACCAAGCCGAGGTTCCAAAGCAAAATGAGAATCTGTACAAACGGCGAAACACCCCAGATGATGGCCAGCGGCATCGCCAGAATACTGAACAGCGCTGATGGTGCGCTCAGGAAAAACCGGCCGCCGTTGGCGCGGATTTCCTTGGCAAAGACCGGAAGTGGCCCTTGGTCGTTGATTCGCTGCATCATGGGATCGAGCATCATCTGCAGGTAACCACCCGACCAACGCGGGAAAGCGGAGAACCATTCCGCGTGGCTCCAGGACTCGCGCAGCTTGTGCCACAGGGTCCGGGAGCGATGGAACTTGACCTGGTAACCCAGCGCGAGGGCGGTGTGGGCCGCTTGAGTGACTCCCCAGATGTCTTCGGAGATGCCCACGGCATGTGGGCCGAACCCGATAAGCCCCTCCCATCGGTCACCGAATGGCGCGCCTCGGCGCGTCGGTAGCGTCAAGGGCAGCTTGGGTGTGTCCGGGTCACACAAGGCCCGCTGGATGCGCCCATAATACACGGCCTGAATGTTGCCCCAGCCCGTTCCCAGCGACTCGCCGCCAACTCCCCCCAGGAGCATCACCCCGCGGGTGAGCGCTCTCTGGCCTTCTTCGATCAATTGAGAACCCTGTCCAATCGGGGTCAGCGTATTTGTCGTGCTGCGCCCGGGAATGATGATCACCACGCCCGGATCGTTCAACGCAAGCCTCAGGTCCGTCATTAACGAGTCGAGGTCGTGGGCGTTGGCATTGCGATCGAGCACCAGCATGTTGGTCAGTTTCAGCGACTCTTCATACACGAGATCCATGCCGACCATACCGCCCGCTTTGAATCCGAACGGTGTCCAGTCGTTGATGCTGTACGCCCGCGAACCGGGCGCCACCTCCATGATCAGGCGGGCCAGCTTATCCCGCTGCCCTAATTCCCCCCGGTCGTAAGGCAACTGCGACGGACGGTTCCGGTCGCTGTTGTCGTATTTGTTCTGGATCAGGTAGAAGGCAGTCCGGGCGCCCAGACCCTCCTGGGCCAGGCGCAGCGCCATGTCCACCAGGTTGATGGCCGTATCCTGTGCATGACCGGCGGTGGACATCATGGTCACCAGCCATCGACGGATGTGCCAGGCCGCGAGTAACTGCTGATGTGTCCTGGCATCTTCCACCACCATGTTCAGACCCGAGTCAGCTCGCAGGCGAGTTGGCTCACCGGCGATCACCAGTTGCAGCGGGTGCCACAGGGTCACGTCATTTTTTTTCTCAAGCTCATAGAGATTAGCGAACCATCGCGACAAGGTCTGGTCGTCCGGAAGCGAGTGCATGCTGGACAGCAGGCGGATGCCCCCGGAATCGAGTTGATCCCGCAGAACGGCCACCCGGCTCATGAGCAATTCAGGCGTGAGTTTCTGGAAGGAAAGATCCTCGCCGCTCATGTAAACGATGCCGAGGGCGCGGTTGCTGTCGTTTCGGACGTGTTCCAGCAGACTGCCTTCGCGCGCCAGCCGCTTCGCATCTCGTCGGCGACACAAGGGCAGTTGACGTAGCCAGGCGAGCACCTCGGACTCGAAAACCATCAGGACCAGGCCGGCCGTCAGGACGCCGAAAGTGAACGTTGGCTGATTGCCAATGAACCGACCGACTGGGTTATCCAAAAGCTGGATAGCGAGGCACAGCAAGGTGGTCAGACCGCCCAGCGCTTTGAGCGGATGGAGGGACAGGGCCGAGCTGACGGAGGCGAATAGAACAAACAGCCCAAAGCGAAGCAGGTACATCGTATTCCAAAACAGAAGCCCGCCCAGCACCAGACCGAGGTTCCAACCGCGATAGTAGGTTTCCTGGAACCAGACCTCCAAAGCCTGCTTGGACATGTAGCTGCCGACGGCGAAGAAGACGGCGTTGAAGATGATATAGAAAGTTGCGGCCTGCAACATCGCCATCATGCCGCCGGTCGGCACCGACGGTTGAAAGTGGTATCTGATCGAAAGCCCGATCAGCGAGGCCGGACGTGTCGGGACGAGGTTTAGTTGATTAACGAACCGCGTGAGCGCGGAGGCGTCCGGATTCGCCGTAACGTGGTCTTCGAGCCACATGCTGAGACGCGAGACAGTGATCGGCACCAGAGTCGCTGCTGCTTCTACGACGAGTATCACCGCGACCACGCCTTTAACGAACATGAACGTGGCGAAGGTTGGCGGCTCCGACTGGAACAGTGTGAAGGCAAGCCAGACCATTCCCACCGCCCGGAGGATCCAACCAACCCGCTGATAACCCAACGGATTCCACCAGCGCCCCCGACGGAGGGTGGGTGTGGCCGCCTGTGATTCCCTGATAAAAAGACTCGCGACAGTTGCATCCAACGCCATCTGTGGTGTGGCTGGTGAGCTGGTCCGCCACCGATATCGGTATTCCTCCAGATAATAAGCGGCTGCGCTGAAGGCGAAGCCCACCAGGAGCGGCAACGCCCAGTACGATGAATGACGCCAATCCAGGGCCAATTGTGTGGCCAGCTCCTGCAAATACGGGATAACGGGAAGTCCACCCGCATCGAGGTTGTGCCAGATCAGCGCCACCAACCCCATCAAGAGGAAGTGCGGAAGCATTTTGGCCATCTCCAGCAAGTAGGGATGCACCGGAAACAACTGCTCGCGCTCTTTGAACGATTTGAAGCCCTTGATAAAACTGACGGTGTGCTCGCGGGCAATCCCCAGCCGGCGTTCCATTTCCTCAACGATCCGGTCCAACCTGGCTCCGGGCAGTTGGATGAGCAGTAAGTCAAAAGCGCTGTCCTGATCCGGGATGTCAAAGGCGGCGCGCGCGTCGAAAGCTTCCGGTCTTGCCCGCACACCCAGTGTCCGAAGCACCAGTTCGATCTGGTCATTCACTCCCACAAAAGCAGCGCTCGCCGGGTCGGCCTTAAACTCTTTAATCAAGCCGAGCAATCCCAGATGCGATTCCGAAAAATAAATCACCAGGCGCGACCAGATGTGGTTGCTGTCCTCATTTTCCTCCAGCACCTCCACCTTTCGCTGTCCGTCTTTCTTCCCCGCTTTGACCACCCAACGGGAGTATATCCCGACCATGACAGCGAACTCATCCATTCCGTTGAGCCACTCGTCGGTGCCATCCTCCACGAGTCGCGGGTCGTCTTCAGACCAGCCGTTGACCATGCGCCGCCATTCCATCACCAGCTTATAGGTCGCGCGTAACTGCATATGGAAGTTTTGCTCGATCGCACCGTTGGAATAGCGCGAGCGACCTGCGTTGGCCGGCAACCGCATTCCGAGGACGCGCTTGGCCCAGCGCTCCTCAGCCTTCGCCATGGCCCGTTCGGAAACCAGCGGGCCAGAGGGTTTAGCTGCGACCATCCTGGTGCGTTGCCGTTTCCGCGCAGCACTCAGCAACCACCAAAAGAGAGTCACGGCTACGATTAAAAGGTAGAAGCCGGCGGCTATCCAAAAGAACTGAGTAATGTCCCCGGCTTGGGCTGGCTCGAGCTTCGGCCCGCTGACCCGAACGATGTTGGTTGGCCATGCCTGCCCCGCCAATTCGGCGTCCACACCGAGCGTCTCCATCCATCCGCTGGATGCCTTCATTTGTCCCGGACCAACGTTGGTTCCTGTCGCGGGATAGATCCAGGAACCCTCGCCTGTCGGCAACAGCGCGTTGGTGCTTGCGGCAGTTACGACGACCGGCCATTTCGCATTCCGCTGCAAGCGGGCCAGGTTGTGCTCCGCAAAATTTGCTGCCTGTTGGTATCCCACCTGTTTTGCCACGCGCGCGAATCGCGCGGTGAGTTCGGTCGAGATCGCGTCCGGTCGTTGAAGCGCAACGCTCCAATCAACTCCCCACACACCTTGCACCGATACACCATGCACTCGCGCCAGATTTTCCAGCCAGGAGCGGTTCAACTGCTTGCTGACACCGATGTGGTCGGTGGCGTCGATGAAGTCGAGCCAGGCGTCTGCGGATGTCCATCGTTCCGCCGCCAATGCCCGAGTGTTGGCATAAACATCCTGGATTTCAAAAAGCCCTTTAGGAGCGACTCCTGTCCGCAAGACATGAGGCATGATCCGGTTGGTCAACCATGCCGCTTGCTCCCCAGCAGCGCTGAGGACCCGTTGTTTCCACGACGTTTCAAAGGGATAACGCTCCGGATTCTCCGCGACACGATTGAAGAGGAGATAGGCGCGGGCATTGCTCTTGAGCGAAAAGGTCATGGCTTCCGGCCAGAGGGCGATGCCATGCCACTTCATCAGGCTTCCGGCAGGGCGTTCCGTGATGCCGCGCGGCCATGCCACATCACCGATGTCCGGCCGAAAACGATTCAGCAGGAGGTTCACCAGGTTCCTGCCGAACTCGAGGGCGTTCCGGTCATCGGCGGCCAGCCCAAGGCAAAAGGCCGCCTGGGCGACGGCAATCTGCGCCTCCGCAGTTTTAGGCGCATCGCTCGGGCGCTCATATTTCGGTCCCTTGGTCAAGGAGGCGCCCGTTTCCGCGTCGTACGTGGAGTGAAGCTGTCTGGTTCCACCTTGCGATTTGTCCCAGTAGAAGGCTAACACCTCACGCGCGAGAGAGAGCTCATCGAGCTTCACGGCCAGCTCGATGATCGCTCCCTCCTGCGCCGTATCCACAAACCGCTCAGCGCCTGTTCCGGGGGACGTTGGAATCAACTTTGTACTGGGGAAATTCGTCGCCAGCAGTTGAAGTTGGAGCCGCAAAGCCCGCTTATTAGGCGTCGGGAGCCCAACCGGATCCACGGCGGTGACGGGCTGGCTCCATGGGACTTCCCTCGCTGAAATGAGTGCGCTCGCCAACATTGGCAATCCATCGATCACCGAGGCCTGCGAGGCGGCTGCTCCCATTTGCTCGGTCAACCGGACAAACTCGGTGTGTTTGGGAGAGGCTCCGAACACGAGTTGCAGCAGCCGGTCGCCACCAAGGGTGAAAATGCTCGCCGCGCACCGGTTTTGCAGGCTGGCCAGGGCACCAGACAGTCCCTGGCCTTTGGAGAGAGGAATGGCAAGTGGGTAGCCTTGACCAAACACTAGCATTCCCGGAGAAAACTCGTCGTCCAGAACTCCAGCGCGAAAGACCTCCAGTTTGGGGCTTTCAAATCCGCTGGCGGCGGTAAAGACCGCCGTGTCTCCTGCGTTGAGGGTCTGGTAGTACTCCAGGAACCGGCCATCATCGGCTGCCAGTGCGTATATCGGCCTGGGCAAATCAGGATCGGCATTGTCCGTCAGATGTACGATCGGGTAGTGAGGCGGCAGTAAACGCGGACTCACATCGCCGACCGCCAACCCGTTATACCGCAAAATTGATCTGCGTCCGTGCTTGGTCCGAATCTCCGCCTCCGCGCGGCCGAATTCGGTCTGCGTGACTGTCTCCAATCCGCTGGCGTGTGACTGGACATGGAAAGGGAGCTGGCGCGGTTGCTCCAGCACCAACTGCGTTCCGCGATGCGCCAGCCTATACAACGGCGAGATGCGTACGGTTTCGCCCGCGGGCACTCCCACGCGCAGCTCCATCGTCGTCAGTCGTTGAACGTCCAATCCTTCTCTGGCCAGTTCCGGCACCGACACCACGAAAACGTCGCCCCCACATACAGAGATGGCCGGCGCGACAAGGGCCGAAGCGCGGTCCGGAAAAAACTTCCTGGGCAGCCATTGGACCTGTCCGCTCTCCAGCGGCCAAAACGAAAGCTCGTCGCGGAAGTTTGCGACGTGACCATTCCCAACGGACGTCGTCTTGCCGGAGGAATCTCGGACGCGCAGTTCCACCGGGATGGATGTTGGAGCATCGAGGTAGAATGCAACGAAATCGAACGGCGAAAAGTCTTCCGGACCAGCCACGTTCAAGTAGAGGCCCGCCGCAGCGGCTGGCGCGGTAGCCGACCGCCAGGTTTCCGGAGCGGGCAAGGGCAACCCATAAGTAATCTTCTCGGCCGGTCGTCCTTCGCTGTTCACCTTCCTGACATGGGACGCGCTGATCCTGCCCTGTCCGTCCAGGATGCTCTCCCCATCGAACAGCGGCGTCCCGCGTTCGTTCAATTCGGTGCTCGTCCACGTCATCCAGCAGTTGGTGACTCCGGGCAGATAGGGATTTTGTTGCAGGAACCGTGGTTCGTGGACGCGACGAAATAGATACTCGCTCGTCCCGGGCGACTTCAACAGGCTGGCGATTGTAGGCTGACGGCCTTCGATTTGCGTAGGCCATTCGAGCCACCCCGATTCGTTCACACTCCAGCTCCGGTCCTGAGGCGACGGCCGGTTGGTGGAGAATAGCATCTGTTTCTGCCCCGTCGCCGGCTCGACTCGTTCGGCCACCCATCCTCGCTCGTATTGGTAGCTGAACTTCCGAGTCATCGTGGCTGCCGCCGCAGAGGCGAGAACGGCCTCGTCTGTATAGGAGTTTGGAGCGAGGTTCGCCACTTTCCCGATTTGCTCTTCCAGCACATTACCGGCGCGGTCCCACACGCGTCTTGAAACCGTGTGGTAAAACAGGCCAAGCAGATCGACCTCTGCCAGTTCCAAGACCCGTTCCTCAGGCCGGTTCGATTCTCCGGGGGGTGGCCAATTGCGGAACTCACTTTTGAAGACGGCCGTCACGTTGGATCTTGCGGCCCCTGCGACGATCACGCGCATGCCACGATGAGCGCATGGATCCACAGCCCAGCGATGGGCTTCATAAGGCTTGGTCAAATCGAAATAGACCCGTGCGTCGGGTTGCTCCTGGAATAGAGAAACGTCGGTACCCCGCAGCAAGGCCTTGTCTTCCGCGATGCCCGCGTCTCCCCAAGGGCTGATCACGAAGGAGCTGAACCGGTCGTAAGGCAACCCGTCGTCGGTGCCCGCATTCGGCCGCATAACGATGCGCCGGATGACACGCCCATGACGATCGCTCCCTTCAACCACCTTGGCGATTGAGGTGTCAGCAAACCATTCGACAACATTGACGCGGCTGCCATTCTCGAACTCGATGCCCTCGAGACGGCCCAATGGATCGCCCAAACGACTGGTGTTGGTTTGCGTCAGTCCCCAGGAAGGAACCACCTCCATCCGTAAACGATAGCTGGCGTCGGGTTGGCGAATTTCGCCGAGTGCGCGGTGAGTGGCCCGGACTTTGCCGTTCTGCCGGACCTCGGCCTGGAGCAGCCGCTCACTCTGGCCGTCGTAGGTGATGATCGTGCGCAAATCCAGTTGTGGCCATTGCCGAATGGAATCCACAACTGTCCGGCCCTCGGAGTCGGTAACCTTCTCGTATTCGTCGTGAGGCGCGCCCTCCAGCCACGTTCGCACGCGCGCGGTGCGCTCGCCATTCTGCCAGCGGTAAGCGTCTTCCTGCCGATGTGCGATGTTGAATTGACCTGTGGCCGGGTCTCGTCGGAACGTCCGACGAGATTGCTCGATCCCGTCAGCATTGTAATCCGGACGCGCTTCAAATGTATCGTCGATTCGCGTGGCGATTAGTCTGCCGAAAGCGCTGTAGGTGTTGGTTTCCGCCCACGTTGGAAGTCCGGGCCGATACCAGAAGCGGCGAGTCAGCAGGAACACTTTGCGGCTGGCGTCGAATTGACCCGCGTAACTCTGGAGTATTTCCCCGTCCGATTTCAGAGTCGTCTCCCCCGTAACGGCGGTTTCGTCGTGATTGTACTGTTCCACGGTCCGACGTTGCGGGGTCTCGACTTCCACGGGGTTTGACCAGCGGTAATCCCAGGTATTGGTACGCAACACCCCGGTGTAATCGGCCACCGTTGCCGTCAATCGGCGCCGGAGCGGGTTATAGCGGACGACCGTTGTTTCCGCCACCAGCGCGCTCGTCGAGCCGCCCAATGTGCGGGTGCGAATGGGAATCAGGCCGTAGTGAAAACCCTCCTCATACTCCACCCTCAGCGTGTTCGTGAAGGACCGCGTGCCATCAAACCCATCCGCGAAAGTCTCTGCCGTTTTTCGTCCGAAGTGCGCGCCATCGACGGTCTCGAGCTTGCTCACGCCTTTGATCAGATCAGCTCGCTCCACCGTGGTCTGATAGTTTGAAGCCGCCAAGTCGCGCAGCCCCGCCAGGCCGGGAAGCCGGCAAGTCAGATGAAATCGTTCGCGGCCGACGATTGGTTTCAGCACCCGATCCACGGCGGGTCTCTGAAAATCGGCATCGCCTTGCCCGTTCTCATGCACGCTCGCCCAGTCGAAGAGACCAAAAGCGGTGTAGTGATTGCGCGTGATGTATTGGTCATCCGCTACCTCGATCGGCAATGGAAACAGTCCGTAGGTTTCGCGCGCGAGCTGCCCGGTCGCATAATTGATGCGCAATTTGGAAACAATCGGCTCGTACGGGTCGAGGTCGGGCAGTCCAAGATTTCTGAACCACAAGTTCATCGTCCGGGTTTCCTCAATCAAATCTCCCTTGACAGCGGCCTGCCGGCTGCCCCGATTTGCGTAGGAACGGCTGCTGATCTCGCTGTTCTCCGCGTCGTAATCCAGTTCGAGGATGCGGCGGTCTGTGATGGCCCCTTGCCATTGGCCCCGTGCGAAGAGGAGCGTCTCCCGTTCTCCCGAAAGCGGGTTCGTCCATTCCCGCCTTATCTCACCCAAGGGGAACTCAACCGTAAGAAACACCCTCTCGCTGACGCCATCGCCATCGGTGTCAAGATCGACTACGGTCGCGGAGAAGTGGTTGAAGCGAAGACGCGCTCGATCGGTGACCGACAATTGATCGATCAAGGCGAACAAGGTCTCGAGCGCGCGGACGCCCTGGATCAGACCCGCGCCCAGCACCTGACCCTCGCGGTTCCGCAGCAATGGGCCCACTTCCAGATGTCCGTTGTTGTCCAGCGCCTGGTTGAGCAACACAACTCCGGCGCTCTTTCCCGCCGCAGCGTCCCGACGGGCCTCCTCTATCAACTGCGCGTCCTCGGCCTTCCGCAGTGCGGTCTCGATATCTGCGGTGCTTGGAATGCGCGTGACCTGGACCTCATGATCTTGACCGTTGGCGCGTCGGCGATAAACAAAACGGCTGCCAAACGGGTCGATGGCAACCAGCGGATCGCCTGGCGCGAGCTGGATGCCCCGGGCGGCAAGCCGGTCCCGAAGGAAGTCGGCGTTCTGCCGGTCCGCCTCGTTCAGCGGCAAACCCCAGGACTCGCGCAGTGAGTATCGGTGCAATTCAAGCAGACTTCCGAGCAACGGATCATAGTGCTCGAGGGCGGAACCGGGCCCGACATGAATCACGGGTTCGTAATCCCGCGCGGGAATCGTCGGCGCAGGTTCAGCCACCTGCAGTTGCTCGATCACCGCGCCTTCCTGCAGACCTTTCTCGAACGACGCAAATCGCTCCCGTTCCCGCTGCAGCAGATCCGAATGTTCGATGTATGCCTCGAGTCCGTAAATAATGAGTGAGGTTTTGCCGCGGTACTTGCCGTCGGAAATCCGATGAGCGAACACGGCGAGGTCGGTCTCGACCCAACCGCGCTTGAGCGTGGGCACGCGCACATAGCCCAGTGGCACGACGCGGCCCGCGCGTATCTCCGCCTCCAGCGATTCACGAGTCGGGAAGTGTTCCACAATCTTCGTGCCCACCAGGCCGTAGGCGTAGTCGTGCTGATATGCCGCAAGGTCAGCTTTTATGAGGCCGCGTTTGTAAAAGATCAGCAGCGGAAAACCGAACACGCGAATTTCGTAAGCCGCCAGATCGTCCAGGTGC
>Ga0066709_100001582_pt1 | contig 15311 bp, 12 predicted proteins | sample GraSoiAngelo_158_FD_79665 | JGI IMG/M metagenome (GOLD analysis project Ga0066709, IMG submission 79665) | Grasslands soil microbial communities from the Angelo Coastal Reserve, California, USA - 14_1009_16_30cm | ecosystem: Environmental > Terrestrial > Soil > Grasslands | place: USA...
CCGCCGCCGCAGCCCGCCTGGGGGCTCATGCTCTCCGAGGCGCGTCCGACATTGATGGCCGGGCAGTGGTGGCTCACGGTCTTCCCTGGCGTCTGCATCCTCCTGATCGTCCTCGCCACCCAGCTCTTCGGCGACTGGCTCCGCGTCCGCCTCGATCCGCAAAGCCGAAATCTATGAACATGGTGGGCCGAGATATGGCCCCCCATACCCCCCCGACGCTCGGCACACCCCGGCGGAGCCGGGGCGCGCCTCGATGACCCGCGTGGCTCCTCTCCTCGAGGTCTCCGGGCTCCAGACGCAGTTCTTTGGCTTCGGGGGGACGCGCGTGGTGAAGGCGGTCGAGAGCGTGAGCTTTTCGCTCGACGAGGGCGAGACGCTCGGGCTCGTCGGGGAGTCGGGGAGCGGCAAGACCACGACGTGCCTGTCGATCGTGGGCCTCTTGCCGCGCGGGGGACGCATCGTGGGCGGCAGCGTCGTGTTCGAGGGCGAGGACCTCACGCGCAAGAGCCAGCGCGAGCTGCGCCGGGTCCGCGGCCGGCGCATCGCTGTGATCCTGCAGGACCCGATGGCGTCGCTGAACCCGCTGTTCACGATCTTCCGGCAGGTGGCCGAGCCCGCGTTCTTCCACCAGCAGATGCGCGGCCGGACGCTGCGCGCGCGCGTGCAGCAGCTGCTGCAGGCCGTCCGCATCCCGTCGCCCGAGTGGCGCATGCGGGATTATCCCCACCAGATGAGCGGCGGCATGCGCCAGCGCATCGTCGGCGCGATCGCGCTGGCCGGCGGCCCCCGCCTCGTCATCGCCGACGAGCCCACGACCAACCTCGACGTGACGATCCAGGCGCAGTACCTCGACCTCCTGAAGGACATCCAGCGGCAGACCGGCGTGGCGCTGATCTTCGTGACGCACAATCTCGGCATCGTCGCCAAGATGTGCGACCGGGTCGCCGTGATGTACGCCGGCCGGATCGTCGAGCAAGCGCCGGTGCGCGAGCTGTTCGACACCCCGCGGCATCCCTACACGCGGGCGCTGCTCGGCTCGGTGCCGAAGCTCGGCAGCAAGGAACCGCTCTACTCGATCGCGGGCCAGCCGCCGAACCTCGCCAGCCTGCCCGCGGGCTGCCCCTTTCACCCGCGCTGCCCGGAAGTGCTCGCGCGCTGCGCGACCGACGAGCCGAAGGACGTTCACGCCGGCGACGACAGCGTCGCCCGCTGCTGGCTGGTGAGCGATGGCGTCGCCCGTTCTTGAAGCCCGGAACTTGAAGAAGCACTTCCCCGCGCGGCAGCGGCTGCTCGGCGGCGGCGCCAGCGTCGTGAAGGCCGTGGACGGCGTGGACTTCACCATCCAGGCGGGCGAGACGCTCGGGCTCATCGGCGAGTCGGGCTGCGGCAAGACGACGACGTCCAAGCTGATCCTGCTGCAGGAGACGCCGACGGCGGGAACGATCGCCTTCGACGGCCGCGACGTCGCCACGCTCCACGGTCCGGAGCTCATGGCCTACCGCCGGGCCGTGCAGGTCGTGTTCCAGGACCCGTTCAGCTCGCTCAGCCCGCGGATGCGCGTGCACGACATCATCGCCGAGCCGCTGGAGATCCACAGCGACCTGCCGCGCGCGAAGATCACCGCGCGCGTCCACGCGGTGCTCGACCTGGTGGGCCTGCAGCCGGACGTGGCCACGCTGTTCCCTCACGAGTTCAGCGGCGGGCAGCGGCAGCGCATCGCGATCGCCCGCGCGCTCGTGACCGACACGCGGCTCATCGTGCTGGACGAGCCGGTCTCGGCGCTCGACGTCTCGGTCCGCGCGCAGATCATCACCCAGCTCGAGGCCCTGCAGCGCACGCTCGGCGTGAGCTACCTGTTCATCGGCCACGACCTCGCGACCGTGGCCCACATCAGCCACCGGATCGCCGTGATGTACCTCGGCAGGATCGTGGAGTCCGCGGAGAGCGACGCGCTGTGCGCCCGGCCGATGCACCCGTACACCCAGGCGCTCTTCGCCGCGGCGCTGCCCTCGCATCCCGACGACCCGCCGCGCGCGCGGGCGATCGCCGGGGAAGTTCCGAGCGCGATGCGCGTACCGTCCGGGTGTCGCTTCCATCCCCGCTGCCCGTCCGCGATGCCCGTCTGCTCCCAGGTGGAGCCGCCGCTGCAGCCCCGCGACGGGGGCGCGGAGGTCGCGTGCCATCTCTACTGAGCGCCTCGAACCCACACGAGCAGGAGGGTCCCTCATGCGCCTTCTGAGCACGGGGCATGGTGTCGCCGGAACGTTGGCCGCCCTGACGTTGCTCCTGACCGTGGCGGGCGCGCAGGCGCAGGACAGGCCGCGCCACGGCGGCGAGCTGATCTTCCTCGTTCCCTCCGAGCCGCCCTCGTACGACGGGCATCGCGAGGGCACGTTCGGGACGGTGCACCCGCTGGCGCCGCACTACAACACGCTGCTGCGCATCGATCCGAACGACCGCACGGGCACGCAGCCCGCGCCGGACATCGCCGAGGCGTGGACGATCTCGCCCGACGGGCTGACCTACACCCTCAAGCTGCGCCAGGGCGTCCGCTTCCACGACGGCAGCGTGCTGACGTCGCGCGACGTCAAGGCGACCTACGACAAGATCATCTTTCCCCCGGCCGACGTGATCTCCATGCGCAAGGGAAGCTACGGCGCCGTCGAGGCGGTCGAAGCTCCCGACCCGCAGACGATTCGGTTCAGGCTCAAGTGGCCCGAGGCCTCGTTTCTCGTGATCCTCTCGTCGCCCTATAGCTGGATCTTCAAGGCCGACATCCTCGCCAGGGACATGCGCTGGTACGAGAAGAACGTGATGGGCACCGGCCCCTTCAAGTTCGTGGAGCACGTGAAGGGCTCGCACTGGGTGGGCAAGCGGAACCCCGACTACTGGGACAAGGGCAAGCCCTATCTCGACGGCTACCGCGCCCTGTTCATCACCGCGTCGTCGGCGCAGGTGTCCGCCGTGCGCGGCGAGCGCGCGCACATCCAGTTCCGCGGGTTCAGCCCGGCGGACCGCGACAACCTGGTGCAGGCGCTCGGCTCGAAGATCACGGTGCAGGAGAGTCCGTGGAACTGTCTCGCGCTGGTGGCCATGAACCACGAGCGCAAGCCCTTCGACGACAAGCGCGTGCGCCGGGCGCTCACGCTGGCCCTGGACCGCTACGAGGCCTCACGGAGCCTGTCGAAGATCGCCGTCGTGAAGGAGGTGGGCGGCATCCAGGTTCCGGGCACGCCGTGGGCGACGCCGCCCGCGGAGCTGGAGAAGCTGGCGGGCTACGGCCACGACATCCGCGCGGCCCGCGCCGAGGCGCGGCGCCTCCTGCGCGAGGCCGGCCTGCCCGAGGGTTTCGCGTTCACCTTCAAGAACCGCGGCCTGCCCCAGCCCTACGAGACGGTGGGGATCTGGCTCATCGACCAGTGGCGGCAGATCGGCCTCAGCGTCAAGCAGGAGACCATCGAGGCCTCCGCCCACGTGTCCATGCTGCGCCGTGGCGATTTCGACGTGGCCATGGACGCGCAGTGCAGCTTCATCGTCGAGCCCGACGTCGACATCCAGAAGTTCCAGTCCGCCGGCATCTCCGACAACAACTACGGGCGCTACAAGGACCCGGTCCTCGACGATCTCTTCCTTCGCCAGGCGCGCGCGATGGACCTCGACGAGCGCAAGCGGCACCTGCGCGCCTTCGAGAAGCGCCTGCTCGACGACGAGGTCCACTACATCTACACGCTGCAGTGGCACCGCATCGTCCCGCACAGCGCGAAGGTCCGCGGCTGGACGATCACGCCGGCCCACTACCTGAACCAGCAGCTCGACACGGTCTGGCTCGCGGAATAGAATCCGGCTGACTCGCCTGGTTCGTTTCGTCGCTCCTCTCGACCCGGTGCCCGGAGACAGGAGGACTCGACATGAACCGACCGACCCGGTCACACTCCCTGCTGCTCGCCGCCGCGCTGCTCACCCTGGTCTGCGTATCCCCGGCCGTGGCGGCCCCGGAGGGCCAGCTCACCTGGGCCGTGCACGTCTCGCTGGCGCCGGCATGGTTCGACCCGGCGGAGACGACGGGCATCATCACGCCGTTCATGTTCCTCTACGCGCTGCACGACGCGCTGGTGAAGTCGATGCCGGGCAATCCGCTGGCTCCGAGCCTGGCCGAGTCGTGGACCGTGTCCCCCGACAGCCTCGTGTACGAGTTCGTCCTGCGGCGCGGCGTGCGCTTCCACAACGGCGAGCCGGTGACGGCCGAGGACGTCAAGTTCTCGATGGAGCGCTACCGCGGCGCCGGGTCGGGGCCGTTCAAGGCGCGCATGGCCGCCATCGACGTGCTCGATCCACACCGCATCCGCTTCCGCTTCAAGCAGCCGTGGCCGGACTTCCTCGCCTTCTACGGCACGCCAGCCACCGGCGCCGGCTGGATCGTGCCGAAGAAGTACGTCGAGAAGGTCGGCGACGACGGCTTCAAGCGCGCGCCCATCGGCGCCGGCCCCTACAAGTTCGTGTCGTTCAACCCGGGCGTGGAGCTGGTGCTGGAGGCCAACGAGCAGTACTGGCGCAAGACGCCGGCGGTGAAGCGGCTGGTCTTCAAGGCGGTGCCGGAGGAAGTGACGCGGCTGGCCATGCTCAAGCGCGGCGAGGCCGACATCGCCTACTCGATCCGCGGCGCGCTGGCCGAGGAGCTTCGCCGCACGCCGGGGCTGACGCTGCAGCCCAACTATCCGCCCGGCACGTTCTGGCTCGTGTTCCCCGACCAGTGGACGGTGCCGCGATCGCCCTGGGCCGACAAGCGCGTGCGGCTCGCCGCCAGCTACGCGATCGATCGGGTGGCCATCAACGAGGCGGAGACACTCGGCTTCTCCAAGATCACGGGCAGCATCATCCCGCAGTCGTTCGAGTTCTCCTGGGCGCCGCCGGCGCCGGTGTTCGATCCCGGCAAGGCGCGGAGGCTGCTGGCCGAGGCCGGCTTCCCGAACGGCTTCGACGCCGGCGACTACTACTGCGACGGCTCCTACGCAAACCTCGGCGAGGCGGTCGTCAACTATCTGAAGGCGGTGGGCATCCGGACCCAGCTTCGCGCGCTCGAGCGAGTGGCGTTCATCGCGCAGAATCGCGACAAGAAGTTCAAGAACGTGATCCAGACGGCCAGCGGCGCCGCCGGCAACGCCGCCACGCGCCTCGACGCGTTCGTGGCCGCGGGCGGCACCTTCACCTACGGCACCTATCCCGACATCGAGGGGCTGGTGCAGGAGCAGGCGGGCGAGCCCGACGTGAAGAAGCGGGAGGCGATCCTCCAACGGCTCCAGCAGATGATCCACGAGCGCGCGATGTTCGCGCCCATCTGGGAGCTGGCCTTCCTCAATGGCCACGGGCCACGCGTCGCCGAGTCGGGCCTGACCCTGATCACCGGCCACCCGTACTCGTCGCCCTACGAGGACCTGAAGCTGAAGGGCAAGTAGGCGCTACGTCGGTCGCGGAGTCACGTGGCCGCAGCGGCCGCACGTCCGGTTCTTCTCCGAGTCGTAGAACTCCGCGTACGCGCGGGAGACCGGGTCGTCGCGGTAGTCGGCCACCTGCTTGACGGACTCGTGGAGCTGCGCGCCGCACCTGGCGCAGAACCACGTGAAGCGGTCGTGCTCCTCGGGCCGGCGCTTGCGCTCGAGCACGAGCACGAAGGCGTCGGTCGGGAAGCGCGGGGAGTGCGGGGTGCCGGCCGGGCAGTACACGATCTGCCCCTCGCGGACCACCGCGATCTTCTCCTCGCCCTCCGGCGTCCGGTAGTGGAGGTTCATGTCCCCCTTGATCATGTACATGACCTCGTCGCTCGGGTCGCTGTGGAACTCGCTGCGGAACTCGCGGCCCCGCGCGACGAAGGCGATGCTGTCGGGCGCCTGCCACAGCACGGTGTTCGGCCGGCCCGACTCGCGAATGCGGCTCATGACCTGACCCAGATCGACCGCCTTCAGCTCATCCATCGTGTGGCTCCTCACGCCTTGATCCCGAGGAGGCGGGCCGCATTGCCGCCGAGGATCGCGGCCTTGTCGGCGTCGCTCAGCCCCGGCGTCTGGAGGATCAGATCCACCGCCGCCTTCGTCCACGGATACGGAAAGTCCGTGCCCACGACGAGCTGGCTCGCCCCCACTTCGGCGACCAGGTGGCGGACGCCTTCGGGGTTGAACACCATCGTGTCGTAGTAGAGCTGCTTCATGTAGTCCGTCGGCTTCTTCTTGATCGGCCCATGGGTGCCGCCGGGGCAGAGATCGGGACGGGTGGGGCAGCCGAAATCGGAGCGCCCGGAGTAGGACGGCAAGAAGCCGCCCGCGTGGGCGGCGCAGATCTTGAGCCCCGGGAACTTGTCGAGCGTGCCCTCGAAGATCAGGTGCGAGAGCGCGATGGTCGTCTCCAGCGGATTGCCGATGACGTTGTTGAGGTACCCGTTGCCCTTGAACCGCTGGCCGAGCTGGGCGGGGGCGCCGTCGCCCTGCGGGTGAATGAAGACCACCACGCCGAGCTGCTCGGCCTTGGCCCAGAACGGATGGAACTTCGGATCGCTGATCTCCTCGCCGGCGACGTTGCCGCCGATGCCGGCGCCGCGCAGGCCGTACTTCTTGACGCCCTCCTCGAGCTGCTCGGCGGCGAGATCGGGATGCTGCAGCGCCACGGTGGCGAAGGCCACGAAGCGGTCGGGATGCGCGGCGCACGTCTCGGCGAGCTTGGCGTTCTGGATCGCGCACACCTGCTTGGCCAGGTCGCGCTCGGCCTTGTACCAGTTGGGGTTGATGCTGAGGGCCTCGACGTCGATGCCCTGCTCGTCCATCGCCTGCAACCGCACCGCGACCTGCGTCGCCGTGTCAAGGTCGGGACGAAGCTGCGACCCGCCGATCTTCAGGCCCATCAGCGCGAGCGCCTCGGGGACCGCGCAGTGCGCGTGCACGTCGACGGTCTTCGCGCGCTTACCGTTGACGACCACTTCGCGGCGCCGCCCTTGCGCCCGGGCGGGCGCGGCGGCCAGCACGTCGCAACCGACGAAGGCGATGCCGGCGAGCGCGCCGGCGGTGGTCTGGAGGAAATCACGGCGCGTCGTCATGGCGGGCCTCCATCGTGGGTCGAGGTGCGCGCATTATACAATCGCTCGCGGAAGGAGCCTTGCCATGAGCACCCATCCGCCGCTGGAGCTGTCGCACACGACACTGAGCGAGGAGGACGCCCTGCGCTTCCTCGAGGGCCACCGCATCCGCCTGGGCAGCCGCACGATGGACCCCAAGGCGCAGATCGTCGGCGAGTTCGTGAAGTCGATCCGCAAGCCGGGCTACTTTCCGCCGCTGCCCGAGCTGCGCCAGCAGCTCCGCACGATGGTGACGCTGATGGACGAGCCGGCGCCGGCGCTCGAGCGCGTGGAGGACGTCCGGATCCCCGCACCCGCGGGCGAGATCCCCGCTCGCGTGTACGCCCCGCGCCGCGGCAGCGCGCCGCTGCCGATGGTGGCGTACTTCCACGGCGGCGGCTGGGTGCAGGGCGACCTCGAGACGCATCACGGGCTCTGCGCGCGGCTGGCCCGCCACGCGGGCGTGCTCGTGGTGGCGGTCGATTACCGGCTCGCGCCCGAGCACAAGTTCCCGGCCGCCGTCGACGATTGCCTGGCGGCCTATCACTGGCTGCGCACGCGCGGGCGCGACCTCGGCGGCGATGCTGGCCGCGTGGCGGTGGCGGGCGACTCGGCCGGCGGCAATCTCTCCGCCGTCGTCTCGCAGCTCGCCGCCGCCGGCGGCACGCCCGTGCCCACCTGCCAGGCCCTCATCTACCCGGCCGTCGACTTCTCGTTCGAGACCGACTCCCACCGCGAGCTGGCCGACGGCCACGTGATCCCGCGCGATCGCATCGTCTGGTACGCGGAGCAGTACCTGCGCGACGACAAGGACAAGGCCGACCTGCGCGCCTCGCCGCTGCGCACGCCGAGCCTGGCCGGCCAGCCGCCGGCGCTGATCGTCACCGCGGGCTTCGATCCGCTGCGCGACGAGGGCCGCGCGTACGCCGATCGCCTGCGCGCGGCCGGCGTGGACGTCGTCTATCGCGAGTACCCCGGCCAGATCCACGCGTTCGTCTCGCTGACCAAGGCCATCCCGCAAGGCATGGCCGCCACGCTCGAGGTCGCGGAGTTCTTGCACCGGTGGCTGGGCTGATCCCCCGGCAAGGAGGTCCCGCGTGATCGGCATCGAGTTCACGACGTTCTCGCTCGTGGGACGCTGCGAGCGCAGCGGGATGTTCGGCATCGCCATCGCCACCAGCGAGATGGCCGTCGGCTCGCGCTGCATCCACGTGGCGCCGGGCGTCGGCGCCATCGTCACGCAGGCCAGCACCAATCCGCGGCTCGGGCACCTCGGGCTCAACCTGCTGCGCGCCGGCCACTCGGCGCCGCGCGTGCTGGAGGAGATTGCGGCCAGCGACCAGTTCGTCGAGCGCCGGCAGCTCGGATGTCTCGACGTGCGCGGGCTCACCGCCGCCCGCACCGGCGCCGACAACAAGCCGTGGGCCGGCCATCGGGTCGAGCGCAACGTGGTGGTTGCGGCCAACATGGTCGCCGGGCCGCAAGTGGCCGACGCGATGCTCGGCGCGTTCGGGAAGAATCCCGAGGCCCCCCTCTGGGAACGGCTATTGACGTCCCTCGAGGCCGGGAAGGCCGCCGGCGGCCAGCCGAACGGCGAGACCTCCAGCGGCCTCTTCGTCGTGGACCGGGACCCGTACGCCATGGTCGATCTGCGCGTCGACCTGCATCCCGAGCCTGTCGCCGAGCTGCGCCGGCTGGCCGACGCGTACTTCCCGCTGGTCGATTACTACAACCTGCGCCCGCGCGATCCCAGCGTGCCGCCGGCCGCGGAATGGCTCGCCGCCCGGCGCCAGCGCGCGCGCTGACTCAGCCGAGCATCGCCAGCGTCTGCGCCAGCGTGCGCACGCGCGCGTACATCTTCATCGAGGTGTCGAGACTGTAGGCGTGGGCGGCGGCGTCGCCGCCCCAGCAGCACTCGCGCACGACGACGGTGTCGAGGTCCATGCTGAAGGCCTCGCGCACGCTCGTCTCCACGCCTCGATTGGTCGCGCCGCCACCGATCACCAGCGCCGTGCGGCGGAGCATGCGCAGGACGTCGGCCACGCCGGTGCCGTAGAACGCGCTGGGACGCCGCTTGAGGAACACGTAATCCTGCGGCCGCGGCGCGATCTCGTCCGGGAAGCCCGCCTCCGGCGTGCCCTCGACGCAGTTGGTGAGCGACGGCGTCCCCGTCTGCACGCTCAGGTCGGTGGGGAGCAGCACGACGTCGCTGCCGTCCGCCCGGCTCACCGGCGTCGTATAGATGCCGGGTATCGCGTGCGCGCGGCAGGCGCCGATCAGGGCCACCCACGCGTCGAGGACGGGCCGCATCGCCGCGCGCCGCGCGGGATCGCTGGGCGTCAGCGCGCGGCGGCAGGCGTCATACACGATCAGCGCGGCGTGCGCGACGTCGATGCGGTCGGGCGCGTGCGTGCTCATTGGACCAGAATAATCCCGGCGTGCGTCCGGCGCATGGCGGACACTGGGCGCCACCATGACCGAGCTCGGGCGACGCGCTGACGCCGAGACCGTTCACGGCCACTGTGCGCCCCGTTTCGAGCGGGTGCGGGACGCGCTGGCCGACGCCATCGCCACCGGCGCCGAGGTCGGCGCCGCCCTCGCCGTCCACGTCGACGGTAACGCCGTGATCGATCTCTGGGGCGGCCATGCCGACGGGGCGCGGACGCGTCCGTGGGAGCGCGACACGCTCGTCAACCTCTACTCCGTCGGGAAAGCGGTGACGGCCGTCTGCGCGCTGCGCCTCGTCGAGGCGGGCCGCCTCGATCTCGACGCGCCCGTCGCCCGCTACTGGCCGGAGTTCGCCCAGGCCGGCAAGGCCGAGATCCCGGTGCGCTACGTGCTGACTCACCAGGTGGCGCTGCCGGCCATCGCGCGGCCGCTGCCGTCCGGCGCTTGGCGGCAGTGGGACGTCATGACGGCGGCGCTCGCCGCGCAGCCGCCGTGGTGGGAGCCGGGCGTGGGCCACGGCTATCACGTCAACATGCAGGGATTCCTGCTCGGAGAGATCGTGCGCCGCATCACGGGCACGACGCTCGGCACCTATCTGCGCGAGAGCCTGGCCGGGCCCGCCGGGATCGACTTCTTCATCGGCCTGCCCGCCGAGTTCGACGCGCGCTGCGCCGAGCTGATCCCGCCGCCGGCGAGCCCCGAGGGCGACGCGCTGCGGCGCCAGCTCGGCGCGGACCCGGCGAGCCTGAGCGGGCTGGCGCTCATGCGCGTCAACGCCTATCGCAATCCGCCGGAAGTGTCGGGGACCGGCGTCGTCAACACGCGAGCGTGGCGCGCGGCGGAGGTGCCCTCGACGAACGGCCACGGCAACGCGCGCGCGGTGGCGCGCCTCTACTCCGCGCTCGCCACCGACGGCCGGCTCGACGGTGTGCGCGTGCTGTCACCGGAGACGATCGCGCGCGCGACCGCCGAGCAGATCCATGGCGAGGACCTCGTCCTGCAGCGTCCCACGCGCTTCGGGCTGGGCTTCCAGCTCACGATGGCCGAGCGCCCGCTCGGTCCCAGCCCGGGCGCGTTCGGCCACTTCGGCGCCGGCGGCTCGCTGGGCTTCGCCGATCCCGACGCGCGCGTGGCCTTCGGCTATGCCATGAACCAGGGACGCGCCGGCTGGCAGCACAAGCACGTCCGCCATCTCATCGACCTGGTCTACGCGGCGCTGTAGACGTGACCCGGCTTCACCGTCATTTCATCCGCGCCTGGATCTTCGCGATGGCGGCGCGGGCGCAGTCGTCATCGAACTGGCCGCCCGGCGCGCCACTGACGCCGAGTCCGCCGATGGCTTTGCCGTCCGCCATGATCGTCACGCCGCCGACCGCGTACGTCACGTTGGGGAGCGGCGTCTGCGGCACCGTGGTGGGCGCGCTCTTCGCCATCCGCTCGGCGACGGCCTTCGTGCTGTCTTCCTTGCGTGCAAGCGTCAGGGAGGCCGCCGAGTACGCCTTGTAGTAGGCGTTGTCGAGCGTGTGGATCGGCGCGCCGTTGCCGCGCAGCAGCGCCTGGCGAACGCCGTCGAGATCGACGACGACCGCGGTGACCGCGTAGCCCTTCTGGGCGCACGTCGCGACCGTCTCGCCCACCAGCTCGTTGGCGAGCGGCGCCGAGAGCTTCTGCGCGCTGATCAGACCCTGGGCCCAGCCCGCCGTGGCGGTGACGAGAAGACCGAGCGCCAGCACTGCCGCTGCCATCGAGACTCGTGCCATGGTTCCCTCCGCCTCCCCTGTTGGTGCCCGGAAGACTGACTTCGCCGGGCTCGGTGGTCAAGAGGGAAGTTTCAGCTCCGCCGGCTTGCGCTGGCAGACGTCGAGCGCGGTCACGGCCAGCACGCGCGTGACCTTCTCCATCTCGCTCACCAGCACGCACGCGTCGTCCTCGTCCGCGTTGCCGCGGATGGTGGCGGGGCCGTAGAGCAGGCACGGGATGCCGGCCTTCCACAGGTGACAGGTGTCGTCGGCGCTGTACGAGTGCGGCAGCACGGTGCCGATCGCCTTCGGCGTCTGGCCGGTGACGGCGCGATAGCTGCGCGCGACGGCCTGCACGATCGGCGCGTCGGTCGGCATGTCGAAGGGATCCATGACGAGCCGGCGGCGGCCCTTGAAGCCGGCGGGCGGTGGGATCTCGATCTCGTAGCGCAGCGTGGGATCGTCGGCGGCGAGCGGATCCAGCGTCGCGCGGATGTCGGCGACGATCCCGTCGACCGTCTGCCCCGGCAGGAAGTGCACGTCGACGATGATCGTGCAAATGTCGGGCACGTACGGCGGCTCCACCAGCACGTAGTCGGCGCCCCGCCCGCCCAGGATGGAGCCGATGTTGAGGCGCGGGAACGCCGGCAAGTCGGGGCGGGGCGTGAAGCGAAACGTCACGCGCTGCAGCGCCTCGACGACCGCCGTCATCGTGTGGACGGCGTTCACGGTGCCCTCGAGCCGTCCGATGTGTCCCGTGACGCCGTACGTGTGAATGGCCAGGTGCACGATGCCCGAGTGCACGGTGACGAGGTGGTCGGCGCCGAACGGCTCGGCCACCACGGCGGCGTCGGTGCGGAAGCCGCGCTCCATCAGGTAGTGCGTGCCCTCGCCGCCCTGCGTCTCGCCGGCCACGCACGCGACGACGAGATCGCCCGCGAGCCTCACACCCGAGCGGCGCACGGCCTCGGCCGCCATGACGATGCTGGCGAGGCCGCCCTTCATGTTCTGCACCCCGTGGCCGTACAGGCGATCGCCCTCGAGACTCGGCGTCCACGGATCGCGCCGCCAGCGCCGGGTGAGCGCGTTGATGTCGGTGTGGCCGTTCAGCATCAGGCTGGCCCCGCCACCCGTCCCGCGCAGCGTGGCGATCGTCTGGAATCGCCCGGGCTCGATTTCTTGAAGCTCGACGTCGTAGCCGCGCGTGCTGAAGAAGTCGGCGAGGAAGCGCGCGACGGGCGTCTCCTCGGTCTTGAAGCTGGGGATGCGAATGAGGGCGCTGGCCAGGTCGATCAGCTCTCGCGAGTCGATGTGCGACAGCACGGCGTGCACCATGCTATCTCAGCGCTGTCGCCAAGCGCGATCCCCGCGCTCCTCCCAGTAAGTCATGCCCATTTCCCGAAACATTCTCACGGCGATCTGGAAGTGCTCTTCCGCTCGAGACCGACTGCCGCTCCGCCACTGCACACCAGCCAGTCCCGCATAGCAGTGCGCGACGAGCGGGCGCATGCCGAGCGCGGCGGCGAGCGTCAAGCTCTGGGTAAGAGCCGAGTCGGCTTCTTCCAGGCGGCGATCGTCCTGAGCCTTGATCTCCCCGAGCAGCCGGAAGGCCCAGGCCTGATATCCACCCTCCTTGTGCTTGCGCGAGAGGTCGATGGCTTGCGCAGCGGCGGCGAGCGCCTCCTCGGCCCGGCCGGCGGCAAGGAGGGCTTCGCCCAGGTGCGTGACGCGCAGCGAGTGACCGCTTAACCGGCTCATCGACCTGGCCTCCGCGGCCGCCCGCTCGAGTAGCGGCAGCGCCTCGTCGAGCCGGCCGAGTAGGACATAGACGGCACCGAGGCGTGAGGCAACAGTCGGGAACAGTACCGGGAGGTCGCGCGACTGGCACAGCGCCAGCCCGCGCTCAAGGATGATCGTGGCCTTGAGCAGTTCGCCCTTGCGCAGATGCAGAACCCCCAGGCCAACATATGCCGTGATCAGGCTGAACGGCTGATCGACCGCCTCGGCGATCCGCACCCCCTCCTGCCCGTGCATCAGCGCCTGATCGAAATCTCCCAACTCGGCAAAGCACCAGGCCAACCACGACCGTGAGCGCACCGAGTAGAGACTGCCAAAGCGTTCAGCCAGGATGGTGGACTGGGCCGACGCCGCCGTCTGCGTGAAAAAGTCGACGGCGCGGCGGTACTCCCCGAGCGCGTGGTAGGCCTGGCCCAAGTGGAAGTTTGTCAGCCCCTGCAGGACCGGGTCGGAAACCGAATCGGCAATCGCGATGGCCCGCCGGCCGGACTCGATCGCCAGGTCCGGATCGCCTGAGTACCACCAGTGGTGAGCCGTGTACGACGACACCCACCCGAGACGGCGTCGATCGCCGACACGCTCCGCCAGCGTTGCCGCTTCCTTCAAGTACTCGAAGATCTGCTCGTGCTCACCGAGCAGCAGCAGGCAGTGGCGGATCTCAACCCGGATGTCGATGGCCTGCTCGTATGCCTCGCTGCCCTCGGACAGGTGGCCGAGCGCCACGAGTGCCTCCTGAAAGCGCGCGATCGCTTCACGATTCATCGAACATGCGGCCGCGCGCGTCCCGGCCTGCCGGAGATAGCTCACCGCCTTCGCCCACAGCTCACCGCGGAGCGCGTGATGGGCGAGTTGCTGGACGTTCTCCGCCAGCCGGTCCGCAACGAGAGCCTCGAGCGCCTCGACGATCTGTCCGTGCAGGGCGCGGCGACGCTCCTGCAAGAGACCGCTGTAGGCCACGTCGAGCGTCAGAATGTGCTTGAACGTGTACTCCAGGGCTGGAAAGAGGACCGCCTCGTACAGGAACTCCGCGCTCTGCAGATTGGCGAGGCTGCGGTGCAGCTCATCCGGAGTGACGTCGACGATGCGCTCCAACAACGTCACGGGGATGTCCTTGCCGATCACAGCAGCGCACTGCAGCACGCGCTTGTCTATTGACGTGAGGCGATCGATGCGCGTGGCGATCAGGGCCCGGATCGTGGCCGGCACGTCCGAAGGATCGTCGCGCTGTCCGAGGTGATACGCCCCGCGCTGGCCCACGAGAAGTCCCGTTTCGATCAGGTGTCGGACGCTCTCCTCCAGGAAAAACGGGTTGCCCTCTGTGTGCTCGATCAGGCGCGCCTGCAGGGCTTTCATGTCGGGTGCGTTACCGAGCAGATCTTGCAGCAGCTCTGTCGCCATGCTGCGCGATAGTGGATGCAGGGCGATCTGGGCGTAATAGCTCTTGCGGCCCCATCCGTGCTCGTACTCGGGCCTGTACGACACGAGCAGCAGGATGCGCGCCGTCGGCAGGCTCTCCACCAGAGCGTCGAGGACTGTCTGGACTTCGGGATTGATCCAGTGAAGGTCTTCGATGACGAGACACAGCGGGCGTCGTTGGCTCTCTCTGAACAACACGCGGCGGATCGCGTCCCGGGTGCGATTCCAGCGTTGACGCGGGTCGAGCCTCTGCCACCCGGGATCGTCCACCGGCACGTCGAGTACTGCAAGGATCGCGGGCAGGGTCGCCAGAGACTCTCCGAGGTCGAGGAGGCCGCCCGCGACCTTCTCACGAATGCGCCGGAAGTCGTCGCTCTCTTCGAGGTCGAAGTAGCTTCGCAGCAATCCGGCGATGGGCCGATAGGCCGCGCTCGTGTCAAACGGCGTCGGAAAAACGGCCAGCACGCGCCACTCAGGCGGCAGGCGGTCCGCGGTGAACTCGTAGATGAGGCGCGACTTGCCCACCCCGGGCTCGCCGACGAGCGCGACGACTTGGCCGTGGCCGCGTAGCGCCTCTTCTGTTGCGCCGAGGAGCTCCGCCAGCTCGATCTCCCGTCCCACGAACCGCGTGAGGCCGCGCGCGGCGGCTCGCTGCAGACGCGAGCGGATGGGGCCGGGGCCGGTAAGCTCGAATATCGGGATCGGCGAGGGCAGCCCCTTGATGGGCACGGGGCCGAGCGGCTTGACCGCGATGAAGCCTTCGGCAAGGCGAAACGTGGCCTCAGTGAGGAAGATCTGACCCGGGTGCGCGA
>Ga0066709_100001583_pt1 | contig 15304 bp, 13 predicted proteins | sample GraSoiAngelo_158_FD_79665 | JGI IMG/M metagenome (GOLD analysis project Ga0066709, IMG submission 79665) | Grasslands soil microbial communities from the Angelo Coastal Reserve, California, USA - 14_1009_16_30cm | ecosystem: Environmental > Terrestrial > Soil > Grasslands | place: USA...
CGCACTTGGCGGGCTCTATTCTGTACATCAGAAAATCAGGGGTTACCCATTAGCCGCTTCGTGGACCTGCCAGTGCCGGGTGCCTGGCCGACTGAAGAGATCCACCAGATCGGACCAGCGATTCTTTGATAGGGGATGCACCTCGAATCTCACCGCCCAATATTGTAAGCTCTGAGACTCGTTTAATTGTTCCAATGTGGTTCCGCGGGCCCGAGTCTTCGCGGAATTGGCGCAATTGGCGGCCGCCATCCGGCCATCCGTGAAGATCGAGGTTGACAAAACCTATAGGCCGCAGTAGTACTTCATCTCACCAGTAGGCCGTATTCAACAAATAGCACGTGGCGCAGGATACGCATGAAAGACATCGGCCGTGTTTTCGGGGCACGAATACGAGAGCGGATATTGACCACGATAGGTGTGGTCATGACTCTCGTTGCTGTTCTTGTACTGCAATTCAAGGCAGGGGCGATGCGACCGGCAACTGGTTCATTACCTGTGACAGCGCCGGCGACCGATGGTGCTAGTGTGAGTGGCACCTATCTGTTTGCCGTTGATGCCAGCGGTTTGCCTAGTGTAGCGACGGTGGAATTCGATATTGCCTCGTTGCGATTAGGCGTCGTCCAGTCTGCCCCCTATCAAATTAGCTGGAACACAGGCTACGGCAAGGATGGCAACTATTCGGTTCAGGCAACAGCCAGAGATGCATTCGGTCATATCATTGCCACAGGCGAACGGGTATTTAATATCGATAATCGTGGCGCCACGGTGTATGTGAGCTCACCCGATCTCTCCCAAGACTTAAGTGGAACAGTCCATTTCCAGGTGCCTACCAATGATCCGATAAATTATCCCGCCGCTTTTCAGTTATTCATTGATGGCGAACAGAGCGGTTATTGGGACATTGGAAGTTCATCGGCAGCGCACCATACGACAGCAGGTTTTAAGATTGACTCCACGAAGTTCTCCAACGGCACGCACGAACTGGTAATTGACGTTAATGGATGGAAAGAAATAACGTCACCCCACACCTATAGCAACTATAGTGCGATGCTAGACCGCGTCATTACCATCAACAATGGTCACACGCTGATGGAAATTGCGGCGAATTACCAGAACGTCTACTTACAGCCGGCTCAAACTATTTCACTGTCTTGCCGCCAGCTATTCACCGACAATACCTCTGGCGCATGCCGCGCCCCCGTTTACAGTAGCGACAATGCGGAAGTCGCTCACGTTTCCGGCACTGGGCTGATCGAGGCCGGCAACACTGGTTTTACTACCGTCGTTCTCAGGGATAGCGGCAAGACTGCCAAAGTGTATGTCTCGGTAAGAAACAGCTTCAATATCCCACACTTTTCCGGCAGCGGTCAGCTCTTGAATTCGTACGAGCCCGGCAATTCGATTTTTCCAGTAGCGCCCTTTGGCCTCGACGCAGCGTCTATGCAATCCGACGTCATCCTTGCCGAAACCAGGCGGGCCGCATTGAACACTCTCACTTTTGGTCTCTATCTGAATACGCGTAGCACCTCCACGCCTTATACCGACTGGAAAACATCGCAAGACCAAACGATCACCTCCCGAATTCAATGGGCCAAGGATAACGGTTTTCACATTATTGCCACGGGCGATGACGGCTTCCGACGGCCGGGAGACGATGCCCAGTGGACTTTGAATTGGCCCTATGGCTGGCAGGCAACTCAGTATGCGATGCAAACTTTGGCTGGTTCGGGGGTGGGCATCGCCGCTGAGGTGGTGGATGAGGCCACCATGTTCTGGGGGTGGTATCCCGTCAATCCCAGCAAAGTTGGACAGCAGGGTTTGCCTGGTCAACCAGGTTCCTTTCAGAGTGTCGCCTGCCTGGGTGGCGTCTGCACGGTCAACTGGCCCAAGCATGGATATAGGAGTGGGCGTTGGATTGCTTTTCAAGGTTCAATACATCCTGAATTAAATACCCTGCCTGGCCAACCATTCGTTATCCAAGGTACGACACAAAATACTTTTGATTTTCTGTTGAATTCTTCCATTACCGGTACCCTTACCTCCGACAACGATCGCAATTTGGAAATGATGTTGTTTGCCGGGTGGCCGTGTAATGCCGGCACCACCGGTGGCAAGGATCATCCTTGCGTGCCATTTACAGCGAATGACGCCGTAAAGACCTATTCCAACTGGCTGCGCGACGCCGGGCTTCGTGTGCCTTTCAGTTGGCCGGCTTTAGGAATATCACCGCCGGCAGTTCATGCTAATTGGATCGGCCAGGTCGCGGTGGATCAGGGTATCAGTGACTATGCTTCTCACTACTGGGATGTTCGAAGCGGAGGCCGAACGTATAGTTGGTCGAATGGCGTCCAGCAGCGGACCTTTTGGATGAAGGACGCTTTTTACTCGCGCCAGCCGTACATGGCACAGGACCGGCCGCAGTTAATGCTAGTGTGCGGTTCTAGCTTTAGCTATACGAAACGAAGCCCAAGTAGCGCCTATTACGATCCCCTGGTTGACACCCTAGACCAACCTGGTTGTGATGGTTCCATTGCTGCAGCCGAAATGATGACTGCCGCAGCGCTTGGCAATGCGGGTGTCCGGCAATACCACTATGATTCGAACACGCCGGGCCAGCGCGCCGCTTCTGCTTTAGGAAAGTACATGCAAACCGGGATGCGGCCGGATGCGACCGAACGGAATTCCAAGGAAATTTGGCAAGCAGCGGGGTATGTGTCCAATTTGCTCACTAAGGTGCTGCAGCCCTATGTCCTAGGCTCGGCTGAAAGCTCACCGGCCTATCAGAGAAGTATTACCACTGCAGTGCGGCGGGGAAGCGACGCGACCATGCTGATGATCGTAAACGGCAATGACGCAGACCGGACGGTGAGCGTTGATTTTCGGCCTTACAAATCAGACGCCGGCATTATTCGTTATCGTTTGTCCTATTTCTACCTGCAAAGCGATCTGTTGCCCGACAGCAGTGGCGAGACGATCACATTACCTAAAGGCGGTAGTGTGGTGTACCTGTTCCCCTTCCTGAATAGCACCAAGTTTCTTCAAGCGGCCTTCTTGCAACCAACGTTGGCGGCAGGCGCCAGCTACGCTGGCATTTCTTATAATTACATCTACAGCGATCATCTATCTCAACTCACCGATAGCGTTGATTGCACCAATGGTTGTACTGTTCAAGTGGATACTCGATTGGGCGATGTCTATTACCAATTCATCTACAGTGATGCAAGTGGTACGGTCATTAGCCGCACGGATGTCAATAAGTTAACGTTACCCTGAACTCCGCTGTCCAACACGGCTAAGCTTCCAACTGCTTCGCAGTTCACCATTCTGGTGAGTACTGTAGCGGCGCTACAGTATCAGACGCCACCTTAACCGCCGTTTCTAAGGTTAAATCGTCATGATGCCGAAGTTCGCCGTGCCTGGTTGCAGCAGCAAGAATTCAGCCTCGGTCTCGTGGCTCATTTTTTCGTGTGTCGTAGCGGCGATTGCATATTTGCCCGCGCTGAATAACGGCTTTATCGCCGATGACTGGGTAATCCTTGAGAGGGTTGATGCCCTAAAGACGGACCCGTTATCGCTGTACCAAGTACCACCCGAAAACTTCCGCCTCGTCAGCTACCTCATATTTGCTGTGCTCAAAGCATTCTTCGGCTACCACGCCTCTTTTTTTTACGCTTTCAATATTGTGTTGCACATCGTCAATGTTGCTTTGCTGTGGCGGTTATTGGAACTAGTAACTTCGGACCACTTTGTTGCTCTTCTAGGAACCTTGTTCTTTGCAGCATTTCAGGCACCACAGGAAGCCGTCATGTGGCTGGCGGCTATGAATGAAACCACTCTAGGTTTCTTTGCATTGATGACTGCTCTGATGTGGTGCCGCGAGCGTCATGCCGCTGCAACCCTCTTCTACACGTTCGCATTATTTTCCAAAGAATCGGCACCGATTATTTTAGTAATAGTCTTTCTCATGCAGTGGTATCAGAAACGAAGGCTATTCTGTCGAGCATACTTGTTCCTGTTAATTCCCACTGCAGGTTTTACTGCGATTTTTCTGTCCACTCTCACGCATAATTTCATGATTACCAATCACTCGTACGCATTCGGGCCTCAAGCATTTCTGGTGCTGACCAAGACGCTACATCGCCTTATCTGGCCCTGGCTGTACATCATTCTGTTGCTAGTGAGGTTGAAACGAAGGGTATTGCCGCCGGCCGCGACTGTTACGATCTATCTTGCATGTGTTGTGGTGCCGATGTTGCCTTATATGTTTATCGCATACCAAACCAGTCTGCCAAGCCGCCAACTTTATCTATCATCGGCGGTACTTATGCCGGTTTTCGCCGTCCTATTGAAGCCTCTGCAGCGAACCACGCTTCTGAACGTATTTGTCATAGCTTTCGTCGGATTCAATGTTGGTTACTTGTGGATACGAAAGGACCGGCAATTTGAGGAGCGAGCGGCGCCTACCACCCAACTGGTTAACACATTGCGTCTGCGTGCACCACAGCGAACGATTGTTCTGAATTTTGCCTATCCGTATCCCGCAATCGCACGCGCAGCCGCTTGGGCCTTGCCCGGCTGGCGGCCACAGCTAATTTTAGTCGGCGAACCGGCCGAGCCTTGTAGTGATTGTTGGCGGTTGCGATGGGATGCCCAGCAACAGCGGTACGACTAATCGGTCGTTGGGTTGTGGAAGTCAGGTTAAGGCGGACTTCAAGATCTTCTCCAATTCCGCAGGAATCCGATGTAGCCCATAGGAGCCCAAAATAGCTGCTGCTGAACTGCTGTCGGTCGCGCCGGGTATGTGTTCGGCGGCATATTCCAAAACCGGCGGCAATGATTCCCCCGCTTCTTTCGTCTTTGCTATGGCCAGCGACAAGGCTGCGACGATCTCTCTCGTTGTTGCGACACACTCGAAAGGCTTCACTTCGAGTCCTGCCAACTGCCGTAATATGGGTATTGTTTGATCGGAGTAGAAGAGGTCTGAGCCGAATACTTGCGTTAGAGCAGCGGTAGAAACAAAGGGATACATTGTTAAGAAAACTGAAACGCACTTAGCGCACTGCCCACACCAGGATTCCGAACGATTCCGGTTACAGCTTCTGAACTCTCCCCAAAATTCGTGGAAATTCGAAAACAGCTTTCCGATTTGCAATTCGTAGAGCGGCCGTAAGAAGCTGAAATACCTTCCCGCGCTTACTAAATATTTTCCCAGATACTCATCAAAGCGAGTTTCAAACCGGAAGCTTTTTGAATACTGGTGATTGATTTCCTTCTCACGGTAAAAAACATTGCCTTCATCGGAGCTGCGTTCGTTGGCCACAATGACATTCGAATAGCCATACAGCAAAAGGCACACCGCCCCAAGGAAAGCAAGGTAGGCCGAAAATGGAGTGTGGCCATTCAGAAATCCACGCTGATTGAGATGCAGAAGCTCCGGGCAGATGGACCGCTTGATGACCACCGGCTCCGCTGCAGTCATACGGCTTGCGATATTTCGGGCTGCTGTCGAGGGGTTGAGCATCATGCAGGTGAAAGGTTGTCCCGAGTCCCGGAATAGAGCGGCAGCGAGCGCGGAGTCTCGACCTCCGCCAATTGTCAGCAAGCTGCGTGGAGGCAATTGATTCGGATAAGCCGTAGAGCCATTGCCGGTTGCGGGATTCGGTTTGGGTATTATTTTGACGAAGCCCGCGGATGTGAAATCGATGTCGTTGCGATAAAAGAACTCACCCATGCCGTTAATCAACAGGTCTTCCCACCAGCGAACTTGATCCACAGTCAGATGACCCGCACGAACCTCGATGACCGGAGATGACGTCGCTTTCCAGTAGCTGAAGAGCTCGATCAGCCCGAGATGGAAAATGACGTTGTCAAGATATTCGCCGGGGATAGAACTCCAAGGTCCCGGAAGACTGTCGAAGGAGATCTCCGGGACGAACGATATATGCGGAGGCGCGGAAAATCGAAACTGCGCTATCAGGCGTGATGGACTTTTCTCACGCGCAAACCTTTCATAACGGAAAACGGGATATCTTCGGCGCAATTCCTCGAATCGCGCCGGGCCATCAGTCATATCTGCGATTATAATAGGACTGCTGATCCCGAAACCCAGCAAATGGTCTCAACTGTAGGCGCGGTCTATGACCGCGCGCTTTTCCGGACAAGTGCAGCAAAACGTCGCATTTGCGGGGAAAGGCGCGCGGTCATAGACCGCGCCTACAGTTGACGGAATATTGTGTCCACCTGAAGCGGCTAGCAACGTCACCTCAGGTGGAAGTAGTTTGGACTAGTACATTGGCGGCCCGCCGCCGGGAGGGCCGGCCGGAGCTTTCTCTTCTTCCGGAATTTCGGACACCAGAGCCTCCGTGGTCAACATCAAAGCGGCAATGGAGGCGGCGTTCTGCAAGGCCGTGCGCGCCACCTTGGCCGGATCGAGAATGCCCGCAGCGATCATGTCGGTGTAGTCCTCGGATGCAGCGTCGAAACCAAAGTTGGGATCCTTGGACTCCTTCACTTTCCCAATAACGACCGCGCCTTCATGGCCCGCGTTGGATGCGATCATCCGCAGCGGCTCTTCAAGGGCCCGCCTGACGATGGTCACGCCGATGTGCTCATCGCCTTCCAGCTTCAGCTTTTCCAGAGCCGGCAGGGCACGAACGAAAGCAACGCCGCCGCCGGGCACGATTCCTTCTTCAACAGCGGCGCGGGTGGCGTGCATCGCATCTTCGACGCGAGCTTTCTTTTCCTTCATTTCCGTTTCCGTTGCAGCGCCGACTTTAATGACGGCAACGCCGCCGACGAGTTTCGCCAGGCGCTCCTGAAGCTTCTCGCGGTCATAATCGGAGGTTGTTTCCTCGATCTGAACGCGTAGCTGTTTGACCCGGCCGTCCAGCGCGTCCTTTTTACCCGCTCCTTCGACGATGGTGGTATTGTCCTTGTCAATGACGATTTTCTTCGCCTTGCCGAGGTCTTCGATGCGAACGTTCTCGAGTTTGATGCCGAGATCTTCGGTTAGCGATTTGCCGCCGGTGAGGATCGCGATGTCTTCGAGCATCGCCTTGCGGCGATCGCCGAATCCAGGCGCCTTCACGGCTGCGGCCTGCAACGTACCCCGGAGTTTGTTGACAACCAGGGTCGCCAATGCCTCTCCTTCGACTTCCTCTGCGATGATCAACAGCGGGCGTCCCATCTTCGCTACCTGTTCCAAGAGGGGAAGCAGGTCTTTCATCGTGCTGATCTTCTTTTCATGGATCAGGATCAAGCAATTCTCCAACACGCACTCCATGCGGTCTGGATCGGTTACGAAATAGGGTGAAAGATACCCGCGATCGAACTGCATGCCTTCGACAACGTCCAACGTGGTCTCGATCGACTTCGCCTCCTCGACCGTGATCACACCGTCTTTGCCGACCTTGTCCATCGCCTCGGCAATGATGTTGCCGATGTGGGTGTCGTTGTTTGCAGAAACCGTCGCCACCTGAGCGATCATCGGACCTTTCTTCACATCCTTGGAGAGCTTCTTGATCTCCTCCACAGCAACCTCAACGGCGCGCTCAATTCCGCGCTTCACGGCCATCGGATTGGCCCCTGCCGCCACCGTCTTCACACCTTCCCGGAATATGGCCTGAGCCAAAACGGTAGCGGTGGTTGTACCGTCACCCGCGACATCGCTTGTCTTGGAGGCGACTTCTTTGACCATCTGAGCGCCCATGTTTTCGAGCGGGTCCTTCAGTTCAATTTCTTTGGCTACGGTAACGCCGTCCTTGGTGATCACTGGGGAACCGAATTTCTTGTCGAGGACAACATTGCGTCCCTTCGGGCCAAGAGTGATCTTGACCGCATCCGCAAGCAAATTCACGCCACGCAGGATCGCTTGCCGAGAATCTTCGCCGTGAACAATCTGTTTCGCCATCAATTCCTCCTATTTCTTTCCGGCCGCTTTGCCGGTGGTCGCCAGAATTCCAAGGATTTCATCTTCCCGAAGAATCAGGTATTCGTTATCATCCACTTTGATCTCCGTCCCTGAATATTTCCCAAACAGGACTCGATCCCCTTCCTTCACTTCTAAGGGGATGACCTTTCCATCTTCGAGACGCTTTCCGGTTCCCACGGCTACAACTTCACCTTCCTGTGGTTTTTCCTTCGCGGTATCCGGAATGATGATTCCCCCACGAACCGTTTCCTGCTCTTCAATTCGCTTGATCAGAACACGATCATGTAAAGGTCGTACTTTCATGGTCTTGCTCTCCTTGTTCTTTTGTTTTAATGAGATTACAAAGGATTGTTAGCACTCCTCTGAACTGAGTGCTAATTTTAGAAAGCCCCGTTCGGCGATGTCAATAGGCTTTCTGCGCCGCAGTGGCCGGCTTCAGAAATTTCGGACGCGAAGCGTTATTCGCAATTTCGAACGCGGACAAATAGACGAGCTTCGCGATTTTTTCGAGCTTCGGATAGTTGATCTTGGCTGCCGTATCTCGTGGAGTGTGGTAATCGGGATGGAGGCCGGTAAAAAAGAAAACCGAAGGGATCCCTTTGGAAAGGAATGACCATTGGTCGCTGCGGCGAAGCAAATCCTGGGCGCCGACGTCATATCGGAAGCGGATAGTGAGTCCAGTTTCGCTGTTAAGACGAGATATGATGGCTTTCAGATCCGGACTGAACGCCGAACCCAGCACGTTAAGAGTGTTGTTGTTTTCGGAGGCTCGTTCTTCGGGGATTCCTTCCGGTCCGTCTGCGGCGTGCTCTTCGTTGCGGCCGATCATGTCCATTTGCAACATCGCAACGGTGCGGCTCAGTTGGAAAATGGGGTGACTGGCATAGTAGCGGCTTCCGAGAAGTCCTTTCTCCTCACCGGCCCAAGCACACAAAAGGACGCTACGGGCGAGTTTTGCCCCGTTGCCGAAGGCTTCAGCGATTTCCAAAAGAGCCGCAGTCCCCGAACCGTCATCGTCTGCACCGTACCAGATCTGGCCATACGCCTCACCATCGTGATCGTAGTGAGCACCAATGATCATGACCTCGTTTCGAATAGCAGGATCCTCACCCTCAACGACGCCGCAGACATTCTGCGTTCTAAACGTCTTGCGAAGGACATCGGTGGTCATGGCGGCCTGGGCGCTCGTTTGCGGACTCTTGAGGTCCGCCAAAAGCTGCCGGCCGGCATCCGAGGAGACAAGGATGACCGGAATACTGGGATAATCCGGGCTGTCTGCCGTCGCCATCGGCATGAGCCGGGTGGGCAGGTCGTCCCTGAAGTTCTCCGCCAGAGCCGTGATGCGCTCCTGGCGCCGATCCATCGGGTCGGGAACAACAATCAGGCCGAGAGCGCCGGCATTTTCGACGTTGCGTCCGATGACGGCGTTTTCCGGAAATTCCGGATCATCCGCGAGACCCTGGCCTTCGACAACAACCGCGATTTTCCCCTTCAGATCGGGCGTGCTCGAGCCGCGATCCACCAAGATCATTGAACCTGTAATATGGCTACTGGCAGACCAGAATTCGGGTATGAAGTCTGTCCGAATTGTAAGTTTCAATTCGGTTCCGTTCGAGACGACTCGAACATCATTGTCCGGCCCGAGCCTGGACGTATACATGTCGAAAAATTGATAGTACCCGCCACCGGCAGCCGGACGGATCCCGTTTTTCTTGAATATTTCAGCGATATATTCAGCAGCCATCTTCAGTTCAGGCGTGCCGTTACCGCGGCCTTTGAATTTTTCCGAAGCGATATAGCTGAGTTTCTCCCGGAGCTCCTCGCCGCGGATGGAATCCAATCCTGTGGCCGGTGGATTTTGGGCCGAGGTGGTAAAGATCAGGCAAGCTGCGGCACACGAGAGAAGCACAGTGACTGCTAGCCAGCGTCGTCTACGGGAGGGAAGAGACACTAGTTGCACCATTCCTTATTTTGGACTCCTGAACCCAATGCAGAACCTCTTCAGGCGTATCGGCCGTTTTTAGAATATCCAGATCTTCAATACCGATCATCTTCTCACCGAGGAGCGAGCCACCCATCCAATCGAGCAAACCTTTCCAATAACTCTTGCCGACAAGAATAACCGGAAACGGTTTGATCTTGCGCGTTTGGATAAGCGTGATCGCTTCGAACAGTTCGTCGAGGGTCCCGAATCCGCCCGGCAAGATGACGAATGCGATAGAGTACTTCACGAACATCACTTTTCGTACGAAGAAATAACGAAAATTAAGAAGCTTGTTCGCATAAATGTTCGGCTTCTGCTCCAGCGGCAGCTCGATATTCAACCCGACCGATGTCGCGCCGGCTTCGGCAGCGCCCTTGTTTGCGGCTTCCATGACGCCGGGGCCACCCCCAGTGATAACGGAATAGCCGCTGCGAGCGAGCAATGCCGCGATCGCCTCCGCTTTTTCATAGGCGAAGGTTCCAGGCAAAGCGCGTGCAGAACCGAACAGGGCCACGCCTTGAGGAATCTTGCCGAGCATTTCGAAGCCTTCGACGAATTCCGCCATGATGCGAAAGATCCGCCAAGTGTCCCTACTTGTGAAGTCATCAATGACATACTGCTCTTCAATTCCGCTTCGTTTCATGGTCCGAACTCCGAAAAAGCTCTTTGACTTTGAAAATTCATTCTAGTATTTAGGACAGGATGAAGACTGAAATCTCTTTCTGTCCTCTCTGCGCAGGAAAGCTCGACGCCGGAGACGATGAACAATTCGTTTGTGAAGACTGTGAGACGCAGTTTTTCATTCAGGTAGTGGAGGAAGGAGAGGACGAGGACGAGGATGAGGAATATTAACCCCCCCTCCGGAATGGTTCAGGCTGCATCATGTGTTGCCTGAAATCGTTGCCCGCCATTACAATCGTCTTACACATTTCATATAACCTGGAACGCATTTGCGGGCCGATCCGATCCGTTAGTGAGTTAAAAACCCCTTTGTTGGTGTCCACCGGATTCTCGTGATCCAAAAGATTTGTAGTGAAGATCGTCACTTTGTTCTCGCTGTACCGGTGATTGAGAATGTAGCTCACCGTGTCCCGCACCCAGGCCGAGTGAGTTTGGGAACCCAACTCGTCAAGAACGAGCACCCCAGCATCCAAAACAGGCGATAACAACGACAATTCTGAAGATTCTGAAATCGGGCTATATGAAATCTGGATTTCCTTCAGCAGTTCCGGAAAGGAGCGGAACATGCACTGAACGGCCTTTCGCCGCATGAGCGCCTTGACGATGCCCACCGCAAGGTGCGTCTTCCCCACGCCAACTTGCCCCATAAAGAGCAGTCCGACCGGGCTCGCCGATGGAAACTCGTCGACAAATTTCTCGGCTGCGAGCTTCGCAAATTCGATGGACTTGGTCGTGAATCGATCATTCAGTTCGAAATTTTGAAGCTCACAATGCGCGTACCGTGCCGGAATTTTGGCATTCGCGATCAAACGCTTGACTCTCGCCTCTCTGAAGCAATCGCAGCGAACGACGCCGAGAGTACCACCTTTTGAAAGACGCACCCACCCGGTCCCGTTACATTCCGGGCAACCCGAGAGTGCGGTCGGATATGGTTGCTTGTTACTCACGCCGGCCGATTGTACCTCAATTCAAGTAGCCTAGAAGTTGCCGCGCCCGCTGCGAGCGGCGAAGTTTGCCAAGCGCGCGCTCCTCGATTTGACGGATTCGTTCACGCGAGAGATTCAGATCCGCTCCAATTTCGGCCAGAGTTTGGGGCTCGCGATCTCCAAGGCCAAAGCGTCGTTCGATGATCAATCGTTCTTTCGGATCGAGCTGGCCAAGCAGACTTTGAAGCTGTTCTTCGAAAGATTGGGCGATGAGCACTTCGTCTACTGGAGCGACGCTGACGTCCTCAATCATATCCTCAAGTTTCATTTCGCCATCTTCCGCGACGGGCGTGCTGAGGGATACCTCGGTCGGAGTGGCTTCCATCATGTCACGCACTTCTTCTTCTTTCATACCCAGTTCGCGGGAAATTTCGTCGATACTGGGCCGCCTGCCAAGTTCCTGTGTCAGCCGCGCGACCTTGCTTTCGAATCGATACAGCTCGTGTTTCAGTTTTGGCGGAATCCGGAAGACCTGTCCGTAGTGAGCGATAGCGGCCAGGATCGCTTGCCGTATCCACCAGCTGGCGTAGGTGATGAATCGCACTCCCCGTGACGGATCGAAGCGCAATGAGGCTTCGATCAAGCCCATGTTGCCCTCGTTGATGAGCTCATGGAGCGGATATCCCGAACGCGAGTACTTCTTCGCCATTGCAACAACGAAGCGAAGATTGGACTCGATCAATTTCCGAAAGGCTTCCTGATCTCCTTTTTGAACACGCGCACCGAGATCCCGCTCTTCTTCTGCAGTCAGCTGAGGAAACCGTGAGATGTCTTTCAGGTACAGGCGCAACGTGTCGGGTCCTTCGACAACGCGCTCGTATGGAAAATATTTCATAGATTTCTCGCGCCGGGTTTAGCGGCGTCCTCTATTTGCGGGGTTTCGCCAGAGTTACATGTGGCGGGGTCACTTTGACCAGAGCGTGTTGGATTTTCTGGTTAAACTCTGGAGAACGATTTGCAAACTCCCGTTCAACGTGCTCAATAAATTCTTGCATCTCGCGCTGCATTTCTTCCAATCGTTGCCGCATGTTGAGAATAACCTCAACTCCCGCCAGGTTGACGCCGAGATCGCGTGTGAGATTCAAAATAAGTTCCAGGCGCTCGAGGTCTTCCTCCGTATATAGACGCGTATTCCCGTCGGAACGTGAGGGCTTCAGTAATCCCTCACGTTCGTAGAGCCGCAGCGTCTGCGGATGGATATCGTATGTTTCCGCGACCGCACTAATCATGTGGGCGGCCTTCCCCTTTTTCTTGCGCTCCATGGCGGATTCCGAGCAAAAAAGCCCGCAGCTACCTCCAGAGATCTTTGCGCGGATTTTCAGGGTTCAATCGCGAAAGCTCTCTCAAAATCTCCTTCGATCGTTCGTCTGCGATGCGTGGTACACGTATTTCCACTTCAATGTACTGGTCCCCTCGCATTCCGGGATGGAGCAGTGATGGGGTTCCCTTTCCCCGCAGTCGAAAAGTTTGACCAGTCTGAGTCCCCGGAGGAATCCGTACGGTGGCTGGCCCATCGATAGTAGGCACTTCCACCTTTGTTCCCAACGCTGCCTCAGTGACCGTTAGTGGGATCGTGCAGTGAATATTGTCGCCCACACGATTGAAGAAGGGATGCGTCCCCACGTTCGTCACGACGTAAAGATCACCGGCCGGTCCGCCGAAACGCCCCGCATCGCCTTTTCCGGGAATTCGGACGCGTGAGCCGGTAGCTATGCCGGGAGGCAATTCGACGTCGAGGACTTCCGTTCCCGGAAGCCGGCCTTCACCGGCGCATTCCGGACACGGAATGGATGTCCGCCCGGTTCCTCCACAGACCTTGCACGCGACAGCAAACTGAAGGTGTCCTTTGGATTTTGTGGTTTTCCCCAAACCTTGACACGTCATGCAGGCCGACTCACGCGAGCCCGGCTCGCGCCCGCACCCGTCACAAATCCCGCACGAGCGCTGGCGTTGCACACGGATCGTTGTCTTTAAGCCACGGATCGAGTCTTCGAAGCTGATCGAGATGTGATGCTCCACATCCTGGCCGCGCTCCGGTTCGCGGCGGAGGGTCTGGCGTTGAAAGATCTGAGTGAAGATCTCACCAAAATGCGATGCAGTCGAGTGAGAGAAGTCAAAACCCTGGAAGCTGAAATCCCAAGCGGTTCGGCTTCCATGTTGTTCCAGCACGCCCTCCGTGTAGAAACCGTTCAGGTCATAAAACTCCCGCTTCACAGGATCACTGAGGATCTCATAAGCCTCCGTCATCCGCTTGAAACGTTCCTCGGCGTGGCGATCACCCGGATTGACGTCCGGATGATACCGCCGAGCCAGTTTCCGAAAGGCTCGCTTGATCTCGTTGACGGAAGCCGTTCGGCCGATCTCGAGGATTCCGTAAAGTTCGTCTCTACTGGTCATGTTGAGGGCTCCGCCCTTTGATATCCCGTTTTCTTGCAGCGGCGGTCTATGACCGCCGACGATGTCGCGCTCACGGATCGCCGGCGGTCATAGACCGCCACTACAGGGCTCAGCGACTATTCCTTCTTTTTATCGTCCGCATCCACGTATTCGGCATCAATAACGTCGTCGCCCTTCTCGCTACTTCGAGCATTCCCATTGTTGGCCGAACCACTGGTCTGGCTGCCTGCCTGGGCGCCACTCTTGTACATGGATTCGGCGACCTTATGCGATGCCTGCATGAGCGCGTCGGCGGCGCGGTTGATTTTGTCGACTTCTGTCCCTTCCAATGCCTTCTTGCAATCGGCGATGGCGGCTTCAACGGCCTTTACATCCGAGTCCGAAAGCTTATCGCGGTTCTCCCGGACCAACTTCTCGGTCTGGTAGACCAGCGAATCCGCGCGGTTCCGCGCTTCAATCTCTTCCCGTTTTCGACGGTCCTCGTCAGCATGGGAATCGGCATCTTTGACCATCTGGCCAATCTCATCCCTGGACAACCCGCTGGAGGACGTGATCGTGATTTTTTGCTCTCTGCCTGTTCCAAGATCCTTCGCAGAGACGTTCACGATACCGTTGGCGTCAATATCGAATGTCACCTCAATCTGAGGAACTCCACGGGGCGCCGGAGGGATACCGACGAGGTGGAACTTGCCTAGAGTGCGGTTATCGCGTGCCATGGGGCGTTCGCCCTGCAGCACATGAATTTCAACCGAGGTCTGGTTGTCCGCCGCGGTCGAAAAGATCTCGCTCTTTCGTGTGGGAATCGTCGTGTTGCGCTCGATGAGCTTGGTGAAAACTCCACCAAGCGTCTCGATACCCAATGAGAGAGGCGTCACGTCGAGCAAAAGGACGTCCTTAACTTCGCCACCCAACACACCGGCCTGTACGGCCGCACCAACCGCGACGACTTCGTCCGGATTCACGCCCTTATGAGGCTCTCTGCCGAAGAGCTCGCGGACGATCTGCTGAACTTTTGGAATTCTTGTCGTCCCACCGACAAGCACAACCTCATCGATATCGCTTGGCTTCACGCCCGCATCCTGCAACGCCTGCTTGCAGGGTCCGATGGAGCGCTGAAGTATGTCGTCGACTAACGCTTCGAACTTCGAACGCGTCAACTTCAAATTGAGGTGCTTTGGACCTGTCGCATCGGCCGTGACGAATGGCAGCGTGATTTCGGTTTCTTGAACGCTAGAAAGTTCCATCTTGGCTTTCTCCGCTGCTTCCTTCAAACGCTGCAATGCCATCTTATCTTTGGAAAGATCGATGCCTTGATCCTTCTTAAAC
>Ga0066709_100001586_pt1 | contig 15288 bp, 8 predicted proteins | sample GraSoiAngelo_158_FD_79665 | JGI IMG/M metagenome (GOLD analysis project Ga0066709, IMG submission 79665) | Grasslands soil microbial communities from the Angelo Coastal Reserve, California, USA - 14_1009_16_30cm | ecosystem: Environmental > Terrestrial > Soil > Grasslands | place: USA...
CTCTGGATCGCTTCTTCGACCACGCGCGCTTCTCGTTCAAAGCAGGATGTGAGTCGGACCTGGATTGCGCCCCGACAACGCCGCCTTGCCCGGTGCCGACCGGGACACCGCCGACCATCGACTATCTGGCCAAGGACTTCTTGAGCTTCCGGAAAGCGCTTTCCGATTTTTCGGCCGTCCGTTACCCCCGGTATCGCGAGCGATCCGAGGCCGACTTCGGTGTGATGTTCATGGAAGCTCTCTGCGCGCTCGCCGACGACCTGAGCTACACCCAGGATCGGATCGCGGCTGAGGCCATCCTCGAATCTGCCACGCAGCGGCGCTCGGTCATCCGCCTGGCTCGGCTGGTTGACTATGAGCCGGCGCCCGCAACAGCGGCTCGGGCAATGCTCAAATTCGATGTTCTCACCGGGCCGGTTCCAGCCGGATTGCTGGTCAGCGCCCCGGCGCCCGATGGTCGCGCCATCTACTTCGAGACCGGCCTCGGGCTGAACGATGCCACCAACTATGTCGTCGACCCTGCCTGGAACCACATCGTGCCCTATTTCTGGGACCAGAGCGTGCGCTGTCTTCCCCGTGGCGCCCGTGAGATGTGGGTCGAAAATCACGGTTTCAACTTTTTTGCGGGCCAGCGGCTTCTGATCGACACTGCGGCCGAGACTGCCGCCGACATCCCGCTCCGCCAGATCGTTCGTCTGGCTCCTAGCGCTCCCGGCCTTTCGGATCACGCCGTCGAGGAAGTGGATCCGCTCTTTGGAAACGCCCCTGTTACGCACATCCGATGGAGCGCCGCTGATGCACTGATAGAGGATCACGACCTGACTCGCACCAGCCTTGCCGGAAACCTGGTGCCAGCGACCCAGGGGCGCCGATTCCAGGAGTGCTACGCCATTGAGCCCAGCTCTGGGTCCGGCCTGGCGCCGCCCTTTGAAGCCGTGGCACTCGCCGCGACGCGGACTGCTGGGAATAGCACCGCAACGGAGGCAGTCCCCCAGTACCTCTACACCTTGCAAAGCGGTCGGGTCGCCTGGGTTGCGGGTGAGGCGCTCGATGCCAAGCCGATCCCGGAGATCGTCCTGGCACAGCTGCCGACGCATCCGGGCGAGGTCGTGACGCCCTGGCCCTGGGTACGCCGCCTGCTGGACGCCGGTGCCCAGGAGCCGGCCTTCACGCTCGAGCCCGCCAATTACCGATTGGTGGCTCGCAACGCCGAGGGTACAGCAACCCTCGACTACGTCGACGATGCCGCCGACACGATCCGCTTCGGCGACGGAGTCTTTGGCTTATCACCCGAGCCGGGAAGCGTGATGAGAGTGCGCTACCGGGTCGCCGACGGTGCCCGGGGGAACGTCGCCGCCGATGCGATTAGTTCCGTCGACCCGACGGGAGCAGCCATCGTGAGCGGGGTGAGCAATCCGTTCCCCGCCGAGGGCGGCGCCGATCAAGAACCCGCCGAGCGGATCCGCAGACTCGCGCCGCAGGCGTTCCGGGCCAGCCAGTTCAGGGCGGTGCGCCGTGAAGATTATGAGCAGGCGGCTCGACGGCTCGATTGGGTCTCGTCGGCGGGAACGGTGTTCCGCTGGACTGGCAGCTGGCTCACCGTGTTCACGACAGCCGATCCCAAGGGCCGCACCGGCCTCAGCGCGGCCGAACGAGCGGCGCTCGTCATTCTCCTGAATCGTTACCGGTTGGCCGGATACGAGTCATATGCCCCGACGCCGCAGTACATCGCGGTGGACCTCATCGTCGACGTCTGCGCGCAGCCTAATGCCTTTCGGAGCGACCTCGAGGCCGAGCTGCTGCGCCGGTTGGGTACTGGAAGGTTGGAAGATGGCTCGCCAGCCTTTTTCTTTCCCGATCAGTTCACCTTTGGTACCGTACTGGAGCCGAGCCGTTTGGAGGCGGCGATCCAGGCGACGCCTGGGGTCGCGGGCGTCCTTTCTCTGCGCTACCGGGAACGAAGCCGATCGAGCTTCCAGGAGCTGTCTGAGACCCCGCTCGCCATCGGGGCGCATCAAATTCTGCGCGTCGACAATGATCCAAACCGCCCGGACATGGGCTCGCTGCGAGTTCACGTGGAGGGAGGCAGATGAGCTCGCCGGCCGTTTGTCCCTGCGGAATCTCTGATCTGCCGGCTACGCCGTACAACCCGCCTGGGCGATCGGTCATCAATTATCGGTCCGCGGATTTTGTCAGTCTGCGGCATGCTCTCCTGCATTCGCTCGATGGCGAAGTGCAGCTGGCTCGCAACTGGCGGCCAGGTGGGGATGGAGACCTGGGCGTCCAGATGATCGAGTGGTGGGCGTACCTGGGAGACATCCTCAGCCTTTACAACGAGCGGATCGCCCATCAAACCTATCTGCGTACCGCCGACCAACCGTCCAATCTGCGTGCGTTGATTGAGTTGCTAGGTTACCGGCCGCGACCCGGCATGGGAGCCCGGGGCGTAGTCGCACCGCTCGTTAACGGCGGCGCAACGTTCACGCTGCCTCGTGGATTCAAGATTCAAAGCAAACCTGGTCCGGGTAAGCCACCCCAAATCTTCGAGGTGGACGCGGACACAGCGATAGCCACGCCCGATGCTGTTCCGTTTGACCCGCCCCCGTTCCCGACCGATCTGACTATGAGTGACCGCGTGCTCTTGCGCGGTGCCGTGACGAGCGTCAGGCGGGGAACCCAGATCTTGATCGTGCCGAAGGGTTGGTCGGCCAAACCAACAGATTCACAATGGAACCTCCGCACCGTTGTTGACAGCTGGCCGGAAAAGGATCCTCGTAGTGGCATAAACACGCGAGTTGTGTTCGACAGCCTCCTCGATCTAACGCCAAAACCACCGAGTTACACCGTTGACCCGGCCGACTACCGAATCCTGTGGGGTGGCCAGGCGGTCTATCTATGGCATTACAACGGGACCGATCCGGTCAAGACTGCGACGGTCGCGTCGCGGACCGTCGTCGAGTTGCAGAGCGTTGTCAGGCAGATCCGGGTCGGCGACCTTGTTTTGCTCTACCTGCGAAGCTCGGGTGCTGCGGCACTGGTGTTTGTGACTGGGTACTCGGAGCTGGTCTGGTTTGCGAACGCGGCGGCCAGCTCTCCCAGCACCCCGCCAGCGAGCATCCCGATTCCGGTGCTTCACACCGAACTCGAAGTCAGCGGATCGGTGACGCCGAAGGACTGGAACGACAACCAGGCGCAGGCCGCTGTGCTCTACGCTTGGCGAGAGGCAGGTCAGCTGATCCCCGATCCCGCCCGAACACTCGGGGCTGATGACTTCAAGGACGGGAAGCTTCCCATCAAAGCGATCCGCCCAGCAAGCTTTCCGCCATCGGGCGCTGCAGGACTGCGGTTGTTGATTGAAGACGCCGGGGCTACCGGCGTGCAAACAATCGGCACGGCGCAAACCCCGGACACATCTGAACTCAGTCTCGACCAGCCGACCACCATGGACGATCCGCTGACGCCGCCGCTGCGGGCACTGCTCAATCTTGTGCCGGTCTCGCGAGGGGAAACTGTCAACGGCGAGGTGCTCGGCAGCGGTGACGCAACCCAGACCGGACAGGAGTTCGTCCTCAAGAAGTCGCCACTGACGTATCTGGCCGACCCGGCATCGGCGTCCGGAAAGCCTTACCGAAGCACGCTGCGAGTGTGGGTTGACGGAATCGAATGGCACGAGGTAGCCAGTTTCTACGGTCAGCCTCCGTCTACCACGATCTTTACGACGCGAGAGGACTCATCGGAATTGACGCACGTCGTTTTTGGCGACGGCGTCAACGGCGCACGCTTACCAACCGGTCGGAGCAATATCGTTGGAACGTACCGGATAGGGAGCGGAGCGCCCGTACCTTCTGCCGGTTCCCTCAGCGTGATCGTCAAGCCGTACCCAAAGCTGAAAGCAATTCGCAGCCCGGTAGTCGTGTGGGGTGGCGCCGACCCTGATCCACCGGAGCACATCCGGGAGTATGCACCCAGGTCGGTGCTGGCCTTTGGTCGGGCGGTCTCAGCGCAGGACTATGAGGCCATCGCCGCTCAGGCTCCTGGCGTAGCGAGAGCCCGGGCCTACTGGAGCTGGGACGTCAATCAGCAGCGCAACACGGTAAAGCTCTACGTCGGCGACGGCGCTGGAGCTGTGACGGCAGCGACCGAGGCGCTACTGGGCTCCGGCGACTCCAACCGGCCACTCACCGTACTTCCCGCCGTTCCCATTTATGAGCGTTCCCTCGCGATCGCGGTGGCCATGACGCCGGACTTTCGGTTAGAAGATGTGCAGGCCGCCGCACGGGCTGCCTTCTTTGATGCCAGAACCGGCTTCTTCAGCCGGCCAAATATGGGTGTCGGTCGATCAATCTTCAAGAGTGAGCTGGTCACCTGCTGCCTGCGCGTGCCAGGCGTGGCAGCCGTGCATGCCATCAATTTCTCGACCCAGAGTCCACCAGTCGGCGGCGTGCGCTGGGATCCTGGGGAGGGGGGGTATTTCGTGCTGGGTCCCGATGACTTCTCGTTGGGGATTGCGGGGACATGATGCCTCAGGATCTCGAGCACTACGTCCCCTACTACGCGGAAAAGCTTTGGAATCTCATCCCTGCCGTCTACCGAACCACCGACACGGTGATTGAGGTGGTCGATCCGCACCAGTCGGATAAGGAGTTCGACGAGCTACCTGGACCGCTCAGGGAGATGGTGGACCGCATCGCGGTCCAGGTCGCCGCGATCCGTCGAAGCATTGATCGAACCTGGGAAGACCAAACCATCGAAGCCTGTGACGATTGGATCATTCCGTACATCGGCGACCTGCTCGGCACCAAGCTGGTGGCGAGCCTGGACCCACGAGGGCGTCGCCTCGACGTCGCGAACACGATCTACTACCGGCGGCGCGCCGGCACGGTCGGAATCTTGGAGGAGATCGCCCACGATATCACCAACTGGGATGCGCGAGTCGTGGAGTTTTTCAGGCGACTCGCCCGATCCCGCCATGGCTTGGACCCCGAGGTGGGGATTTCCTCTGCCGGAGATGATCCCGTTGGCCATGCCGCCCTGCGGTCAGCGGAAGGCCTGATCGGCCGGAGCAGCGGCACGCCGATGGGAGGCTACGCCGACCTGCGGAGCGTCTACGGCGCTTCGAAAGTTGGAACCGCCTTCGACGAGTTTTCTCATCTCGCTGACCTCCGGCGCGGCCGGGCTCGAGCTGGCTGGTACAGCATTCCTAGTCTCGGCGTCTTCGTTTGGCGTCTGAAGAGCTTTGCTGTTACCGGATCCACGCCCCGGCCCTGCATCACCAGCGGGCTCTATTCGTTCGATCCGACTGGTCGCCTTGCGCCGCTCTTTGCTCGACCGGCGCGGACCAAGGAAGCGGCATACGGCGACCGCTGGGTCTCCTCTGAAGAATGGCAAATGCCGGGGCCGCTTCGCAAATCCCTGTACGAAAGTGAACACGCCAATCTTTACCCGGATTCTGTCGAGGTCTTGCGCAAGGCAGGGGCGTTCTATGACGGCGTCGACGTATCCGATGTGACCATTTATCCGGAGCTCGGCACGTTCCGGGTGGCGACCAGCCTCCAGACGGAGACGCTGCTTGTCAACTATCACTATGGCTTTTGCTCTCTGATCGGAGCCGGCCCATATGACCGACGAAACGGCGGCCAGCCGGCCGGGCCGGCACCGGCCACAACGGTCACCGGCGGTGGAGTCCTGCCGGCTCTCCCCACCGGCGGGAGTACAACGATTGGAGACTCGCAGACGTACGACTCAGCCGCAGACGTAATCGGAATCCAGGAGCTGACCCTCCGTTCAGCGAACCGCCAGCGGCCACTCCTACGACTCGACAGTTGGCAGCCGTGGACGTTGGAAGGGGCAGCGGATTCCAGCCGGCTCCTCATCGATGGGATCTTCATCAGCGGTGGGGACATCGTGATCAGCGGGGACTTCGACACCGTAAGCCTTCGCTCCGTCACGTTGGACCCAGGAACATCCGGCGCGGCTCAAGATCCGCCTATCACCTTTGCTACGTCGGTGCACGGTGAGCCCCTCAAGCCGTCCCGGCTGTGGGTGGAAGGCGACGTTCGCTTGCTTCAAATCGAGCGGTCTATCACCGGCCCCATCCGGACACGGGCGAAGGGCAGTGTCGAGCGCATCGAGGTCAGCGACAGCATCATCCAGGGCATCCGGACGGAGGATTTCGGAGATTTCATCGATCTGAAAGATGCTGAGCGCCTACTTCGGCGTCTACATGCTCAGAAGGAGCCGCTATCGACCTATCTATGGAGCCGCCTTCAGCAGGCCCAGCCGGCGATCGCCAGCTACCTCGCGGGAGGTGCGAGTGCTCCAAACCTGAATCAGGTATCTCAGTTGATCGCCAACGACCTGAGCGCAGTAATTAACTCCGGCGCGTCCATCTACTCGGCGTCCCGTTTTGCGCTCGTCACTCTCGATGCGGGCACCCGAGCGCTGGCGGCAGCGCCGCCACCTGGTACGGACCTGGTTCGGCTCAATCGGACATTGCTCGAATCGGCGTACCCGACGGAACTGGCCGACCTCGCCCTCTCTAGCACGACCGGGATCGCCGCGTTAGAGCGCTGTACGGTCCTGGGACCGGCATATCTGCACCGAATCGAGGCGAGCGAATGCATTCTCGACGACCGGGTCATGGTGGAGGATGCCCAGCACGGTTGCCTCCGCTTCACCGCGTGGGCTACCGACAGTGTCCTTCCGCGGCTTTATGAGTCGGTGCAAATCGCTCCGGCCGCTCCGCTTTTCACGAGCGTCGATTTGGGCCAGCCCGGCTATGCCCAGCTCCTCAGCAATGCTGACCGTCAGATCGTGGCGCCGGCTGGACAGGGCAGCATCACAGAGGGGGGACCGACTGGGTCGGAGATGGGGGCCTTCGCGAGCGAGATCAACGGGCTAAGGCAGCGAAGCCTACTGCTGAAGTATCAGGAGTTCATGCCCCTTGGCTTGAGTCCGGTGGTGGTCAATGTCACCTGAAGGAGGGGGCGATGGCGAGCGATAGGGCGCGGATCTCATACGACGAGCGACGCCAGTGGCGCTCCGTTGTTTACCAGGCGGGCCGGGTTGCGCTTGAATCGGACAACAACGAGGCGTCGGATCTAGCAGCAGAGGAGCTGCGGGGCGAGTTGGTGGAGGTGGTCGGGGTCCGCGGCACGCCGGACGACGGCTACAAGGTCATCGAGCCGGCGGCGGCGACCACCCCCGCTTTCGAGGTGACGGTCGGGAAGGGAACGATGTATGCGGGGGGATTGCGAGTTCATTCCTACGACGACGTCCTGTACAGCCAACAAATGGAGTGGCTTGACTACAGCACCAGCTCCGAGTGGTGGCAGGATCCTGCAACTGGGCTGGGAACAAACGAGTTCATCGCGCTGCTGCTCAGAGAGCAGGAAGTAGGCGCGGTCGAGGATACTGCCCTTCGCGACGTTGCGCTGGGGGGTCCCGACACCTGCCAGCGAACCCGGGTCGTCCAGCATGTCGTCCGGATCGGCACGGAGGCGGACACCTGCGAGGACGCCATTACCGCCGCCCAGCAGCATTGGAGCCAGAAGGGATGGCACTGGGATCCTGCGAGTTCACGCTTGTTGGCGGTCTGCGGGCTGAAGGTCAGCTTTGTCACTGTGGCCAGTACCGCCGATCCGTGCGAACCGCAAGCAGTGGGCGGTTACCTGAAGCCCGACAACCAGCTGCTTCGGATCAAGGTCCTGGACTACGATGCCGGGACCGGCACCGGACATTTTGTGTGGGGTTACGACGATGCCTCCTTTCTCTACCGGGTGCAGGCGATGAATAGTCAAACCATCAAGCTAGCGTCGATTCCGATCGACGAGTTCCACCAACCTCGGGTCGGACAGGCCGTAGAGGTCCTCCGCACGGCTTCCCGGCTGGCGACCGGCTGGGACCTGGGGGCCGACTGGAACCATGGGCCGTCCGAGTTGAGCGCAAACGATTATGTCGCATCGGCGGATGGAGTCGTTCAGCTACTGGCTTCGGATTATTCGTCCTCCACTCAATCGGTCGGCCTTCCGCAACCGCTTCCGCAGGACTTCACGGATCCAGCCAAAACGCCGGCACTCTTCCTGCGCGTCTGGGAAAGCGTGGTTTCCTTTTCGGCCGGTACGGCAGCGGCCGTGGGGGACACCGGAGTCAACGTCACGATAGGTCCGCTGGACCCGCAGGGCGTTATCGCGGTTGGTGCCAGCTGGTCGCTGGCATTTCGTCCCAACAGTCCCACAACGGTTTATCCCGAGCGGTTTCTTGACCAACCGCAACCCCCCGAAAGTCCTCGTCTCTGGCTCTGCCCGCTGGCCGTTGTTCACTGGGACGCCGGACTTTTGAAAGTTCTCGAGGACTGTCGCAATCAGTTCGACGATCTCGTCGACCTGAGTACGCGCTTCCCTGCTGCCCCCACCGAGTGGAACAAAGTGAAGGAGATCAATTGGCGCAACGACTGGCCCTTGACCATCAATATTTTCAACTCCGGCCTGAAGGTTGTGACCAAGGCGCCACTCGACGCGCGAACCATTAGTGAGAACACGTTCCTGGTCAATCTTGATGTGACGACGGTGGCTCAGTTCCGGGCGGCTTTCGAGCTCCGCGGGACCTGCCAAACCGCCGGTAACAATTTCAGGTTTGTTCCGACGCCGGCATTGAGCCCTACACAACTTCAGAGCCTGCTGAATACGCAGGAGCAGTTCGAGCTGAAGCAACAGCTACCGCTGACCCCCGGCATTCGTTGCCGGGTGGTGCTAAAGGGGAACACGATTCTGGATGATCAGGGTAATCCCCTGGACGGCAATGTTTTCGGCATCGTCAAGACCCTGGTAGGTCACGACTACACAGACCTGAAGCTTCAGTCTGGCGACGGCATCAAAGGCGGCGACTTCGAGAGCTGGTTCTTCCTGACACTTCCGCCGCAGGTCACGTCGATCAATCCACCTCCGACGCCGCCGCTGTTGAGCGCCAACATGGTTCAGGTGACGTTCAGCCGTGACATGGATCCGTCGTCGATAAATGCGACGTCTTTCACGGTAACCAGTAGCGAAAGCGGTCCAGTGACCGGGCTGGTTACCAACCCATCGCCAAACACCGCTATCTTCCAGCCGGTCGATGCCAACAACGCGCCGACGCCGTTCGCCGGCCCGCAAGCCGGTCCCCAGGTGACTTACAGCATTCGCCTGGATGGTTCCGTTGTCAAAGACACCTACGACATTCACCTCGATGGCACTGGGAGCGGGGCGCCAGGGACCGATTACACCAGCACCTTGAAGTTGGTCCGGGCAACGCAAGTCCTGTCCGTCGATCCCAGCGATGGAGCGACTGTGCCGTTCACCCCGCCGTTGACCAAGGTGGTTATCAAGTTCACCCAACCGGTCGATCCAGCGACGGTGAACACCAATACGTTCCAGGTCCTTGACCACGCCAACGCTGCTGTCACCGGAACCGTCACCCTCGACGCTGCCCACACCACTGCGACCTTCGCGCGAACTGTGGCTTTTGTCCCGGGAGCTTACAAGGTCGTCCTCGGTGGAGTAAAAGACGAAAACGGCTTACCAATCTCAGCCGTGTGTGACGGCGTGGCCGGCAACACCTTCTGCAGCCGCTTCTCACGGCACACAAAGCCGAAGGAGGGCAAAGAGAAAGAGGGCAAGGAAGGTGACAAGGATACCAAGGAGCACGCCCTCGAGAAGACTCATAAAGATACGGACGTTCTTCGCCCCGGGTTATTCGGCGCGCCCGGCGTCGCCGAGCCGCCCGGCGCTGAGCCTCCATCAGCTGGCGAGCCGGGTTCAGGGGCCCGACTCTTCATCACTCCTGAGGAGCGGCCCGTCGTCGGACGCGACTTGCTTGCGGACGCTGGCCAATGATCCTCGTACTCGCCAGGAAAGATGATGCTGACGCGGCAGCCGTCAGTTCGCTCTGGAAAGCGCAGGGAGCCCTTGCACTCGCGCCCGAGGATCTATCAAGGCCGGGCTGGCGCTACGAGCCCGGTCGCCCCGAAGCCGCGATCGCCGTTGCTGGTGGCAGAAGGATTCCCGCCCGGCTCTTGCGGGGTGTGGTCACTCGAATCGCTGGCATTCACCCCCAGGACCTTCCCCGGCTGGCAGCCGCGGACCGAAGCTACGCCGCGGCCGAGATGACGGCATTTCTGGCGGCCTGGTTGAGCGAGCTGTCGTGTCCGGTGATCAACCGACCATCACCAACCTGCCTTATGGGCCCGAGTTGGTCGTTCGAGGACTGGTCCAGGTGCGCGGTGCGCGCCGGTTGCCGCGTTGAGCCCGTCCACGTGACGGTCCGTCGCGCTGGATGCCAGGGGCCTGGTCAACTGCATCCCAACGACCCGTCGCCCACGCGCAGTGCGATGGTCGCCGTTGCCTGCGGGAAGACTTTTGGCGACGTCGACGGCTCACTTACAGCCCAGGCGCAGCGACTCGCAGGGCTTGCCGGCGTCGAATATCTGAACGTCGCCTTTCGCGGACCCGAGGCCGGCTCCAGCTTTTTGTGGGCAGATCCTCGTCCCGATCTGTTCAACCCCCAGATTGCTACCGCCCTTCTCGACCGCTTTCAGACTTCGAATGAGGAAAGTCTGGAGGCGGCCGTGTGATTCTCCTGTGGGGTTTGCCGAAGGACGGGCCGGTGGCCGCCGTTGCAGCCGCGTTAGCGAATACCTCGCTGCCGGTCGTCCTGCTTGATCAGCGGGCCACACGGACACCGAACTCCAGGTTCGGTTTGTCGGCGACGGCATTGCCGGCGCGATCGACATGGCCGGGACGACGATTGACCTTGATTCTGTGACCTCCTGCCTGATGCGACCGTACGACTCCCTTGGTCTGGCGGCGATCGAGCGAGCGGGGCCGGCTTCTGTTGAGTGGCGACACGCCCAGTCGCTCGAGCGAGGGCTGTGGCTATGGGCGGAGTATGCGCCGGGCCTGGTCGTGAATCGTCCGTCGGCGATGCTCCGCTGCAGCTCGAAACCGTGTCAGTCGACGATGATCCGGGATGCCGGCTTCGAGTATCCAGAAACCCTCATCACTACAGATCCGGAGGCCGCTCAGGAATTCTTGTCCCGGCACGGCTCCGTCGTCTACAAGTCGATCAGCTCGATACGCAGCATCGTCGCCCGCGTTACGGTCGCGCACCAGGAACGTCTCGGTGATATCCAATGGTGTCCCACCCAGTTCCAGGAGTACATCCAAGGACTCGACCATCGAGTGCATGTGGTTGGCGATGAGATCTTCAGCTGCACGATCGAGTCCGAGGCAGTCGACTATCGCTATGCGAGCCGCGAGGGCGCCGCCGTCGAGATCCGGTCGGTGAATCTCCCGGATGACTGCATCGAGCGCTGCAGAACGCTGACGGCTTGCATGGGCCTGACTGTGGCAGGCATCGATTTACGGCGAACGCCGGACGGCGCCTGGTATTGCTTCGAAGTCAATCCGTCGCCGGCCTTCACCTTCTTCGAGTGCGATCCCGAAGATGCAATCGCTACCGCGATGGCGCGGCTCCTTACGGGAGGTGGCGGGAATTGAAGCAATTTGTCCGGTCTTTACTGCCTTCAGGTGACAAGCCAAGTGCCGTGACCGGCACCCCTGGTTTATCCCACCCCGAGGACCGACCTCGACCAGCTCGGGTCCTGGCGAAAACTCAGGCGGCGGTGCCGGGTACTCAGTTCGATTTCGACTATCCCGCTGTTCTGGCCGGCAGCACTGAGCACTTCCGTGTGTTCGTTGACCCTGGTCTAGGGGCGGCGGGTTCGATGATCGCTGAACGCGTGCTCGAGCGCTGCGAGGCGGACCTCCAGACCGTCGCCGACTACTTTGGCCGCCTTACTTTGGGCGCTGACTGGACCGTGATCATTGCCCAGCTTCGCTCCGGCGGCGCCTACCACTATGGATGCGCGGGGAAAGATATCTACTGCGATTGCCAGCCGGACCCGCCTAACGGTGACTTCTCGGAGTTCCTCAACGTGGCAGAGATCGTCGAGGTTTTCAGCGATGCGCAGGGAGCTGGTTGGCAATGTGGCCAGAGCAACGGAGAGGGTCTATCGCGAGTGCTAGCCACCGAACTTTACCCAGACCAGCTCGATGACTTCGCCACCGCGCATTACTGGCTGGACACACCGGGTCGACCAGACTTTGTCAACCAAAATGACGCCAGTGATCTCAATCCGATCGCCAATGGCTGCGCCGTCTTGTTTCTCAACTACCTGCACTACAAGCTTGGCTATAGCTGGAAAGACATCGTTGCCACTCGGGCGCCAACCCTTAACGACGCCTACCGCGCCCTGACAGGGGATGCGGACGGCTTTGGTCCATTCGAATCCCTGATGCGAACCCAATTTCCGCCGGGCACACCCTCTGGGCTCATAAACGACAATCCGTTCGAGGCGGTGACCCCTCCGGAGGGGTGGACGCCGTGGGAATCTCTCCGGGGAGTACTCTTGCGAGCTCCGCAGGTCCTTGCTCCCGTTCCAAACAGACTCGAGGTCTTTGCCACCGGAGGAGATCACGCGGTCTGGTACGGCCGGTGGGACGGCGAACGATGGCATCCACTCGAGTCGATGGGAAGCATCATGACCTCTGACATCGAGGCAGTCGCCATCGGGTCCGAGCAGGTGCACGTCTTCTGGGTAGGAACCGACCAGGCGATCTGGCACTGGGCCCGCAGCGGCTCAGACTGGACCGGTCCCGAGTGGCTGGGAGGGCAGGCCTTCTCCGCCGTAAAGGCGGTGAGCTCTGAGGAAAACCGACTGGAGATCGTGGCCCTGGGTGCGGATAGCTGCCTCTGGCACAACGCCTGGGATGGTCAGGCATGGGCAGGCTGGCATTCCCTGGGCGGCTTCTTCCTGCCCGACCCGGCAATCGTCAGTCGCACTTCGGGCACCGTCAACATCTTCGCGATCGGCCGTGACCACGCGCTTTGGCATTTGATGCGGGAGGGGCCGACCTGGAGCGAGTGGGAGCGGCTCGAAGGAACGCTGACGACACCGCCATGTCCAGTGGTGCGGTCTTCAAACCAGATCGATGTGTTTGGAACGGGCGAAGACCGCGCCGTCTGGTACCGCGTTTGGAGTGACGGAGCTTGGCAAGAGCTGCAGTCCATCGGGGGTCAGCTTGTATCACCGGTCCAGGTCGTCAGCCGAGGCGGCGGGCTCCTCGATGTCTTCGGCATCGCGCTGGACAACACCCTGCAGACCCGTCGATGGGATGGTTCGCAATGGGGAGCATGGACCTCTTTGGGTGGTTCGGCGTTTTCTGCGGTCAGCGCCGTTGCCTGGAGCGACAATCGGCTCGACGTGTTCTGCGTTGGGCGTGACAGCAGCCTCGCCCATATTGCCTGGACATGAGCGCCACCAGTGGCGGACTCGACGGCTGGCTGGCGGGAGCTGCCCGGGGCTCCGCTTATGTCGCCGGGCTGGTTGCAACCGCCTGGCTCGCGCCGGTCATCGCGGTTACGGTAACTATCGCTGCCTACCTATCGAAGGCAACATTGCCCAATTTCATTCCCTGGCATGACCAGCCCGCTGTCGTGGCCGGGCTGGTGGCCGGGCTGCTGGCCTGGTTGGCGTTCTCCTTTGTCTTTGCCGGCTTTGGCAATGCAATGAACGCGAACCGCGGAAGCTCTGGTGAACTCCTCGTCCGGCTGACTGAACTCAAGAACCGGCTCACGAATTGCCGAGAGCAGGCCGGCTCAGCCTACAGCGGAACGGCTTGTGCCGAGGCGGCTAGCCATCGGGAGTTCCTCGAAGAGGAACTCACAACTGCCGGCGTGCGCTGGATCGACGCAACTGGATACATCGCCGCCTGGGAGCGTCTGCATCGCGGGGAGGAGGTCTTATTCGAGGTCGAGTCACGCGCCGAATTGCTCGCCGACGCCTTGCATGACGAGCGGCGGCTCACCGACTCAACCGTGGATCACGCAGACCAGCTGCTGGCGCTGATTGCAGCGGCGAAACGGTACCTCCACGAAAATGTGCTCGGAGCTGCAGTCCTCGCCCCAACTCGTCGCGAGGGGACAGGTGGGAATGGAAACGCCATTGAAATCAAAACGGAGGTTGAAGCACGGGCGACGCTTCGAGAGGTCCGTTGTGCCATCGATACCTTTAGGGACGGCCGGTGGGATGGGATCGTACGGTCACGGAATCAGCTTGTTCGAAGCGTGGTGTTGATCCTGCTTGCTGCGTACGGCTTCCTCCAGCTCGCGGTCGTGGGGAAAGCGCCTGTGCGCGCGATTGAGGCAGCCATGGCGTTTTTCGCAATGGGCGCAGTTGTCGGACTCTTTAACAGAGTGGCGAGTCTAGTGGGGGCCGACACAGCCGTCGAGGACTACTCGTTGTCAATGGCGCGCTTGATTGCGACTCCAATCTTCGCCGGCCTGGCGGCCATTATTGGTGTCTATCTGGTTGGGACGCTATATTCGGCAAGCCTGGCTAGCGTGTTTCAACCCGGAGGCGCGGAGAGTACGCCTATCCGAGTGCCGCGTCTCATCGAGATCTACGACCTCGCAAAGTATCCCCTCGGCTTGCTTGTAGCCGCGGTTTTCGGCCTGGTGCCAACACTGGTGATCGACCGACTTCAGCGACTTGCAGATAGCTACAAAGAGGACATTAAGCGCACGGAACCAGCCACCTCGAGCCCAACGCCGACAATCTAAAGGAGCAAACGCAGGTGGTCAAAGAATGCTGAGCGCGCCCACTTTGGACGGCGCCGCACCACAGGCGACGCGCGTTCAGCTGGATGGTTCGGCACGTGTCCAGCATTCGGCGGGGCGGCCGGCTGTGGCGCCGCGGCTGCGGCCCAGCCAACTGCCATTGCCTCGGCCGCCAGGCTACTTGCCCCGCAGTGTCATAACCGCAATCGGCTCACCTGGCCGTCCTCTTGCTGCTGCGCAGCTGTCCGAAGAAGAAGCGCGATTTGGTGTGAGCCTGGAGGATATCCGACTACACACCGATGCCTCGGAAGCAGGCTCAGCCCGGGCGATCAACGCTCGCGCTTATACGTTCGGCCAACACATCGTGTTTGGTCCGAGTGAATACTCGCCGGCCAGCCCGAGTGGGGCAGCGTTGCTCCGGCACGAAATTGCTCATGTTTTGCAACAACGTGGAGGGACATCAAACGATCCAGGCTTATGGGGTCGACCTGAACGCGAAAGTGAGTCACAGCGTGCAAGCCTTATGGGTGGCAACGTCCCTGAAATCGTGCCTCGCGGAACTGTCGGCATTGAGCGACAGACTTCGCAATCAGACCTTATGGCCCTTAGCGACACCGAGTTGGAGGCTGAGCAAGC
>Ga0066709_100001587_pt1 | contig 15286 bp, 13 predicted proteins | sample GraSoiAngelo_158_FD_79665 | JGI IMG/M metagenome (GOLD analysis project Ga0066709, IMG submission 79665) | Grasslands soil microbial communities from the Angelo Coastal Reserve, California, USA - 14_1009_16_30cm | ecosystem: Environmental > Terrestrial > Soil > Grasslands | place: USA...
GGACGCCGGCGGGGCGTCGCATTTCGCGCAGCTCGCCCTCAAGTGCGTCCGGCAGGAGTACCCCAACAAGCTCGACCACGTGATGAACGGGCCCCAGGAGGTGCAGTCGCCCCGCGCGCTCCACCCTTCGTTCTACGGCTGCTACGACTGGCACTCCTCCGTGCACGGCCACTGGATGCTGGCGCGGCTGCTCCGTCAGTTCCCGCAGCTGCCCGAGGCAGGAGCGATCCGCGGCGTCCTCGACGAGCACCTCGCGCCGGCTGCCGTCGCGGTGGAGGTGGAGTACTTCGGGCACCCGAACCGCAAGAGCTTCGAGCGCACATACGGGTGGGCGTGGCTGCTCGAGCTGCAAGCCGGGCTGCGATCCTGGGACTCGCCGGACGCGCGCCGCTGGGCGGACGCGCTGCAGCCTCTGGCGGACCGGGTGACGCGCGCGTATCTCGACTTCCTCCCCAGGCAGACCTACCCGATCCGCACCGGCGTGCACCCGAACACGGCCTACGGCCTCTCGCTCGCCCTCGACTACGTGCAGGTGATGCGCGACGACGAGCTGGGCGCTTTGATCGCCGAACGGGCGCGAACGTATTTCGGCAAGGACACCGGCGCGCCGCTCAAGTGGGAGCCGGGCGGCGAGGACTTCCTCTCCCCGTCGTTGGAGGAGGCGGCGTTGATGTCGCGCATCCTGCCCGCGCGCGACTTCCGCCGCTGGATGAAGTCGTTCCTTCCGGCGCTGAAGCTGACGCCGGCGATCGTGTCCGATCGCACCGACCCCAAGATCGTGCACCTGGACGGGCTCAACCTGTCGCGCGCGCGCTGCCTGTACGCGCTCTCGGCGGCGCTGGGCCGGCCGGCCCTCGCCCGGCTCGGCGACACGCACGCGCAGGCTTCGCTGCCCTACATCGCCAGCGGAAGCTACGAGGGCGAGCACTGGCTCGGCACGTTCGCGGTGCAGCTGATGGACGCGCGCGCGCGGGCGGCGGGGGTCAGCCGCTGACGCCGCCGTCGAGGACGTAACGCCAGGAGCCGTCGGGCTCGAGACGCCAGACGGTGAGGTAGTTGCCCCGGCTGCTTCCTGCCGTGTACGCGCCCACGGTATACCCGAGGTCCCGCGCGGCATCCCCGGCCATCGGCGCCCACTGGATGGGCGGCGCTCCGTCGAACAGCTGGTGGATGGCCGCGCGGCCGAAGATCATCGTGCTGGCGAGCTGCACGGCGTCCTCCGCGGCGTAGGTGGTGAAGGCGGCCTGCGTTCCGGTCTTCTGGCCGAGCTCCGCGAAGGCGGTGTCGGCGGCCGACACCGACTCCGTCGCGGCCATCGCGACAGATTCGCGATTTCCCCGGAAGGGCACGAACCAAGCGGGAGGCGCCCGGGCCTGCGGTTCCGCCGCCTTCTGCAGGAACACTGCCAGCTTCCAGTCGCCGCCTTGACGGCGCCAGACGGCGGCGTAATGGCCTTTCTCCATCCAGCCGAAGCTGTAACCGAGCGTCGCATCGCTGGAGACGTCCGCGCGCGCCAGCGTCCAGGCGAGTTGAGGCATGGGGCCGAGCTCCGCGAGCACGCGCTCCTTGCCGGAGATCACGCCCTTTCCTTCGACGAGCAGCTTCGCGTCGTCCTGGAATACATCCGCAAACGCAGGCGCCATGCCCCGCTTCTGGATCGCCTGCTGGAGCGCCTGGTCGGAGGCGACCAACTGCTCGCGTCCGCAGTCGACGGTGCCGGTGCAGGAAGACTCCGCGCGCGGCGACTGTCGCGCGGTGGTGCAAGCGAGGATGAGCAGGAGGGCCAGCCGGTGCATCGCGTTTCCGAAGCGGGGTGCGGCACCTTAGCCGATCCCGCTGCCCATCTCCTGGGCGAAAGCAGCGCTTGGCTGGCAGCCTGCAGCCGATCGGGACCACAGTCGGCGACCAGCGGGGCGTTCGCGGCGGATAGAGGACCGTAACGGTCAGGAGACGGTCACGCGATAGACCCGGCGCATCCCGAAGCCGCTGCCGGCGGCTGCCGAGCAGAGGGTCGTCCCGGGCGTCAGCCCCTTGAAGACGAGGCCCTGGACTCCGTTGATCTCCGCGCCGACGATCGACGTGTCATCGCAGATAGGGTTGCTGGCAGGGCAGGCGATCGTTCCGGTCTTGCAGATATCCACGGGTTCGCCGACGCGGAGCTGGATCGCGTACGGTTTGTCGGTTGGCTGGGCCGGTTGTTGCGCGGGCGCTGCGAGAGCGGCGAGCGCCACCAGCGCGGCCATCCTTCTTCCGGTGTGTTGCATGAGCTCGATGATGTCACGCCGCTGCTGGATTTGGCGACATGATTGCCCGATCGGCCGACACCGGGGCCCTCATCGACGAGGCTCTCGAATCCTGCGGCGCATTGGCGCGTCACATGCAGGGACAAACAGGCATGACGCCGATTCTAGCTGCCATGCTCGCGCTTTCGCCGCCTTTGAAGGCAGCTGATGGCGCGTCCTGGGTCCGCTCATTTCCTCTCGACGTCCACGAATTCAGGGTGCTCGGTCAAGACTACGATCCGGAGAATCCTGGCCGGCAGGACAAGACCTATTACCGTACCATCGACGACGCCGGGCAGAGCTTCATCCACGGCGTCTACGTTCCGTCCACGGACTCGGTGACGTTGTTCCACGAAGTTCCCGCGCAAGTGCGCCAGGGCGTGCGAGTGATGCGCTGGCGCTGGAGAGCGCTCGCTCTCCCCCGCAATGGAAACGAGTGCGTCGCCGGCCTGGGGGACTCCGCCGCCGCCGTCTACGTCACCTGGAAGCGCGGCCTCCGCTGGTATTCGCTGAAATTCGTCTGGAGCACCGACGCTCCCCTGGGCGCAACCTGCAACAGGATGCGTAACCCCTTGGTGGCGTCGGACAGCATCGTCCTGCGCACCGGAGCGCCCAGCGGCGACTGGGTCGAGGAAACGATCGATCCCGAAGCGCTCTTTCGCGAGCACTTCGCCGGCGGCGACCCTGGAGCGGAGGTCCCCGAGTTGCAGGGCATCGGCGTGATGAGCGACGGCGATCAGACCGGCAGCGCGAGTGCCGCCGATTACGCTGGCTTCGTCCTGTACAAGTGACGCACCGGTCGGGAGTTGGGGCGGATGGATTCGAACCATCATAGCGGGATTCAAAGTCCCGCGTCCTGCCTTTAGACGACGCCCCAGTCGATGGGGTTCTAGCCTGCCTGTGGCGATGCGGACAACAGATCGTTCCGGGCGCCGGTTGACGGATGTGTTCCGCTGTCGTCCCGGAGCACCATCGCATCATGGGCCGCAGCGAAGAGGGGCAGGCCGTCGCCGAGGCAGCCATCGTCCTGCCGGCGATGGTGTTCCTGCTGCTGGCGGCGGTGCAGCTGACCCAGCTGCAGCAGGCGCGGATCCTGGCCGATTCCGCCGCGTTCGCAGCGGCGCGCACCGGGATCGTGATGAACGGCGACCCCGGCAAGATGCGGGACGCGGCGACGTTCGCCGTCCTGCCGGGCATCGGGCCCACCGACAGCCTCCCGGCCATCGCGAAAACGCTGCTCCGCTTCAAGGCAGAGAACGCGGTCCTCGCTCCCCTCGGACTGACCCAGCTGCGCGTCTACGTGCACAGCCCGTCGGTTTCGGACTTCGGCGCGTGGGGCCGGCACCTCAACGGCCAGGAGATCGACTTCGACGACGTCCGTCCGGGCGCTACGGATGCGACCCTGCTCTCCCTGCAGATCCGCCTCCTCTACGAGCTCAAGGTGCCGTTCGCGAACAAGCTCATCCAGACCCTCTGGCTGGCTGCGAAGTCCGGCGTTCTCGGGGCCTGGCAAGGGTGGGACCTTACCAGCCCGCGCTTTGGAGGGCCGGCTGGCCCAGACGCGGTTCGCGTCTCGCGCGCCGTGGCGGCAAGCGCCACCGAGGCGCAGGGAGGGATCTCCCTCGCGGCCCTGGCAGCTGCGGGCCGCGCTGGACGGTACTACCTGCCGGTCGAGGCCTTCTACACCATGCGTATGCAGTCGAACCCCTACCGGAAGTGGGCCCGCCCGTGATCGGGAGGCTGCGCGCGGTCCAGCGATCCGAAGAAGGTCAGGCGCTGGTGCTGGCGGCGATCTTCGGGCTGGTGCTGATGCTGTGCGTGCTCGGCACGGTGAACCTGGGCCGCGCCGTCTACGACAAGGTGCAGCTCCAGGCGGCGGCGGATTCCGCGGCGTACTCCCAGGCGGCGCTGGAGGCGCGGGTGATGAACTTCACCGCGTACACCAACCGCGCCATGGTCGTGCACTACGCGTCGCTGATGGCAGCCACCAGCTATCTGACCTGGGTGCACTTCATCTGGGCCGGCCTGAAACCCATGCTGGGGATCCTCAGCAACGCGCCGTACATCGGACCCATCGCCGCGGCCATCGAGAGCGGGCTCGGCGCGCTGGTGCGGACCCTCGATGCCGGCGTCGCGGCGCTCTGTCCCTTGCTTTCGTCGGCCAACATGCTGCTGTACGCCCTGCAGGAAGGGGCCTGGCATTCGGTCTGGCTCCGGCTGGGACAGCCGATCCAGCCGGAAGCCCATTCGGGCGATTCGGCGGCGCGGCCGTACCTGCCGATCTGGCCCCAGCTGCTGCCGCTGGCGAACCAGACCGTCTTTGCCCAGACGCGCGGCCATCTGACCATGCCGCAGGATGCGGCGGAGACGCTCCGCATCCTCACCGGCGCGAAGAGCGATGCCGTGCAGCAGGCGCGGCTGCACATGCTGGAGATCGCCAACTCGGCACGGCAGCCCTGGGTCGCGTATGGCGACCGCGCTGACTCTCCGTCACTCTCGCCCATGGCGCGTCATTTCAGGTGGAGATTCTCGATCGGTCTCGCGTCGATCGAGCTCGGCAGCGTCGCCCGCACCGAGATGGGCTCCTTCCCGCCCGGGAGCGAGAGCGGCGGCGGGCAAGCGCCGGCGTCACAGATCTGGAGCGCGCAGCGCCTTCAGCTGGTCGCGAGGGCCTTCGGGTTCAGCAAGAACCTCAATCTGCTTTCGCTGGTGGAAATGGATCAACTTCATGCCCCGGCGCGGGACTCGGCCCACCAGTACTACCTGCTCTTCTCCGTACCTTTCTGGTTGCGGGCCGTCCTCCCTGGCGTCGGATACGTGCGCAACCAGATGAGCGCGGCGCTGCAGAAGTACGCACCGGTCCCGGCCCAGCGGCTCTTCTGGATGTCGCCCTACGTCTATTTCGCGCCGCAGGCGAAAGGGAAGGCGGCCCCGGGTCCTATGGCGCCGTTGGGCAACTTCGCCCAGCCCGACGTCGTGGTGGGCCTTGCGCTGGCGGCCGATGACTTCGATGCGGAACGTGGGGCCGCCGCGTCCCATGGCCGGCGATTCTCCTGGAACGGGCGGAACGCAGGGTCGGCCGCCACGGACTTCCGGATGGCGGCCACCAACGGCCCGCGGATTCCGGGGCTATCGCGTCAGCTGCAGCCGTTGCAACGCGGGTTGAATGCCTTGTCCGCCGCGCAGGCCTATTACCACCGCCCCGGCGATTGGAGGGAGATGCCCAACTTCTTCAACCCGCTCTGGGGAGCCAGGCTCATGCCGGTACTCGAGTCGAACGCCGCGGCGAAGGTGGGACTGACGGCCGTGCCGCTCCTCGGGCAGCTCCTGTTGCACTGAGATGCGATTCCGGCTGCACAGAGAAGAGCGCGGGAGCGCATTGACCGAGGCCGCCCTCCTCGTTCCCTGTCTGGTGCTCATCGTCTACTGGTCGTCCGCGCTCTCGGACCTCCTGGTCCTGAAGCTCAAGGCTGCCGAGGCGGTCCGCTACGCGCTCTGGGAGAGCACCGTGTTCAAGTCCCCAGAACAGATCGACGTCGACGTCCAGCAGCGGTTCGCCGACTTGCGCTCGCCTCGTCAGATCCGCGCGCGGCACACCGGCCTCGTTCTCTACCCGCTCGCCCGTGACCTGGCCTGGCGGGCGCGCGTGGACACCACCACGGCGGAGGTGAGCCTGGGCGGCGCGTCCCGTCCGCGGCCCACGGGAGGTTCCTGGGACCGTCTCGTTGACCTGGTCGGCGGCGCGTTCCCGAGGTCGGTCGACGCGGCGGCAGGCGCAATGAGGTTCAACAGGCACGGCGTGGCCCTGGCGCGCGTTTCGCTGGTCCGGGCACGGCACGACGGGCGACCGCTCATCCTCGGCGGCGGCGATCTGCTCGGGCGGCGGGGAGCAAACGATCTCGGGCGCCCGCGATCGCTCGCGTCCTTCGCGCTCGAGGCGCCTCACGCATCGCGGCAGCCGATGCAGCTCGTGTTCGACGCCTGGAAAGCCTGGCCCAAGCCGGCGCCCTATACGTTCACTGGGGCGGATACGGACACGGGCGCCTCTCCTTCGCGCACGTATCCTCAAGTCGAGCGGCAGGTCAGCGCGCAGGTCCGCGAGATCGCGTTCGCCGGCGCGAAACGGATCCCAGCCTTCCAGGAGTTGAGCGGTCTGGTCAGCCGCATCTCCCGCTTCGGCGTCAGCAAGGCGATGGCTGGCGGCACCTTGCCGGACGTCTTCTCTACCGATCGGATGGACGATCCGGCGACGAACCGCGGGCCCATCACCATCCTGCCGCCGGAGCGCGCGCCGGAGAGCTGGGTGCCGCATCGCTGCGAGATCGCCGGCAAGGACGTGCCTTGCCCCACGCAGCGCGCCGGCGACGTGATCGCGACGGGCAATCAGGTCGTCAGCCTCGACGGCGAGCAGAGCCTGGGAGACGGCGTGGATCGCACGCGCTATACGGTGCCGTACCGGATCAACACGGTGTGGTGGCGGCGCCCTGGCGGCCTGGACCGCGAGCTCGAGGACACGCATCTCGAAGTCGTGAAGGCGCAGCTCGCCACCGACAACGAGTACGTGAAGAGCTACCGGTGCCGCGGGCACTTTTTCGGCGGTTCGCGCAAGCCCCAGCGGGCGAACAGCTTCGGGAGCTGCGGATGAGGGCAGCCCGGATCGCGCTCGCGCTCGCCCTCGCGTTGGGCGCGCTCGTCGGAGGCGCCGGCGCTGGTGGCGCATTCGCGTCAGGTCCGCTAGGGAGCGCGGCCCTGGGCGCAGGCAATCCGGGCAGCTCCGGCGAGCTCTCGGTCGGCGACGGGCTGGAAGTCTCCGGTCAACCCATGCAGCTCTCGCTCTTCTACACCCCGGATTCGCCGCGGCGGGTGATCCAGTTCCATGCCGAAGCCTTCAGCGCTCGCGGCCTGCTTCCGGTCATCGCCGGCGACGAGGCGCTTGCTCACGTCGCCGTGTTCGAACCGGGAAGCGGTCTCCAGCGGTTCATCAGCGCCGTCGCGCAGCCGGATGGGCAGACGCTGGTGCTGTCGGGCGCGACCAATCCGCGCAGGCCGCCTCGTTTCCTGCGGGGCGCCGAGGGAGCTTCCTTCCCGGTTCCGCCCGGGCACCGCGCGTACCTTGGATTCCGCAGCGCGGACGCCGGGTCCCGGGCGGAGAGCGCCCAGTTCGTCAGCGCGCAGCCGGCGCACGAGGTGGAGGCGTTCTACCGGCAGGCCCTCGCCGCGCAGGGATTTTCCCAGAAGCACGACCCTTCGGGCGGGAGCCTGCTGGTCTTCTCCAGACCCGGCGCGACGGTCTCGGTGGCGCTGCAGAAGCTGGACGAGAAGAACGGGGCGGCAGTGTTCGTGACCCGGGTCGACGGGGCTCCCCGATGATCGCGCGCCGGGGCCAATACTTTCTTCACGCCGAGGACGGCCAGGCCCTCGTCGAGTCCGGGATCCTGCTGGCGACGTTGGTCGGCGGACTCGCCGTGGGCGGCACCTGGCTGATGAAGACACATCCCGGCATGCTGAGGGCGCTCGATGCGCACGTGCGCGGTTCCTACTTCCTGCTTTCGCTTCCCTTCCCCTGATCCCAGCCGGGCGGAAACAGCGACTGTCCCCCGGTGATGCCGGAAGCGACCAACTCCATGGACTGCCGGGCCGACCGCGCCTTGACGAGCCCCCAGAGGGGAACGTCGGCCGCGCGCCAGATCCGCGTCCCCGAGACGCGGAACACGTTGGCGGTGAACTCGCCGGCGGCCACGCGCACCCGCTCCGGCCGCAGCCGCTCCACCCTCTGCGCGTCCCCGGGCGGCTGCGCTTCCGCGGACCGGACCTCATCGAGTGGGACCTCGACCGGTTGCTGGCCCGCGACCATCACGTACAACCGTTCGACGCCGGCGAGAGAGAACGCATTGCCGTGGATGAGGAGCTTCGCCGCCGACGCCAGGCCGGACTCCCCGGCGGTAGCGAGCTCGAGCCAGTACCGGCCGTCCGCGACCGGGGCCAGGACGGTCGCTCGCACCCGCAGGTCGCCCTTCCCGGGGGCGCGCACCAGATATTCGGCCCACGCGCCTGGCTTCGGGTCGATGCTTCCTAGCGCTGCCCCGATGTCCGGGTCGGCGAAGAGCGGCGAAACCGGCCAGTGGGGAGGCGTCCCCTGTGTGGCGACTGCGAGAACGAGGGCGAGCAGCACCGCCAGACCCTAGCGCACTCTCATGCCACAGTGATCCGCCTCGCATATCTCGCCGCCTACGGCGCTCTGGCTGCTCTCGGCGCTGCGCTGGTCGGCCACCCGGCTCTCCTCTGGTTCCGGTCGCAGGGCCTGTCCGATGCCGCGCTCGCCTGGGACGTGCCCCACGGCGCCCTGCTCGCCGCTTCCGCCGCGCTGCTCGCGTTCCTCACCCTGTGGCTCGCCTCACAGGCCGCGCTTCGCCGGAGCCCTCGCGCTCCAGTCCACCTAGCATTCTTGCTGGCCGTCGGAATCTGTCTTGCGCTCCGCTGCGCCTCCGGCGACCCGCACCCGCCTCCCGACCCGGCCCCGGGACTCCTCGATGGACTGCGCGCCGCGGCCGAGGAGTTGGACCGGGGATGGACCGGCCAGTACACGCCCGACCCCGCCCAGTTCAGCTTGTCGCTCGCTCAGGTCCGTCCCCAGGCTTTCCGCCGGCACGGCCGAAGCCTCCCGCTGCACGTCCGTGTGCTGTCCCAAGCCCAAGGACCTCAGCTCGAACCGCTCCCCGGCGACCAACCCGGCACCATCTACCTGGCCCTCTCCCAGGATCGCCAGACCGGCTGGCTCACCGCACTGACCGTCGACGGCGTCCTGAAACTACCCGCGGGCAAGCCCGCCATGATCGAGGCTCACTCGGGCACCCACTCCTTGCCCGGCCACGATCCGGCACTGCTCGCATATCCGCGAATGAGCTCCGCCCTTCCGGCAAGATAAGAGAACCTCGGCGTGCTCCGCGTGCTCGGCGTTTGATCTGAAGCTCAGACTCCTGAACACTCAGATTCTCGAGCGCTCAGATGTCGAGGTTCGTCGCATCGAGCGCGTGCTTCTCGATGAACTCGCGCCGTGGCTCGACCGCGTCGCCCATGAGCGTAGTGAACATCAGCTCGGCTTCCGCCATGTCGTCGGCATGCACCTCGAGGAGCGTGCGGCGGGCGGGATCCATGGTGGTCTCCCACAGCTGCTCCGCATTCATCTCGCCCAGGCCTTTGTACCGCTGGATCTCGAGTCCCTTGGAAGCCGCCCGCTTGAGCAGGTCCACCAGCTCGATGGCGTTCTTCGCGCTCTGCGGGGATGCACCGTCCTTGGTGGTCAGCTCGTAGGACGCCTCGCCGAGGGCCGCGAACTCCTTCCGCAGCTTCTTCAGGTCGTCGAAGTCGGGGCCCGTGACCAGCACGTGGTCGAGCGGCGTCTCGCGCATCGCGCCGTTGTGCCCCAGCCGCACCAGAACCTTCTGGCAGCCGTGCTCGGGGTCTTCCGCGATCTCCACCGAGAGGGTCTCTCCCGGATACGCCTTCGCCAGCGCGTCGCGGAGCGCCTTGGACTGCGCCTCGAGGAGCTTCGGGGTCCGCAGCGCGCGCTCATCGAGGCTGGCGGCGGAGAGCGCCGCATCCAGCACGCGTCCGTCGCGCCGCTTGTCCACCTTGTCGAGGAACCGGTGGTAGCGAAGGACCTTGTCGAGGAGGCCCTTCAGCGCCTCTCCCGAGGCCTGCTCCTTCTTGCTGCCGCGAACGGTGGCCCCTTCGGTGCCGATGTTGAGCAAGTGGGCGTCCATCGCGGCCGCGTCCTTGAGATAGATCTCCTGCTTGCCCTTCTTCACCCGGTAGAGCGGCGGCTGCGCGATGTACAGGTGGTGCTTCTTGGCGCCATCGCCCATCTGCCGCGCGACCACGTCGTGCATCTGCCGGTAGAAGAACGTCAAGAGCAGGGTGCGGATGTGGCTGCCGTCCACGTCCGCGTCGGTCATGAGGATGATCTTGTGATAGCGCAGCTTGCCGATGTCGAACTCGTCGTGGATGCCGGTCCCGATCGCGGTGATCATGGTGGCGATCTCCTGCGACGAGAGCATCTTGTCGAAGCGGGCCTTCTCGACGTTCAGGATCTTCCCGCGCAGCGGCAGGATCGCCTGCGTGCGCCGGTCGCGCCCCTGCTTCGCGGACCCGCCTGCGGAATCTCCTTCGACGATGTAGAGCTCGCACTTCTCGGGGTCGCGCTCCTGACAATCGGCGAGCTTGCCGGGTAGCGAGGCCGAATCCAGCGCCCCCTTGCGGCGGACCGTCTCCCGCGCCTTGCGCGCGGCGATCCGCGCCCGCGCAGCGTCGGCGACCTTGGCCATCACCCGTTTGGCGGTGGCCGGCGTGCGCTCCCAGAACTCCGTCAGCTTGCGCCCGACCAGGTCCTCCACCACCGCTTTCGCTTCGGTGTTGACGAGCTTGCCCTTGAGGTTGCCCTCGAACTGCGCTCCCGGGATCTTCACCGACACCACCGCGGTCAGCCCTTCCCGGATGTCCTCGCCCGAGGGAGACTCCTTGATCTCCTTCCAGGCGCCGCTCTCCTCGCCGTACTTGATCACGGTGCGCGTGAGCGCGCTCTTGAATCCGATCAGGTGCGGACCGCCGTCCACGGTGTTGATGTTGTTCGCGAACGAGAACACCTTCTCGTCGAAGCCGTCGTTCCACTGCAGCGCGACGTTCACTTCCGCGCCGTTGACCTCGCCCTTCACCGCGATGGGCGGAGCGAAGAGGACCGTCTTGTTCTTGTTGAGCAGCTCGACGTAGGCGACGATCCCGCCTTCGTACTTGAAGTCGTGGCTCTTGTCGGAGCGCTCGTCGCGCATGAGGATGCGCAACCCCGGGTTGAGGAAGGCGAGCTCGCGCATGCGGTTGGAGAGCACGTCGAAGTTGAAGTCGGTAGCCTCGAGCACGCTCGCGTCGGGCTTGAAGGTCACCTTCGTTCCGCGCAGCGAGGTGTTGCCGATCGACTTGACTTGTCCGGCCGGAATGCCGGTCTGGTAGCGCTGCTTGTAGATCTGGCCGTTCCGGTAGACCTCCACTTCCAGCCACTCGCTGAGCGCGTTGACACAGGAGACGCCCACGCCGTGGAGGCCGCCCGAGACCTTGTACGAGTTGCCGTCGAACTTGCCGCCCGCGTGCAGCTTCGTCATCACCACGTCGAGAGTGTCCAGCTGCTCGGTCGGATGCGGCCCGACCGGGATCCCCCGGCCGTTGTCCTGCACCGAGAGCGAGCCGTTGGCATGGATGGTCAACTCGATGGTGGACGCGTGCCCGACCAGCGCCTCGTCCACCGAGTTGTCCACCACCTCGTAGACCAGATGGTGCAGGCCTTCGGCTCCGACCCCTCGGATGTACATGTGCGGGCGCTTGCGGACCGCCTCCAGGCCCTCCAGGACCTTGATGCTGTCAGCCGAGTACTCGCCCGCGGCGGGCGCCGCGGAAGGCGCCCGCTTCTCCTGCGCTGTCTCCAAAATCGCACCTCTGGGATGTGTCCGGAAGTATCACGCAAAAACGCCCGGAAGCAAGGCGAAAAGGCCCGCGGATCACTCTGAAAACAGAGGGTTTTCCGGAGCGATCCGGCCGCCTTCGACGCGCTGGAAAAGCGCTTCTTTCACGGCGCTTTTCGCCACCAGTTTCAGGTCGGTGGTGGTGAGGACTACCTGACCCTCCAGCGCGGCCAGGTACTGCATCAGCCAGGCGTTCCGCTCAGGGTCGAGCTCGCTGGAGACGTCGTCGAGCAGCAGGAGGGGCGCCCCGCCCTGCGCGCGGCGGAGGTTCTCGATCTCGCCGATCTTGAACGCCAGCACCACCGCCCGCGACTGCCCCTGGCTCGCGTACAGCCGCGCGGCCCGTTCGCCGAGCGAAATGCCCAGATCATCCGCGTGCGGACCGACGCTGGTGTACCCGCGCTCGCGATCGCGGGGCAGGCGCCGGCGAAGCGCTTCGAGAAGGCGCGTCTCCAACGAAGCCCCGCCGCTGGCCAGATCGTCCGAGTCGCGGCCCGCCCCGAGGTAGGTCATGACCAGGGGCGGCTCGCCGCGCGCGATCTCCGCGAAGGCGCTCTGCGCGCCTGGCCTGACTTCCTCGAGGACCTCTTCGCGTCGTGCCCGCAGCCTGGCCCCCAGCCGGGCGAGCGGTCCGTCGAAGCTGGCGAGCAACGCCGGGTCGGCCCGCTGCCTCAGGAGCTCGTTGCGCGATCGGAGCGCACGCTGGTAGTCGCGGGCGTCCGCCAGATGGGCAGGGTGGCGATTTTGCACCGCCCGGTCGAGCAAGCGGCGCCGGCCATCCGGGCCTCCTTTCACGACCGCGAGGTCATCGGGCGTGAACGCGACCGTGGCGAGGCCTCCGAAGAGCTCGTCGGGATCGCGCACCGGCTTGCCGTCGACACGGGCGTTGCGGCCCTCGCGCCCGATCTCGACCTCCACTTCGCGCACGCCGGAAGGCAGATCGAACTTCCCCGCCACCAGCGCGGAGCGCTCGCTGCCCAGGCGCACCAACTCCGCGAGCTTGTGAGCGCGCAGGGGGCGCAAGCTGCAGAGCAGGTAGCACGCCTCGAGGAAGTTGGTCTTCCCTTGCCCGTTCGCCCCGAAGAGGACGGTGGTGTGGCGCGCGAGCGTGACCCCCTGCTCGACGAGGTTGCGGAAGTCCCGGGTCTTGACCTCGAGAAGAAGCACCTACTGCTTCACGCACATGTCGATCGGCACGCCCGAGCCGGCGCTCCTGCACTCGTACTTCGCGGGACAGCGCGGAGGCGGTTTCTTCCCCTTCCCGCTCACGTCGACGGGAACGCCAGGCGCCACTCTCTGCGTACCGGCTTCGAACGACGCGCAGGGAAGGACGCAGAACGCCCGATTGATCGGCTTCCCGTTCGCGTCGCTCTGTTGGACGCAGCGTTGGGAGCCGTGCTTGCAATCCCCGTTCTTCTTGCAGGTCTTTCCCAGTCCTGCGGTACGCGGGTCCCGCGGGGGCTTTGGAGAGGTTCGCGCGTCGCTCGAAGCTGCCAGAAGGAGCGCTGCGAGGAGGAAGTGCATTTAGATCCGCATCGGCATGATCACGGCGGTGTACCGGGCCCCGGGGCCGGGGTCCCCGGTCGGTTTGAGCACGCCGGGCGAAAGCTCATCGCAGAGCTCGACGTTCATCTGCGCGGTGTCCACGACCTGGAGCACGTCCATCAGGTATCGCGCGTTGAAGCCGATCTGCAGCGGCAGGCCCTTGTACATGACCGGGATCTCTTCCTTGGCATCGCCGAGGTCTGGGTTCTGCGAGGTGACCTTCAGCGAGCCCTCCTGGAGCTCGAAGCGGACCGCGTTCGTGCTCCGGTCGCTGGAGAGCAAGCTCATGCGCTTGAGGGTATCGAGCAAGCGAGGGCGGTCCACCGTGATCGTCCGGTCGGCTTCCTTCGGAATCACCTGCATGTAGTCCGGGAAGGTCCCGTCGATCAGGCGCATCACCATCGTGACGTCACCGCGGCGGAAGACTCCGGAGGTCTCGGTGAAGCCCAACTCGCAGACCCCGGTCTGGTCCTCGGCGAGGAGCCGTCGCAGCTCGAACAGGCCCTTGCGGGGCACGATCACGCCGCGCTTCAGATTGAATTGTCCCTCGAGCGGCCGCTGGACGAGGCTGAGACGGTGCCCGTCGGTGGCCACCATCCGGACGTTGCCTTCGCCCGTCTCGAAGTAGACGCCGTTGAGGTTGTGCCGGGTCTCGTCCGCGGAGATGGCGAACTGGGTCTTCTCGATCATCTCGAGCAGGGCGGTGGGATCGACGGGCACGAAGCTGACTTTTTCGGCGCGGGGGAAGGGCGGATAGTCCTCCGCCGGCTGTCCCACGATGTTGAACTCCGCCGCGCCGGAGGTCAGCCGGACGCGGTTGTTCGCTTCGCGCCGCAGGACCAGCGACTTCTCCGGCAGCGAGCGGACGATGTCGTACAGTTCCTTGTGCTTGAGCGCGACCGAGCCTGCCGTGCGAACCTCGCAGGGATGGGTCCCGGTCACCCCGATCTCCAGGTCAAACGCCGAGACGCGCAAGCGCCCGTCTTCGGTCGCTTCGAGGAGGACGGAAGCCAGGATCGGCATCGTGCTCTTCTTCTCGACGATGCCCTGCGCCCGGTACAGCGCGCGGGAGAACTCGTCGGTCCCGATCTGGAGCTCCATCTTCGACATGCCTTTCTGATCAGGAAGAGAGGATCTCGTAGTGCTCTTAGAGCCTGTGGAATTGTGGGCAGGTCGGCTGGATCCGCAGGATCGTTGATCTTCGGCCTGCGCACAACGGATTCGGATCGCTGTGTGCGGGTTGTGTACCGTCCAGGCTGGATCCGGTCAACACGGTGCGCGCAGCGTTCTCCACAGCTTAGGAGCTGAGCCGGCGGAAGAGGGACTGTACCGTCCTGGAGAGGTCGGGATCCTCGTTCATCAGCTCGTCGATCCGCTGCTCGGCGTTGATGACCGTGGAGTGGTCCTTGCCGCCGAACTTCTCCCCGATCACCGGGTAGGAGAGCGCGGTGATGCGGCGGGTCAAGTACATCGCCACCTGCCGTGCGCGGGCGATGTTCTGCTGCCGCCGGTCGCCTTTGATGTCCTGCGGCTTCACCTGCATGGCCTCAGCCACGACCTTGATGATGGTCTCCACGTCCGGCTTGTCGCCACGGACCACCAGGATGTTCTTCAGCACGTCCTGCGCGAGCTCGACCGTCAGGGCGGCGCCCGTCAGGCTGGCGAAGGCGGACAGGCGGATCAGCGAGCCTTCGAGCTCGCGGACGTTGCTGCGAATGTGGGTGCCGAGGAAGAGGGCGACGTCATCGGGCAGGGCGACGTCGTCGGTCGTAGCCTTCTTCTTGAGGATCGCGACCCGCGTCTCCACTTCGGGGGGCTGGATGTCCGCGATCAGGCCCCACTGGAACCGGCTGCGCAGCCGCTCCTCGAAGCCATCGATCTCGGTGGGCAGCTTGTCGGAGGTGACGAAGATCTGCTTTCCGGCCTCGTGCAGCGCGTTGAAGGTATGGA
>Ga0066709_100001590_pt1 | contig 15280 bp, 10 predicted proteins | sample GraSoiAngelo_158_FD_79665 | JGI IMG/M metagenome (GOLD analysis project Ga0066709, IMG submission 79665) | Grasslands soil microbial communities from the Angelo Coastal Reserve, California, USA - 14_1009_16_30cm | ecosystem: Environmental > Terrestrial > Soil > Grasslands | place: USA...
GATTGCTTCAGGAAAATATCGCGCCGATCGGAGTTAAAACACTAACCGACAAGGCTTGCGCACCGAGCTTCTTTTCCGTGCGCAGCGGGAACAAAATCGCTGTTCTCGCTATCACCGCTTTTGATACAAGCTCTGAGATCGCCACGGCGTCCGATCGCGCGGAGCTGAACGCCGCGGTCGACAATGCGCGCTCACACGCAGACTTCGTGGTTTGCCTCGTTCACTGGGGAATCGAAAGCAGCGGGAACATTACTGACGACCAACGCGAACTTGGCCGATGGCTGGTGAACCATGGCGTCGATCTCGTGGTTGGCTCACATCCGCATTGTGTTCAGCCGCTCGATTTCTATCACGGCTGTCCAATTGCGTATTCACTCGGCAATCTCGTTTTCGATGGTGCGCCGACGCTCGCAGCATGGAACCGCGGGGCGTTGCTGAAAGTCGACCTTAACGAAAAAGCAGGGGTAAACTCGGTTCGGCTGATTCCACTCATTCTCAAAGCCGGCCTTCCTCGCGTGAATGTCGCTTCGACAGACGGCACCGAGCAACGGCCTGCGCCGCCGTCGTTCTAACGTGACGGTTTGGTAGGCGTCATTGCTTGATCTCTTGTCATCGCGCGCGATCTGCGTGAAAATTGTCGCTCCATGGCTCTGCGACTGCCGAAACAGGATTACCATGATATCGAGCGCGTCATCGAACTCGATTTTGTGCGGGCCACCGAAGCCGCGGCGTTAAACTCGTTGCGATGGCTCGGGCGTGGTGACAAGGAAGCAGCCGACGCGGCGGCCTGTGACGCCATGCGCGGCATGTTCGATCTGATGAACATCTGCGGAGAAGTTGTGATCGGCGAAGGAATCAAGGATGAAGCGCCGGGCATTTTCAAAGGCGAACAACTCGGCACGTGGTACCCGGGTTCGCCGGAATTTCACATCGCCATCGATCCGATTGACGGCACCACTAACATTTCCAAGGGCGCGCCCAATTCGATCAGCTGCATCGCGGCCGCCAGCCCTGAGAAAGGCGTAAAAGTCGCGCTACGGGACATCCCTTCCTTTTACATGTCGAAGCTGGCATATGGTCCTGGCGTCATCGAATATATGAAGAAACGCGGCGATTCGCTCCAACTCGACATGCCGATCCCGGAGATGCTCGCAATTGTTGCGCGCGCGGTGGACAAGCGCGTGCAAGACGTGGCCGTTATGATGCTCGACAGACCGCGTCACAAAGAAATCGTGGAACAGATTCGCGCTGCAGGCGCGTCGTTGCGGATGATCGGCGACGGCGACATCGCGGCAGCGATCGCGCCGTCGTTACCCGATCCTGACGTCGATGTTTACATGGGGATCGGTGGTTCTCCCGAAGCAGTGCTGGCAGCGGCGGCAATTAAATGCCTCGGCGGCGACATGCAATGCAGAATGTGGCCGCGCGACGAGAAGGAGAGGAAAAGCCTCATCGCCGACGGATACGAGAAGGATCTCGACCGCGTCTATGCGGCGGACGACTTGGCGAACGGACAAAACATCATTTTCTGCGCAACCGGCATCAGCGACAGCGCGCTTCTGCCTGGTGTGCGGGCGCGCGGAGGCGTGACGGCAATCACGCACTCCATCCTCATGCGGGCCAAAAGCAAGACCGTCCGTTTTGTTCGCGCCCGCCACAACCTACAGATGAAAACCATTCGGCTTAGGTCAGACAACCGCGAACACATCCTATAGAGCGGATTAGCACGGCCCTGTGAGCGGTTTCGCGATTCGTCCGTTTAGCCGACCAACAACCCGGTGGCGCAGCTTTCGCGTTACGTCTGCCTTTGCGCCTTGAGCAGCTTGATGGCATCGCGCAATTCGGCAGCGCGCTCGTAAAGTTCCTTTGCAATTGCGGTTTCCATTTCGCGCTGCATGATCTCCACTTTCGACAGCGGTCGCTTCGCTTTTACTTCCTCAAGCCACTCGTCCAGAAACGCGATCTCGGCGCTCTTCGATACCAGTTCCGGAAAGTTCGACTGTTGCAGAAAATCCACAATCGCTTCGCGACCACGCTCAATTTCCGCTATGGCCTCGGGAAATTTTCCCTGACCGAGAAAAATGGACGCCTTGGCGCGCGTGTTCATCATGAGCACGTAAGGCCTGAATTGTTGCAGGCCCCAGGAAAATTCCTCGCGATCAGTATGCGCGGTGACGAAACTAAAAAGTTCGAGATTCCGCCGGGTATCCAGCACTACGCCCTCGAAATCGTTGATCTGAAACAGACTCAGATAGCGATGATAATATTGGATGCCCTCCTGTTGTAGCTCGGCGCATTGTTCGGCGGTAAGCTCATAAGCCTCGCCCTTCTGTTCGGCGCGGGTCGCGCGCTTCTGGTGATACTCGAGGAGCGATTCGCAGTTATGCGGACGCCGCCCATCGGGTCGCCCTGTGATTTCCATTTGCAACACGCCGAGGTCAACGCGCAGTTGCAGTTTTTCCCGACCATCGAGCCCCGTAATTTTGCGCACTTTAATGGTCCCACTCTCGTAAGGCCAATCTTGCAGGAGCGTGTTGAGATCCAAGCTCATGGTATGAAACATCCAACATTCAACGTTCGCTTGTCAATAACTTCACGGCCGTGATACGGCGCACCTCGTGCGCACCGGAACTTTAAACAACTCGGTGCAGTGTCCACTGTTCGCAGCCGAGATCGCGTTGCAGCGCCGTTTCAGCTGTTTTGTCGGATGGGCTAAGGACAGGCACACGCTACAGCCCGGTTTAACACACGCATTTTGCACTGGCCACAAACTGCTCCTCACTTAGCTTTGGCTCGATGGAGGTCTTGATCGACGGGTTCATCCGTTTCCTCGCAGTCGAGCGCGGGCTCTCTGAAAATTATCAGCTCTCCACTCAACGATCGCTGAGCGAATTCGCGGAGTGGTGCGCTGCGAAAAAAAGGATCACGCAAGCGCACAATGTAACTCTTCCCGTGCTAAGCGAGTATCTTGCCGACCGCAAACGCGGCGGCCTTTCGGCCTCTTCGATCAAGCTGATCGTGGTTGCGCTGAAGATTTTTTTTCGATTTCTCGCCGCGAAAAGACTCATTGAACGCGATCCGGCCGAAGCGCTCGCGCTACCGCGAATTGAGCGTTATCTCCCGGAAACACTCAATGAGCTGCAAGTGGAGCAGTTCCTGGAAACGATCGACATAAAAGCTGCTCACGGATTGCGCGATCGGGCGATAATCGAGTTGCTCTACGCAAGTGGGCTGCGTATCTCCGAGTTGGCAAATGCACGGCTGGAAAATTTCACTTTCGAAGAGCGCGTTGTGCGCGTGACCGGCAAGGGAAACAAGACGCGTCTGGTGCCGGTTGGCCGCAAGGCGTGCGAAGCGTTGGCCGCATATCTCTCCGCGGAGCGGCCAAAGCTTGTGAAGCAACGCACTAGTAGCGAAATTTTTCTCTCGGAGCGAGGGACTAAATTAACCACAGCGCGCATTTGGCAGATCGTAAAGAAACATGCGCACCGCGCAGGACTGGAAAAGAACGTCTATCATCACCTTTTGCGGCACAGCTTCACGACGCATCTGCTCGGCAACGGCGCGGATCTGCGGATTATCCAGGAGATGCTGGGCCACGCCGACATTTCGACAACGCAGGTCTACACCCACGTCGATCAACAACGGCTCAAAGCTGTCCACCGGCGATTCCATCCGCGCGCATAGCGGCAAAGCGATCCCCGTTGCGGAGTGTCTGCGGGGATTTGTGTTGAACGCCCACCTAGCATCGAGTATCGAGCATCCACTCTTATGACGCAGTCATTTTTATGAAGCGAATTTTGTTCCTTTTAATCGCACTGACCGTCGCTGCGTTCGCCGGTTGGTATTATTGGAATTTTTTTCAAAAGATCTCCAGCGCCCCGATGGCCGCGTTTCTGCCGCGGGAAACAATTTTTGTGGCGCACATGCCGGATTTTGATCGCGCCTGGAATGAATGGCAGCATTGCGACATCTATCAACTGTACCGCGAGCCTGCGGTGCAGGATTTCTTGCGCAAGCCGCTGGCCAACGTTTCGAAAAGCGATGTGGCGTCTCAAACGCTGCGAGAAGTCGAACAACTCGCACCAAAAAATGCCTTCATCGCCTTAACGTCTATCGACAATAACAACCCAAAGCTTGTTGGCGGCTTCCGTTTTCGCGGCAGCAAGGAAGAAGCTGAGGGAATCATTGGCAGATGGCGCTCGGCGCTAATGGGGCAAAATTCAAGCGTCAAGAGTGAGAAAGTGCAATATCAACGCCACGAAATTCAGGTGGCTAAAACGGCTTCGTTCAGTATTGCCACGGCTTATGATCCTCCCTGGTTCTTTGCAGCTACTGACGTGTCCGAACTAGAGCGATTGCTCGATCGCGCCGATCGCCGCGGATCCAGTGAAGATAACAGGCTCGATAAAGACGACGCGTATCGTGCCGCGATCTCACACCGACCCTCCAACTCCGTCGCATTCTTTTATTTCCAGCCGAAGGCGTTCTCGCAAAGACTCGCAGAATTGCGGGCCGCTGTCGGATCAACTCCCGTCCCAAGCGATAGCACGCTGCTCGAGAAAATGCGCTGCATCGCCGGCTCAATGCGATTCGAGAACGGAAAAATACATGACATTGTTTTCTTGGGCATGCCAAAGCTGGAGCAGGCCACGACACTGACCCCCTCCTCGCAGTCGCTCGGAACGAAAGAGACATTTCTTTACCTCGCGATGCTACTCAATCTCGGGGAGAAGATGGACACGCTTAACCAAGTCGCGGCTTTCGCAGGGACAAAAGCTTTTCAGGCGCTTAGCGACAGCGGCATCACCGACGCTGATTGGAAAGAGGCATTCGGTATTGAGCTGGGGGCGTTGGCGGATTGGCCTTCCACCGCTCACTGGCCGTCGTTGCTTGTGACGCTACCGGTAAGCGACCCGGCTAAAGCGGGAAAAATCCTCAACGCCCTTTTGCGCGGCGATGAAGAGGGAAGCTGGGCCGAAACGGAGAAGGGAGGAGTCCGCTATTTTTCGAAGCAATCGGTTGCAAGTTTTGTTGCGATCACGCCTACCATCGTCCTGTCCGATCGGATCTTAATCTTCGGGCTCAATCCGGTGTCGGTGGACGAGGCATTAAAACGCGGCGCTAGTGGCTCGTCTGAATTTGCAGACTCCCAAACTTACAAGACAGCCGTTGGGTTGTTACCTGCGCCTACAAACTTCTTTGCTTACATCGATACCGCACTATTGTATTCGCGGCTGGACGCTTCGCTGCGCCCGATGCTTTTAATGGCTGCGGCATTTGTTCCAGCGGTCGCGGGTTCGATCGATCCGGGCAGAATCCCGGCGGCGGAAGTCATCACTAAACATCTGAGCCCTATTGTGTCTTCGCAAAGATATGACGGCGACGGTTACATAGCTGAGTCAATCGGACCCATCACTCTGGACCAATTGGGAATTGGGGTTGCGATTCTAAGTGGGTTCGGGGCAAGTGCGCGGCAGACTGGTTGGAGCCCCGCTCCCATAGCAACGCCGCCCGCATCCAGTCCATCTCCCACGCCATAGATGGGAGGGTGCGAGCCCAGGTACGAGCGGCGTACGCAGGAGCTCCGCCATCCACATTGCCCAGTGGGTGCTTTCCTCGAGATCGGCCAAATCCGCCAAGCGCCTTTTGTCAATCCGGCACGCTTTTCTTTCCTAACGAAGCCAAAGAAAACTGCTGCAATTTGCCAAAAATCTGTTAACTTTCTGTCCCTATGGCTATTCTAAAGAAAAATGCATTCTCCCGTCGTGTTCCTGATTTGGTAACAGAGGAGCTGGTTGCTGTCCTCTCCAGGCGTTCTTCCTTTGAGTTTAAGCAGCTGTTCGACATCGTGCACGAGAATCTCCGGGCCCGAAATGCTGCCAGTGGCGGCGAGGAAATGCTGCGCCTGAGAGCCTACGAGAAATTGCAAAACCTGGTGGCGCGTGGTGCGGTCAAGAAAAATGGCAAAAAATATAAGGGCTTGCCGTCGGCTCTTGCTCAGGCGATTGCTCAGCAGAATGGTCATCTGGCCGGCGTAAAGTAACTTAGCCCTTACAACGAATTGGCTTCAAGCCAAATTCCCCGGATGCTGCGCGACTATTTACCGCTGCTCTTGCAAATCATCGTTGTTGCCCTGTTTGCAATTTCCGCCCTGCTGGTCAGCATTCTCGTAGGTAAACGCGGAAAACGCACTCTAGCCAAGGACACAGCTTATGAATGCGGCATGATTCCGCAGGGTGAACGGCAACCGCGCTTCAGCGTTAAGTTCTATCTGGTCGCGATGCTTTTCATCCTGTTCGATCTCGAGATCGTGTTTATGTATCCGTGGGCAGTCGTGTATCGAGATACGATAAAACAAGGCAGCGCAGTTTTCTGGAGCATGCTCAGCTTTATTGCCATCCTGATGGTAGGCTATATCTATGCGCTCAAAAAAGGAGCGCTAGACTTTAGAAAGTAATCAGCTTCTTCTGACTTCTCCCGTAGCTCCCCGGCTTCTGCCGCTCACTTTACTGGTGAGCGCGCTCCTGTGGGTGTTCACTACAACCTGCGCGCGGCAGACATTTGTCAACGAGGTACTCGGCGGCGCCTACGATTCGCAGGCGGAACATTTCCTCCGGGGCAATGTGGACGTCGATGCCGAGGCGATCGGTCATGAAGCAATGATCGTGAACGATCACGTGCGCATGTACTTTGGGCCGTTCCCGGCGTTGCTCCGTATTCCGTTAAATCTCGTGTACCCGGCAGGACACGGAAAATGGTCACGGATCTCCGGCTTTTGCGCAGGGTCCATCGCTCTGTTTGCGTTTTCCGGTTTGGTGCGCATGGCTCTACGAGCCTCGTCGCTATCATCACGCGCGCGCAATTGGGTGGGCAACGCTAGCGTCGTCGGATTCGCGTTCGGTTCGCCGTTGCTTTTGTTGCTTGGCAATCTTTCGATCTACGACGAAGCGATCATCTGGGCATTCGGATTGTCGTTGGCGGCGATTTTTTTTGTTTTCCGTGCACGACAGTCCGAGGCGCGGGCCCTCACACGTGCGCTGCTGGGGTTCTCGCTTTGTGCCGGTGGTGCTTTCTTGTCCCGAGGCACCTTCGGTGCCCCTCTGATCCTGGTCGCTTTGTTTCTCGTCCCAGAAATAGTTCGACAGAACAACAAAATAACTAATCTCATCGCGCTCGTACTTCCCCTTGGAGCCGCACTCATTTTTTATGGTTGTCTAAGCTACGCAAGATTCGGCAGAATCACCGGCGTAAACTTCGATTATTACATCAACCCGGTTCATGCAGAGTTCGCTCGCAATTTTGGCGTGTTTAGTCCGCGCCGGATCCCCAGCAGCTTTGCTGACTACTTCACTTTTCGATTGCCAAGCTTACATCGAGAGCCGCCTTTCTTGGCAGCGAATCGCCATTCGTACAATTATCCGTCTCTGTATTCGAATGACTTCAGCGAGGTATATCTCCCTGTAACATGGGGCTCATCGTGGCTGATTTTCGGGGCGATCATGGGAATTATCTGTCTTATCCGAAGGCATGGCGCAACCGGATTCCACCAAGCTGTAGCCATAGCTCTGCTTGCGCAGTTTATTTGCATTCTCTCGTTTTTCCTACTCGCGCAGCGCTATGCCGCCGATCTGTATCCATTCCTGATTTTTTGTTTCGTCATATTTCTCTCGTCAGGCGGGGTCGCCTTGGTGCGCTCGCGTCACGTGATGATCGGGCTCGTCGGTTTGTCAGTTATTGTGAACTCGCTTGCGACCGTTTCCTGGCTAGTCGACGCTGATCAAAACGTGCCGATGAAAACCAAGGCTGTTTGGGAAAAACTGCTGGGGCGCGATTGAACTGGAAGTGAGAAATCATACGGCTCCCGAACCGCGTGGGACTATCCGGCAATTTTGGGTTGCCGCCGGTTTGTCGCTGTGTGCGGCACTCGCCTTTTATTTTTCAACCAAACCGACGCTGCGCGATTTGGATTATACTACTGAGATTGCCTCAGCTTTGCTGCGTGGCGACTTCGGCCCACGGGAAAAACCGCCCGAGTGGCTCAATGAGATGATTCCATACGGAAACAGATATTATTCGGCGTTTCCGCTGGGCGCCGTCATTAGCATGGTGCCGATTGCACTGCTGCAAAAAGCGTCGCTGATCCACGACTTCCCCGCACGTATTCTGGGCGCCTTGATTGCCGGAGCTTGCGTTTATTTCCTTTTTCAACTGACGAAAGCATTCGGACCCGATCACTCCAGCTTCAAAGCGAAACCTCTCACACGGCGTATTTTTCTGGCGCTGTTTCCAGTTTTTGGAACGTGGACCTGGTGCAATCTTGGAATGGGCGGCGCCTGGCAAATCGCCCTAGGTCTCGCGCTATTAGGGGAAACCGCGGCTCTATATTTTACCTTGGTGCGCCCGTCGCCTTTCGTCGCGGGAGCATTCTTCACCCTCGCTTTTGGAAATCGCACCGAGTTGCTGATTACGGCGCCTTTGTACCTTTATCTCTTCTGGCGCTGCTCAAATGGAACACATCAGGAAGTGACGGTCTCCAGTACGCGGCAACGCTGGAAGCTCATCTCCCGAATCAAGCAGTCGCTTCGTGAAAATGCGTCAATGCTTTTCGATTTCTTAACTCTGCCGGTAACTCTGGCGCTGCTGACTGCCGCTTATAATCTCGCGCGGTTCCATTCTATTTTCGATTTCGGCTACTTTCACATCCCGGAAGTGCGCGACGAACCTTGGTACGAACACGGGCTGTTTTCGCTTCACTCGATTCCCTGGAACGTTCACACGATGTTATTTGAAGGGTTCCGCGACGACCCTGCCTTTCCGTTCCTTAGTTTTCCTCCGTTTGGGTGCTCCATCTTGCTCAGCAGTCCCTTCCTTTTCCTCCTTTTTAGAGCAGGCGGCAGGTATAGAACCATATCGTGGATTGCGATTGGGATTTTAGCCTTCGTTCTCTGGTGTCATGGAAATCCAGGCGGGTGGCAATTTTCTTACCGCTACGCCATGATCCTCCTTCCGTGGATGTTTCTTTTGCTCACGGGCAACGGACCACCCAAGATAACCGTCACCGAGATTTCACTTTTAACGGTGTCGGTTGCGATTAACGCAACTGCCACATGGCTATTCCTTTGGACCGACCGAATTCAGCCATAGCAAAAGGTCAGCTTGGAGAGTCTCCGGCACAGTTGCTGGTTCATCTGTCAGGAAAAATGCGGGCATATTTGACGAAAAAAAACGAGCGTTTACGATTTGCGCCTACGCCCGCCACGCCGAAGCCCCGTGCGAAGGCGGATGCGAGCAGTAAATCGGCAAGGACTTGGGAATGCTGGCTCTGATCTATTTTGCGCTGGCCGTTTGTGTCGGGGATTTCCTTTGCCGGCGCTTTTACCAGTTCGAGTCGGCCGCACACCGATGCGCGGCAGCAATCCTCGTCGGGCTATTGGTCAGTTCGTGGTTTACGTACCTGGCGGGGCTCGCTTTTTCGTGGGCGTCACGACCTCTTGTCTGGGCCAATCTCTTGTTCTTCATAGCAGCGATCGCGATGCTGTCCTGGCCCAAGTGGAGAAGCAGAATTGTTAAAGGTGGTTCGGCCAAAGTTCACAAGCTCCGATCGGATTTGTATCTGCCACGGCCCAAAGGTTCAGGCATACCTGATTGGCTGCTCATAGCTGGCTACGTCGTCCTCGTATCATGGATGATGTTTGCCTCATTCAATACTAGGGGCGGCAAACTCCAGATCGCAAACCCTGAGTACAGCGATTTCGGCCCGAACACTGCCCTCATGCAAAGCTTTGCCGTAGGACACAATTTTCCGACGGAATATCCGCACTTCTCCGGCGACCGAATCCGTTACCATTTTTTATTCTACTTTCAGGCGGGAAATCTCGAATTGCTCGGCCTCGATCCCGCGTGGAGCCTTAATCTTCTAAGCATAGCCACGCTCGTGGCGATGCTCGTGGTCGTGATGACGCTCGGGGAGGTGCTCTTCAATTCACGCGCCGTCGGACGGCTCGGCTCGCTGCTCTTTTTCTTTTTCGGATCGCTCGCTTACGTCCCCTTTCTTCACAAGCAAGCTTCAGTCCGGTCGGCGATTCAAGCGATTACACATCAACGGGAGTATCTTCAGACGATCTTTCCGTATCGCGGTGAAGCCTGGGGTACGTGGTCGCAGGTGACTTATCTCAATCAGCGGCATTTCGCCAGCGCGATCGGAATACTACTCCTCGTCTTGGTTTTTCTCGTGATCCGCTACCGTGCGGTGGCGGCTAAACAAGCTAACCAAAGCGCTTCAACCGACATAATGAAGACCCGCGAAAACGGATTGCCCGACCCCGCTCCGACCTCGAGTTCCGGGAATCCCAGTCGCCTTCAAGACGTTCGCGAGCCGCAAATCGAAATGCCTTCGGTGTCTGTAGCCACAGAACCGAGACAAGAAACCGGTGTGATTACAGAACGTTTTGTCGCTACTTTGCCGCCGTTCATTTTTTCCGGTGTTCTGCTCGGCTTGCTACCTATGTGGAATAGCGCCGTATTCATGGCTGCCGCCGCGATCCTGGGACTGTTATTCATCTTGTGTCCGCTACGACGGCAAATGCTCGTGCTGGCCGTCACTTCCGGAGTAATCGCGCTGCCACAGATGCTCTACTTGAGCACCGGAAGCGGTAGAACGAATATGCCGAAACTCCTTCACTGGGGCTACACGATCGATCATCCTACCGTCGCGAATGTGGCCAAGTACCTTGGATTCACCTTTGGCTTCAAGTGGCTGTTGATTGCACTGGCGCTGCTTCTCGCGACTAATCTGCAAAGGCGATTTTTCCTGGCATTCTTGAGCCTCATTGCCATTGCCTTTTGCTTCCAGTTCACGATCGAAGTTTTGGCTAATCAAAAATTCATTCATATCTGGGTCATTATTGCCAACCTCTTCGTTGCGTTCGTTCTCTGGCGACTATGGCATTTCTCTTTGGCTGGAACCACTTTGCCTGGAAAATTTGCCGCGATCCTTACTACGCTGCTCATCATTCCAGGCGGAATCATTGATTTCTTTCCGATTCACAATACTGGCTGGAGCGAAGTCACTTACATGAACGATCCATTAATCGGTTGGCTCGAAAAAAATGTTGCGCCGCGGGAAATCCTCCTGACAGATCGTTTCGTTAATCATCCTATCCTAATGGCCGGCCGTCGGGTATTTTATGGCTGGCCTTATTATGCATGGTCCGCCGGTTACGATGCGGGTAAACGCGATAGAGTTTACACGGAGCTGTTCGAAAACAGAGATCCTTGGAAAGTGTATCATCTTTTGAAAGAGAATGGGATCAGCTATGTGGGATTCGACGGCGCGGTTCGCCATGCTCAATTTATCAAGCACCCCAACGAACAAGTTTACGCCACTTATTTTCCGAAGGTATTCGAGGACAGCAGGTACAATGGATTGGTAATTTACAAGATTCCCGATGTGCCGCCTTCTAAGCTTAGTTCCGTGCCTGAAGGTGTGACTAACATGTTTGAAGGCGGTAGGGAGTCCGGCAAGGGGCAGTTTGATTCGCCAACAGGAATCGCTGTTGATCGCAGTGGAAATGTTCTGGTAGCCGACACCGGTAACGGTCGAATCGAAAAATTTTCACCAAGCGGCGCCTTTCTCGGCGCCATAGGAATCAAAGGAACCGGCTACGGACAATTAGGCGCACCGAACGGGATCGCAATCGATCGGACTGGCAATACCTATGCGGCGGACGCCTCCAAGCATCGAGTCGAGAAGCTGGCGCCCGACGGAACTCTCATTGACGAGTGGAAGGGGCCAGATCCCGGGTTCTACGGACCGCGCCGGATCGCCATTGGCCCGGATGACTCGGTGTATGTCGTCGATCAAGGCCGCACGCGCATCGTCAAGTTTGGTGCTGATGGACGTGTGCTCACGGTTTGGGGCAGTAAAGGCAATGGCGACGGACAATTTGACGACCACACTTCCGTTGCGGTTGATCCGAAAACCAACAAGGTCTATGTGGCTGATCCAATTAACAAACGGATACAGATATTTGATTCAAACGGTCGCTTCATAACCAAATGGATTATCCCAGAATGGGGACGGTCACATGGCTTCGAAGATCTGGTCATAGATTCGCAAACAAATCGGTTGTATGCATCGAGTGCAAATATGGATTCCGTGCTTATCTTTGATTTGAACGGTAACAAGATCGGTAGCTTGACGCCGAGGTCCCCAGACAGGCTTGATGGGCCATCAGCGCTGGCTTTACTGGGACGAAAACTCTACGTGCTGAATATGCGCGGGAATCGCGTAACGGCGATCGACCTGTAATTAACTGACAACACCGGTCGTGCAGGACATGGTTTCAACAAGTCAGGCTGAATTTGCCCAACCGACACGCAAGGGTGTGGACATCCCGCCTCTAAAATCCCGATTTCTTGGACTTAGGATTCTCTTCCTCTGCTTATCATTTATCGCCACATTGCTGTGCGTCTTGGCCGCGGCAGCACACTATCGGAAATCAGCGTGGGGAGATCTGTGGCAGCCGATCGGATGGCTCATTGGCATGTTCTTTTTGTTATGTGCGTTCCTGCCAACTCCACATCAGTTGGCGACAGGCTTCAAGGCTTTGTTAAAACCGAAAACAGCGTTCTTTCTGTTCTGGATTCTGTTCTTTGTAGTTTCGCACCTGTGGAATTTTCGCACGGCCCCTTGGAACGGAAACGCGCTGTTTGACGAGTCCGGATGGGACCTCTGGTATCTCAAAAGCTATGTTATCGGTCATCCGTATCAGCCGGCCTGGTTTCACTTTCCCATTTCGCGAGAGACTCTGTTTCATTACTACGTTTGGGGATTTCTCAAGCTGTTCGGATTTAACATTTTGTCCTATCAAGCAGCCCTCTTTGTCATTTGGCTAACCATCTTCGTATTTACGCTTCTTTTAGTTGATCTGTTTTTCGAGTCTTACCTCGTCACTTCTGTCGCTGCCCTGATCCTGAATTTTCTTCCGTTTGCGTTCATTTACACCTTCGCCGGGTATCGCTATCCCATGGCAACGGCTTTCGCCGTGGTCTCTCTATACTTCCTCCATTTGGGATTTAGAACCACCTCACGTTTTTATCTTTCGCTGGGCGGAATTTCGGCAGGCCTTTGTTTGGCTAGCTCAATATCTGGAAAGCAGTATCTCGTAGCGCTTACGATTGCAGCGGCGCTGTACGGCGTTTTCAACTGGAACAGTTTAACCAGAACAGTTACCTGGAACTCGCTCGCCGTTGTTGTCTATGGGTTTCTGACGGCTGCCATGCCGATCCTGCTCTATATTGTGTTTAACCGGAACGCCTACACTTACTACGAATCCAGCTTTGTTCGCGATTTCTGGCACGCAGTACAGACAGCGCCGTTTCCGAGCGGCATCCGGCCTTATATCGATCAATGTCGAAGCTGCTTTTTTAGGGTCCCTGCTCTCCGGTTCTTTATTCCAGATACTTTGCCTATCCCACTGCCATATTACTGGCTTCTCCTTCCTGGGCTTGCGCTGGCGGTTTGGCAAAAGCGCTTTGAAATCCCACTGCTGGCCCTAATTCCAGTCTTAGGCGCTTTCATCGCAAGCTGCATAGAGAACCGCTTGCTAATGCCGATCCCATTTTGGGTACTCCTGATGAGCTTCACGGTGGCTGGGATTTTAAAATTGCGGCGGTGGCCGGGCGTTCAAATTGTTCTTGGAATGCTGGCAGGGTTAATCCTCATCGATGGATTGGTTTCGTCAGTTCGATATATTTACGGCAAGACGGAAAGTCCATTTTCGATCCACCACTATGCGCAGGAGGAAGTCGCGGTCTCGCGTTTTCTAAAGCATGTTGTAGCCGGAGAAGAACACCCGGGTCCTCCTCACCTAGAACGCAACGAGTTTAATCGCATTCCCGGTCTGCCGGATCCCCCTTATGACACATTTATCTGTCCAAGGGAAGCTTATTCGATCATCCATCTATTTCTGCACGATTACGATGACGGTAAAATCTTATCGTTTTGTGCCGGAACTCCTTTTTACGTCATGACGGAGCAAGACGTATGGAACGCGAACAAAAGGGCTATTGCCGCTTACGTTCCAAATAACAAGGATCTTAAGTTAATCTGGGAGCGAGATCCAAAAACCGAAAGAATAATCAGAATGTTCCAGACGCTACGCGACCTCGCGGTGGAGGATTCGACTTCGTTTTCTTTCGGCGGAAGGCTCAGAACATTTTATGTCGTAAACATCCCCAACAGGAACATTAGCGGATTTCAGCAACGTGTAAGAGCATTACCTGCTACACCCACTACGCCACCTCAACAGGTCAGCTCGCTGCCTGAGAGTGGGACTAACATGTTTGAAGGCGGCAGAGGCTCCGGGAAGGGACAATTTGATTCACCGACAGGAATTGCAATTGATCGTAACGGAGATGTTCTGGTCGCCGACACCACTAACGGGCGCCTCGAGAAATTCTCGTCAACTGGCACCTTTCTCAGCAACATAGGAACCAAAGGAGCCGGCCCAGGTCAATTGGGAGCACCAGGTGGCATTGCCATCGACCGGGCTGGCGACATCTACGTGGCAGACGCTGGCAATCATCGTGTGCTGAAACTAGCTGCCGACGGAACATTCATCGCCGAGTGGAGAGGTCCAGATCCAGGCTTCTACGGACCGCGAAGGATCGCTATTGGGCCGGATGCCTCGATCTATGTCGTCGATCAAGGCCGCTCGCGGATTGCCAAGTTCAGTCCCGATGGACGGGTACTCGGGGTCTGGGGCAGCAAAGGCAACGGCGACGGCCAGTTTGACGATCATACCTCTGTTGCAGTTGATCCTAGGACTAGCAAAGTCTATGTGGCCGATCCAATCAACAGACGAATACAGGTTTTTGATCCAGACGGGAAGTTTCTAACCAAATGGCCAGTCCCCGAATGGAGACAGCCACACGGGTTTGAAGACCTCGCCATAGATGCCAATAGGGGTCGAGTGTACGCGTCGAAGGCACACATGAACGCCGTGTTTATTTTTGATTTGAACGGAACCAGGCTTGGCAGCTTGATGCCAAAGCCACCTGATAAACTCGAAGGGCCATCGGCTCTGGCTCTGTTTGATCGGAAGCTTTATGTTTTGAACATAGCGAGTAATCGTGTAAGCGTGATTGACCTGTAAAACTAGCGAACTGCCGCATCATATAACTGTGATGCTCTAGAATTCGTTCCACAAATGGCGCTGTCATGTTGAGCGAAGCGAAACATCCCTGGGCTGGTTCCGATGCGTGATCGCTCCAA